>WBZR01002499.1_pt1 | contig 18747 bp, 15 predicted proteins | sample 5204231 | NCBI WGS metagenome assembly WBZR01 (sample SAMN12412403, study PRJNA552823) | activated sludge metagenome | isolation source: activated sludge from anammox sidestream of wastewater treatment plant... | place: USA: Virginia | collected 2017-08 | reverse complement strand
CGGCCAGCGTGCCGCCCACCGAGTAGTCGAGCGCGACGGCGAAGGTCTGCACGATGCCGATCAGCAGCGAGGCGAGGAAGGCGCCGCCGAGCGAGCCCATGCCGCCGACGACGACCACGACGAAGATGATGCTGCCCACCGTGGCCGCCATCGCCGGCTCGGTGACGAAAGTGCTGCCGCCCACCACGCCGGCGAGTGCGGCGAGCGCCGAGCCGGCACCGAACACCAGCATGAACACGCGCGGCACGTTGTGGCCCAGCGCCTCGACCATCTCCGGGTGCGTGAGCGCGCTCTGGATCACGAGTCCGATGCGCGAGCGCGTGAGCAGCAGCCACAGCGCCAGCAGCATCGCCACCGCCACCAGCATGAGGAAGCCGCGCGTGGCCGGAAACGGCGAGCACACCACGCGCACGGCCGCGTCGGCCGCCTGGCACAGCGCCGGCGCCGCCGCGCCGGCCACGACGCGCAGGCCGTCAGCCGACGAGTTGACGAGCGTGAAGGCGGGCCCGCGCAGCGCCTCGGGCGGCAGGAACTCCACCGCCGTGCGGCCCCAGATCAGTTGCACCAGCTCGAGCACCACGTACGAAAGGCCGAAGGTGACGAGCAGCTCGGGCACCTGGCCGAAGCGGTGCACCCGGCGCAGCGCGTAGCGCTCGAACAGCGCGCCGAGCAGCCCGACGACGAGCGGCGCCAGCACCAGCGCCGGCCAGAAGCCCACCACCTTGGCCAGGCTGTAGGCGACGTAGGCGCCCACCATGTAGAAGCTCGCGTGCGCGAAGTTCAGCACGCCCATCATGCTGAAGATCAGCGTCAGGCCCGAGCTCAGCAGGAACAGCAGCAGCCCGTAGCTCAGGCCGTTGAGCATCGAGACGGTGAAGAACTCCATCGTGCGCGCATTGTCGCCAGCACCGCACCGGACGAGAAAACGGGGCCCGGGCGGCTTGCTGCCGTCGGGCCCCGCCGGGCGGCGGCGCCGATCAGGGCCGCTTCATCTGGCAGCTCGTCGGGGTGCTCGAGACGTAGTTCGGGAACTCGCGCACCGGCACCAGCGTCATGCCCGTGTTCTCGGGGCTGTACGGGTACTTGGCGTCGGCCTTCTGCCACACCGTCATGTACAGCGGCTGCTGGAGCTGGTGGTCGGTCTTGCGCATCTCGACCTCACCGTTGAAGCTCTTCCACTTCAGGCCCTCGAGAGCGTGCGCCACCTTGAGCGGGTCGGTGCTCCGGGCCTGCGCCATCGCCAGGCCCAGCGCCTCGTAGATGCGGATCGTGGCCGCGGTGTAGAAGTCGTCGTTGTACTTCTGCTTGAACTCCTTCATCCACGCGTCCATCTGCCCGCCCATGTTGTAGTGGTTGTAGGCGATCTGGTAGACGCGGCCGGCGCCGTTCGTGCCCATCGCCGTGGGCGTGCCGGTGACGCCGGCGTAGTAGGTGTAGAACTTGCCCGTGTAGCCGCCTTCGTTGGCCGCCTTGATGAGCAGCGTCAGGTCCGAGCCCCAGTTGCCGGTGACCACGGTATCGGCGCCCGAGGCCTTGATCTTGGCGATGTAGGGCGCGAAGTCGCGCACCTGCGCCAGCGGGTGCAGGTCCTCGCCGACGATCTTGACGTCGGGGCGCTTGCGCGCCAGGTTCTCCTTGGTGAAGGCGGCGACCTGGTGGCCGTGCGAGTAGTTCTGGTTGAGCAGGTAGACCTTCTGGATGTCCTTCTGGTCCTTCATGTAGGTGGTCATGGCCTCGATCTTCATCGACGTGTCGGCGTCGAAGCGAAAGTGCCAGAAGCTGCACTTGCTGTTCGTGAGGTCGGGGTCGACCGCGGCGTCGTTGAAGTAGAGGACTTCCTTGCCCGGGTTGCGCTCGTTGTGCTTGTTGATGGCGTCGACCAGCGCCAGCGCCACCGACGAGCCGTTGCCCTGGATGACGTAGCGCACGCCCTGGTCGATGGCCGACTTGAGCGCGTTCAGGCTCTCGGCCGGGCTCAGCTTGTTGTCGATGAAGCTGATCTCGAACTTGACGCCGGCCGGGTTGCTGGCGCTGAATTTCTCGGCGAAGAACTCGTAACCCTTGCGCTGGCTGATGCCCACCGGGCCGAGCAGGCCCGACAGCGGATCGATGCGCACGATCTTCACGACCTGGCCCTGCAGCGGCTTGGCCTGCGCGAAGGCGGCGCTCGGGGCGAGCGCGGCGGCCGCGACGAGGCTCAGGGTGAAGAGGCGGCGCGTGGTCTGGGGCTGCGGCATGAATGGATCTCCAAGGACGGAATTGAGCGGCGGAAGGTAACGGAACTGCCCGCATCCGGCTTCAGGGAATAACCCGGAACCCGGGCGCGGCGCCGGGGCCGGGGCCGGCGTACGGCATGCCCCCACCGCGGCGAGGCGGCCGGCAGCGCCGGACAATGCGCGCATGAACGCCCCCGAGCCCGAGCTGCACCGCCTCGCTGCAGCACGAGGCGCACCGCGCTGGGCCGAGCGGCCCTGGTTCGCCACGCTCGGCGCGCCCCTTGCCCGCCCGGTGGCGCCGCTCGGCCTGCCCGCCCCGCATTGGGTCGTGCGCAACGGCAGCCTCGCTGCCGAGCTGGGTCTGGCCGACTGGCTGCAAGGCGACGCGGCGCTGCAGCTGCTGGCCGGCAACGCCCAGCCTCGCGGCGGCACCTGGGCCACGGTCTACTCCGGCCATCAGTTCGGCGTCTGGGCCGGCCAGCTCGGCGACGGCCGCGCGCTCTTGCTGGGCGAGATCGAGACCGCACAGGGCCCGTTCGAGCTGCAGATCAAGGGCGCCGGCCGCACGCCGTATTCGCGCATGGGCGACGGCCGCGCCGTGCTGCGCTCGTCGATCCGCGAGTACCTGTGCTCGGAGGCGATGGCCGGCCTGGGGATCCCGACCACGCGCGCCCTGGCGCTCGTGGGTTCGCCGCTGGCGGTGCGGCGCGAGGAGATCGAGAGCGCCGCCGTCGTCACGCGCGTCGCGCCGAGCTTCCTGCGCTTCGGGCACTTCGAGCATTTCGCGCACAGCGAACCCGACACGGCGGCACTGCGCGCGCTGGCCGACGCTGCGATCGCGCGCTTCTTTGCGGCGCTGGCCGGCGGGCCTCGTCCGTACGAAGCGCTGCTGGCCGAAGTGGCGCGGCGCACGGCACACCTCTTGGCGCAATGGCAGGCGGTGGGCTTCTGCCACGGCGTGATGAACACCGACAACATGTCGCTGCTCGGGCTGACGATCGATTACGGTCCGTTCGGCTTCCTCGACGCCTTCGAGCCGGGCCATGTCTGCAACCACTCCGACAGCGAGGGCCGCTACGCCTGGGCCCGCCAGCCCGGGGTCGCGCTGTGGAACCTGCATGCCCTGGCCTATGCGCTGGCGCCGCTCGTCGGCGGCCCCGAGCAGGCGCGCGCCGCACTCGAGGGCTACGAGAGCGCCTTCGGCGACGCGTTCGGTGCGGCGCTCGCCGCCAAGCTCGGCCTGCGTGCGCTGGCCGGCTGCGAGGAGCAGGATCGGACGCTCGCCGACGACCTGCTGCAGCGCATGGCGGCCGACCGCGCCGACTTCAGCATCACCTTCCGAAGGCTGGCGGGCTTCGTCAGCGCCCCCGACGCCGCCAACGAGGCGCTGCGCGATCTCTTCGTCGACCGCGCGGCCTTCGATGCCTGGGCGCGGCGCTACGCCGAGCGGCTGCGTGCCGAGTCCAGCATCGACGCCGAGCGCGGCGCACGCATGTGCCGCGTCAACCCGAAGTACGTGCTGCGCAACCACCTTGCCGAGACGGCGATCCGGCGCGCGCGGGCGGGCGACTTCGCCGAAGTGCAGCGCCTGGCGCGCCTGCTCGAGCGCCCGTACGACGAGCAGCCCGAGCACGAGGCCGACGCCGGCTTCGCACCCGAGTGGGCGGCGTCGCTCGAAGTGTCCTGTTCGTCTTGAAGGCGGCTCGTGTCCTCCGCACCCGCGAACCTTTCGGCCGAACGCATCGAGGCGCTGCTGCGCGCCGCGCTCGAGCCCACGGCGCTCGAGGTCGAGGACGACAGCCGGCGCCATGCCGGCCACGCCGGAGCGCGCGAAGGCCGCCACTACACGGTGCGCGTCGCCAGCGCGCGCTTCCGCGGCCTGGCGCCGCTGGCGCGGCATCGCCTCGTGTATGATGCCCTCGGCCCTCTGGCCCCCCAGGGCGTGCATGCCCTGGCCATCGTGGCGCGGTTGCCCGAAGAAGCCTGAGCCGGCCCTGGCGGCGCCTTGCAGCGCCGCTGCCGCCCCGGCCCTGCCGCCACGGCGTGCGGCCCCCTCGCCTCCCCAGTCCTCGTCCAGCCACCTGACCTCGCCATGATGCCGAAGACCCTCGTCGCGTTCGCGGCCGCCGCCGCGCTCTCGCTGCCCCTTGCCGCCACGGCCCAGAACATCGCCATCGTCAACGGCAAGCCCGTGCCCAAGGCGCGCGTCGACATGCTGATCAAGCAGGCGCAGCGCGCCGGCCAGCAGCTGCCGCCCGAGGTGCAGCAGCAGGCGCGCGACCAGGTCGTGCTGCGCGAGATCTTCGCGCAGGAGGCCGAGCGCCGCGGCATCCCGGCCAGCGCCGACTTCCAGGAGCAGATGAAGCTCGCGCGCGAGAGCATCCTGATCCGCGAGCTGTTCGAGGACTTCAAGAAGAAGAACCCCGTCACCGACGCCGAGGCGCAGGCCGAGTACGACAAGTTCAAGGCCCAGGCCAGCGGCACCGAGTACCGCGCCCGCCACATCCTCGTCGAGAAGGAGGACGACGCCAGAAAGCTCGCCGCCGAGCTCGAGGGCGGCGCCAGCTTCGAGGAACTGGCCAAGAAGAACTCCAAGGACACCGGCTCGGCCGAGAACGGCGGCCTGCTCGACTTCGCCAAGCCCGACGCCTACGTGCCCGAGTTCGGCCAGGCCCTGGCCAAGCTGAAGAAGGGCGAGATGACCAAGGAGCCGGTGAAGACGCAGTTCGGCTGGCACATCATCAAGCTCGAGGACACGCGGCCGGCGGCCTTCCCTTCGTTCGACGACGTCAAGGCGCAGATCAAGCAGCGCCTCGAGCAGGTCAAGCTGCAGAAGTACCAGGAAGACCTGCGCGCCAAGGCCAAGACCGACTACAAGTTCGCCGCCCAGCCGTAAGTGCCGCTGCCGCAGCTGCAGCGAGGGCCGCGCGTGCGGCCCTCGCTGCTTTGCGGAGTGCGCTGCGGCGGCCCTGGACGCGCGGTCGCGCGGGCGGCGCGCGTCGCCCGGGCCGCTACGGCAGCAGCACGGTGCAGCCGGTGGTGCGGCGCGCCTCGAGCGCGCGATGCGCCTCGGCGGCTTCGGCCAGCGCAAAGCGCTGGTCGATGCGGATCTTCACCTGGCCGCCCTGCACCACGGCGAACAGGTCGTCGGCCATCGCCTGCGTCGCCTCGCGCGTGGCGATGTGCGTGAACAGCGTCTGCCGCGTCACGTAGAGCGAGCGCACGGCAAGGATGCCCGGCGCGAAGGGCGGCACCGGCCCCGAGGCGTTGCCGAAGCTCGCCATCAGCCCGAACGGCCGCAGGCACTCTAGGCTGCCGGCCCAGGTGTCCTTGCCCACCGAGTCGTAGACCACCTTGACGCCGGCGCCGCCGGTGATCTTGCGCACGCGCGCGACGAAGTCCTCCTGCGTGTAGTCGATCGCATGCGCAGCACCGTGCTCGAGCGCGAGCGCGCATTTGCGCGCCCCGCCGGCGGTGCCGATGAGGCGCAGCCCGCGCGCGCGCGCCCACTGGCAGGCGATCAGCCCGACGCCGCCGGCCGCTGCGTGAAAGAGCACGAAGTCGCCCGGCTCGAGCCCCTCCACCGGCCGCACGCGCTCGAGCAGATACTGCGCGGTCAGGCCCTTGAGCATCATCGCCGCGCCGGTATCGAAGGCGATCGCCTCGGGCAGCCGCACCACGTTGCGCGCCGGCATCACGCGCCGTTCGCTGTAGGCGCCGGGTGAGTTGCTCGCGTACGCGGCGCGGTCGCCCGGGGCGAGGTGCGTGACGCCCTCGCCCACCGCCTCGACGATGCCGGCGCCCTCCATCCCCAGCACGAGCGGCAGCGGATTGGGGTACAGACCCGTGCGCTGATAGACGTCGATGAAGTTCACGCCGCAGGCCCGATGGCGGATGCGGATCTCGCCCGGTCCGGGTTCACCCGTCTCGAGTTCGACGAGCTTCATCTGCTCGGGGCCGCCGTGGGCGGTGATCTGGATGGCCTTGGACATGCGCGGCTCCTGCTGACTGTATCCGGCTGGCCGCGAGGTTACGCGATGCCCGGCGGCCACGCCGCGGCCGGGGCCCGGCCACACGTGGCAAGATCGCCCACGTCCACAACGATGAAGAAGCTGCTGCAGGCTCCCAACCTCGCGCTCGCCACGCTCTGGGCCGACCAGTTGCGGGCGGCCGGCATCGCCACCAGTGTGCAGCGCGCCTACGCCAGCAGCATCGCCGGGGAGATCCCGCCCGATCAGGCGCTGCCCGAGGTTTGGGTGGACGAAGACGCCGACCAGGCGCGCGCCGCGGCCCTGCTGGCCGAGTGGCGACGCCGGCCCGAGCGACGCTGGGCCTGCCCACGCTGCCACGAGATCGTCGAGGGGCCGTTCGAGCTGTGCTGGAACTGCGGCGCGCCCGAGCCGCCCTGAACGCAAGCGGCCACGCAACGACGAAGTCATGAGGATCACGCCGCGACTGGCCCTGCTGCTGACGCTGCCGCCGCTGCTGTGGGCCGGCAACGCCGTGGTCGGCCGGTTGATGGTGGGCCAGGTGCCGCCGCTCACGCTGAATTTCATCCGCTGGGTGATCACCGGACTCATGCTGCTGCCGCTGGGCTGGCGCGGGCTGCGGCCGCCGGGCGCGCTCGTGCGCCGCTGGCCCTACCTGATGGCGCTGGGCGTACTCGGCGTCGGTCTGTACAACTCGCTGCAGTACCTGGCCCTGGTGACCTCGACGCCGATCAACGTGACGCTGGTGGCCTCGAGCCTGCCGGTATGGATGCTGGGGGTGGGCATGCTGCTGCACGGCGAGCAGCCCACGCGCGGCCAGCTCGCCGGCGCGCTGCTCGGCGTGGTGGGGGTGGCGGTCGTCATCGCGCGCGGCTCGCTCGCCGCCTTGCTCGCGGTGCAGTTCGTTGCGGGCGACCTCTTCATGCTGGCGGCCGTCGTCGGCTGGGCCTTCTACAGCTGGCTGCTCGTGCGCCCGCCGGCTCACATGCGCGGCACCGAGCGGCCGCCCTGGGGCTGGGCCGAGATCCTGCTCGTGCAGATCGTGTTCGGCCTGGCCGCGAGCGGCTTGCTGTCGGCCGGCGAGCAACTCGCCGGTGCGGCGCCGATCCGCTGGAGCTGGGGCGTGGCCGCCGCGCTGGTCTACGTCACGCTCGGCGCCTCGCTCGTCGCCTATCGCTGCTGGGGCGTCGGCGTGGCCGAAGGCGGCCCGGCGCTGGCGGCCTTCTTCAGCAACCTCACGCCGCTCTTCGCGGCGCTGCTGTCGGCCCTGGTGCTCGGGCAGGCGCCGCAGTGGCACCACGCGCTCGCCTTCGCGCTCATCGTCGGCGGCATCGTGCTCGGGATGCGGGCCAGGGCGGTGCGCGCCTGAGCACCGGCGGCCGGCGCCAACGGGCCGCTGACGCCCGCGCCGCCTGCTACAGCGTGCCGGGATAGCTGCCGCCGTCGAGCAGCAGGTTCTGGCCCGTCATGTAGCCGGCGTGGGCGCTGCAGACGAAGGCGCACAGTGCACCCAGCTCGTCGGGGCGACCGTAGCGGCGCGTCGGGTTGGCCTGCATGCGCGCGGCCCAGGCGGCCTCGAAGCTCTGGCCGCCGCGCTGGGCGCCGGCCGCCACGTTGCTGCGCAGCCGCTCGGTGTCGAAGGGCCCGGGCAGCAGGTTGTTGATCGTCACGTTGCGCGCGGCCAGACGCGGCTGGCGTGCCAGGCCGGCGACGAAGCCGGTCAGCCCGGCGCGCGCGCCGTTGGACAGCCCGAGCGCGTCGTAGGGCATCTTCACCGCCGCCGACGTGATGTTCACGATGCGGCCGAAGCCGCGCTCGGCCATCGCGTCGACGGTGGCCTTGATCAGCTCGATCGGCGCGAGCATGTTGGCCTCGAGCGCGGCGATCCAGGTCGTGCGGTTCCAGTCGCGGAAGTCGCCCGCCGGCGGACCGCCGGCGTTGTTCACGAGGATGTCCACCTGCGGACAGGCCTCGAGGGCCGCGGCACGCCCGGCCTCGGTGGCGATGTCGCCGGCGGCGGTGCGCACCTGCACCGCGGGGTTCGCCGCGCGCAGCTCGGCCGCGGTGGCCCGGAGCGCCTCGACGCCGCGCGCCGTGATGACGACGTTGACGCCTTCGCGCACGAGCGCGGCCGCGCAGCTGCGGCCCAGGCCCTTGCTCGCCGCGCACACGAGCGCCCACTTGCCGTCGATTCCCAGATCCATGGTCCCTGCCCTCTTGCCCTGCGCCGGCGATGCTAGTGCAGTGTTCCACGCCGTTCAGCACATAAGACCGCGTCTTTGCCGCCCTGGCGTCGTTGCGAATCCTCGCGATACCTCCGGGTATCGCTGCGGTTTGCTCCTACCCAGGACGACAGATCCATCGGTCTTCTCGAGTGCCGCACAGCGTCGAACACTGCACTAGCGCGCAGCCGCCGGCGTACGCGCAAGCAGCCAGATGCCGGCGATGACGAGCGCCGAGCCGGCGAAGATCCAGCGGTTGAGCGGCTCGCCGAGGATCGCCACGCCCATCGCGATCGTGGCGACCGGCCCGATCATCCCGGTCTGCGCCACCAGCGTGGCGCCGATGCGCTCGATGGCCATCATCACGAGCAGCACCGGAACGAAGGTGCACAGCACCGCGTTGGCCAGCGACAGCCAGATCACCTCCGGCGCCACCACGGCCGCGGCCAGCGGGCGCAGCAGCAGGAACTGCCCGATGCACAGCACGCTGGCCACCGAGGTGGCCAGCCCCGTGAGGCGCAGCGAGCCGATGCGCGTCACCACCTGGCCGCTGTAGACGAGATAGGCGGCGTAGCTCACCGCGCTGCACAGCACGAGCAGCGAACCGAGCGCGGCATCGGCGCCGGCCAGGCTGGCCTCGTGGCCGAAGACGAGCACGATGCCCAGGTAGCTGAGCGCCATCGCCGCGAGCTGCCGCCCGCGCGCCTTCTGCCCGAAGCGCAGCACGCCCAGCAGCAGCACCAGGGTCGGATTGAGGTACAGGATCAGCCGCTCGAGGCCGGCGGTGATGTACTGCAGGCCGGCGAAATCGAGAAAGCTCGCCAGGTAGTAGCCGCTGAACCCCAGCCCGACGACGATCGCCCAGTCGCGCGCGGCGAGCCGCGGCCGCCCGCGTCCGGACCACCAGGCCAGCAGCACGAACATCGGCAGCGCGAACAGCATGCGGTACATGATCAGCGTCACGGCATCGACGCCGTAGCGGTAGGCCAGCTTGACGATGATGGCCTTGCCGGAGAACGCGAACGAGCCCAGGGCCGCGAGCGCCAACCCGTGCCAGGGCGGAGCCGACTTCGCCGCGGCGGCGCTCACCGGCCGTGTACCCCGCCGCACACCCCGCTGCGCATCCGGCCGGCGCATCGGGTCGCGGCGCTCCGGCGTCGAGCCGGCGCGCCGCCGGGTCGGCGGCCCGAGGCGGCCGGGCCGCGGTCCTTCACCAGCCGGCCGCCTGGCCGTCGCGCCGCGGATCGCTCGCGGCCGCATAGCCCTCGATCGCCGGATCGCCGAGCCGCCAGATGAACTGCCCGGCGCCGTAGTCCTGGTAGCTGTCGGCGAAGGACTCGACGCGGTGACCCAGCGCGCGCAGGCCCTGCGCGGTGGCCGGATCGAACCCTTCCTCGGCGTTGACGATGCCGGCGAACCAGCGCCAGCGCGGTGCATCGCAGGCCGCCTGCGGGTGCTGACGGTAGTCGAGCATGCGCACCAGCGTCTGCAGGTGGCCCTGCGGCTGCATGTCGCCGCCCATCACGCCGCAGCTCATCAGCGGCCGCCCGTCGCGGGTGAGGAAGGCCGGGATGATGGTGTGGAAGGGCCGCTTGCCCGGCCCCACGATGTTGGCGCGCGCGGCATCGAGCGTGAAGCCGTGGCCGCGGTTCTGCAGGCTCAGGCCGTAGCCCGGCACGACGACGCCCGAGCCGAAGCCCATGTAGTTGCTCTGGATGAAGCTCACCATCATGCCGCGCTCGTCGGCCGCGGTGAGGTAAATCGTGCCGCCCTGCGGCAGGTGGCCGGGGCCGAAGTCCTGCGCGCGCCCGGGATCGATCAACCGGGCCCGCGCGGCCAGGTAGGCCGGATCGAGCATCTCGGCAGGCGTGAGCGCCATCGCGCGCGGCTCGCCCACATGGCGATACACGTCGGCGAAGGCGAGCTTCATCGCCTCGATCTGCAGGTGCTGGCTGGCCACGCCGTCGACCGGCAGCGCGGCGAGGTCGAAATGCTCGAGGATGCCCAGCGCGATCAACGCCGCAATGCCCTGGCCGTTGGGCGGAATCTCGTGCAGGCGGTGGTCGCGGTATTCCTGCCCGATCGGCTCGACCCATTCCGGGCGGTAGGCAGCGAAGTCCGCGCTCGTCATCGCTCCGCCATGAGCGCGCGCGTGCGCGGCGGCGGCCTCGGCCACCTCGCCGCGGTAGAAGGCCTCGCCGCGGGTCTGGGCGATGAGGCGCAGCGTGCGCGCGGCGTCGGGGAAGGCGAAGCGCTCGCCGACCTCGGGCGCCCGGCCGTGCGGGAGGAAGGCCGCCGCGAAACCCGGCTGGGCGGTGATCTCGGCCAGCGCCGCGGCGTTGGCCCATTTCTGCTGCACCACCACCGGTACCGCGTAGCCGCGCTCGGCCGCCGTGATCGCCGGCGCCAGCACATCGGCAAAGGGCAGGCTGCCGTACCGCTCGTGCAACGCGACCCAGCCGGCCACCGCACCGGGCACGGTGACCGAATCCCAGCCGCGCTTGGGCGGCGCGAGGGCCTGATCGCCGTACTTGCGCCTGAAGTACCCGGGCGTCCACGCCGCGGGGGCGCAGCCGCTGGCGTTGAGGCCCTGCAGCCGTTCGCCGTCCCAGAGGATGCAGAAGGCGTCCGAGCCCAGGCCGTTGCTGCACGGCTCGACGATCGTCATCGCCGCGGCCGCGGCGATGGCCGCATCGACCGCGTTGCCGCCCCGCTGCAGCATCGCCAGCCCGGCCTGGGCGGCCCAGGGGTGCGAAGTGGCGACGACGTTGCGCGCGAAGACCGGCAGGCGGCGGCTGGTGTAGCCGGCGTTCCAGTCGAACGAAGGGCTCATGCGGGGCTCCGTTTTCAAGGCGAGGCCGAAGTATGGCCGCGCTGCGCGGCCGGGGCCGGCCGGCGCGCCATGCACTGCCGCAGGCCGGGGCCATCGCCGCCGGTGCGGCCTCGGCGCTGCGTGCTACAGTGCCCGCGAAGGAGATGGCATTCCTCCTGGAACCGCCGGCAAGGCGAGCCGGCTGATGATGCCTACGGTCGGTCCACCGCAGGACGCGTAGGTCGACGCGTCCGCCGGCTCTTCATGCACGAAAGGACGCGCGCGTGCTCCCCCTCATTGCCATCGGCATCGGCGCGGCGCTCGGCGCCTGGTTGCGCTGGGCGCTCGGCAGCCAGCTCAACGCGCTGTGGCCGGCCCTTCCGGCCGGCACGCTGGCGGCCAACCTGCTGGGCGGCTACCTGATCGGCGTCGCGATGGCGTTCTTCGCCACGCAGCCCGGGCTTGCGCCCGAGTGGCGCCTGTTCGTCGTCACCGGCTTCCTGGGCGGGCTCACCACCTTCTCCACCTTCTCGGCCGAGGTCGTGCAGCAGTTGCTCGACGGGCGCTCGGGCTGGGCCCTGGCCACCGTGGCCGCGCACGTGGCGGGAAGCCTCGCGCTCACGCTGCTGGGCATCGGCACCGTCGCGCTGCTGCGCGGCCTGCACACCGCCGGAGGCGCGCCATGATGGGGTTCCAAGTCACCTTCTTCACCGTCGAGGGCCGGCGCCACGGCCATCAGTCGCTGGCGCACTGGCTGCTCGCGACGGCCAAGGCGCAGGGTATCCGCGGCGCGACGCTGACCGCGGGCATCGAGAGCATCGGCAGCAACGGGCGGCTGCATTCGGCGCACTTCTTCGAGCTGACCGACCAGCCCGTGGAAGTGACGATGGCACTCGACGCCGCGCAGTGCGATCGGCTGTTCGCCCTGCTCGAGCGCGAGCAGGTCGGCCTCTTCTACGTCAAGACGCCGGTCGAGTTCGGCGTGGTCGGTGCGCAGGCGGAGTGAGGCCGCCTGCGGAGCGGCGGCCGATCGGCTGCCGGCCCCACTTGCCGGTCTTCATGACGACCGACTTGGTGATCGGCGGCACCGCGAGCGCCCACTGCTTTGTCGCCGATCGACTGCGGCATGTCGCCTCGCAACGCGTCGGCTGAGGCCGTCCAAGGCGGCGGCCTGGTGCGGCGGATCCAGCCCAGTGCAGTGTTCGACGCTGTTCAGCACAAGAGACCGCGTCTTTGCCGCCCTGGCGTCGTTGCAAATCCTCGCGATACCTTCGAGTATCGGTGCGGTTTGCGCCTAGGAGCGTGGGCGGCAGAGACCCATCGGTCTTCTTGAGTGCCGCACAGCGTCGAACCCTGCACTAGCGGCTGCGCGATCGAGCACGCTGCCGGCCGAGCCAGCCGCCCAGCAAGGCCGTTCCGAGCAGGGACTGGAACAGCGTTGACAACTCGGGCACGGCCGAGATCGTGAAGAAGAGCTCGTTGTTATAGGACGCGAACGCCAGAGCACCGTCCAACCCGGCAATCGCCTTCTCGTCCGAAATTGCACCGAAGGCCGCGCCAGCCCTATAGGTCCGCCCGCTGACCATCGTGAACGCAGGAACGTCGAGCGTGACGACATTCGAACCACCATCGCGGGAATGCAGACGAACCTCGCTCGGACCGCCTTCCAGCCACGCAGTGATGAAGTCGTCGACATGCGTGCCATAACCCGCGTACGCATTGGTGGTCAGCGTCAGCGGCTTGGCCACATCGATGACATAGATCCCGCCGGACCACGTACCGCCCGTCAGCGTGAACTTCGGCGTATTGCCGTACAGGTCGCCCGCCAGGCTCAGCGACACGCCGGTGGCGAGAAGCGAGAACGAATATGTGCCGTTGCCGAAGTTCGAGTTCAGGTTGTCGAACGTCGGCGCGCCGAAATCATTCCCGGGGCGACCCGCCCGCCACTTCTCATCTCGCTGGTTGTACTTGAGCACGCCACCGTTGTACCAGCCACTGATGGCCGGATTGACCGGACCCGAGAACGTCGGCGGCGCAATCGACTCGAGGTTCTGACCCTCCACGTCGGCCCAGAACCAGTACGGGCCGCCATAGCCCGGGCTCGGCGGTGCCGGATCGACCACCACATCGGTGGCCGAGGTCTGGAGGTAGCTGATGGCCTTCGTGACGTAGACATACTCGACTTTCTGCGCGTTTGCAGTCGCCGCCGACACCAGCAACAGCACCGCAACAAGGCCGCGGCGCATTCCATTGCCGTCCATGATGCGTTCCATGTGAGCCTCCTCTTCGTTGGCCCGCGAGTGCGGGCGGGCAGTGCGGGGTGCCCTGCAGTTCCGCCGCTTCGATGCCGCAAACCGACCGGGAATCCCCAGGTGCGCACCGCTTGCGCAACAAGCGGGACGAACGCACGCCGTTCACCAGCTTGTTCCAGTCGATGCAGCCTTCCTTGATCCAGCGCAAGGAATCCTTCGGCGCGAACGCGCGGCGGCCGCATCTCCCCCCCGGATCGCGGGGGATCCGCTGGCGCACCCCGATCCAACCCGTCTCAGCTTGCCGCAGCGTCGACGTCCACGCCTGCCCCAGCGACGTAGCGCCGCACCAGCGGCGGCTTCGCCCCGACGTGAAAGCCCAGGCGCTGGCCGCGCAGCTCGGCGTCGAACGCGGTGAAGCGCGCCAGCCGGCGCTGGTGCTCGATCCAGTTCTCGTCGATGAAGTACTCGACGCAGCGCCCGGGCACGGCCACGTCGCGGAACAGGCCCCAGGACAGCGCACCCTGGCGCAGGCGGGCCGCGCGCGTGCGCTCCATCACCCGCGCGAAGGCGGCGGCCTGCTGCGGGTCGACCTGGTATTCGATGGTCACCATCACCGGCCCTTCGTCGGGCGCGATGGCGATCGCCGGCGCCGGCGGCGCCTGCGAGCTCGCGGGGCTGTAGTCGGGTTCGGTACTGCCGCCGATCCGCAACCGCCGCATGGCGGGCAGCGCGAGCACGCCCAGGGCGGCGGCCGCCCAGATCGCCATGCGCACGCTCGTCAGGCCGGCGAGCTGGCCCCAGAGCACCGAGCCGGCCGCGGCACCGCCCATGAGGGCCATCTGGTAGATGCTCATGCCGCGGGCACGCACCCAGTCGGGCATCACGAGCTGCGCCGAGACGGTGAGCGAGTTCACCACCGAAAGCCAGGCCACGCCGATGCCGACCATCGCCGGCAGCGCCAGCCACAGCTCGGGCACGGCGACGATCAGGCTCGACAGCAGCGCCGCGGCGAGCGTGCCCGCGTCGACGAAGCGGTCGCGCGAGAAGCGTGCGTGCCAGCGCGGAAAGACGAACGCGGCGATGACCGCGCCGATGCCCATGCACGAGAGCATCACGGTGAACGTGCCCGGCCCGCCGCCGTGCAGCTCGCGCGCCACGAGCGGCAGCAGCGAGACGAGCGCGGCCGTCTGCAGGAAGAACAGGAAGGCGCGCAGCAGCACCGCGCGCAGCCGCTGCGACTGCAGCGTGAACACGATGCCGGCGCGCATCGCGCCGACGAAACGCTCGCCGGGCAGCGTGCTGGCCTGCGGCTCGGAGCGCCAGCGCAGGATCAGCACCATGGCCGCGGCGGCCAGCACGACGTTGCACACGAACACCGCCGCCGTGCCCAGGCCGGCGAGCAGCACGCCGGCGAACATCGGGCCGACGACGCGCGAGAGGTTCATCGCGACGCTGTTGAGCGCCAGCGCCGGCGCGAGCTGCGCGCGTGGCACGACCTGCGGGATGATCGCCGCGAACACCGGCAGCCGCATCGCCAGGCCGACGCCGTTGCTGAAGGTGAGCAGCAGCAGCAGCGGCGCCGTGAGCTGGCCGGTGAGCGCGAGCAGCGCCAGCAGCGCCGCGTTGAGCGACACCCACAACTGCGTGGCCGCGAAGTAGCGCCGACGGTCGACGATGTCGGCCAGCGCGCCGCTGGGCAGTCCCAGCACGAACATCGGCAGCGTGCTCGCGGTGGATACCAGCGCCACCATCACCGGGCTGGGCGTGAGCGAGGTCATCAGCCAGGCCGCGGCGATGTCGTTCATCCCCATCGTCAGATTGGCCGCGAGCCACGCCAGCCACAGGCCGCGAAAGACCGGGCCTTCGAGCGGCTCGAGCGCTGCCGGGAGTTTCATCGGCCGCATTGTCCGCTCCGCCCCGCCTCGCGCGCGGCGCCCGGGCCGCGCCCGCGCCGCAGCGCCGCCCCGCAGGCGCCGGGCCCGCGCGGTGCGCTGCGTGCGCCGGCACGCCGCGGGCGCATCAGGGCCGCCACCGCCGCATCGCTCATCTTCGGCCCCGCGGGCGTCGCCACCGGCTGCGCCGGATCGAAGGGCAGCCGCAGCCGAAGGGGGGTGTGTCGCGCGCGCTGCGCCAGAACTCGCGCAGCAGGTGCGCGCCGCGCGACGCGAGGTTGCTGCGTCGGCCCCAGCCGCGCGGCGCGGCGCAGCCGGCCTGCGTGTCGCGCTCGGGCGCCCTTGTGCCGGCGCGGGCCCGATCCCGTTCGTGACGATTGACGCAGCCGCGGACCGCGCGTGCGACCGCGCCGGCCGCCCAGCCTCGAGCGGCAGGCGCAGCGGTCGATAACGAGCCACGCACAGGTCAGGCGCCGCGCACGAGCGCGGCGGCCGGTGCGCCCGCACCGCGAAGACCACCGGACGACCCGACCGCTGCCATGCCGACCGACCTGCTGCGCGATCCGAGCACCCTCGCCGCCCTCGTTGCGCTGCCGGCGGCCGGGGCGGCCGTCGGCGTCTGGGCGGCGCGACGCTGGCAGCGCCTGCGCCGGCGTGCGTCTCCCGGGCATGGCCTGCCCTCGAACGCGCCCGGCGCAGGCCGGTCCGAACGCGAACGATTTCTGGCCATGCTCGCCGAACGCGCCGCCGCGGCGGGATCCGCGAGCGACGCGCTGTGCCTGCTGAGCGTGGGGCTGGACGACTTCCGGCTCGTCAACGACCGTCACGGCCGCGCCGTCGGCGACCAGGTGCTGCGCGCCGCCGCTGCGCGTGTGCTCGGGCAATGCGGCGCGTCGGCGCCGCCCGCGCGCATCGAAGCCGACGAGTTCGCGATCGCCCTCGCCGCGCCGCACGCGGCCGCGCAAGCGCTGGCACACCGTCTGATCGAGGCGTTCGCCGAGCCGCTCGCGGCCGACGCGGGTCCAGTCGCCGTCGGCGTCTCGATCGGCATCGCTGTCGCGCCCGAACACGGCAGCGGCGGGCAACTGCTCGCCAACGCGGCGGCGGCGATGCGCGCGGCCCGGCGCAGCGGAGGCGGCACGTACGCGCTGTTCGACCCGCAGATCGAGGCGCAGCAGCGCGACGAGACGATCATCGCGCGCGAGCTGCGCCAGGCCGTCGCCCGGCGCGAGCTCGAACTCGTCTACCAGCCCAAGATCGACGCCGACAGCCTGCAGGTCACGGCCGTCGAAGCGCTGCTGCGCTGGCGCCACCCTGCGCTCGGCCTGGTCAGCCCGGTGCGCTTCATCCCGATCGCCGAGCGGCACGGTCTGATCGAGCCGATCGGCAACTGGGTGCTCGAATCGGCGCTGCGGCAGGCGGCGGCCTGGCGCAAGGCGGGCCTGCGCATGCGCGTGGCGATCAACGTCTCGGGCTACCAGATGCGCCAGGACGACTTCGCCGTGAAGCTGGAGAAGGGCCTCGCGCAGTACGGCCTGCAACCGGGCCGCTTCACCTGCGAGATCACCGAGTCGGTCGCGATGGAGGACACCGCGGTCACGCGGCGTGCCTTCACCCGTCTGGCGAAGATCGGCGTGCATGTCTCGATCGACGACTTCGGCACCGGCCACTCGAGCCTGGCGACGCTGCGCCGGCTGCCGGCCCAGGAACTCAAGATCGACCGCAGCTTCGTCACCGGCATCGAGGCGAGCGAGCCGGCGCGCACGATCGTGCGCGCGGTGGTGCAGATGGCGCACGCGCTGAACCTGAAGGTCGTCGCCGAAGGCGTCGAGAACGAGGCGCAGCGCGACCTGCTCGTGCGCCTGGGCTGCAACGAGCTGCAGGGCCATCTGTTCGCCCGGCCGATGAGCGCGCGTGCGATCGCGATCTGGGCTTCGGACGCACCGGCGACGCTGGCGCAGTCGTTCCGCCCGTCGCTGTTCAAGGAAACCCGCCTCGACCACGCGGCCCCGACCGAGCTGCTGCACCGGGCCACGGTGCTCGAGCCGCGCGGCCGCTCGCCCGCGCGCGCGGGCTGAGCGGCGGCCGCGCGCCGGCCTATTCCTCCTCCTGGAACGCCTCTTCGCGCTTCTTGCGCATCGCCGGCAGCATCACCACCACCACCATCGCCAGCGCGCCCAGCAGCAGCCCGGCCGACAGGGGCCGCGTGACGAAGGTGGACCAGTCGCCGCGCGACAGCAGCAGCGCACGGCGCAGGTTCTCCTCCATCATCGGGCCGAGGATGAACCCCAGCAGCAGCGGCGCGGGTTCGCAGCCGAGCTTGTAGAAGACGTAGCCGACGAAGCCGAAGATGCCGCCGATGTAGACGTCGAAGCTCGAGTTGTTGAGCGTGTACAGGCCGATCGAGCAGAACACGATGATGGCCGGAAACAGGAAGCGGTACGGCACCGTCAGCAGCTTGATCCAGATGCCGATCAGCGGCAGGTTCAGCACGATCAGCATCAGGTTGCCCACCCACATGCTGGCGATCAGGCCCCAGAACAGCTGCGGGTTGCTCGTCATCACCTGCGGGCCGGGCTGGATGCCCTTGATCGTCATCGCGCCCACCATCAGCGCCATCACCGCGTTGGGCGGGATGCCGAGCGTGAGCATCGGGATGAACGAGGTCTGGGCGCCGGCGTTGTTGGCGCTCTCGGGGCCGGCGACGCCGCGGATGTTGCCCTGGCCGAACGGGATCTCGCCGGGCTTGCCGGGCGTCTTCTTCTCGAGCGTGTACGAGGCGAACGACGACAGCAGCGCGCCGCCGCCGGGCAGCACGCCGAGGATCGAGCCGAGCGCGGTGCCGCGCACCACCGCCGGCCAGGCACGCTTGAAGTCGTCGAGCGTCGGCCACAGGCCCTTGACGTGCTTGGTGAAGACCTCGCGGTGCTCGGCCGGCCTGCCGAGGTTGGCGATGATCTCGCCGAAGCCGAACACGCCCATCGCGACGGCGACGAAGCCGATGCCGTCGGTGAGCTGCGGGACGTCGAAGCTGTAGCGCGGCACGCCCGAGATGACGTCGGTGTTCACCTGCCCCAGCAGCAACCCGAGCAGGATCATGGCGATGGCCTTGACGAGCGAGCCCGAGGCCAGCACGACGGCGCCGATGAGGCCGAGCACCATCAGCGAGAAGTACTCGGCCGGACCGAATTTGAACGCCAGTTCGGTGAGCGGCGGCGCGAAGGCGGCGATCACCACCGTGCCCACGCAGCCGGCGAAGAACGAGCCGAGCCCGGCTGCCGCCAGCGCGGCGCCGGCACGGCCCTTGCGCGCCATCTGGTAGCCGTCCAGCGTGGTGACCACCGAACTCGACTCGCCCGGCACG
>WBZR01002498.1_pt1 | contig 18754 bp, 18 predicted proteins | sample 5204231 | NCBI WGS metagenome assembly WBZR01 (sample SAMN12412403, study PRJNA552823) | activated sludge metagenome | isolation source: activated sludge from anammox sidestream of wastewater treatment plant... | place: USA: Virginia | collected 2017-08 | reverse complement strand
AGGGAACAGGCTTTCGTGGCCTGAGTTCAGGTGCGGTTGTGGGAGCGGATTTACCCGCGAATCCCGGGACACCGCTCCTGACACCATTCGCGGTTGAAGCCGCTCCTACAAAAGATAGAAGCTCGACTCCATTGCTCCTGTGGGAGCGGGTTTACCCGCGAACCTGAGCTTGCGAACGTCCCCGGCGGATCACCCGCAACGGCCCAGGCACGCCACATGAATACACGATGTGACTGGCTCCCGCGCTGCCATTGTGGGCAATGGTTTTCGGATGCGAGTACGGGCGGGGCGTTCGCTTGGCCGCGATTGCCGAACTGTATGCCATCGAGCAGGACATCCGCGATCAAGGCCTGAACGGGGAGAACAAGCGCCTGCATCGACTGGTCCACAGCAAACCACGGGTCGAAGCCCTGTTCGAGTGGATCGATCAGCAGTTCGAACGACAAGGACTCTTGCCCAGCAATCCCTTCACCAAGGCGCTGGCCTACGCGCGCGAACGCCGTGCCGGGCTGGAACTGTTCCTGCGTGACCCGGATGTTGCGATCGACACCAACCATCTGGAGCGCAGCCCGCGGCCCATTCCGATGGGGCGCAAGAACTGGCTGTTCTGCTGGACCGAACTGGGCGCCCGGCACGTTGGCATTGCCCAGAGCCTGCTGGCGACCTGCCGCATGCAGGGCATCGCCCCCTACACCTACCTGGTCGATGTGCTGCAGCGTGTCGGCCAGCACCCCGCCAGCCGTGTCGCCGAACTCACCCTGCGGCAGTGGAAGCAGCACTTCGCCGTCCAACCACTGAGATCGGACGTGCACAGCCTGCCCGTGTGAGCAAGGGCGTCGCTGGGTTACCGGTTACACTGCTCCGGCGTGGCCCGCTTGCCCGGTGTCGAACAAGTCACCGCCGTGTGTGTTAATCATGCCGGTATGTTGGCGATCCCTTGCCAGAACGGAGATGGGGTCCAGCACGATGTCCATGAGTGCGGGATGCAACAGCTAGCCTGCTCGAGGCGGGGTACTTCGAGCAGACCAGTGCGGACGAGGCATGCCGAAGCCGTGGAGACAACCTTAGCGAATGCACCGGGCGTCCGCTGCATCACTGCGCACCTGGCCTCTTCGCCAATCGCTCGATAATCCATTCTTCTGCCTGGTCGCAGGCATCTCGGCTGGACAAGTTGCTGAGGTAAATCACAACCAGCTTTCCCTCTTTATCTATCCAGCCCTTCTCCGGCGAACCCTTCACATAGCAGTAGTCCTCTGGATCGCTCAGCGGCCCGATCTTGCGGGTGGGCCTCTCGACGAATAGAAGACGCTCCCCCGTCGTTGCGGAGGTGATGGTCAGGCTTAGAGTCGAGTAGTCATACACGATTCGAAAGCCGAGATGCTCTTGCTCCCATGTCAACGGCCGAGGAAAGCTGCCAGATGGCGGAGATTTCACCGAAAAAAGGACGTCCAGCGGTTTGAATTCTCGATCGCTGAGATAGGTGTTCGGCTCAGCGATCTCCTGTTTCATGCGCTCGCGCCGTTCGTTCGTGGCAGCGCTCCCGCTATCCGGCAGCAACACGAATTTCTTGAGCTGTCGGCCACTCGACAACGCCGTGATCTCTAGGATTGCCGATTGTTGATGCGCGTCTAGGCTCTTCAGTATCGCGAGCTCTTCGCCCGTTTCTGATAGGGCTGGAAATCCATCCGTCGCCACGAGCGAGCCCAATGCGGGCCCCGCGTACTGCTCATCGATGAGTTTCACCTGTGACGGCACATCGCTGACATGGCCGCAATGCGTGTGTGCGGTGACGGGAAATCCGGCCAACGATGCCTGGGCGAGCAAATAGGCGAACTTCATATGATCGGCCCTGATGGGAACTTTGAGCTGACCGCGCGGACGCCTGGGCCTCAAGCCCTGGAGCAATCCAGCCTTGTCACCTCGACTCGTATTGTCGAACTGTTCTTCGTGCACTGCCTACTTTGACAGTCGTTCTATTCGCCATTCTTCTGGCTCGTCGCAGCCGTGGGCTGGCCCCCCAGCGTGCAACACTCGCAAGACAATCACGGTGACGGTAGGATCTGTCCAGCCCTTCATTGGAACACCTTTAATGCCGCATTGAATCATTCCGTCCGGACCCGCAGGGTCGAGAACACGAGCAGGCCATTCGAGGCGGATCTCCTGGCTTCTGTCATCAATCGAAGTGATTTGCAGGATCGAGCCGCTACGTTCGTAGCGAATCAGGAGTCCATGGGAAACAGTCTCCCAGAAAGGAGCATAGCGGTCAACGCGAATCTCGCTTTCGTCGAACAAGACTTGCATCGGCTTGAACTTGCCTTTGTCGAGATACTCGTTGGGCTCGACGACGGTGGTAGCCAAGCGCTGACGTGAGCTTTCGGAATGAGGATTCCCACCGCCATGTTCGGGGAAGAGCACGAAACGCTTGAGTAGATCCCTCGTATCGATGGCCACGACGTCCAGAACAGATGAGTTTTCCGCCGCGTCGAGAGTTTTCAGGATAGCAATTTGTGCACTCGACTCCGCGATTGCCGGGAAGCCTTCCGTAGCGATCGTCGATTGCATCGACGGCTCCCAGTTATGCAAATCAACGAGCCGAAGTTGCGAGGTCGATTTACCGGCATTTTCGCAGTGCGCAGTCGCGATACCGGCGTGGCTAATCAGCGCCAGCGCCGCGACAGTCACGATTGACCTGATCATGGCCTCCATATCAACGCACTCCAACGTAGACGATCATTGGGTTGGCAGTCCGCTCAAGGTGCCATTCGCCCCATAGGGTCCAACGTCACCTGGGTAGCCCGCCGTGCTGCGTCCGCTCGGGATGCCTCCGAGACCTCCAAGGAGGGCCGTCCCGGCGGACGTCAGGCGGAGGCGATACAGCGGGTCGCCCGTTGCGTTCCGCGCTTCGACGACATTGCCTACCGCGACACTTCCGCGTGAGCAGCTGTCGTCGGCCTCCAGCAAACGCGCACCTGCGGGGAACCCGCGGATCTCGTAGATGCCAGCGAACTGGGTCGGTGCCGGATCCAATGCGCCGCCATTGCGGGTGATGTTGCCCGCCGCACCACCCGGTCCACCATCGCCGCCGCGGCTACCCACGTTGCGCCCGAAGCCGCCTTGCGCCCCCGCAGCGGTACAAACCAAGCGCTGCGTGCTGGCGGCCGGTGGGGGCAGGTAGAACCGGTGGGTTAGTGTTTCGATCTCGCCGCCGGTTATCAGGTCGACGTCGCGGAAGGTGAGTGTTCCCGTCGCGTTGACATTGATCTGGACGTCTCCCCCTGCACCTGCTGACCCGCCATGTTGGTTGCCGCTGGTGCTCCCACCCCAGCCTCCCATGCCGCCCGTAGTCAGGATTCCGCGCTTGAAACCAGGCTGCGCAACACTGGTCCACTTGCGTACGCGTTCGCCCGTCACCGGAGGACTAACCCCGAGACTGGACAGAGTGAATGGAGGCGGCACCGGCAGGAAGTCACCTGCCCAGCGGAACGGCGGGTCGAGCAGAGCCGGATCAATGTTACCCGAGCGCCAGGCGGGCACACTGACGTTGCCGATTACGGGGCCGATGCCTCCGCCAAAGAACGCGTGCGTGCCGCCAAGGCTGATGGAGACGTCGCCGCCTTTTCCACCTCGCGGCCCACCGCCGGTCGCCGTGGTGTCAGCGTCGTCAGCATCGCCCCCTCGCGTGTAAACCGTCGGTACGGGTAGAACACCGGGGAACGCGTAGACAATACTCACCCTCCCGCCGTTCCCTCCATTCGGCGTGCCGGAGATACCGTCCGATCCGCGGGCGTCGATCAGCCCCTGAATAAGCGGCGTTCCCCGGGAATACACGGTGAGGTCGCCACCGTTCGCACCATCGCGGATGATGATGACTCCCCGCGGGCTGAGATAGAAACTGCCCGTCAGGTTGAACTGCGTCGGCCCTGCGAGGTTCAAGGTGCCGTCGACAAGTACATCGGTGTACGTGTGCGCGCCGGCGGCCAAGGTCGCGTTGCCGCCGAAAGCGACAATCAAAGGTCCAGGGCCGAGTTGCTGCGAGTCGTTTTCCTCCCAGTCCAGGCGTTCAGCGGATCCAACGTTCGTGGCAACCAGCGCGCTGTCCTCGCTCAGTGACACGGCGCCGCCATTGCCTGCGGTGCCGAGTTCGAAGGCATCGCCACCTTGCGTGTTGATCATCCCGGTGTGCTGACGGTCACGCCCCAACACCGAGATGTGATCCAGCAGCATGTCCATCAACGCGGGGGCTTGTGCATTCCCGCCTGTTATCGGGTGGTAAAGTGTGGGGTCGCGACACTGCCGGATGTTGACGCGTTCCTCTTTGATCTCTGCCGAACTGAGATATGTGCCTGATGGATCGCACTTGGTGGCAACAAGTTCTTCGTGGCTGACCACACGATCGCCTCCTTGGGAGACCTGGACGCGATTCCTGACCAGAGCTCCGGTCGTCGCGCTGCGTTGTGGCCTGTCCAGAGCGTACTTCTCCATCAGGAAGTCGACCAGCCGAGCCAGCGCAGCCAACTGACGGCCATCGAATGGCTCGCCGACATTGTTGAACAACTCGACGCCAATCGCGGTGCTGTTACTGAGGCCAAAGTTCCCGGGGCCGACGTGTTGTGAAACGAGGAGATCGTCGACAACCTGAAAGATCACACCGCTTCGGTCGATGTAATAGTGCGCAAAGTAGGGATTGCAGTCATCGGCCGCCCAGCCGAGCTCGCTTTCGAAGTCGTAAGTTGGACGCCCATTGTTGGTGCTGTGAACCACGATGCCCTCTACGTTACCAGTCCTTTGCATCAATGGGATCTGGTTGCCGTTGAAGTTACCGTTGAGGCTGCAGTTGAAATACTGAGGACGTTCGGTCCGAAGATTCGGGGGACGCCGCACCTCAATGCTGGCCGTTGGCTCCGTCAGCGTGAGCGGGGTGAACTGTGATGATCGCTGGATGCTGAGCGCGCGATAGGATGAGAACGAGAGGCTGCGTACGAGAACTTGATGGTTCTCGATGTCAATGTCCTGTGCATGACTCTCCGTCTCGACATCATCCGTCTCGCTGCCGACCATGTGGAAGGCAGACGTGCCTGATTGGCGATGGATCGTGATCGCCCCCTCGCTGTAGCCCGGTGGTAGCAGGGCAGGATCGTATGGAACGATGATCTGTACCGGCACGTTGAATACCTGCCCGCTCGGCGACAGCTGGTAGATGTTGCCGACGCTCGCGGCAGTGGGAGGCAACGTGCTTCCCGGCGGTTCCGCAATCTGCGCGATCGAAATGACGACCGATGAGTCGAGTGCTGCCGGCGGGATCAGGACACTTGCTCCGTCCGGCAAGCCGACGGCACCGCCACCCGCGCCAATTGTTGCGCTGCTCGAGAGTGCGCCGGTAACGGTGACGACGACAGAGTCTGGCGCGCTCGTGAACTCGCCGTCGGAAACAACGAGCGTCAAGACGTACTCGCCTGCTCGATCCGGGATCAACGTCGGGGCGATCGCCGTTGGCTCGAAGAGGTCGGCGCCACTGCCGAGAGGTCGCTCGCTGATCTGCCAAAGATAGATCAGTGGATCGCCATCGGGATCGTAGGAATTGCTGCCGTCCAGTGACAGCGGCATTCCCGTGGTGGCGCTCTGATCCAGCCCCGCATCGGCCACTGGCGGACGGTTGGGGATGGGCTCGAATCCATCGGTGAAGATAGCGTCGACGTGCTGCGTGTAGCTGGTACCCGCCATGGCAACGAGGGCCAGTGCGGCGGCGATGAAGAGGCCGTGGCGAAGGGTAAGAGTCGGGCTGTGCATGGCTCTTCCTTTGTTCGAGGGAAGCGGGCGGGAGAATACGGGCTGCCGCAACGGTTACGTGCTGCGCCTGGCAATGGGCGGCAAGGGTTCGGATGTGCGCAGGATGGCTTGTGGCAGTTCGTTTCGTGGCAAACAAATTTAAGTCTCCATTATGGAAACATTAAAAGTCAATGTTTATGAGCCGACTTACCCGAATGACCTACCCACAATGGCAACATGGATACGTTCGGAAGCCGGTTGCGCGCGGCACGGAAGGCACGTGGCATCACGCAGGAGACGCTTGGCTTCGAGCTTGATGTCACGAAAGCAACGGTTTCCAAATGGGAAACCGGGCGTAGCGAGCCGACACTCCGCCAGCTCGGCCTGCTGGCCGAGTTCTTAGGGCGCGACGCCAACTACTTCCTGCGGCTCGATACCGGCTTGGGCGAAGCACACGCCATGCTGGATACAAGTCGGGTAATGAACGCTGACGAGGAAAAGTTCCTGATCCGCTTCCGCGCACTCTCACCTGCCAGGCGACGGGGGTTGCTGGCGTTTCTTTTGCCGGAAGCGTGACCATAGCAAGCCCATTGGTTTTGCCGTTGTCTCACTCTTGCGCAGTGCCTTCTTCGGCCCCATGGCCGTGGCCATCATGCGCGGTTTGATGGTGGCCAGCATACTCACCTTGCTGGTGGTGCCGGCGCTGTAGGTGGCGTGGTTTGGGGTGAAGGAGGAGGCGAGATGATGGGAAGGCCGCGCCCGGGTACGCATGGGTGACCGGGTGCTGGTCACCACCCTGACCAAGCGCATGGCCGAGAACCTGACCGAATACCTGAGCGAGCACGGCCTCAAGGTGCGCTACCTGCACTCGGACATCGATACCGTGGAACGGGTCGAGATCCTGCGCGACCTGCGCCTGGGCGTGTTCGATGTGCTGGTCGGCATCAACCTCTTGCGCGAGGGTCTGGACATGCCCGAGGTGTCGCTGGTGGCGATCCTGGATGCCGACAAGGAGGGCTTCCTGCGCTCCACCGGCTCGCTCATCCAGACCATCGGCCGCGCCGCCCGCAATGTGCGCGGCAAGGCCATCCTCTACGCCGACTCCATTACCCGCTCGATGCGGGCCGCGCTCGACGAGACCGACCGCCGCCGCGCCAAGCAGGTCGAATACAACACCGCCCACGGTATCGTGCCGCAGAGCATCGTCAAGCCCATCACCGACATCCTCGAGGATGCCCGCAGCGAGGCCGCCGAAGCGCGTGAGCGCCAGCAAGAGCGCAAGGTCGCCGATGCCGTGGCGCAATACCGCGCCCTCACCCCGGAACAGGCCACCGCCCGCATCAAGAAGCTGGAACAGCAGATGTACCAGCATGCCCGCGACCTGGAATTCGAGGAGGCCGCAAAACTGCGCGACGAGATTCACGCCATCAGGGAACAGGCTTTCGTGGCCTGAGTTCAGGTGCGGTTGTGGGAGCGGATTTACCCGCGAATCCCGGGACACCGCTCCTGACACCATTCGCGGTTGAAGCCGCTCCTACATGAAGCAGAGGCTCGATTCCCGATTCCCGATTCCCAATCCCCAATCCCCAATCCCGGCTCTCAATCAACACTCGATCACATTGACCGCCAGGCCCCCACGGCTGGTTTCCTTGTACTTTTCCATCATGTCGCGGCCGGTTTCGCGCATGGTCTTGATCACCTTGTCGAGGCTGACCTTGTGCTTGCCATCGCCGCGCAGGGCCATGCGCGAGGCGTTGATGGCCTTGACCGAGCCCATCGCGTTGCGCTCAATGCAGGGAATCTGGACGAGGCCGCCGATCGGATCGCAGGTCAGGCCGAGGTTGTGCTCCATGCCGATCTCGGCGGCATTCTCGATCTGGCCGGGGTTGCCGCCGAGTGCAGCCGTCAGGCCGCCGGCGGCCATCGAGCAAGCCACCCCGACCTCGCCCTGGCAGCCGACTTCGGCTCCCGACAGGCTGGCGTTTTCCTTGTAGAGGATGCCGATCGCGGCCGCGGTCAGGAGATAGTCGAAGCGGCCCTGCTCGTTGCTGCCGGGAATGAAACGATCGTAGTAGTGCAGCACGGCCGGAATGATGCCGGCGGCGCCATTGGTGGGCGCCGTCACGACGCGCCCGCCGGCGGCATTTTCCTCGTTCACCGCCAGGGCGTAGAGGTTCACCCAGTCGAGTGTGGTGAGTGGATCGCGCATCGCGGCCTCGGGGCGAGCCAGCAATTCCTGATGCAACCGCGGCGCGCGACGTGCCACATGCAGACCGCCGGGCAGAGTGCCCTCCGAGCGCAAACCGCGCGCCACGCACTTCTGCATCACGTCCCACAGCTCGCGCAGGCCGGCCCGGACCTCATCCGCACTGCGCCAGACCTTCTCGTTCTCGAACATCATCCGGGCGATGCTCAAGCCACTTTCGTTCGCCTTGCGCAGCAGTTCGTCGCCACTGTTGAAGGCATAGGGAAGCGGCGTGGTATCGGGCACGATGCGATCGGCCGCCGCCTCGTCCTGATTGACCACGAAGCCGCCGCCGACCGAGTAGTAATCGCGCGTCGCCAGCACCTCGTCGTTCGCATCAAAGGCGCTGTAGCGCATGCCATTGGTGTGGAACGGCAGCTTCTGGCGCTTGTTCATCACCAGGTCGCGCTTTTCTTCGAAGCCGATGCGCCGCAGACCACCCAGCATCAAGGCATGCTCGTTGCGGATGCGCTCGAGCGTGGCGGGGATGGTGTCGGGATCGATCAGATTGGGTTCGTGTCCTTCCAGCCCCAGCATCAGGGCCTTGTCGGTGCCGTGGCCACGTCCGGTCAGGGCGAGCGACCCATAGACCTCGGCGCGCACCCGCACGACCCGATCCAGCAGGCCGGCATCGACGATGTGATGCTTGATGAAACGTGCCGCAGCGCGCATCGGACCGACGGTGTGCGAGCTGGACGGGCCGATGCCGATCTTGAACAGGTCGAAACTGCTGACGGACATGGCGGTAGCCTCCGGGCGGGGCCGCTATTCTAGGCGTTCCCCGACGTTTCCTTCAGTACGATACGGTATGCAGTGGATGCTCTACCAACGCGACGATTGCGCACTCTGCGATCACGCTCTGATGGTGCTGGCCGAGGCCTGCATGCCCGACTTCGAGAGCGTGTTCATCGACGGCGATGTCAAACTGGAAGCGCGCTACGGGATGCGCGTGCCGGTGCTGCGCGACGAAGTGTCCGGCGCGGAACTGGATTGGCCCTTCGATGCCACCCGCGTCGCGGCCTGGCTGGAGTCAAGCCACAACGGCACTTGAGTGTCCAGGAGCCTGTCGGACTTTGGGGATCTGGCCGAGAATTTGGCTGCGCGGGTCATCCAAAGTCCGACAGACTCCCGGGCTCACTCGAAGCCGTCGGCGAAGACCGCGCCACCACCGCCGCCTGCCGGCGGCGAGAAGTCGCCTTCCAGATGCAGGTCGATGGCCTTGTTGCCACCGGCGATGGCGGCGTTGATCTGTCCGCCGTAGCCGCCGCAGGCAAGCGGTGCGACTTCCGGAATCGTGAAGTCGGGATCGGACACATCCATGCCCGAGGCCGCGCCGGTGCCGACGAGGAACAGGTCGATCGGTTCGAACACGCAGATGCCGATGGGGATCGGAAAGCCGCTGACCGTCGCCGACACGACGGCCATGCGCATCGTGGCCTTGCTCAATGCCGCCACGCCACCGGCATCGACCTGCCCGGTCGAGGTGTTGGTCTGGGTGAACTGGTAAGTAGCCACGACTGGACCGTATTGCGACTCGAAGCTGACCGTGCCTTGGGGGATGGTGAACGTGCCCTGCGAGAGCAGGCCCGTGGCCTGGGTGTAGGTGGAATCACCGAAGCTCGCGCCAGCCGGCAGGGTGCCGGGCGTGCCGTTGATCGTGAGCGTGCCGCTGACCGGAAAATTGCTTGCGCGGGCCAAACCGATACTGCCCATCAGCATCACGGCCAAAAGCGTCGCGATTCGGCCGTGAATGTCCAATCGCATGTTCGTCATGTCCTTCCCCGGAGTCGATGATGCGTGATTCTAGCCGCGCCGAGTGCCGACCGCAGCGGCCATCTCGCCGCTTTCAGGCTCGATGATACGGATGGTTGGCAAGGATGCTGGCGGCGCGGTAGATCTGTTCGGCGACGATCAGGCGCACCAGCATGTGCGGCAGGGTTGCCGGGCCGAGCGACCAGCTTTCCGCCGCTGCGGCACGCACCTCCGGGGCATGGCCTTCCGGGCCACCGATCAGGAAAGCGAGATCCTGGCCACTGCCGCGCCAGTGCTCCAGGCGTGTCGCCAGTTGCGCCGAATCGTGCGCCTTGCCGCGATCATCCAGCAGGATGATGCGCGCGGCTTTCGGGACCGCGGCGAGCACGCGCGCGCCCTCATCCTGCATCGCACGCTGCGGGTCACGGCCCTTGCCGCGCAGGCCGGGCGTGATTTCGACCAGTTCCAGCGGCAACCAGTGCGAGAGCCGCTTGCGGTATTCCGCAAAGCCTTCTGCCACCCAGTGCGGCGCACCTTCGCCGACCGCGATCAGTCGCGCTTTCATCGGCGCGGCTCCGCGACTTCAATCGCGGTTGCTTGCTTCCGGCGCATCGCTCGTCGCGACCGAGCGCGGACGTTCACCGCCATCGCCCCAGAGCCGCTCCAGCATGTACAGCTCGCGCACCCGCGGCAGCATGACGTGGACGATGGCGTCGCCCAGATCGACCAGCACCCATTCGGCCTCGCGCTCGCCTTCGACACCGATCGGCGGATTGTCGATCTGGCGTGCGCGTCGCTGGACCTCGTCGGCAATCGCGGCGACGTGCCGGGTCGAGGTGCCCGAGGCGATGATCATGCGGTCGGTGACGCTGGTCTTGCCGCGCACGTCGAGTTCGACGATGTCGTTGGCCTTGAGCTGCTCCAGCGCATCGCGGATCGTGCGGCGCAGGCGTTCGGAGGATGCAATCCTGCTGGATGCGACGTCGTCTGGATGACTCAAGAGGGGGTCCTGCGGCGAGAGTGGAGAGGCGTGCCGGAGCGGCAGCGTCAGTATACGTCGCCGTGCGTCGGGCTGCCTCAGGCCGCGCCGTAGAGTCCGTGGCTGCGAATGTAATCGGCCACGCCCGCGGGCACCCAGCCAGCCAGTGGCAGGCCGGCGGCACAGCGTTGCCGGATCGCACTCGATGCCTGCGGCTGCAGCGGCAGTTCGAGGCGAAACACCCCACCCGCCGGCGCCGCATGCAGCACCCGCGCGTCGGCCTGCCAGCGATTTGCCACGATCTGCGTCAGTTCCGGCGGCAAGACAGTCGCGCCGGGACGGCTGGCGACGACGACGTGGGCATATTCGAACAGTTCGCGCCAACGCTGCCAGGTCGGGAAGCCGGCAAAGGAATCGCTGCCTACGATCATCGCCAGTGGCGCCGTTGGGCCGAGTTCGGCGCGCAGTTCGGCGAGGGTGTCGATGCTGTAACTCGGACCATTCCGGCGGATTTCGCGCAGATCGAGGGCAAACCGCGCCTCGCCGGCGATGGCGCGTTCCAGCATCGCGACGCGATGCACTGCGGCGGCATGCGCCGGTGCGCGGTGGCGCGGGTCGCCGGTCGGCACCAGGGCGATATCGGCATCCAGCACAGCGCGGACGGCACGCGCCACGGCGAGATGTCCCTCGTGCACCGGATCGAAGGCGCCGCCGTAAATCGCCAGCAGGCGCGTCATGCCAGCGCCGTGCGCGGTGCGACGATGCCCATGACCAGTCGTTCCAGCTCGCGCCAGGCATCACCGGTCTCGCGTCCCTTGGCAATGCGATCGATGCGCGCGCAGCGTGCCAGCAGCGGCTCGAAGTCGCCCTGCCGGCCACGTTCGAGGGCGCGACGAAACCCCAGTTGCTTGCTCTGCCACAGACCGGCCTTCTGCATTGCCTGATCGAGGTTGCCGCCCTGCGCGCGCGTTGCCGCCAGGCGCACCAGCAGCATGAGTTGCGAGACGATCCACGACAGCAAGGCCGGAACCTGTGCACCCTCGCCACGCAGGCCGGCAAGGATGCGCAGCGCGTGTCCGGCATCACCGAGCAGGGCCGCATCGACCAGGCCGAACACGTCGTAGCGCGCGCTGTCGGCCACCAATGCCTGCATCGTCGCCGCGTCCAGTGTTGCGCCCGGGCGCAGCAGCGCGAGCTTGTCGATTTCCTGTGCTGCGGCAAGGAGGTTGCCTTCGATCCGCTCCGCCAGCAGGGCCGTGGCCTGTGCATCGGCGGCCAGGCCACGGTTGCGCAGGCGCTGGCCGATCCAGCGCGGCAGCTCGTTCGCCTTCAGCGGCCACATCGGCACGAACCAGCCGGTGCGTTCGACCTCCTTCACCCAGGCGGTTTCGTGCGCCTTGCTCCACTGCGCCGCCTGCACCAGCAGGACCACGTCCGGCATGGGATCCCGCGCGAGCGCGGCGATGCGCTCGCCGCCATCCTTGCCGGGCTTGCCGGTCGGCAGGCGCAATTCGACCAGGCGACGGCTGGCGAACAATGACAGCGTGGCGATCGCCGCGCCGAGTTCGTTCCAGTCGAAGTTCGTCTCGGCCTCGAACACGCTGCGCTCGGCATAGCCTTGCGCGCGCGCCCTGGCACGCACGGCGTCCGCTGTTTCGAGCAGCAGCAGGGGCTCGGAACTGGCAAGCAGCACGACCGGCGGCAGATCCTCGCGGGCCAATCGCTGCTCGAACTGGGCCTGAGTCAGCGCCATGACATCAGCGCCCGGCCAGCACCGCGTCGATGCGTCGCAGGATCGCCTGCACCATGTCGCGCTGGAGCTCCGCCTGCACGACTTCTTCTTCGCCCGGCGTGCCTTGGGCGCGTGTGGTCTCGAACTGGTAGCTGCGTTCGAGCAGGATGTCCTGACTCGGCACCACGACCGTGCCCTCGGCGTCGAGCAGCTGCATCGTGACCTCGTAGCGCATGCTGTACTCCTGCACGCGCCCGGCCGTGCCGACGGTGAGCGGCCAGCGCGTCATGCGGCTCTTCGTGATCAGCAGCCTGGCACCACGCTCGGCGCCGACCGGTGCACGCGCGCCGGCGCGGGCCATGGCCTGTTCGAGATCGCGCTGCAACGGCGACCAGGCATCGGCGACCTGGACCTGCAGCACCGCCAGTTCAGGCGGCAAGACGATTTCGCCACGCAGGTGAAAGCCGCAGCCGGCGAGAGACACGGCCAGCGCCAGCAGCGGTGCGATCCGCCAGGTCGGCTTCATGACGCTTCTCCTGCATTCGCCGCGGCGAACACCTCGTCCGGCAAGGCGTACCCCGGCAGCGTGGCAAGCCGCGCATTCCAGGCCGCGACCGCTGCCGGCACATCAGCCATCAGACCCTGTGCGATCGCGCAAGGAAACCAGGCATGGCAGGCGATATCGGCGACGGTCGGAAGCTCGCCGACCAGAAACGGCTGGCGTTCCAGCACGTCCGCCATGCGCTCCACATCCTGCCGCACACGGCGGTCGTACCAGTCGATGACCTCGACCGGATGCCGACCGAACTGACGCGCCGAGCAGGCATGGGCGAGATCGAGACCGATGCGTTCGGACTCCCAGGCCAGCCATTCACGTACCTTGAGGCGCTGACTCTCGTCGCCCTCGTGGAACAGGCTCTGACGCCGGGCCAGGTACTCGCAGATGACGTTGGACTGGCAGATCGCCAGGCCATCGATCAACAGCACCGGCACCTCGTCGAAATGTGCCACGGCACGGAACTCGGCCGGACGGCGGTCACGCGGCAGGGCCAGATCGATCAGGCGCAACTCGTGCCCCAGGCCGATCAGACGCAGCATCAAGGCAACCTTGTAGGCATAGCCTGAAAGCGGCGCGGCAAACAGTACCGGAGTGTCATGGTGCGGCGTGATCGACATGGCGGTGGCTCCGTGCTCAGGCGACGACGATGTTGACGATCTTGCCGGGCACCACGATCAGCTTGCGCACGGTTTTGTCGGCGAGGAAGGACGCGACGTTCGGCAATGCCAGGGCCGCGGCCTCGATCGTCGCGTTCGTGGCATCGGCGGCGACCTCGACGGTGCCGCGCAACTTGCCATTGACTTGCACCGCAAGCGTCAGTACGTCGCGTACCAGCGCGCCTGCATCGACTCGCGGGAAGGGCACGTCGTCGAGCACGACCTCGGGCTCACCAAGCGCCTGCCAGAGTGCATGGGCCGCGTGCGGGATGATCGGATTGAGCAACAGCACCACCGTGCGCAGGGCCTCGTGCCGCAGGGCGCGGCCATTGGGCGTGGCATCGTCGAACTTGCCCAGTGCATTGAGAAATTCCATCACCGCTGCAATTGCGGTGTTGAAGGCCAGGCGTCGGCCGTAATCGTCGCCGACCTTCTGGATGGTCTCGTGCAACTGGCGCCGCAGGCCGCGCTGCGCCGGCGTCAGCGTCTCGCGATCGAACGTTCCGGCCGGCCCGTTGACGACATGCCGCACGACCTGTGCCCACAGCCGCCGCAGGAAGCGGCTCATGCCCTCGACACCGGCTTCGTTCCATTCCAGCGACAGTTCGGGCGGCGAGGCGAACATCGAGAACAGGCGCACGGTATCGGCACCGTACTTGTCGATCATGGCCTGCGGATCAACACCGTTGTTCTTCGACTTGGACATCTTCTCGATGCCACCGATCCGCACCGGCTGCCCATCGGCCTTGAGCGTCGCACCGAAGATGCGGCCCTTGTCATCACGCTGCACCTCGACATCGGCCGGATTGAACCACTCGCGATGTCCGGCCTCGACCTCGCGGTAGAAGGTTTCGGCGATCACCATGCCCTGGCACAGCAGCCGGGTGGCCGGCTCGTCGCTCGTCACCAGGCCCGCATCGCGCAGCAGCTTGTGATAGAAGCGGAAGTACATCAGGTGCATGATGGCGTGCTCGATGCCGCCGATGTACTGGTCGACCGGCAACCAGTAATTGGCACGCGCATCGATCATGTCCTTGGCACCCGGCGAGGTATAGCGGGCGTAGTACCAACTCGACTCCATGAAGGTGTCGAAGGTATCGGTCTCACGCTCGGCCTCTCCACCGCACTTCGGGCAGGTGATCTTGCGCCAGGTCGGGTCGGCCTTGATCGGCGAGAGCACGCCGGAAAAGGCCACATCCTCGGGCAGTACCACCGGCAACTGCGCATCGGGCACCGGCACCACACCGCACTGTGCGCAATGAATCATCGGGATCGGGCAACCCCAATAGCGCTGCCGGCTCACGCCCCAGTCGCGCAGGCGGTAATTGACCTGGCGGCGGGCAAAACCGGCTTCGCCAAAATCCTTCGCCATGGCCTCGAAGGCTTGCTCATACGTCATGCCATCGTAGTCGCCCGAGTTCACCAGAATGCCGTGCTCGGTATAGGCATCTTCATCCTGGATGCGGCGCTCGAACTCTTCGACCATGCGCACCGCTTCGCCGGTATCAAAGACATCGATCGCGCGTGCTTCGCCCAGCGCGGCCTCCATGGCATCGTCATTGCGCCGCACATCGCGCTGCACCTCGGCAATCGCATCGGCCACAGCCTCGCTGACCACCACCATCTTGATCGGCAGATCATACTTCTGGGCGAACTCCCAATCACGCTCATCGTGCCCCGGCACGGCCATCACCGCACCGGTGCCATAGCCCATCAGGACGAAATTGGCGGCCCAGATCGGCACCCGATCACCCGTGACCGGGTGGATCGCATAACGGCCGGTGAAGACACCGCGCTTGTCCTGGGTTTCGATATCGGCCGCTGCAGTACCGCCGTGGCGGCACTCCTCGATGAAATAGCGCAGCTCGTCATAGCCTTCGGCTGCCGCCAGCGCAATCGGGTGTTCGGCTGCAATCGAGATGAAGCTGACGCCCATCAGCGTATCGGGGCGGGTGGTGAAGACCTTCAGTTTTTCATCCGAATCTTCCAATCCGAAGGCGATCTCCAGGCCCTCGGAACGACCGATCCAATTGCGCTGCATGGTCTTGACCGCATCCGGCCAGCCCGGCAGTTGATCCAGCCCATCCAGCAATTCCTGCGCGTAGTCGGTGATCTTCAAAAACCACTGCGGAATCTCGCGCTTTTCCACCAGCGCGCCCGAGCGCCAGCCGCGCCCATCGACGACCTGCTCGTTCGCCAGCACGGTCTGATCCACCGGATCCCAGTTCACCACCGCGTTCTTGCGGTACACCATGCCCTTCTCGTACAGGCGCAGGAACATGCGCTGCTCGTGCACGTAGTAGTCCGGCATGCAGGTGGCGAACTCGCGCGACCAGTCGATGGCGTAACCCAGCGCCTTGAGCTGCTCGCGCATGTGCGCGATGTTGGCGTAGGTCCACTTGGCCGGTGCGGTCTTGTGCTTGATCGCGGCATTTTCCGCCGGCAGGCCAAAGGCATCCCAGCCCATCGGCTGCAGCACGTTCTTGCCCAGCATGCGCTGATAGCGGCTGATCACGTCGCCAATGGTGTAGTTGCGCACATGCCCCATATGCAGCGCCCCGGAGGGGTACGGCAGCATCGAGAGGCAATAGAACTTGGGCCGATTCGGGTCCTCCTTCACCTCATACGCGCGGGTGTCGGACCAGTACTGCCGGGCGGCGGCCTCGACGGCCTGCGGATCGTAGTTTTCTTGCATGATTTCGGGCTTTTGATGCAATGCGTCAGACTACCGCAGCGCGGGATGCGGCTCAATCGGGGGAGGCAATGCGCGAGCTTCGGCACTGATCGCATTTTGCGAACTGCTTTGTTGCGCACAACCAGACGCTGATGCCCAGAGTTTGCACCGGGAGAACACGGCTCGCGTGTCGGTTCGAGCGCCGACCTATGCCGACACGCGACATATCTCCGCCAGCAGGGCCGCAGTCACCGGGTCTTCCACCGTGGCCTGCGCATCGGACAGGGCCGGCAATCGATCGCGCGGGGCTGGTATCAGGAGGCAGCAATGTTCGATTGGATCGCTCCCGACGGGCACGACGATCCCGCGGTGAATCCGCTCCGCGCGCGCCGACTTCCAGGAATTGATTGCGCAGGTGCTCGAGCGCAATGCCGCCGCGTTTGCCCACATCAAGGCCACGGGCCGACCCTTGATTCCCGAGGTTGCACCCGCACCTGCAAGGCCCCAGGGAACGTCTGAATAAAATGTGACCGGTTTGACGTTCATATGAGGGGGTAAGTGGGGTTCATGCCTTCCTCAACGATCACATGACAGTGGCTGTGTGTCGCAAGATCTGTTTCGCAAGGAAGCGCTTGAAGCGCGGCACAACCAACGGCTGGGTGGCATTTCGCTGGCCCAGCCGATTCGCTTCCATGTGCTGACCATTGTCGCCGTGATGATCGCGCTGGCAGTGGTCGCCTTCCTCGTTTTCGGCACTTACACCCGCCGCTCGCATGTCACAGGTCAACTCTCGCCAACACGTGGTCTGGCGACTGTGCTGGTGCCGGTGACTGGCGTGATGGGTCGCCTGGACGTGACTGAAGGTGAGCGTGTCGCGCTTGGGCAGACCTTGGCTCTGGTGAAGGTGCCACGTCACCTGTCCTCTGGCGATGACGTCAACACCGAACTGCAACGTCATCTCGATGAACGTCGCGCCAGTCTGGCGGCCAGCGAACAGGCGCAGCAGCGACAACTGGACGCGCAGGCCGAAGGTCTGGATCGCCAGTTGGTCGCAGCGCGTGCCGAACTGGTGCAACTGGAATCTGAAGTGGATACCCGCCAGCAGCAGGCTCGGCTCGCCAGCGAAACCCTGGATAGCCTGCGCTCGCTGCAAGGCAAAGGCTATGCCAGCGACTTGCAGATCAAGCAGCAGGAGGTGATCGCGCTAGCCGCTACCGGCGACGCGCAATCCTTGCTGCGGCAAGCCGATGCCATTCGGCGCGCCATTGCACAACTTGAACAGGCGCGGCGCGAACTGCCGGCGCAGCGGCAGGCGACGCTGGCCGCCATTCGGCAAAACCGGGCGCAACTGGATCAGGAACAGGTGGAAACTTCCACTCGCGGCGCACTGACGGTGGAGTCCCCAGTGGACGGTGTGGTTGCTACGCAGTTGGTCAAGCCGGGGCAGGCCGTACAGGCGGGGCAACCCTTGCTGACGCTGTTGCCCGGCGACGGCACATTGGAGGCCGAACTGCTGGTGCCCAGCCGCGCCATTGGCTTCATCGAACCCGGCGACCGTGTGCTGCTGCGTTATCAGGCATTTCCTTACCAGAGGTTCGGTCACCAACAGGGCCGCGTCGTCCGCATCAGCCGCAGCACCATCAATGCCGACGCGCATGCGAACGCCTACGCGAGCGCACAGGCGAGCGAGCCGCTATACCGTGTCAACGTCGAACTCGAACGCCAGACTGTCACCGCCTACGGCAAGGCCGAGCCGCTCAAACCTGGCATGCTGTTGGATGCGGACATCCTCGGCGAAAAACGTCGCCTGATCGAATGGTTGCTCGAGCCGTTGTACTCGCTCAAGGGGCCGCTAGCCGATGGCTAAGCGTTTCCGGGCATCGAATCGCCGGGTGTATTCCAGGCCCCATGGCGTAGGGGTTACGTCAATCTTTAAGGAGAAACCAATGAGAAGTCTTTCTGAACTCGAACTCAAGCTTGTGTCAGGTGGTGGTGGTGGCGGTGGCGGTGGCGGTGGCGGTGGCGGTGGTGGCCCGATTTTTTCGGATGGCATGGAAGGCGAGACAGAATTGGAGAACCCCGAGGGTCAAACGCCTTTTGTTCGCTACCAGCAAGATCTCTAGCAGCTGAGAAACGGCCTGCTAGACTCGGTCAAGGATGACCGGGCGTAGATCAGGCACGCAAGTGCTTGATCTACGCGAACAAATCCGGACACGTGCTGGGCTTGTGAGGTGAGGAAAGTGCAGGAAATCACTTTCTCAACAGCGGTGTTTGTCAACATAGTTGTCCGCTTTTTCACGCCGCGAGCGGCGAGTCTGCGGGTGTCTTTGGGTCGGGTTTGCGCGGGTTGAGCCAGACGGTGTCGATGGGCTCCCAGTTGCGGACCTCACG
>WBZR01002495.1_pt1 | contig 18782 bp, 16 predicted proteins | sample 5204231 | NCBI WGS metagenome assembly WBZR01 (sample SAMN12412403, study PRJNA552823) | activated sludge metagenome | isolation source: activated sludge from anammox sidestream of wastewater treatment plant... | place: USA: Virginia | collected 2017-08 | reverse complement strand
GGCGATGCAGTTCACCCGGATGCCGACGGCCGACAGGTCACGTGCGACGGGCAGGGTCATGCCGACGACGCCGCCCTTGGACGACGAGTAGGAGGCCTGGCCGATCTGGCCGTCGAAGGCCGCGACCGAGGCGGTGTTGATGATGACGCCGCGCTCCTTCTCCTCGTTCGGCTCGTTGGTCGCCATCGCCGCGGCGGCCAGCCGGAGCGTGTTGAACGTCCCGAGCAGGTTCACCTTCAGCACCATGTGGAACATGTCGAGCGCGTGCGGACCGTGCTTGCTGATCGTGCGGACGGCGATGCCGACGCCGGCGCAGTTCACGCAGACGTTGACCTTGCCGAACGCCGTGACCGTCTTGTCGACGGCGGCCTTCACTTCCTCCTCCGACGTGACGTCGGCCGACACGAAGATCGCCTGCTTCGCGCCGATCTCCGCGGCGAGCTTCTCGCCCGGAGACTGGGGTCGGTCGAGGATGGCGGCGCGGCCGCCGCCAGCCACGAGCGTGCGAACCGTCGCCTCGCCGAGGCCGGACGCACCTCCGGTCACGATCGCCGCTACGCTGTCGAGCTTCATGGATTCCTCCTGCGCTGATGGGTGAGTTGGCGGGCGACCCTAGCGGATCGACGGAGCCTCCGCCACGGGGCGGCGCCCGACGGCCCGCCTCAGGTCGACGCCGGCAAGGCGGCGAACCAGGCGAGGATCGCCGGGTTCTCACGGCGGGGATACGCGTGGGAGAGGTCGGGAATCTCGCGATAGACGAGACGCGCGCCGGCCGCGGCGAGCGTCTCGCGCGTCCGGCGCGCCAGCGCGACGGGAAAGAGGAAGTCCTCCGCGCCGTGTACGAGATAGATCGGAACGCCGCGGGCCCGCTCGAGGTTGCCGTTCGCGACGTTCGCCGGATGGAGGACGCCGCAGCACGGGGCGAGCGCGCGGAACACGTCCGGGTGCGCGAGACCGTAGACCAGCGTGAACGTGCCGCCGTCCGAGAGGCCCGTGAGCAGGATGCGATCCTCCGCGACGTGGTAGCGACCGCGCATCCACGCGAGGATCTCGAGCAGGCCGAGCTCGTCGATGGCGCCCCAGGTCGCGCCGACGGCCGTCGGCGCGACCAGGAGATGGCCCGCGCGCTTCGCGTCGCGCACCCAGGTCCAGAGGAAGTCGCGGCCGTTCCCGGAGCCTCCGTGCAGCGCGACGACCAGGGGCCACGGCCGGCGCTCGTCGTACGCTTCCGGGACGTAGACCGCGAAGCCGCCGTGGTGCCCGCCCGCCGACACGCGCGTGAGCGCCGTCCGCCGCGCCGGGTTCGCCGACGGCGGGGCCGCGTCCGGCGCCGGTGGGACGTCCGGCGACCAGTAGTCGCGGAACGGGGGCAGCAGGGACCGGATCGGGTAGAGCCGCTCCTGGGCCCGGGCGTGGTGATGGAGCGCGGTGAGGATCCGGGGAAGGCGCTCGCTCGGCGGTGCGCTCGGAACGCCGCCGAAGAGGGCGGCGCACTCGCGAGCGTGCGCGAGCGCGGCGGTGAAGACGCGGTCGAAGGGCGCGAGCGCGGCCGGCGCCGGCGCGGCGGCCAGCACCTCCGTCGCCGCCGCGAGCGGCGCCGCGAAGCGGGCGGCGATCGCGGTCGCCAGCCCGGTGGATCGGTCGGGCGCGAGGCGTTCGGCGGCGTCGTCCATCGCCGTCAGCAGCTCCGCCGCGACGGCGCTCGCCGCGAGCACCGCGCGCAGATACGCGAGCTCGCCGTCCGGCCGCGCGTCGGCGACGGTCATCGGCGGCTCCTCGTGCGGCTCGACGGGCGGCGCGATGCGTCCATGGAGGACACTGGCGTCCGCCGCGCCGGCAAGTCAACGCGCCCCGGTTGCCTCGCGCCCGGCGATCTGCGAGTGCCGGCCCATGGCGGGAGCCCCGCATCTCCTCATGCTGCTGCGGCACGCGATCGCGGAGGATCGCAGCGATACCGGCCGCGATCAGGATCGTCGATTGACCGGCGAAGGGAAGCGCAAGCTTCGGGACGTGGTCGCGGGCATGCGGGCGCTCGAGCTGCCGGTGGAGCGCGTGGTGTCGAGTCCGCTGCGCCGCGCGCGCGAGACCGCCGAGATCGTCGCCGAGGGCTACGGGCTCGATGGAGACGTCGACGTGTCGTGCGCGCTCGAGCCGGGCGCCGGACCCGACGCCGCGCTCGCCGCGCTCGCCGGCGTCGGCCGTCCGAGCGGCGTCGTGCTGGTCGGGCACGAGCCGGATCTTGCCGCGCTCGCGTCGACGCTTCTCGCCGGCACGCCGGGGCTCGTTCGCATGGGGTTCCGCAAGGCCGGGCTCGCCGGCATCGTGGTCGCGACGCTGCCGCCGCGCTCCGCGGGCACGCTCGAGTTCTTCCTGACCCCCGGACAGCTGCGCCGCATCGGCGGCGCCTGAGCGCGGCACGCCGCGGAGCGGCGCCTGGTGTGCGGCGCCGTGGCACGACACAAGGGATAGCGCTTGCGGCGGCGGAGGCGGGCGTGCGTCCCGGACGCCGTGCGGTGCGCCGTGCCACTTTCCGCAGGAGTCGCTTGGAACCTTGCGTGGGCGCGCGCGCGTGCGCTAGGTTGCGCCACCCCCCGGAGAAAGTGGCGTTTCGCGCTTGCGGCGAGTTGTCATTACCGGCCTCGGTTGCCTCACTCCGTGCGGCATCGGCGTCGAAGAGACCTGGGATGCGGTCGTCCACGGGCGTTCGGGGACCAAGCCGATCACCGCGTTCGACGCGCGCGCATGTCACAGCCGGGTCGCCGGCGAGATTCCCGACTTCCGCGCCGACGACTTTCTCGCGCGCCGCGAGGTGCAGGCCTTCTCGCGCTGCCTCCATTTCGGCTTCGCCGCCGCGCGCATGGCGTGGGAGGATGCGCGCGTCGGGGACGCGCTCGACCGCGATCGCGTCGGGGTGTGCCTCGGGAGCGCGGTCGGCGCGATCAGTCGGAACATCAGCGACGGGCTCACGTTCGACGAGCGGGGCATCGAGCGCGTGCACCCGATGTGTCCGCTCCAGTACCCGGGGAGCCTGCCCGCCGAGGTCGCGATCGCGCTCGGGCTGCGCGGGCCGACGTACGCGATCTCGACGGCCTGCACGGCCGGCGCGGACGCGGCGGGCCTCGCGCTCGGCCTCATCGCGGGCGGGGTGCTCGACGCCGCGATCGTCGGCGGGAGCGACGCGCCGATCTTCCCGCTGCTCTTCCACTCGTTCGATCGTTTGCAGGTCGTGTCGCGCTTGAACGATCCGCCGGCGCGGGCGTCGCGTCCGTTCTCGCGCGATCGCTCGGGGTTCGTGCTGTCGGAGGGGGCGGGCGCCGTAGTGCTCGAGGCGGAGGAGGTCGCCCGCGAGCGGGGAGCGCGCGTCTACGCGGAGCTCGCCGGGTTCGGCGCGAACTCCGACGCGCATCATCACCTGCACCCGGCGCCGGACGGCCGACAAGGTGCGCGCGCGGTCGAGCAGGCGCTGCGGCACGCCGGTGTCCGTCCCGCCGAGATCGACTACGTCAACGCGCACGGGACCGGCACCGCCAAGAACGACGCCGTCGAGACGTCGATCTTGAAGCAGGCCTTGGGAGAGCACGCCTATCGGATCCCCGTGAGCTCGTCGAAGTCGATGCTGGGCCACATGATCGGCGCCGCCGCCGCGGTCGAGCTCATCCTCTCGACGTTGAGCATCCACGCGGGCGTCGTGCCACCCACCATCAACGTCGTCGAGCCGGATCCCGAGTGCGACCTCGACTACGTGACCGAGGGCGCCCGCGCCCTCGCGCCACGCGTGGTCCTCTCGACGTCGTTCGGATTCGGATCCAGAAACGCGGCCCTCGTGGTGCGGCGGTACGAGGCGGGAGGAGATCGTCGTGGACAGCCTGAGTCGTAAGGTCCGAGGCATCATCGCCGTCGAGCTCCAGCACGAGGTGGAGAGGGTCGTCCCCACCGCGCGGCTGCGGCAGGATCTCGGCATGGATTCCGTGGCCGCGCTCAACATCCTCTTCGCGGCCGAGGAGACGTTCGGCATCGAGGCCATCGACGTGACGGAGCTCGCGCCCGTCTCGACCGTCGCCGACGTCGAGGCGTTGGTGCGTCAGTACGTCGACCTCTCCCGAGCGAGCTGAGATCGTCCCGTGGCGAGTCCTGCGAGCCCGCTCCGTCAGCCGGCGCGTCTGCGCGAGCGCGGCGTGCCGTCGACGTTCCGCATCGGGGGCGCCGAGACCGTCCTGGCGCGCGCGGTGCTCGCGTACCTGCGTCTCGTCGCGCGTTCCGTGTCCTGGAGCTGGGTGGATCGCGGCGGGCGGCCCCTCGACGGTGGCGACGTCGATCCGCGCTTGGCGGCCATGCGCCGCCGCGAGACGCCGGCGCTCCTGAGCTACTACATCGCCGATGCGCTCGGCGTTGCGACCCTCGCGCTCGTGCACGACGGCTTCCTGCGATGGATGCGGGAGCTGCGCTGCATCGTCGACGATACGCTGGCCGGACGCGCGAGTGCCGCGATCATCGGCAGCCTCGGGGGCCGCTTCACGGTGCTCCCGCCGTCCGGCGCTCCGGAGCGGATGCACGGCGTGTACGAGGTGATCCGCGCTGGCGACGGCTGCGCGTTCCCCGTCGATGGCGGCGGCCCGTATCGGGAGGTCGGCACGGGCGTCGTGGCGCTGGCGGCATCGCTCGGGGCGACCATCGTTCCGATGGCCGCGGCGCTGTCGCCCGCGCTGAGCTTCGCGCCGCAGTCGCGCGTGCGCGTCCCGGTGCCGAAGGGCCGGCTGGTCGTCGCGATGGGAGACGAGCTGCGCATCGGACGCGCCGCCGATCGCCGCGCGGTCGCCGCCGAGTTGAAGGGCACGATCGACGCGTTGTCCGCCGTCGCTCGCGCCGCGGCTCGTTCGGGCTGATTCCGATCGGCCGCGCGTGTGAAGTGACATGCGACTTGGGCGCGGCCCTGACGATTCCGCATTGAGCGGAGCGCTCGGCGCCGTATACCTTGGGTCGGGGGGGTGTGGAGCAGCGCATGGGTCTCGACGCGTCGACGGCAGCCCTGAATCTACGTCACCGATACATCGAGGGCCTCTTGACGCGGGCGGTCGGCGCGCTCGTCTTCGCGTCGTTCTTCGCCGTCGCCGCCTATTTCAACGTCGGACTCGCGTGGGGCCAGAGCGCGCCCGTGGTCGTGATTCTCTCGCTCATGGCGCTGATCAACATTCCCTACTGGCTCCTCGGTCGGCGGACGGGCTTCGCGCTGTCGTACTTCTATCTGCACTGGGCATTCGACCTCGTCGCGATCACCGCCAGCATCTACTTCCTCGGCGGCATCGACGTGCCGCTCGTGCAGTTCACCTACATGACCATCATCCTCACCGCGGCGATCTTCGTGTCGCAGCGGGCATCGTTTCGGTTGGCGACGGGTGCGACCATCGCGTACGGCCTGCTCGGTCTCGCGGAGATCCAGGGGTGGCTGCCGCAGCGGGCCGGCATTTGGCACCATCATTACGCGCCCACGCTCCGGATCTTCATCGTCGGCATTTCGGGCGTCACGTTCTTCGTCTTCGCCTATCTCGCGGGGACCCTCTCGGAGCTCCTGCGGCGCGCGAACGAGGAGCTGGCGACCACCAAGGGCATCGTCGAAGAGCAAAATCGGTCGCTCGAGCAGCGCGTGCGCGAGCGGACGCGAGAGCTGGAGTCGCGGACGCTCGAGTTGCAGGAGCGCACGGCGGAGCTCGAGGAGCTCGTGCACATCGTGACCCACGATCTGCAAAACGTCGCGGTGGCGAGCACGGAAACGATTCGTAAGCTGCGCGAGGTCGACGGCGCGAGCTTCTCGCCGCGCGGCCAGCGTTACGTGGAACGGGTCCAGCGCGATTGTCGCTTGATGGCGACGATGCTGCGCAATCTCCTCGAGGTCGTGACCCAGTCGGAGGTCGCGGAACGGCGGGAACTCGTGCACGTGCAAGCCGTCGTTCAGGAGGCCGTCGAGCGCGCGCATGCCGCCGTCGAGAGCAAGCGGATCGACGTCCGGATCGGGGACCTGCCGCCGCTGCTGGCGGAGGAGCAGAAGCTGTACCACGTGTTCGAGAACCTCGTGTCGAACGCGTGCAAGTACGTGGGCGACAAGCCGAACCCGACCGTCGAGGTCGGCGGCTTCGTGACGGACGGCGCCATCGAGTACGTGGTGCGCGACAACGGAGTCGGGATCGAGCCGTCCCAGATGGGCCGGATCTTTCAGCTGTATCACCGCGCGCCCAATCAGACGGTGGCCGGCGTCGAACAGCAGGGGCACGGTATCGGCCTCGCCGTGGTGAAACGCATCGTGCAGCGCTACGGCGGGCGGATCTGGGTGGAGTCCGTGCTGGGGGAAGGCGCGACCTTCCGGTTGAGCTTTCCGCGTGAGATGGAACATATCGCAGAGGAAGTGAGGGATAGCGCATGAGCCAGGCAGCCTTGCTCGTGGAAGACAACAGCTCGCATGCCGAGCTGATCGCCGACGAACTGGAGCTGGCCCTCGAGGGGTGGACGCTCGATCAGGTGCCGACGTTGGCGGAGGCGCGCGCGAAGATCGCGAGCCGGACGTACGATCTCTTCGTCTTCGACTTCCGGTTGCCGGACGGCGACGGCATCGAGCTCCTCCGGGAGGTCCGCGCGCGGGGCATCGTCACGCCGACGATCTTCGTGACGACGGCGTCGTCCGCGAAGCTCGCGGTCGACGCCATGAAGCTCGGCGCGGACGACTATCTCGTGAAGGAGGAGGGATATCTGGCCGTCCTGCCGTACCTGGTGCAGGAGGTGCTCAAGCGCCGCCAACTCGCGTCGGAGCGGCAGCTCCTCGAAGAACGCCTTCAGCGGGCCGAACGCGCGGCGACGCTGGGCTATCTCGCGTCCGGCCTCGCGCACCACATCAACAATCCGCTGGCGACCATTCGGACGTTTCTTCAGCTGCTGCCGAGCAATATCGAGGACGCCGAGTTCCGCACGAAGTATCTCGAGATGGCGCTCGCCGAGAGCGAGCGCATTCGGGATCTCGTGAAGGACATCATGCGCGCCGCGACGGTTCCGCAGCAGGGGCACGAGGTGCGGCGGCTGGACGAGCTGATCGCCCACGCCGAGAACGGCGTGGCGGGCGAGATGCAGAAGCGCGCCATCGTGCTCAAGCAGCGCATCGACGCCGCCTTGCCCGCCGTGCGGGTGCACGGCGAGGCGGCGACGTGCCTCCTGCTGACGTTGCTGCAGAACGCGGTGCGATTCTCCCCGGAGGGATCGGAGATCGAGATCGCGGCGCACCGGGACGCGGCTTCGCAGCGCGTCGTGGTCGAGGTGCGGGACCGCGGCGCCGGTGTGCCGACCGAGAACCGCGACAAGATCTTCGAGCCGTTCTTCACGACGGCGGTCGATGGCCTGGGGATGGGACTGTTCGTCGCCTCGCGGATCGCCGATCTCCAAGACATCGAGCTGCAGTTGATGCCGACCCCGGCGCACGGCGGCGCCGTGTTCCGGGTGGGTTTCAAGGAAGAGGTCGCGGAGGCCGGCGAGCAGGCGCCGATCGCCGCGGCGGTCTAGACCATGCCGCGTGATGCGCGGGAGGTGCGGCGCCTTGAGGGCGCCGCGGTCGCCGTGTAGCGTCCGCGAGCGGTGAAAGAGCGAGAGACGCCCATGAGCAAAGCGGCGCTGGTCGTCGAGGACAACGGCTCGCATGCCGTGCTCATCAGCGACGAGCTGGCCGTGGTGCTCGCCGCCTGGACGCTGGACGTGGTCGGTACGATGGCGGAGGCGCGACGGCGCATGGCGTCGCGCCGCTACGATCTGTACGTCCTGGACTATTGGCTTCCGGACGGCGACGGCCTGGAGCTGCTGCGCGAGATCCGTTCTTCGGGGATGCGGGCGCCGACGCTCGTCGTGACGACGGCGACGTCGGCGAAGGTCGCCGTCGAGGCGATGAAGCTCGGCGCGGACGACTATATCGTCAAGGAAGAGGGATATCTCGCGACCCTGCCGTACGCGATCTCCGAGGTGCTCGATCGCTATCGGCTGGCGGACGAGCGGCGGGTGCTCGAAGACCGGTTGCTCCGCGCCGAGCGGGCGGCGACGCTCGGGTACCTCGCCTCGGGATTGGCCCATCACATCAACAATCCCCTCGCGACGATCCGGACCTTCCTGCAGCTGGTGCCGACGCACTTCGGCGATCCGGAGTTCCGCGAGCGATACCTCGCGATGGCGGTGGCGGACGCCGAACGGATTCGGAACCTCGTCCTCGACATCATCCGCGCCGCGACGGTGCCGCCGGAAGGCCGTGACACCCATCGCTTCGACGAGATCCTGGGCATCGCGGAAGAGGGGGTGGCCGACGAGCTCAAGGCGAAGGGGCTCGTCTGTCGCCGGCGACTGCCGCCGGTGCTGCCGGAGATCCGGGTGCATCGCGAGGCCGCCGCCTGTCTGTTCCAGACCCTGCTCCAGAACGCGGTGCGCTTCTCTCCGGAAGGAGCCGAGATCGAGGTCGAGGCGGTGCACGACGCCTCTGCGAACCGACTGGTCGCCACCGTGCGGGACCGCGGTCCGGGTGTTCCGCCGGAGCATCGGGCGCGGATCTTCGAGCCGTTCTTCACGACCGCCGTGCATGGGCTCGGCATGGGCCTGTTCGTCGCCGCCCGGATCGCCGACCTTCAGAACATCGAGCTGTCGCTCGTGCCCGAGGCCTCAGGCGCGACGTTCCGGGTAGCGCTGCCCCTCGCCTAGGGCGCCGGCGGATCGGTCGATCGGCGCGGTCGAGGCTTCTCGCCCGAAGAGGAACGCGGGTCGCGCGAGGAGCGCGAGCGCCGGGAGCAGCGTGATCGCTCCCAGGCTGGAAACGACCATCGCGAGCGCGACGAGCGCCCCGAGCTCGATGTGGAACACGAATCCGGAAACGCAGAGGACGAGATAGCCGCCCGCGATGGCCGACGACACGTAGACGATCGCCTTTCCCGACGATTGCATGGTGCTCGCGAGCGCCAGGGCGTGCGTGCGGCTCGTGGCGAGCTCCTCGCGGAAGCGGAACAGGAAGTACACGGCGTAGTCCGAGCCGATGCCGACCGCCATCGCGGCGATCGGGGAGGTGATGACGTCGAGCGGGATGCCGACGAGCCCCATCACGCCGAAGTTGACCAGGACGGCCAACGCCAGCGGCATGGCCACCATCAGGCCGCCGATCGCGGAGCGAAGAACGAGCCCCGACACCAGAATGATGATCGCGCCGATCTGCGCCATGTTGAGCACCTTGCCGCGGACCATCGCCTCCGTGAGCGCGGCGCTGGAAGCGATCGTTCCCGAGTAGCGCACCGTGAAATCCGGCGGGAAGGTGCGCGCGACCTCGGCGCGGACTCGTTCGAGCAGATGCTCCCCGTACTCGGTCGAGTCGTTCCGCAGGAAGACGCGCACGGCGGCGCGTCGATGTTCCACGTCGATCTGGCTGTTCAGGTCCTCCGGCTCGCCGGACATCGAGTACAGGAACAGGTACTGGCCGATCAGGTCGGCGGACGGCGGAACGGTCACGCCGCCGGCCGGGGCGCCGGTCATCGCGCGGTGCATCTCGCTCAGGTAGTCGACGATCGAGAGGGTCTTGCCGACGTCCCGATCGCGCTCGACGAAACGCTGGAGGTCCGCGATCGCCGTCAACGCCGCCGGATCGTGAAGGGCGCCGTCCCGCGGTCCTTCGACCAGGAATACGAGGGTGTTCGTACCGCTGAAGGCGCGTCCGAGGATATCGTCCGCGACGCGAACCGGGTGCGAGCGCGGGAACTGGCGCTTGAACGTCGTGTCGACGTGGATCCGCAGGGCGCCGGCCAGGGCGACCACCACGACGATCCCGGAGGTCGCCACGATGGCGCCGGGATGCCCGGCGACGAACGTCGCGAGCCGGCCGAGCGCCCAGGAGATGGCGCGACCGCTGCGCGCTTCGCGCGCGATCTCGTCGCGCTTCGGCGCCGGCAGCAGCGCGCGCAGCGCCGGCGTGAGGGTCAACTCGATCACCAGCGTCGCGAGGATGCCGAAGCCCGCGAGGAGCCCGAAGTTGCGGATCACGGCCGTCCGGAAGGCGATCAGCGAGAAGAACGACAGAGCGGCGATCGTGCCGGCGGTGAGCATGACCGGGCCCACGCGCGCGACGGCGACGCGGACGGCGACGTGGGCGTCGCGGTAGCGCTCGAACTCCTCGTAGTACCGCTTGAGGATCTGCACGGCGTGCCCCGCCGCGACGGCGAGGATGAGAATCGGCGTCGTCGTGTTGAACGGATCCAGGGGAATGCGCAGAAAACCCATCAAGCCGAGGCTCCAGACGACCGCCAGGATGGCGGTCAGCACGGGCAGCACCATCCCCTGCACGGTTCGAAAAGCCTCGTAATGGAGCAGGGCGATCATGAGGAGCGCGATCGGGAACAGCACGACGGTGCGCTCGGTGATGCGCGCGAGGCCCGCGTTCAGCGCCACCGTGCCTCCGAGGTATACGTCGAACGTTCCGTCGTTCTCCTCGGCGACGATCTGCGACACCCGTTGCTCGACCTCCGGGTAGCCGGGAAGCTCCGAGCTCAATTTGAAGTTCGCGATGATGGCCGTTGCGGTGTCGTCCGCGGACACGACGGTGCCGACGTAGAAGGGGTTGGCATGGATCCGGCGCCGCACCTCGGCGACGGCCGCGGGTGTGGCGGGCGCCGCTTCGAGGGCCTGCCGGACCAGCATGGACTCGCCGTCGCCCTCGATCGCTTTGACGAGCGGCGAGGCGAGGCTGAGATAGGTCGAACGAATCAGGCCGTGCACGTCGCCGATACGGCGTGTGATGCGCTGGACCTTCGCGAGGAACGCCGGGGTGTAGATGTTCCCGTCCTTCGGGAACAGCCCGACCACGATCAGGTTCTTCTCCCCGAACGTCCGCTCCAGCGTCTTCAGCGCCCGGATGTAGGGGTGGTCTTGCGGCAGGTTCGCGTCCGGATCGATCTCGACGTGTAGCGCCGGGAGCTGTGACGCCCAGAAGGCCGTCGCGGCGAGCATCGCCAGGACGACGAGGAGGCGATGGCGGACGATCCAGCCGATGTAGCGCTCGAACGCGCTCATTCGCCCCCCGCCATGCGCGGCCATTTGGCCGCGCCGTCGCGCGCCGGTCAAGGATGCTCCGCGTCGTGCATGGCGTCGGCGCCGCCGCGGTGCTACGCGGGCGCACGACGGCGTCGGCGAGGGATCGGGAAGCCGGCGGCGCGAGGAGGGAGGATGCGCCGGATGCTCGTGCTCATGATGATCCTCGGGTCGATCGCGCTCGCGGCGGTCGCGCAGGCGGGCTTCGGTCCCGAGGTCACGGCGGCCCTGCAGTCGTCGAAGGAGATCTACGTCGCGACCAGGCGCGCCGACGGCACGATCGGCAAGGTCGTGCCGGTATGGTTCATGTACGACGGCGACGCGATCTACTTCACGACGCTTCCGACGACCTACAAGGCGAAGCGCATCACGAAGGGGAGCCCGCTCTACGTCTGGGTCGGAAGCGCCGACGGGCCGCACTTCGTCGGTCCGGCGGAAGTGCTTCGCGATCCCGAGCTCGCCGCCCGCATGGCGCCGGTCTACGCGCGGAAGTACTGGATCGCGTGGCTCGGCCTCTTCAAGCCGAACGCGGAGCGGGTGCGAGGCGGCAAGACGGTGATCGTCAAGGTGCGGCCACCGGCCTGACGCTGGCCCCCGCGGCGGGGCCGAGGACGGAGGGGCGCGGCGGGGTCGCGGTGGCGGCGGCCGCCACGACGGCGGCGGGGAGAGGCGGTGCGATCTCCATGGGCGGGCTCTAGCTGGCGCTCGGCGCGAACGGACGCGACTGGCGTCGGCGTCGCTGGCAGGGCGGGGCGTCTGTCGATACAACGACCGGATGCGCACGATCGCGAACCTCACCAAGGCCTTCCGGGGACAGCGGATCCTCGACGGGGTGAACTGGTTCGCGCCCGAGCGCGCCTGCATCGGCCTCACCGGGATGAACGGCGCGGGGAAGTCGACCCTGCTCAGGATGATCGCCGGCCAGATGGAGCCCGACGGCGGCGAGATCGTGCTCCCCAAGGGCGCGAGCGTCGGCTATCTGCCGCAGGAGGTGATCGGCGTCTCCGGCCGGACCGTCATGACGGAGGCGCTCGACGCCTTCGCGGACCAGCACGCGCTCGAGGACGAGTGCCGCCGCCTCGAAGACGCCTTGGCGCGAGCCCCGACGACCGGCCCCGAGCACGACGCGTTGATGACCGCGTATCACGACGTGCGCGACCGCTTCGACGCGTCGGCCCGCTACGACCTCGAGGCCGAAACCGAGCGCGTGCTGAACGGCCTCGGCTTCCGCACCGAAGACTTCACCCGCGACGTCGGCACCTTCAGCGGCGGGTGGCAGATGCGGATCGCGCTCGCGAAGCTCCTCCTCCGGCGTCCGCGTGTGCTCCTCCTCGACGAGCCGACCAATCACCTCGACCTCGAGGCGCGGACCTGGCTCGAGGAGTTCCTGGCGTCGTGCGAGTCGCTCGTCATCCTCGTCGCGCACGATCGCTACTTCCTCGACGTCTGCGTGGACCGCATCACCGAGGTCTCGCGCGGCCGCCTCACCGACTACACGTGCAACTACACGCGCTACCTGGAGCAGCGCGAGGAGCGCCGCGCGCAGGAGGCCGCCGCTTACGCCGAGCAGCGCGAGGAGATCGAGCGCGTCGAAGCGTTCATCCGGCGCTTCCGCTACCAGGCATCGAAGGCGACCCAGGTGCAGAGTCGCGTGAAGCAGCTCGAGAAGATGGAGCGGCTCGCGCCGCCCGAAGGGCACGAGCGACGGGTGACGATCCGCCTGCCGGCGCCTCCCCGCAGCGGCCGCATCGTCGTCGGCGTGGAGGGGGCGGTGAAGCGCTACGGCGACGTCGAGGTGTACGGCGGCGTCGACGTGGCCATCGAGCGCGGCACCAAGGTCGCGCTCGTCGGTCCGAACGGGGCCGGGAAATCGACGCTCCTCAAGATGCTGGCGGGCGTCGAGGCGCTCACCGAGGGGAAGCGCACGGCGGGCCACAACGTGCGGCTCGCGTACTTCGCGCAGGATCAGTCGGCGGTCCTCGACCCGACGAAGACCGTGCTCGAGGAGATGATGGCGGTGACGCCCGTCGAGATGGTGCCGCGAGTACGCGACCTCCTCGGCGCCTTCCTCTTCAGCGGCGACGCCGCCGACAAGCCGGTGCGCGTGCTCTCCGGCGGCGAGCGGAACCGGCTGGCGCTGGCGAAGCTCCTCATCGAGCCGGCCAACTGCCTCCTCCTCGACGAGCCGACGAACCACCTCGATCTCACCGCCAAGGAGGTGCTGCTCGAGGCGCTCCTGGCGTACGAGGGAACCGTCGTGCTGGTCGCGCACGATCGCTACATCCTCGACCACCTGCCGGGCGAGATCCTGGAGGTCGGACACGGCGAGGCCGTCCGCCATCTCGGAAACTACGAGGACTACCTTACGCGCAAGGCGGGCGGGGTGGTGGTGACGACGACGAGGCCGAGGACGCTCGCTCCCACGACGATGCCGGCGGCGGGCGCGGACGGCGCGGACGCCGCCCCGACGCGCGAATCCGAGCGCGCGGCCCGTGACGCCGAGCGCAAGGCGGCGCGCGCGGCGGAGAAGCGCGCCAAGGAGGCGGCGAGCGTCGAGAGCTCGATCGCGACGAAGGAGGCGGAGCTCGCCGAGCTCTCGCAGGTGATGAACGACCCCGACTTTTACCAGACGCATCCGAACCCGCAGGCGGCGTTCTCGACGTACGCCCGCCTCAAGCGCGAGGTCGAAGGCCTGTACGAGAAGCTCGAGCGGCTGAGCGCGTGAGCCGTCAGCCGGGCGGCGGTCCGTAGAACGCGTCGGCGGTCGGGACGCGGACGAGGAAGTCCTCCCAGTCGGGCATCGTCGGCAGGGCGATCACGAGGGAGCCCTGGACGTGATTGCCCTCGGGATGCCACCACGGGAGAGGGCGCGAGCGCCAGTCGTTCCGCCGCGGGAAGGAGACGTGGCTGTAGTAGTTGAGGAGCCGAACGGCGAAGCGCTCGCCCTTGTGCCGATGGCGCTCGCGATCCCAGCGGGTCCAGGCGCGGTCCGCGAAGATGCCGCGCAGGAACTCGCGCGGGCCGCCCTCGAGCTCCGGGCGGTAGATGTTGTGGGGGCTCGCGCGCCAGTGCACGCGCACCGCGTCGATGGCGCCGCGCGCCCAGAGCGCGTGGAGCTCGAGCGCGTGCTGCGGAACGCCGTCGACGGTGAACCAGGCGTCGTAGTCGGGGTCGAGCACGAGCCACTTCCCGACGTGGCTCGACCACACCTCGACGACGACATGGCTGTCGTGCGGCGTGAAGCGGAGTTCGACCCGGCGGGCGCGGCCGCCGAGGGCCGTCACGGCCTGGACGAGCAGCGGAGCGATGGTGCCGCAGAGGTACCCGTCGTCCGCGCCGCGGCGGGCGAGGAGCGCTGCGCCATCGAACGCCTGGGCATCGGGCGCGGCGCGATTCGGACGATGAGGGAAGCGGTCCCGCGTCCAGTGCATGAGGCGCACCCAGCGCTCGAAGTCGTTGTCCGCGTCGCGGACGAGGGTGTCGAGGTCGTACCGCTCGCGCAACTCGCGCAGGGCTTCGGGGCGCTCGAACACGAAGCCCTGCCAGGCCTCGGAGGCGGGGCGCGCACGCAGGCCGACCACGCGTTGCCCGATCGGGATCAGGAAACGGAACGCCAGGCGCTCGAGGCGGAGCCGAGGGTACTGCGCGCGCGCCGCCGAGATCGCGAACGCGACGACGAGCGCGGCGGCCGCGGCGAGGACGTAGAAGAGCGTACGCACGAGGACGGGCGGCCCCCTATACACCGGCCGCGCCGCGGGCGGCCAGCCGGGAGGCGCGCGGCGCCGCGCGTGCGGCGCCGACCCGCGGCGCCGCGACTCAGCCCGGCAGGGGACGGCCTTCGTGCCGCCCCGGGCCGTTCGCGCCCGTATGCGGACGGCTCGCCGCCCCGGGATGGGGTACGCGGCGACCGGAGGCGCGCCAGCCACGCCGCCCCGTGTCCTCGACCCGAATGCTTGCCAGCCTGGCCGCGCGGAGCCAGTGCTCGAGCTCCTCGCGGTCGTGGAAATGCGTGATCGGCGTGGAGAGGCGGTCGTGGACCCCGGCGACGCGGGCCATCCAGCCGTGGGCGACGTAGTCGCTGAGCGGCATCCGCTCGACGACGCGGCCGAGCCCGAGCCGGCGCAGGACACGGAGCGGCTCCCAGTAGAGGGCCGACAGCACGGCGGCCACCACCGCCGACGCGCGCAGCCGCGCGGATCCCGAGAGCGAGCGCGTGACGGTGTGGAGCGCGCGCATGTGCGACAACCGGTACGTGAAGCTCATGCCGCGATAGCCGTAGACCCAGATCGCGATGAGGCCGCCGTCCGGGCGGGCGAACTCGACGAGCGCGCGAAAGCCCGCGGCCGGGTCCGGCATGTGGTGCAGCACGCCGAACGACCAGACGACGTCGAAGGTGGCGTCGCGGAGCGGGCGCTCGTGGACGTTGGCCTGGATGATATGGCAGTTCGGCCGGCTGCCGAGGTTGCGATACGCCACCTCGACGCCGCCGGAGAGATCGACGCCCACGACCTCGGCGCCGTGCTCGGCGGCAACCAGGAGGTGCCGTCCGAACCCGCAGCCGACGTCGAGGATGCGCCGCCCGCGGAGCTGGTCGAGTGTGAGGGCATCGCCGAGGTTGCGTCGCAGGTTGCGGCGCCACTGCGCGGCGAGCGCGGGCCCGGGGAGGTCGAGATCGAGCCGCTGGCGCGTGAAGCTCTCGAGGGTATCGGCGAGCGGATCGTCGTTCGCCGCGCGCGCGCCGAGAAACTGCGGATACGTCGCGAAGAACTGCGGGTGCCGTTCCCGGACGCGCACGAGGAGCGCGGGCCCGAGGAGACGCGGTACGCCCGCGACGACGGGATACGCCGCGGCGCACGCGCTGCAGGCGAGGGCTCCCTCGAGGATCTCGGGCTCGCCGCCGTGGGCGGAGGCGGCCTCGCGGTAGACATCCAAGGTGAAGCGCTCGCGACAGCGCGGGCAGACGATCAGCCCGAGGAGGGAGCGATGCACGGGACAGGCGGTATGGAGATTCGCCGGGGCAGTCAAGGCGTGCGCGCTCGAATGCGGCCGCGGCGCGGAGGAGCGACCGCGTGCCTGGCGCCGCTGCGCGATCGCGGCGGCGACGGCGGCCGGCTCCGCTCCCGCGCAGGTGCGCTGGCGTTCCCTACGGGAAGGGGCGGGGATGTCCGTAACGTGCGTGCTACCGGGCGCGCGTGCCGGCGGCGAGCGCCGTCGCGAGCGCCGCGCCGCTCGCCGCGTGCGCGAGGCACGCGTCGACGAGGTCGGCGATCTGGCGCGCGGCCGCCGCCGGCGCGACACCGCCGTCGTGGATGTTCGAGATCAACGTGCGGTCGGGCTCCGTCGACGCGCGGGTCGGTCGATGGATGACGTACGCCGAGAGGCTCGCCGCGGTCGCGAGACCGGGCCGCTCGCCGACGATCGCGCAGCACACCTCGGGGCGGAGCACGTGTCCGATCTCGTCCTGGATGCGCACGCGGCCGTGGCGGACGAACAGCGGCGTGCCGAGCCGCCGGCGCCGCTTGCCGAGCTCGCGCACGAGGACGCGCAGCAGCGTGCCCGCGTGCGCGACGACGGCCGCCGACGAGAGCCCGTCGATGACGATCAGCTGCACCTCCGGGCGCTTCCGGCAGCGCGCGAGGCGGGCGCGGGCGCTCGGAGCGAGCGTACGTCCGAGGCCGGGCTCGCGGAGGTACGTGGCCCGCGACCCGGCTGCGGTCGCGAGCTCGACGAGCCCGAGCTTCTTCACCGTCGCGGGCGGGACCTCCATGAAGACGGCGTCGCGCGCGCGGCCGTGGTCGGCGAGGAAGCGGAGGTAGGAGGCGGTCGGGAGTCGCGGGCCGCTGCGCCCGACGGCGAGGCGCGCTGGGGTCTTCGCGAGCAGGCGCGCGAGGGCGGGCGAGGGGGCGCTCATGCGAGGAACACCGCGGGGTCCCCGGCGCGTCCGGTGAGGCGTCCGTCCGCCATCAGCCCGCGCGCGACGAGCCAGGCCTCGAACTCGGGCGCCGGACGCAGGCCGAGCAGCTGCCGCAGCGTCGCGCCGTCGTGGAAGCTGGTGCACTGGTAGCTCAACATCACGTCGTCACCGGCGGGGACGCCCATGAAGTAGTTGCAGCCGGCGGTCGCGAGCAGCGTGGCGAGGGTGTCGCAGTCGTTCTGATCGGCCTCGGCGTGATTGGTGTAGCAGGCGTCGGCGCCGAGCGGGACGCCGAGCAGCTTGCCCATGAAGTGGTCCTCGAGCCCCGCGCGAACGATCTGGCGCCCGTCCGCCAGATACTCCGGTCCGATGAACCCGACGACCGTGTTCACGAGGAACGGATCGTAGCGGCGCGCGAGGCCGTAGCAGCGCGCTTCGAGGGTCACCTGGTCGGCGCCGCCGTGGGCGCCGGCCGAGAGCTCCGATCCTTGTCCGGTCTCGAAGTACATGAGCTGCGTCGGGCTCACCCGGCCGTCGCGCGCGCGGAGCGTCGAGCGCTCGCGGATCATCGCGCGCGCTTCATCGAGCATGGCGACGGAGGTCCCGAAGCTCGCCACGGCGGCCTCGGTGCCAGCGAGGCTCTGGAAGATGATGTCCATCGGCGCGCCGCGTTCGAGCGCGCGCATCTGCGTCGCGACGTGGGCGAGGACGCAGTTCTGCGTCGGGACGCCGAGCCGCGCGATGACGTCGCGGGTGAGCTCGAGGAGCCGCGTGACGTTCGGCACGTCGTCGATGCACGGGTTGATGCCGATCAACGCGTCGCCGGCGCCGTAGGCGAGCCCCTCGTAGATCGACGCCGTGATCCCGTCGGGATCGTCGCTCGGGTGATTGGGCTGGAGCCGGGTGCTCAACCGGCCTGGCAGGCCGACCGTCGTGCGCGCCCGCGTGACGAACGGCAGGCGCCGCGCGGCGTAGATCAGGTCGAGATTCGAGCAGAGCTTCGCGACGCCGGCCGCCATCTCGGCCGTGAGACCGCGGCTCACGCGCCGCATCGCGTCCGTCGTCGTGTCGTCGGCGAGGAGCCAGTCGCGTAGCTCGCCGACGCTCCACCCCCGGATCTCGCGATGCACGGCCTCGTCGACGCCCGCGTCGATGACGCGACTCACCTCGTCTTCGTCGAGCGGCGCCACCGGATGGGCGCGCAGGTCGCCGAGGGTGAGCTCCGCGAGGACGAGCTTCGCGGCGGCGCGCTCCTCGTGCGAGCGCGCGGCGATGCCGGCGCGCTCGTCGCCGGCCTTGGGCTCGTTCGCGCGCGCGAGGACGTCGCGGACGGAGCCGAACCGGTGGCTCCGGCCGTGCACGCGCACCGCGAGTCGCATGCGCGGGTTTACCGCACGCCGAACGGCGAGTCGAGGCGCCGGCGCGCTACGGCGCGGCGGCGCCCGCCGCCGCGCCGGCCGCCTCGAGCAGCGCCGGGGCGTCGGCCCACGCGCGCGCGCTCCCGCGGACGTCGCGCACGAGGACGCGGCCGTCGCGGCCGAGGACGAACGTCGCGGGGATCGCGGCGGGCGTGCCGTCCGGCGCCGGGGCGGCGAGCCCGAGGCCGTCGATCAGCCCGGCGTCGTCGATCAGGACGAAGAACGGCACGCGGTGGTCGTGGACGAACGCGAGGCTGCGCGGGGTCGCCTGCGCGGCCGGGACGACGATCGCGACGCGCACGTCGCGGCGCGTGCGGATCGCGTCGGCGAGATCGAGAAGATGCGCCTTGGTGGGCGGCGACCAGTCGAGC
>WBZR01002494.1_pt1 | contig 18784 bp, 11 predicted proteins | sample 5204231 | NCBI WGS metagenome assembly WBZR01 (sample SAMN12412403, study PRJNA552823) | activated sludge metagenome | isolation source: activated sludge from anammox sidestream of wastewater treatment plant... | place: USA: Virginia | collected 2017-08 | reverse complement strand
TGTTAAACACACTTAGCCTTACATTTGAACCGGACACCGGAATATCGAATTTTATTCTTGTTTATGGATTGTATGGATTAGAATAGTTCTGGTGCAGAGAGAATTCGTTCGGAATTACATTACTGATGTGTTGTAGACCTGTATTTAGTTAAAGAGAATATTCATCTTTCTGAAAAGCTCACTTTGAATTAATTTGAATCCATAGCATCCGCTTGTACACCGGATTTGTGAAAACGGAAATATTCAACTCAATGATGTGGCGAGTACAGTGTCTCCTGTTTTTAAAATGAAGTTGATGGGATTATTGACAGTTTAAAAAATACTGTAACAAAGAGAAGGTCAGAGCACAATAATACTTCCATCGCAAATGAGAGAAACGAATCAATACCTCCATTGATAAGTGAATTTAATCTCTGCGACATATTGAGTAACTTGTAGATTAAATTAATTTGTATGGCAACGAAAACTCCAATCACGGTAGCTTATGGCGACGGTATAGGTCCTGAAATAATGGAGGCAACTTTAAACGTGCTCGAAGCTGCAAATGCGCAACTTGACATTGAGGTAATAGAAATCGGCGAAAAGGTTTACCTTAGCGGGAACTCCGCAGGTATTGCTCACGAATCCTGGGAATCACTCCTGAAAACCAAAGTATTTTTAAAAGCCCCGATTACAACTCCGCAAGGTGGCGGATACAAAAGTCTGAACGTTACTACGAGAAAGACGCTCGGCTTGTACGCTAACATCAGACCTTGCCTTTCTTATCACCCGTTTATAAAAACCAAACATCCGGTGATGGACCTTGTAATTGTAAGGGAGAACGAGGAGGATTTGTACGCCGGTATTGAACACAGGCAAACTAAAGACGTTTATCAGTGTTTAAAACTGATTTCACGACCAGGCTCAGAGAAAATTATAAGGTATGCCTTTGAATATGCCGTAACGAACAACCGTAGAAAGGTAACCTGTCTGATTAAAGACAATATTATGAAACTGACCGACGGAATTTTTCATAAAGTGTTTCATGAAATAGGGGAAGATTATCCCGATATTGAAAAAGTTTCAATGATAGTTGATATAGGCGCTGCCCGACTTGCGACAACGCCGGAGGATTTCGATGTAATTGTAATGGAGAACTTATACGGCGACATTCTCTCAGACGTTGCCGCACAAATGACCGGTTCCGTCGGACTTGCGGGATCCGCCAATATCGGGGAACAATGCGCTATGTTTGAAGCTATCCACGGCTCCGCCCCTCAAATAGCGGGTAAGTACATAGCTAATCCATCAGGTTTAATAAAAGCTTCCGTGCTCATGCTGAACCACATCGGACAATTTGAGGTGGCAACAAAAATAGAGAACGCTCTTTTAAAACTAATTGAGGACGGGATTCATACTCCGGACATTTTCAATGAAGAAGTGAGCCGGTTGAAAGTTGGAACCAGACAGTTCACCGAAGAATTAATTGACCGGCTTGGTGAAAAACCCGGTTCTCTCAGGGCTGTGAATTACACACACGTTCCGAAGAAACTGGCGAAAGTGAATTATATTCAGCGGGAAACAATTGACGAGAAAAAGGAGCTTGCCGGAGTTGATATCTTCCTCGATTGGAATAGCGGAACAGCGAACGACCTTGGCAATGAACTAAAAAAACTAAACACGGCTAAACTTTCCCTTTTGATGATTAGCAACCGCGGTGTCAAAGTTTATCCCGACGGTTTACCGCAAACTTTTTGCACCGACCACTGGCGATGCCGCTTTAAAAAAGTAAATGACGTTTCGATTTCAAATTCGGATATTATTGAATTACTTTCAAATGTAAACAATGCCGGACTGGAGTTCATAAAGACGGAACATTTATACGATTTCAACGGCGAACCAGGATATTCACTGGCGCAAGGCGAGTAATCTCGCGAAAAAAGTTTATTCCGGATGGTCACGGATAATTTAATCTTCAAAACGACTGCGCGGGATAGAGTTCACACAATAAAATTATTCAGGATTTACTCAATTAATAATTAACTTAATTTAATATTCATATTATGTCAGAACAAAAGATTACTATAAGCAACGGAAAACTTACCGTACCGGATAACCCGGTAATCCCGTTTATCGAAGGCGACGGTACGGGCAGGGATATCTGGGCTGCCTCAGTCAGAGTATTTGATGCAGCCGTTGAAAAAGCTTACAAGGGATCAAAGAAAATTTCATGGCGGGAAGTGCTCGCAGGTGAAAAATCCTTTAAACAATCCGGTAGCTGGTTGCCGGACGAAACCCTCGATGCATTCAGGGAATATCTTGTCGGGATTAAAGGTCCGCTCACAACGCCGATTGGCGGCGGGATAAGATCGCTGAACGTGGCGCTCAGACAAATGCTCGACCTGTACGTTTGCCTCCGGCCGGTAAGGTGGTTCACGGGTGTTCCCTCACCAGTGAAGAACCCGGATAAAGTTGATATGGTGATCTTCAGGGAGAATACCGAAGATATTTATGCGGGAATCGAGTTCGAGGCGAAATCTGAACGAAATGCAAAAATGCTGGAGTTCCTCAAATCTGAATTCCCCGATATGTTTGGGAAAATCAGGTTCGGTACGGAAGAGAAAATCTCCGGATGGAACAATTTAGCAGGCATTTCAGATGAATCAGGAATTTGTCTCGGCATCGGCATAAAACCTGTTTCAAAACAGGGAACTGAAAGATTGGTTGACGCTGCAATTAAATACGCACTTGAAAGAAATAGAAAATCGGTAACTATTGTTCATAAAGGCAATATTATGAAGTTTACAGAAGGAATGTTTAAGATCTGGGGCTACGATTACGCAGAGCGTGTTTACGGAGATAAGGTTTATACCTGGGGACAATACGACAAAACGAAAGAATCAAAAGGCGAAGACGCCGCAAATATAGAACAAAAAAATGCCCTCGACTCAGGTAAAATTCTCATCAAAGACGCAATTGCCGATATTGCTCTTCAACAAGTACTGACAAGACCGGACGAGTTCGATGTTATCGCCACTCTCAACCTGAACGGCGATTACCTCTCCGATGCGTTGGCTGCGCAGGTAGGCGGTATCGGTATTGCACCCGGAGCCAATATTAATTATAAAACCGGACACGCTATTTTTGAAGCAACGCACGGCACTGCCCCTAAATATGCGGATAAAGATATGGTCAATCCCGGCTCAGTTATACTCTCCGGTGCCTTGATGTTCGATTACATGGGATGGACGGAAGCAACCGGACTGATTTATAAGTCTCTCGGCGCGTCGGTTGCAAATAAGCGCGTAACCTACGATTTCCACCGGTTAATGGACGGCGCAGTCAAATTGAAAACCTCCGAATTCGCCGACGAAATGATTAAAAATATGTAACCGTTTCCAACAGCTAAAATTAAAAAAGCGATCCGCTAAGGCTCGCTTTTTTTTTCGTCTTGACATTAACTTCCATTGCGTTTAATTTCGTAAAGCACTTTAAAAATCAAAGTACTTTACAATGGAAGAAAAAAACATTTCATCAGAAGATGCTTTGCTGTGGAGAAAAGCAAAAGCCCGTGCAGGATTTAAAAGGCACCTTTACACTTATCTCGTGATTAATGCATTTCTCTGGTTGTTCTGGCTGATCACCAATTTTAATTCAATCGGCAGTAATGGAATTCCATGGCCGGCATTTGTTACCCTTGGTTGGGGAATAGGGTTGGCGTTCAACTTTTTCGGGGCGTATATGTACAATTTTGACAACCTGACAGAACGCGAATTCAAAAAATTAAAAGAAAAGCAGTGAAACCGGAAGAATTACATTCAGAAATTCTCTACATAAAAAATATAATTGAGGATAGTCGCCGGTCGCTTGTTGAGAACGGTATTGGTTATATAATCTGGGGAGTGATAATTGTAATCGGTCTGATATTTCAGTATCTCAGTTTGATCAAAGCAGTCTCAATCAATACGAATTATACCTGGGCTGCAGTTATCGGATTAGGTTGGATCGTCACAATTTTCCTTGTCAGAAAAGAGCGAAAATTAATCCGGTCGAAATATTACGGTTCACATGTGCTTCGGGCAACGTGGATATCGGCATCAGTTGTAATGACGACCATTGGTTTTATAGGACCGGTTACCGGAACCCTGCCGGGTTTCAGCATTATTCCGCTGATGTGCAGCGTGCTTGCAATTGCATTTTCTGTGAGTGGAATGATATACAAAGAGAAGCTTATGATTGCATCGGGAGTGATTTGGTGGATTACATCGGTTATTTTCTTTTTGTGGCACAGTGTTCACTCTCTGATGATATTCGCCTGCCTGATGATCCTTCTTCAGGTGATGCCCGGAGTCTATTTCTATAAAAAGTGGAGATTAGAGTTTTCCCGCGAAACGGCTTAAGGGCTAATCACCGGGCATTTTCGCGGAATTTAAAAGCTATGAATTCATCCGGGGATTGCCGGATTGGTTTCCCGATGAAAAAGGCTAATTACGATTTTTGCAAATGAGTGATTTCAATTACAGGAATATAAACGACATATTACATTCAAGAATAAGGACAGCCATCATGGCGGTACTTGTAAGCGTTGATGAGGCGGAATTTAATTTCCTCAAGGAGAAGGTGAGCACCACTGACGGCAATCTTTCTGTTCATCTGAGGAAACTTGAGGATGTAGGTTACGTAAAGGCAAAGAAGTTATTCATTGACCGAAAGCCGGTTTCACGATACTCAATTACATCAAAAGGTCATAAAGCGTTCGAGGATTACATCAACATTCTCGAATCATTAATTAAAAGCAAATAAACAAATCATGTCACTATTAAATGATGAACAAATTATGGTTGAACTTTCAAATCTTGCAGGATGGGAGCGGACGAGTGGATCGTTAGTCCGGAAGTTCAAGACCCATAATTTTCCGCAAACTCTGGGCTTGTGCGTCGCAATCGGGTCAATCTGTCAGGCTCACGACCACCATCCGGATTTTATGACGTTGAAATACGGTGAACTTGAGGTTTCATTTTCAACCCACTCCGAAGGTGGTATTACACTCAGGGATATTAACGTGATTAAAGATATTCAAAAATTAAATTTCTGACAACAATGAAAAACTTTCTGCTGATTGTTGTAATGTTTACTTGTCTGGGTGGATTGAATGCTCAGCAGGTTACAAAAATTTCGGGAAAAGTTTCGAACAGCTCAGGCGAGCCGGTTTACGGAGCCAATGTGATGATTGAAGGGACGATTGACGGCGCTACTACTGAAAAAGACGGTTCGTTTGAGTTTGAGACAAAGAAGACCGGTGATATTATTATCCTCATTCTTGCGCAGGATTTTGCCGAAAAGCGTATTCCGGTTTCGCTTCAGCCGGGGGTTGACGTAGTCCAGACCATAACACTTTCGAAAAGCGAATACAAGACGGAAGAAATTGTTGTTACCGCCAGCTCATTTACATCCGGAATTACTTCGAACACAACCCTGACACCGTTAGAGATTGTACGAATTCCCGGAGCGGATGCGGATATTTACAGGGCAATTACAACTTTTCCCGGCACAAATCAGGTTGACGAGGGTAGCAGAATCGCTGTCAGGGGCGGTGATCCGGAGGAGGTGTTAACATATCTTGACGGCGCTTCGATTTATAATCCGTTCCTGTTCGATGGCGTTACAAATACTTCAAGCTATTCCACGATTAATGTATGGGGGCTATCGGGAATAAACTTCACCAGCGGGGGATTCGGCGCGAAATACGGAAATGTCCTCTCCGCGGTGCTCGATTTACAGTCGTTCGATATGCCGAGGTCAACCGGAATATTTGCAATCATCGGACTTGCAAATGCCGGAATTTCCGGTGTTACCGTATCAAATGACGGAAAATTCGGCGCTACGTTTGAAGCCGGTTATTTTAATGTAGAGCCATTTGTTGCAATCAACGGTTCGGTCGGTGAATACTCCCCGATGCCGACAGCGAAGAGTTTTGGCGGTACGATCTCACTCAAGCTTAACCAAACCGATATTTTAAAACTTTACACAAATTACAAGGACGATAAAATCGGGATTTTCAGTCAAAGCCCGGATTACTCCGGTTTCTTCAATTCGAAATCAAGGAGTTTATTCTCAAATTTAAAATATAAAATGGCAGTTTCCTCCGTAGGGCTTTTACAACTCAGCGCTTCGGTCAGCTCGAACGAACAGGATGTAAACTACGGTGTGATTGATAACACCAACAAGCTCATTTATTACAAACTTCGGGGTGATTATTCATCACCGGTTTCTGACGGCTTCGATGTTGCCGCAGGAATGGAATACGAGTTTAACGAAAGCAAAATTAACGGAGTCGTTCCGGTTTACAGCTACAATATTAAACCCGGCGCGCCGTCGCTCAACCTTGACGCTTCAAACAATACCGGAAGGCTCGGATCGTATCTCGAAGCAAAATACAGGATAACGGATAACCTTTTCTCGATTGGCGGACTTAGGAGCGATTATCACACTTATTCAAAAAAGATAAATTTCGACCCAAGGCTCTCACTGGTTTACGTTTTCGATAAATTCAATTCACTGAAAGCAGCTACCGGCATTTACCACCAATACCCGCAAATTCAATACTATTCCCGTACCGGAAATGATAATCTTGATGCTGAAAGATCAATTCACTATATACTCGGTTACGAACACAACAACGACAACTTTATTTTCCGGCTTGAAGGGTTTTACAAAGATTACGCAAACCTTGTCAGGCTCAGCGAGCAGAGCGGATACATTACAAATTCGGGCGAGGGTTTTTCGCGCGGGATGGATTTGTTTCTGAAATACCGTAAACCCGGGCTATTCACCGGATGGATTTCGTATTCCTTCGTTGATTCAAAGCGTAAGGATTCAGGTAATTCCGGGTGGAGATCGGCAAATTACGATATCACTCACAACCTTTCAATAGTTGGTACTTTCACAATTGACGATTACTGGACAGCGGGATTATCTTATAAAATTTCAACCGGTAAACCATTTACTCCGGTCGTAAGTTCGGCTTTCGATTCGACGCTGAACGTTTACGTTCCGGAATTTGCGCCGGTTAACAGCGACCGGTTTCCGGTTTATCACAGGGTTGATTTAAACCTGCAAAGATATTTTATTCTGTTTAAAAAGTTCGTGGTGGTTTTTGCATCGCTGAACAATGCACTCAATACCGATAACCTATACTCCTACACATACAACTTCGATTACAGCGAGCGGTTGCCGGTAAGGTCAACCAACAACAGAAGTTTTTATTTTGGTTTTGGAATTCAACTTTAAATTAAAAAAGTAAAAATGAAAACATTCAAATTTGTATTAATCGTTTTATTTTCTTTAACGGCAGTTTACTTTGCCAAAGCGGATGATTTCTTCGATGCAATGCTTGAGGCTAAGAAGAACCTATACGAGGCAACAGAATCCGGCAACGAAGGCGATATCATTAAAGCCAGAGGGCAGTTCGAGAGAATCAGGCAACTGAATCAGGATGTCTGGCTGGTGGATTACTGGATTGCGATGGCAGATTACAATATCGCCATGATCGGATCGGGTGAAAACGATATGGAAAAAGTGAAGAAATACACCAAACTCGGGCTTGAGAGAATTGACGGATCAATCCTCCAGCGTTACGATTTCGCCGATTCTTACGTTTTACAACTAATGCTCATTTTCAACCGGTGGATGTACGAAAGCGATCAGATGGAGTCAATTATGTCCGCAACGCAGTCGGCTGAAACCGCAGCTTTGGAAAACGACCCGAACAACCCGAGGTACTGGTTAGTTAAAGGTATCTCTCAGTTTTACACCCCTGAACCATTCGGCGGTGGCGTTGATAATGCTCTGGTATCGTTCGCGAAATCGGAATCGCTTTTCAAAACCTTCGTTCCCGAATCCGAAATTTATCCCGACTGGGGCGAAGAGATTATTAACGGTTACATCGCACTCGCACACCTGAAACGTAACGATGAGGGCGATATAGAAATTGCGAAAACTTATATTGACAAAGCGCTCGAAATTTCCCCCGACTCAGAATTCATCAAAAATATTGTGATGAAGGAATATAACAGCAAATCGGGGAAGTGAAATTTTGTTGGCGGAAAGAAAAAACGGTTGCGGTTAAATAATAAAAAACCCCCGGGTCATAGGGGGGAGTACCCGGGGGAAGTAAATAAATGAAGAAGCAAAACATTTATTTGCGGTTAAACACCGCTTATCTAAAAGAACAAGTGAGTCAACTGACTCAATACAAAAATATGTACGATCTATCGTCAAACCAAACCCAAAAAAGTTTAAAACTTATTAGTCAGGGAATAGCCATTTTTCCGGCAGGAATCGCGCCTCAGGCGGAAAATTTAAATTGCTTTGTTGAATTCGACTGGATTATTTCCTCGAAACTCTTTCCGCTCATCTTTGAATCAACCCAGGTAACAACGTCGAGGTACTCGTTTGCTTTCCTTTCGTATTCGTCTTTGTTCAGTTCAATTATGGCGGATCTCAGTTCGCGCAGTTCAAACAGGATGTCATCTCCCCTGCTGATCTTTATGAGCTTGCTGAAAGTATGTAGCACGGCTTTCTCGAACTGAAAAATCTTGTCGCGTTTCTCAAGGAACCGCTTCAGTGATTTCAATTCGTATTCGAGGAGGATGAAATTTTTCAGCTCGTAGTGAATAATGATGTTCATTATTCTCGCGAGCGCTTTGTAATCGAGCCGGTAGGATGATTTATCGTTCACGATTTGGTTTATCCAAATCAGCGCTCTTTCGTAATCGCCCGCGCCGAAATAAGTGTATGCAATAGTGTAAAACGTTTTCAGTTGTTCCGATCCCGCAATCTGATTGTGATGTCTCTCAAGCCACTCTTCGACTTCGGGAATTAGCTTTATTCCCCTTGAGAAATTTCCCGTAGCGCAATAAATGTTTATTTCGATATCGTAGCTATTGAGGTACATTTCGAAATGTTTTGAAACCGATCGCATATTTTTAAATTCCCCCGCCGATTTCCTCAGTTTTTGCAGGTAACTGATGCAAAGGTTATAATCGCCCATATTGTACGAAAGCGCTATTACGTCGTTGAGCGCATAAATCATTTCACTCCGGTTTGCGGGGATTTTATTGAAATTTTTCTCGATGAGCCGTAGTCGCTTTACGCCGAAGTCGTACGCTTTTCTGAAATCTCCGGTTGAGTAGCAGTACATGTAATTAATAATGAAGAACAAATTTTTCGCCCTGACCGACAGCGCTTTCGATTCGGACGACATCAGCTTATTCTTTATCACCGCCGAATATTTCTGAACGTCTTTTTTATTCCTCGTTACGCCGAGTTTTTTATATAGCGAAGAGAACTTTACATAAAGCAGGTTATATTCGGAAATATTCTCAAGAATTCTAAGCGAGTTTTTCTCCTCTGCCGCCCGTTTTTTTGAGAGTTCATCAAACTCCGGATTGCCGAACTTCATGTAATCGAAATTCTTTTCGTCATTTATGATCTCAACAAGTTTCACGTGCCTCTCGGATTCCATCGCGAGGCTTTTCGCACGCTTCAGCAAATTTTCGGAATGTTTGAACAGTGTTTTCTTGTAAAGTATTTTATACTGGCTGATCAGGTTTGTAATCTTTGAATCAATTGAATCGTCTTTGTGGTAGTTCTCCAGCGCCCTCAGAATTTCGTTTATAAGGTAGTTCTTCGCGGCGGAGAATTGTTTTACGAACTTTTCGCCCTCAAACTTCTTTATCAATGCCTGTTCGTCGTATTTCTGCTGTTTGTTGATTTCGTTGAACAGCCTGATGTAGTTGTTCTCCGATCCGATTACGTGGCGGGTTGCAAACTTCGTGAAGTAAACCTTCTCCGACGGCGTCATTGAGTTTATGAGTTCAAATAAAAATTCGGATGGGATTTTCAATGTTTGGTGCGTAAGTTAAAGTTCAAATTTATCCCAAAGCGCTTTAAATTTCAACAGCATTCCCGAATTCACAGGCTGCAGACTTATAAGTTTTGGTGTTTGATATTAATGTCAGCTTTGTTAACTTACCGGCATTAAATTATTCCAGATGAAAGAAATTAAAAATCTCATTTTTAATTTACTGCTTGCCGGGATAATACTGTTCACTTCTGCTGAATCCGAAGCTCAACTTTTTAGCGAGAATAACATAAACGTCAATTTAAACGCAACCGGTAAAGTGAACTGGGTTGACTTTGACAATGACGGTTATCTTGACATTTTTTATTTTTTCACAAACGCGAACGGTACTCAGTTGAAACTTTTCAAGAACGACCAGAACGGCCATTTTGCCCTGAAAAGTTCACCGTTTGCGTCGTTTAAGAATGCTTCCTTTTATCTGACTGATTTCAACAACGACAAAACAACCGACATTATTTTAAACGGTGAATATAGCGGACAGAACAAGGTAATTTACTACGCAAATCAGGGCAACTGGAATTTCATCTCGAAGGTTTTAAACGTAACCGGAACACAGCGCGGTGCAATTGTAGCCGAAGACCTGAACAACGACGGCAGAAAAGATATCATAGTTGCCGGGCTGAACAACGACGGTAACCCGATGTCGAGAATTTATTTGCGCACAATTAACGACCAGCTCTCATATATACCATCGCCGATAATGCCGCTGTTCGATCCGATTATTGCGGTTTACGATCTGGACAACAACGGTACGCCGGAGATTTTCATTTCAGGGCAAAGTGAAAACACCGATAATGCGAATAATTCGATTAACAACAGCGCGCTGTACAGAATCAAAAACAACGTTGTCTCAAAAATTAATACCTCGCTTCCGGCGTTCAGCAAGGGATCGGTTGATTTCGGTGATTTCAATAATGACGGTTTCGCCGATATAATTATTACCGGTATTCTTGACCTCGGCGATGCGGATTCTTCGCTCTCCACGATTGTCCTCTCAAATGACGGTTTGTTTAATTTTAACGAAGTTCAGACTAACATTCCCGGATTTGCGGACGGTATCGTGCAATGGGGTGATTACAATAATGACGGCTTTCCGGATTTCTTCATTTCGGGTATTTCTCCGGCGCTTCCATCCGGCAATATGTCAAATATTTACACTAACGAAATTTTAAACAACGGGAATCTGCCGTTTGAACCCTTGGTCAACATTGCCTATCAGATGCTCAATGAGAGCTACGGCGTGTGGGGCGATTACGATAATGACGGCGACCTCGATGTAATTTACATCGGCAATACCGCAGCGCATCAAACCGTCATTAAGGTAATTACAAATCATACCACAGTCGTTGTCAATTTGCCGATAGAGCCAACCGGGCTTACAACCACAATTGAATCAAACCATGATCCCGACGGATTCTTACTGGGATGGTCTTTGCCGGTTAATGCCGATATTTTTTCAGACGGCTATACCTACAATGTCAGAATGGGCACGACACCCGGTGGATCTGAAATTATTTCACCGAACGTTAATTATGAAGGTAAGATTGTAATACCTAAATACGGAAACGCCGGAAACTCCAAAAAATATTTAATACGCGGACTTTCTCTCGGAAAGTATTACTGGAGCGTCCAGACGGTTTCGCAATCGTTCGTGGGCTCGGAGTTTGCCCCTGAGAAAATTCTCATTGTAAATAAATCAACATCAGTTCAGCAAACCTCAACTCAAATCCCTGAGGCGACTGACCTGTCGCAGAATTACCCCAACCCGTTCAACCCTGAAACTAAAATTGATTTCACTCTGCACGAGAGGTCCGGCGTTTCGCTTGCGATCTATAACTCTGCCGGACAACTGGTAGAATCGCTCGTGAACGAAGTATTGTCGCCCGGGACATACACAATTAACTGGAATACATTCGGATCTGCGCTCTCAAGCGGGGTTTACTTCTATCGGTTGGTAACTGACAATAAAATTGTATCGAAACGAATGATCCTGTTGAAGTAAACTGAACATATCATACCCAAACCTATCGGTGGGCATCGGTGGAAACACCGGCGCCCGTTTTTTATTGCGCTTTTTTTTCCACGCGGAGGTCGCAAAGGATTTTTATATGCAAGCAGGTCGTATGTAGTAGTTTTCTTCTTTGCGCTATTTGCGGGTTTTAGCGCGGTTTTCCTGAGGTGATTTTTTAGAGGAAAAGTTCTGTTTTTCCCCTGCTCAGAAAATTTTACAATAATTTAATAATGTCATTTGCTTTTTATTTTTATTTATTTAAATTGCTCCCTACATTAAACAAACATTTAAAAGGGGAAAAAATGAAACTCTTACTATCAATTTTATTCTCTGCTCTCTTTCTGCTTTCACTAAATGTGAAAGATTCTTACTCGCAGCCCGTAACAATTACCATCGGTACTCAGGTTGTTCAAAGCGGTACAACCGGTTACGGACCAACTAACCGTTATTATAAAAGCTATAGGATTCAATGGGTCATCACTGCGGCTGAAATAAGTGCTGCAGGCGGCGGCGCCGGCAATATTGAATCAATGGCATACGATGTCTCTCAAATTGCAGGCGGTGATCTTGTAAACTATGAAGTTCGAATGGCGCACACTACCGCAACCGATGCATCAAGCCATAACACCGCTACCCTTACAACGGTTGTCAACTCTCACACTTTCACGCCCGGTTCAACCGGATGGCGTACTCTTACGTTCGATACTCCTTTTAACTGGAACGGTACTGACAACATACTCGTTGATGTTTGCTGGGGAGTGAACTCAGCTTACACTAGTAACGGTCAGGTATGGCTTTACAATAATGTTTCAAACCAGTTGAGGGGTATTCGCAACGACGTTACTAACCAGTGCGGTACTAATACAAATTCTACCCGTTCCGGAAAGCCCCGCGTTCAGCTGACTTTACCACCAGTTTCAAATCCGGTGTTAAGCGTTACCCCATCGTCGAAAAATTTCGGTGACGTAACGGTTAACCAAACTTCTGCGCAGGTATTTGATATAACTAATGCCGGCGCTGATACATTGACTGTAAATGGTATTTCGGTCGCCGATACGACATACTTCAAGTTTACGGATACAAACTCATACCCAGTATCATTGGTGTCAGGGCAGCATATTTATGTAACGGTTACATTCACGCCGACAGATACCGGTTCACAATCAACCGATATGACCGTAAACTCCGATATAGATACCTCAACGGTAGCCCTCTCGGGTAAAGGGATTAAATACTGCATCCCTCAGGCAAACTGTGCTTCTGAATACATTTCCAATGTAACCTTCAGCGACCTGAACCTTACTTCCGGCTCTTCGTGTACAAACGGTTATATGGATTCATCCGCTACGCATTTCGCCAATATCATAAGAGGTAATACTTACACACTGTCATTCACCGTAGTAGAGGCAGGTACTGAATATGTCCGCGCCTGGTTCGACTGGAACGGCGATTACATCCTTGACACTACGGAGCAATACAGCTACCCGACAGGTATAACTGTTAGCGGAACATACACAATGGATATCACCGTACCCGGCTCCGCAATTCTCGATACAACACGGATGAGGGTTTACATGAAATGGAACTCATATCCCACGCCCTGCGTAACCGGTGGTTACGGTGAAGCAGAAGATTACTCTGTTGTCATCACGCAACCTACAGAACCTGTGTTAAGTGTATCTCCGGGTTCGAAAGATTTCGGAACTTTATTGACCGGTGATACTGCATCGCAGGTATTCGACATTTCTAACTCCGGTATCGGTACTTTGAACATTAGCAGTATAGTAATATCTGACACTACGTATTTCAGGCTTATTGATACAAATACATATCCTGCAGCAATTGATACCGCAGCACATATTTATGTAACGGTTAAATTCATTGTCCCGGCAGACGACACCGCTTCAACTAATATGGTTATCACTGACGATTTGCTTGATGCCACAACCAATATCCCTCTTGATGGGATCGGGGTTCAGGCGAGCTACGGCAGTAACGGTCAAACCGGCGATAACCTGTATTACTTTGCGAACTCGCTCGCTACCGGCGCACCTTCTCACCCACCGTACGAATGGACATCTCCCTCAGGTGATAGTGTAACACTTATAGCTAACCAGACTAACTGTGTTGCTTTAGGTGCAGGAAATGTAGATGATGGCAGGTTTGATATTACAGGTCAGCTACCCCCCGGGAACTCAATAAAGTTCTTTGGCAACGATTATACTAATTTCTATATAGGAACGAACGGAATTATCGGGTTTACTCAATTTACTCCAGGATCACCTAATTATAATCCACCTACCAACGGATTACCGAGCGCTACTAACGTGGATACTGCCCTTTTCCCGCTCTGGTTAGATATTAGTTTTAGTAATCTCTCTGCACCGACGTCCGGACGCTTGTGGTATGAGATTAAGAACGACTATCTGGTTATTTCCTACGACAGCGCTTATGTTCTTGGCGGAACGTCTGACAATTATGTATCGTTTCAGATTGTGATTCAGCATTCCAATACCCCGACAATGAATTCGTGGGTAATCTTCAGATACAGCGATGATTACTCCGGTCCTGATTTTAAATCCCAATATAACGCGAATACTTTGCGTCAACATTTGATTGGTCTGGAAGGTACAGGTCTCGACGCTTCACAGATGTTACAATACAGGTTCAGAAATTCAAGCGGGGAAATTATAAACCATGGTCCGATTTTCGGGTCAAACCTCGCTTTAGCGTTCGGTCCTAACGAGCAGATGCTCCCGGTTGACCTGCTTGCTTTCGATGCAAGTGTTTACAAGAATGATGTTACCCTCACATGGACAACCGGTTGGGAGGAAAACAATGAGAGGTTTGATATCCAGCGAAGGGTCAATAACCCTGAAGCGCAGTGGAAAACCGTTGGCAGCGTGAAAGGCAGCGGTACGGTTCACGAAGAGAGGACTTACACATTTACCGACAAGAAGCTCGTAACGGGCAAGTATGAGTATCGGCTCGTTCAGGTTGATTTCGACGGAAATGTAACCGCAGACCATAACTTGAAAAATGTAGTTGAAATAGGAATACCGACAGTGTTCGATTTATCGCAGAACTACCCGAACCCGTTCAACCCGACAACGAAGATAGACTTCCAGATTCCTGTAGAAGGGTTGGTGAAACTTAACATTATTGACATGGCGGGTAGAGAAGTAGCAACTCTTGTAAACGAAACACTGGTTCCGGGATATTACACTTATGATTTCAATGCATCAAAACTTGCAAGCGGAATATATTTCTACAGATTGATAACTAAGAACAATGTAATCACGAAGAAAATGGCTCTTATCAAGTAACAATTGTTAGTTAGTAATTCCCCTATCGGCGGGCATCGGTGGAAACACCGGCGCCCGTTTTTTATTGCGTTTTTTTTTCCGCGCAGGTGATACAAAGTTTAATATGTTGTGATAACTTTGAAATCATTTTTATTTTAAATATAAATTAATATATTTAGCACAATCCAATTAAAAACCCTCTAAAGAAGATAAAATGAAACGAATCTTATTATTTGTATTCTCTGCTCTCTTTCTGCTTTCACTAAATGTGAAAGATTCTTACTCGCAGCCCGTAACAATTACCATCGGCACTCAGGATGTTCAAAGCGGACCAACCGCTTACGGACCAACTAACCGTTATTATAAAAGCTATAGGATTCAATGGGTCATCACTGCGGCTGAAATAAGTGCTGCAGGCGGCGGCGCCGGCAATATTGAATCAATGGCATACGATGTCTTTCAAATTGCAAACGATGATCTTTTAAACTATGAAGTTCGAATGGCGCACACTACCGCAACCGATGCATCAAGCCATAACACCGCTACCCTTACAACGGTTGTTAACTCTCACACTTTCACGCCCGGTTCAACCGGATGGCGTACTCTTACGTTCGATACTCCTTTTAACTGGAACGGTACTGACAACATACTCGTTGATGTTTGCTGGGGAGTGAACTCAGCTTACAATGGTTCCGGTCAGGTATGGCTTTACAATTTTGTTGCAAACCAGATGAGGGGTATTCGCAGCGACGTTACTAACCAGTGCGAAATTAATACAAGTACTACCCTTCCCGGAAAGCCCCGCGTTCAGCTGACTTTACCACCAGTTTCAAATCCGGTGTTAAGCGTTACCCCATCGTCGAAAAATTTCGGTGACGTAACGGTTAACCAAACTTCTGCGCAGGTATTTGATATAACTAATGCCGGCGCTGATACATTGACTGTAAATGGTATTTCGGTCGCCGATACGACATACTTCAAGTTTACGGATACAAACTCATACCCAGTATCATTGGTGTCAGGGCAGCATATTTATGTAACGGTTACATTCACGCCGACAGATACCGGTTCACAATCAACCGATATGACCGTAAACTCCGATATAGATACCTCAACGGTAGCCCTCTCGGGTAAAGGGATTAAATACTGCATCCCTCAGGCAGTCTGCAGTGATGAATACATTTCCAATGTAACCTTCAGCGACCTGAACCTTACTTCCGGCTCTTCGTGTACAAACGGTTATATGGATTCATCCGCTACGCATTTCGCCAATATTCAAACGTACAATACTTACACACTGTCATTCACCGTAGTAGAGGCAGGTACTGAATATGTCCGCGCCTGGTTTGACTGGAACGGCGATTACATCCTTGACACTACGGAGCAATACAGCTACCCGACACCTATAACTGTTAGCGGAACATACACAATGGATATCACCGTACCCGACTCCGCAATTCTCGATACAACCCGGATGAGGGTTTACATGAAATATGGCTCATATCCCACGCCCTGCGTAACCGGTGGTTGGGGTGAAGCAGAAGATTACTCTGTTGTCATCACGGCAGGGACTCCGCCGGCTGATGACGTTGGAATTTCTTCAGTTGTAGCTCCGGGCAACGGGCAGATAGTTGACCGCTCCGGATCGGATGTTTCAGCTTACGTTAAGAATTTCGGTACAAACCCGGCTTCAAATATAGATGTTTATTACAAGCTGGATACCAATTCGGCCATTGGACCAATCAATATCGCCGGTCCGTTAGCTCCGGGCGATTCAATACTTGTTACCTTCACCGGCGCAAACCAATTATCCTCACCAAGCGACGGAGTCGGTACTGTTAAAGTTTATCCCTCCCTCGCAGGAGACGTGAACGGAACAAATGATACCGCGCAGGTTATTGTAGTCCTTGTAAATCCGTTGTCAGTACCATATTTTGAGGAATTTACGACACCGGCTTTTTATACCATCTTTGGTACAGCAAGCATCTGGAGCTTTTCAACAGGCGTCAATCCGGCGGGAACGGCTGCCGATAAAATGGCAAAAGCTAATTTCTATGGTGTTTCATCAGGTTACCAATACCTCAGGACTCCGATAATTGACCTTACGGGTACAAGTAACCCGGTACTTTCTTTTTACGTTACATACAGGTCATATTCGGGTGAGGACGATGGTTTAGAGGTCAGGGTTTCGACGGATGGCGGTATGACTTACGATGCGCCGCTTCTTGATAAATCCTATTCGAGCGTGCCTTCGCTTGCAACTCTCCCCAATAGTTCATCATCCTACACACCGGGGGCAGCCACCGATTGGCGGCACGAGGTATTGGACCTCTCCGTTTACGCGGGGCAGAAGATTGTAATCGGGTTTAATGCAATTACCGATTACGGAAATAATATGTGGATTGACAATATAGATGTAACAAACTCTGCCAACGTTTCAATTATTCCGGTTTTGGCAACCGGTGCTTACGGAGATTTGTCAACCGATTCCGCACAGGTTATTTTCACTGCCCTCAGGCCCGGTCTCGGAGGCGGTACCACACCGCAGCTTGACGGTAAAATCAGTGAAATCGTAAGACCGGAAGGTACGATTATCGGTGAGCTTAAATTTGCGGATAATAAGATTCAGTTATCCGAAGTTGACAAAAATGAGATAAGCAAACATCATGAACCCGGTATAAGTCCGGACGCTTCAACGGGTACCCTTGTGATTTCCCATTTCACGGATTTCCCGCTGAACAATACGTTTGAGCCGAACGTATCGGCGACCACGTTTAACGGCGCGATTTATACTCCTGACGTAATTTCAAACAGATACTGGGAGATTTCCTTCTCCGGTGATGACTACGTTTCGGAGGCAACTTACGATATAGTCCTTGATATCCGCGGGCAACTCGGTGTTGTAACGTACGATTCGTTGTATATTGTAAAACGTGTTGACCAAAGCGGTCCGTGGGTATGTCTCTCAACAATAACCGAATACGAGTCAGGCGTACCGGTGAGGTTGAGGGCAAATGGTATATCCGGATTCAGCCAGTTTGGAATTGCTTCCGCTGACGGTACATTGCCTGTTGACCTGATTGAGTTCAACGCCACTGTTGACCGCAACAATGTAATGCTGAGCTGGTCAACGGCATGGGAAGAGAACAACATGAAATTTGACGTACAGCGCAGACCTGCCGAAACCGAGGCATCGTGGCAGACGGTCGGTTCGGTAAAAGGAAGCGGAACGGTTCACGAGCAGAGGAACTACTCGTATCACGACAAGAAGCTCGTAACGGGCAAGTATGAGTATCGCCTCGTTCAGGTTGATTTCGACGGAAATATAACCGCAGACCATAACCTGGGAAGCGTAGTTGAAGTGGGAATCCCGACGGAATTTGCGCTGTCGCAGAACTACCCGAACCCGTTCAACCCGTCAACGAAGATAGACTTCCAGATCCCTGTAGAAGGAATGACGAAGCTTGTAATCTTCGACCTGTCGGGCAGGGAGGTAGCAACGCTTGTAAACGAGACATTGATGCCCGGGTATTACACTTATGATTTCAACGCGTCAACACTCGC
>WBZR01002493.1_pt1 | contig 18787 bp, 17 predicted proteins | sample 5204231 | NCBI WGS metagenome assembly WBZR01 (sample SAMN12412403, study PRJNA552823) | activated sludge metagenome | isolation source: activated sludge from anammox sidestream of wastewater treatment plant... | place: USA: Virginia | collected 2017-08 | reverse complement strand
CGCCCCCGTTCTCGGCCAGCACGATCTGGCGCGCGGGGACGCCCGCGTCTCGCGCGAGCCGGGCGTGGGCGGCGAGCATCCGGTACTCGCCGTGCACGGGCATCACGCACCGGGGTCGCAGGAGCCCGAGCACCATCCGCAGCTCCTCGGAGTTCCCGTGCCCGGAGACGTGCACAGGCGCGATCTCCTGGTGCAGCACCTCGGCGCCCGCCTTCGCGAGGCGGTTGATCGTGTCGTGCACCTTGAGCTCGTTCCCGGGCACGGGCTTCGCCGAGATGATCACCGTGTCGCCCTCCTGCACCTTCACGTTCGGGTGATCCCCGTAGGCGATCCGCACGAGCGCGGACAGAGGCTCGCCCTGGCTGCCGGTGCAGAGGATCATCGTCTCGTCGGGGGCGAGGTCGGCGAGCTCGCCCGGGCGCACGACGAGGTCGTCCGGCACGTTCACGTAGCCGAGGCTCTTCGCGATGTTCAGGTTCTTGCGCAGCGAGCGGCCGATCGGGCAGACCTTGCGGCCCGTCTCGGCGGCGACGTCGATCGCCTGCTGCATCCGGTGGACATTCGACGCGAACGACGCGATCAGGACGCGTCCGGAGAGCAGCGGCACGATCTGGCGGAACGCCTCGCCGACGGTGCGCTCCGACGGGGTCACGCCGGGCCGCTCGGCGTTCGTCGAGTCGCCGAGGAGAAGGTCGACGCCGCGGTTGCCGATCTCGGCGAGCCGGCCGACGTCCGTGCGGAAGCCGTCGACGGGCGTGTGGTCGACCTTGTAGTCCCCTGTGTGGACGATCCGGCCGCCGGGCGTATCGAGGACGACCGCGACGGCGTCGGGGATCGAGTGGGCCATGCGGACGAACTCGGCCGGGTACGGGCCGACCTGGACGGGGCCCTCCTCCGGATCGATCTCGATCAGCTCGGCAGCCCGCAGGAGGCTGTGCTCGTCGAGTTTCGACTTGACGAGGCCGAGCGTGAGGCGGGTCGCCCAGAGCTCCGGCACGGCCAGCTCCCGAAGCAGGTACGGCAGCGCTCCGACGTGGTCCTCGTGCCCGTGGGTGAGGATCACGGCGCGGATGTCCGCCTCGCGTTCCCGCAGGTACGTGAACTCGGGCAGCAGGAGGTCGACGCCGAGATGCTCGTCGCGCGGGAAGGCGAGCCCCGCGTCGATGATCACGATGCCGCCGTCGCTCTCGACGACAGTCATGTTCTTGCCGACCTCGCCGAGCCCGCCCAGCGGGACGATCCGTGTTGCTCCCCGTGGCACCCGACCATTGTAGGGGTCGGGTCCGTCGCCCCCGTTCAGGCGGCGGCGCGGGCGAGCACGCCAGCTCGCTCGAGGTCGGCGCGGATCCGCAGCCGCTCGTCCTCGGTGGCCTCGACGAGCGGCAGGCGCAGGCCGCCGACCGGGCGCCCGCACAGCGCGAGCGCGGCCTTGACCGGGATCGGGTTCGTCGTCACCGCCAACGCCTCGAGCACCGGCTCGAGCTCGCGTCCGAGCGTCTGCGCCCCCTCCCGGTCACCGTCCTTGAAGCGGCGGATCAGCTCCTTCACCTTCGCGCCGACGGGTGGCAGGTTCGAGCAGACGCAGATCCCGCCGACGCCGCCGAGCTCGAGCCACGGCAGGACGAGGTCGTCGTTGCCGGCGTAGAGATCGAGCCCGCACTCGACGACCCTGCGCGCCTGATCGGGATCCGTCGTCGCTTGCTTGACGGCGGTGACGTTGGCGATCCCCGCGAGCTGCTCGATCGTCTCCGGCTCGATGTTGACCACGCAGCGCTGCGGGATGTTGTAGGCGACGAGCGGCCGGTCGGTCGCGGCGGCGATCGCCCGGAAGTGCTCGACGATACCGCGCGCCGGGGGCTTGTTGTAGTACGGCGTGACGACGAGGAAGGCGTCAACGCCGAGCCCGTGAGCGCGTGCGGTCAGGTGCACCGAGTGAGCCGTGTCGTTCGAGCCGGTACCGGCGATGATGGTGGCACGCCCGCCCACCGCCTCCACGGCGGCACCGTACAGGGACAGCTTCTCGTCGTCGGTCAGCGTCGAGGCCTCGCCGGTTGTGCCGGCGACCACGAGCCCGTCCGAGCCGCTCGCGACGAGGTCGGCGCAGAGCGCGCGGAATGCCTCGAGATCGACCCCGCTGTCGTCGCGAAACGGGGTCACGATCGCAGTCAGCACCTCGCCGAGCATCGGGCCATTGTAGTGCCCGACCCGGCCACATGGCAGCTTCGGACACGTCCGGGGGCCTGGCCCCTGGACATGGCCAGTCCGGCCGCGCGCGGCTCCGCCGGGGCTCAGAGCAGGGCGTCGAGCCCGACGGTCAGGCCGGGCGGGAGCGACGCCAGCCGCTCGAGCGCGAGCAGCACGCCCGGCACGAACGCCTCGCGAGAGGAGGTGTCGTGGCGGATCGTGAGCGTCTGCCCCGGCGCCCCGAGAATCACCTCCTGGTGAGCCACGAGCCCGGGCAGACGGACGGAATGGATCGGAACGTTCCCGCCCAGCCGTGCCGCCGTGGCCTTCGCGGTGCCGGACGGCGCGTCGAGCTTCGTCTCGTGATGGAGCTCGATGATCTCGACGTGCGGCATCGCCTTCGCGGCCTCCTCGGCGAAGCGCATCATCAGCACGGCGCCGATCGCGAAGTTCGGGACGACGAGGCAGCGGAGGCCGCGCTCGTGAGCCAGGGTATCGAGCTCCGCGAGTCCGTCTTCGCCAAGCCCGGTCGTGCCGATCACGCAGGGGACGCCGGCGCGGAGCGCGCGGCGGGCGTTGGCGAGCACCGCCGAGGGCGTCGTGAAGTCGACGGCGGCGTCGCAGCCGGCCAGATCCGGCTCCTCCCCGACCTCGATCCCGAGGACGACGTGGCCGGCCTCGGCGAGCCGCGGCCCGAGCACGGCTCCGACCTTGCCATCACGGCCGAAGAGGGCGACCTTCACGCGGCCTCACGCTCCTCGACGGCCGGGGCGACCCGTTCGACCGCCTCGCGAAACCGCTGCTCGACCGGGCCGATGCCTGACGCGGAGAGACGTTCGGGGCTGAGCAGCGCGGCCGCGAGCGCGGCCACCCCGTCGACGTCGACAGCCTCGATCTCGGCGACAACCCGATCCAGCGAGAGCAGCTCGGAGTCGGTCACGACGGACTTGCCCAGACGGTTCATCCGGCTCGAGGTCGACTCCATCGCGAGCGCGATCCGGCCCTTCAGATTCTCCTTGGCCCGGGCCAGCTCCGCCTTGCGAACGCCGCCCGACGCGATGTCAGCGATCTCGCGGGCGACGAGCTCGAGGCAAGTGGCGAGGTTCTCCTCGCGCGTCCCGACGTACACGCCGATCTCCCCCGTGTCCGCGTGCAACGTCGCGAACGTGTAGACGGAGTAGGCGAGGCCTCGCCGCTCCCGGATCTCTTGAAACAGCCGCGAGGAGGCCGAGCCGCCGAGAATGCTGTCGAGGATCGACGCCGTGAAGCGCCTCGGGTCCGAGCGCGAGATGGCGGGCGCGCCGACGCAGACGTGGTACTGCTCGGTGTCTTTGCGCTGGAACACGAGCCCGGGCGGCGGCGGCGTCACGAGCGGTGCCCGGGCCCTGGCAGGCCTGCCCGGCGGCAACGACTTCTTGCCCGCGAGCTCTTGGCAGATCCCGACCAGCCGCTCGTGGTCGAGGCTGCCGGCGGCCGCGACCACGAGGTTGCCGGCCACGTAGCGCGAGCGATGGTAGGCGGCGAGCGTCCGGCGCGTTACCGACGAGATCACCTCCGCGCGGCCGAGCACGGGGCGCCCGAGCGGATGCGCGCCGAAGATCGCGAGCGAGAGCAGGTCGTGCACGAGATCCTGCGGCGTGTCCTCGTACATCGCGATCTCCTCGAGCACGACCTCCCGCTCCGCGTCGAGGTCCGCCAGCCTGGGCGCGAACACGAGGTCCGACATTACGTCGAGCGCGGTCGCGAGGTGCTCGTCCAGCACGCGCGCGTAGACGACGGTGTACTCGCGGGTGGTGGCCGCGTTCAGCTCCCCGCCGAGCCCGTCGAACACCTCGGCGATCTCCCGCGCGCTGTACGACCGCGTCCCTTTGAAGAGGAGATGCTCGAGGAAGTGCGTGACTCCCGCCTGCGCCGGGGTCTCGTCACGAGCTCCGACCCCGATCCAGAACCCGATCGCGACCGAGCGGACTCCCTCGAGCCTCTCGGTCACGACCCGCTCGCCGTCGTCGAGCGCGGAGACGACGGTCGTCTGCACGGCTGTCTCAGGCCCCCTCGACCCGGTAGCTCGGCCCCGGGCTCCCGACCAGCCGCGCGAGCGTCTCGACGCCCCGCAGCGCGAGCCGCGCACCGCCCGTCGCCGCTCCGGGATGGGGCAGCTCGCCGCACAGGAGCCCTTCCACGGCCGGCCAGACGGCCCGCGGCCGGGAGAGAGCGAACGTGAGCCGCGGGAAGCGGTCGAAGGCGAGCTTCGCGCCCCAGGAGGCGGAGATCATGCGCCCGAGCGCGCGGCGCACGGCCGTGTCGTACGGCTCGAGACCGGCCGCCCGTCCGGACAGCAGGTCGAGAGCGGCGGCCGCCGCGAGTCGCGCCGACACGAACGCCTCGTACATGCCGTCACCGGAGAGCGGGTCGACGAGCCCGCCGGCGTCGCCGACGAGCAGCGAGCGGCCCCGCGCGAGGCGCGCGTCGGGCCGCCGGAGCGGCAGGCGGTGGCCGCGGACGTCCCGGAGGCGGTCGGGGTCGACTCCGTACGCCCGGCAGAGCCGCCCGAGGTGGTCGCGCAGCGAGGGGCCCTCCCGCGCCCAGCCGCCGACGCCGAAGTTGAGGTGGTCGCCCTTCGGGAAGACCCAGCCGTAGCCGCCCGGAACGGTGCCGAGCTCGAGCGCCGCCGTTCCCGGCTGCCGCTTCGCCGCCTCGGCGTACGGGAGGTTCCCCTCGAGCGCAACCCCGTAGGTGGGGCCGGGCCCGACCGCGAGGCACTTCGCGGTCAGTCCGTTCGCACCGTCGGCGCCGACGACGAGCGCGGCACGCACCCGCTCGCCTCCGAGCGTCACGGTGACGCCATCCGCCTCGACGTCGATGCCGGTGACGCGGACGCCGTCGCGGAAGTCGGCCCCCGCAGCGGCGGCGCGCTCGGCGAGGAGCGCGTCGAGGTTGCGGCGCTGCGTCATCAGGATCAGGGGCCGCTCGCCACCGCGCTCGTACGCGCTGCCGTACGCGTGCCGGAAGCGCATGCGCGTGACGACGTGCTCGACGACGGGGTCGGGCGCGAGCGGAAGCTCGGCGACGGCCCGCATCGTCAGGCCGCCGCCGCAGGGCTTGTCGCGGGGGAAGCGGGCGCGGTCGACGAGCAGGACCGACGCGCCGGCGCTGGCCAGGCGGTAGGCCGTGACGGAGCCGGCGGGGCCGGCTCCGGCGACGACGGCGTCGAAGCGCTTCACGGGCGGGATGGTAACGGGGCGGGCCGGCGGCCCGCCCCGCCCGTGACTCAGCCGCGGCGCGGGCCCCGATCGCGCCCGCGGGGGCCGCCGCGGCGCTCCCGCTCCTCGCGCGGCTCGCGTGGCGGCGCGTCCTTGGCGCGCTCCATCAGCACCTCGGGGGAGACGATACCCCCGTCCTCGTGCTTGCCGAGCAGCTTCAGCGCGATCCGCCCGCGAGCCTTGTCGACCTCGAGGACGACGACGTCGACGACGTCGCCGCGGCTGAGCACGTCCTCGATGTGGCCGAGCCGGCCGGGGCCGACGTTCGAGACATGCAGGAGACCGTCGGTACCGCGCTTCAGCTCGACGAACGCGCCGAACTCGGTCGTGCGGACGACCTTGCCCGTGTACGTGTCGCCCGCCTCGGGCTCCTTCGTGAGCGCCTTGATCGCGGACGCGGCGCTATCTGCCTTGTCCCCGTCGGTCGCGTAGATCAGGATCGTGCCGTCTTCCTCGATATCGATCTGCACGTCGTGGTCGGCTTCGAGCGCGCGGATCGTCTCCCCGCCCTTGCCGATCACGAGGCCGATGTACTCGGGGTCGATGCTGACCGTGGAGATCCTGGGCGCGTGCTGGGGCAGCTCCGTGCGCGCGTCGGCGAGCGTCTCCGCCATCCGGTCGAGGATGAACTCGCGGGCCGCCTTCGCCTGCGCGAGTGCCGCCCGCATCGTCTCCTGCGCGACGCCCGTGATCTTGATGTCCATCTGGAGCGCGGTCACGCCGAGCCGGGTGCCGGCGACCTTGAAGTCCATGTCGCCGAGGTGATCCTCCGCGCCCTGGATGTCGGTCAGGACGACGAGGTCGGAGCCCTCCTTGATCAGCCCCATCGCGATCCCGGCCACGGGGCGCTGCATCTTCACACCGGCCGCGAGCAGCGCGAGCGTCGACGCGCACACCGAGCCCATCGACGAGGAGCCGTTCGACTCGAGTGTCTCGGAGACGAGCCGGATCGTGTAGGGGAACTCCGTCGCGTCCGGGATCATCGGCTCGAGCGCCCGCTGCGCCAGGTTTCCGTGACCGATGTCGCGCCGCTTGGGGCCGCGCATGAAGCCGGTCTCGCCGACCGAGAAGGGCGGGAAGTTGTAGTGGTGGAGGAACCGCCGCTCCTGCTCGAGCGAGAGATCGTCGATCCGCTGCCCCTCCTTCGCGGTGCCGAGCGTGAGCAGCGTCAGGATCTGCGTCTGACCGCGCGTGAACAGGGCGGAGCCGTGCGTGCGTGGCGCGACGTCGACCTCGCAGGAGATCGGGCGGATCTCCTCGGTGCCGCGGCCGTCCGGGCGGCGCTTCTCGACCGCGATCTTCTTGCGGACGATCTCCTTGTAGATCGCCTCGGCGGCCTTCTTCACGTACCCCTTCGTCAGCGAGTCCTTCGCGACCGGCTCGCCGTCGCCCGCGGGCTGCGCGCCGGCGGGGAACGGGAGCTCGACCGTCTCCACGATCCGTCCGAAGAGGAGGTCGCGCTTCGCCGACTTCAGCTCCTTCGAGTCCTGCTCGGCGTCCGTGAGCGCACGCAGCTCGCTCTCGAACTGCCGGCGGACGGCGTCGGTGACGGCATCGAGCCGGTACTGCTCGACGAGCGCCGCCAGGCCGAGCTTCACCTGCGTGCGCCGGACGATGTCGGCCTCGGTCGAGGTCATCGTGATCGCCGGGCAGAGCTCCGCCTCGATCTCCTCGGCGGCCACGGCGGCCTCCCTCAGCCCCTCGGCGGCGAGCCGCGCGCGGATCCGCTCGCCGTGCGCGGCCGCGATCTCCGCCGTCACGGCTGCATCGAGGAGCTTGGGCTTACCGGCCTGCCGGCGCAGCTCCTCCTGGGCCTCGCAGAGTCCCCGGATCTCGCGATGGGCCAGCTCGAGCGCCGCGAGCAGGGTGTCCTCGGGGATCTCCTGGGCGCCGCACTCGACCATCGTGATCGCCTCCGCCGTTCCGACGACGAGCAGGTCGAGGCTCGACTCCTCGACCTCGGGCAGCGTCGGGTCGACGATCAGCTTCCCGTCGGCGTCCATGCCGATCCGCACGGCGCCGACGGGGCCGAGAAACGGCAGTGACGAGATCGCGAGCGCCGCGGACGCGCCGTTGATGCACATGACGTCGTGCGCGACGATCTGGTCGGCCGAGAGCACGGTCGCGATCACCTGGACCTCGTTCTTGTAGCCCTTCGGCCAGAGCGGCCGGATCGGGCGGTCGACCATGCGGGCGGTCAGGATGGCCTTCTCGGTCGGCCGGCCCTCCCGCTTGAAGAAGCCGCCGGGGATCTTCCCGGCCGCGTACATGCGCTCCTCGACGTCCACGGTGAGCGGGAAGAAATCCGCGCCCTCGCGGCCCTCCAGCCGTCCGACGGCGGTCGCGAGCACCATCGAGCCCCCCGCGCGGACGACAACCGCGCCGTCGGCCTGTTTCGCCAGGTGGCCGGTCTCGAATCGGACCTCGCGGCCGCCGACGCTGCACGCCACGGCGTGCCGCTCTGGAGCAACGATCGACATCTCTCCTCCTCTTCCTCGAGGCGGAAGGCGGAGGCGGAGGTTTGAGACAGCCTCGCCGCGCGGGGCTCTCTCAAACTTCCACCGGCGCCTCCCGCCGAACCGAGGCTAGCGCCGCAGGCCGAGCTCTCCGATCAGGCGGCGGTAGCCCTCGAGATCCTTCTTCTGGAGGTAGTTCAGGAGCCGCCGGCGCTGCCCCACGAGCTTGAGCAGCCCGCGCCGCGAATGGTGGTCCTTCGCGTGCTTTCGCATGTGCGCCGTCAGATCGTTGATCCGCCGGGTCAGCAGCGCGATCTGGACCTCGGGCGAGCCCGTGTCCGTCTCGCTGCGGCCGTGCTGGCCGACGATCTCCCGTTTCACCTCGGTTGTCAGACTCATGGCTGGAAGGCTAGCAGGCATCAGGCGGGACGGGTCGCCGCGCGCGTCCGCTCGACGTCGCGGGCGATCTGGACGACGAGCTCCGCCTCGCTCTCGAACACGCGCTCGTCGCGGAGGCGCTCCCACAGCTCGAGCCGGAGCTGGCGCCCGTAGAGGTCGCCGTCGTAGTCGAGCAGGAACGCCTCGATCCGCCGCTCGCGGCCGCCGTAGTGGGGGTTCACCCCGATCGAGACGGCAGCGCGGCGGCCGAGCGCGGAGCCCGCGTAGATCCCGTAGGCGGGCACGAGCAGATGCGGCTGCACGGACAGGTTCGCGGTCGGGAAGCCGAGCGTGCCGCCGCGCTGGTCGCCGGCGACGACGAGGCCTTCGAGCTCGGCGGGCCGTCCGAGCATCCGTGCCGCCGAGCCGACGTCCCCCGCCCGCAGCGCCTCGCGGACCCGGCTCGACGAGACGCCTCCGACGAGAGGGACGGGGCGCACGTCGAAGCCGAGCGAGCGCAGCAGCGTGACGTCGCCGCTGCGGCCGCGCCCGAAGCGGAAGTCCTCGCCGGCCAGCACGATCCGCGTGCCGATCGGTGCCAGGACCTCCCGGACGAACTCCTCCGGCGCGAGCCGCGACAGCTCGAGCGTGAACTCGACGACGAGCACGTCGTCGGGCCCGAGCGCCTCGATCAGCTCGAGCCGCCGCTCGAACGTCGAGAGCAGCGAGACCTCGTAGCCGAGTACCTCCCGCGGGTGCGGATGGAACGTGACGACGGCGGAGCGCAGCCCGCTCGCTCGCGCCGCCTCGATCACGGCGCGGTGGCCGCGGTGGACGCCGTCGAACGTGCCGATCGCGACGGCCCGCTCGCCGGCCGGCAGCTCGCTCGGGTCGCGGGAGACGATCACGGTGCATACCCGAGCACGGTCTCGGGCCGGGCCGTCCCGCCCGCGCACCTCGCCACGGCGACCAGGCAGCCCCTGAAGACGAGCGCGACCCGGCCCTCGCCGCCGGCGGGGACCGCCTGCCCGGAGAGGACGCGGCCGAGGGCCGCGTCGTCGAGCTCGACGGCCGGCAGGAACGGCACCGCCTCGAGTGCCGGGCGGACGAGCGTCTCGTCCGCGCTCTCAACCCGGAAGGGGCCGACCGCGGTTCGCCGCAGCGAGCGACAGTGCCCGCCGAGCGCGTCGGCGAGCGCCCGCACGTACGTGCCGCTGCCGACGTGGAGGGCGAGGGTCAGAAGCGGCGGCGCGTAGGAGAGCACGGAGAGCTCGTGGACGATCGCGGTGCGCACCGGCATCTCGACGGCGACGCCGCGACGGTGGAGGCGGTAGGCGCGCTCGCCCCCGATCTTGACGGCGGAGGCGGCCGGCACGGGCAGCTCGACCTCGCCGACGAGCGTGGCGACGGCGTCCTCGACATCGCCCGGAAGCGGGGTCGTCGCGAGTTCCTCCCCCTCGGCGTCGCCCGTCGACGTGCGGCGGCCGAGCTCGATCTCGGCGACGTAGCGCTTGTCGAGCCCGACGAGGTAGCGGGCGAGCCGGGTCGCGGGGCCGAGCAGGCAGACGAGCAGCCCGCTCGCGAGCGGATCGAGCGTGCCCGCGTGCCCGGCCTTGACGCCGCCGTGGCGCTTGCGAAGCTGCCGGACGGCCGCGAACGACGACGGCCCGGCAGGCTTGTCGACGAGGACGAACCCTCCCCCGGCGCCCACGAGGGCTAGTGCTCCCGGGCCTGCGCCACGTACTCGCGCCGGATGAACTCGGCGATCTCGTCGACGGGGAGCTCGCTCGAGAAGCCGGCGGCCTGGCGGTGCCCGCCGCCCCCGCTGCGGCGGGCGATCGCCGAGACGTCGATCCCCTCCGCGGTCGTGCGGAGGCTGACCCGTCGCGTGGGCCCGTCCTGGGTGGGCGGCTCGCGGATCAGCGCGACCATGTCGGCGCCCTCGACCGCTCGCAGGTGGTCGATGATTCCCTCCGAGAACGGCTCCTCCGCACCAGCCGCGTCGAAGTCGCTGCGCAAGAGCACCGAGACGATCAGCCGGCCCCCCTCGTAGACACGGGCCCGGTCGAGCGCTCGCGCGAGCAGCTTCAGCTTCGCGAACGCGACGGTCTCGTAGACCGCCTGGAAGACGCGGTGGAGGTCCGCGCCGGCCTCCACGAGGTCGGCGGCGAGCCGGAGCGTCTTCGGGGTCGTGTTCGTGTACTGGAAGCGGCCGGTGTCGGTGACGAGCGCGATGTAAAGGGCCTCCGCGAGCTCGGGCGTGATCTCGACGCCGAGCTCGGTGAAGAGATCGTGGAGGACCTCCCCGGTCGAGGAGGCGTCCGAAACGACGAGGTTCAGGTGTCCGAAGCGGGAGTTGTCGTGATGGTGGTCGATGTCGAGGATCAGCGGGGCGGCGTCGAGGAACCCGGTCTCCGGCCCCATCCGCCTGACGTTGGCGCAGTCGAGCGCGACGACGACCCGGTCGGCCGCGTCCCCCGGGAGGTCCCGGCGCAGCTCGGCGAGATCCATGAACGCGTACTCGACCGGCAGGGGGACGCGGCCGAACAGGTACATGACGGCGTCCTTGCCGAGCTGCTCGAACGCGAGCCGGGCCGCGAGCAGCGAGCCGAGCGCGTCGCCGTCGGGGTTCTCGTGCGTGACGAGGAGGAAGCGGTCGCGCGAGCGGATCGCGTCAGCGATCGCCCGTAGCTCCCGGGTGCGTGTCGACATCGAGCTCATCGAGGATCCTGGCCAGCCGGACTCCCCGGTCCGTCGAGCGATCGTACTCAAAGACGAGCTGCGGGGTGCGCTTCAGGTGCAGCTCGCGGTTGACGAGCGCCTGCAGTACGCCGGCCGCGGAGGCGAGGCCGGCGAGGGCGCGCTCGCGCCGCCGCTCGCCGCCGAGGACGCTGACGTACACCGTGGCGTGGCGCAGGTCCGCGCTCGTCCGGACACCGGTGACGGTCACGAACCCGATCCGGGGGTCCTTCAGCTCGCGCAGCCCCTGCGAGACGACCTCGCGCAGGGCCTCGTTGACGCGCCGCATCCGCTCAGTCATCGAGCGAGACCACGTCGCGTTCGGCGGCGAGCACCTCGAAGGCACCGCCGTGGAGATACCGCTCCGCCCCGTCGAGCAGCGCCCGGACGTCCCGCTGCTCGCGACCGACGCAGGCGAGGGTGATGCGGGCGCGCTGCCAGAGATCGTGGTGGTCGACTTCCGCGACCGAGGCCCCGAAGCGCCGCGCGAGCTGCGCCTTCAGCGAGCCGAGCTCCTGGCGCTTCCCCTTCAGCGAGTGACTGTCGGGGAGGTGGATCTCGACGGAGAGGATGCCGACGTACCCGGAGCCCATGGCTCCGCCCGGGCTGCCTAGGCCGCCTCGTCCGGCGGCTCGGCGCCCGCGGCGCTCGCCACGACGAGATCCGTGCGCTCCACCTCGCGGGTCTCGAAGAACTCGAGGACGTCCCCCTCCTTGACGTCGTTGAACCCGTCGAGCTGGATGCCGCACTCGAAGCCGGTCTGCACCTCCCGGACGTCATCCTTGAAGCGCTTGAGGCTCGCCAGGGTCGTCTCGTAGATCACGGTGCCCTCGCGAACCACGCGGACGCGGGCGCTGCGCCGGACGACCCCGCTCGTGACGTAGCAGCCTGCGATCACGCCGAGTCTCGAGATCCGGAAGAGCGCCCGCACCTCGGCCTCGCCGATCACGTCCTCGACCTGCTCGGGGGCGAGCATGCCGACGAGCGCGTTCTGGATGTCCTCGGTGAGCTGATAGATGATGCGGTACGTGCGCAGGTCGACGCCCTCGCGCTCGGCGAGCGCGCGGGCCTCCGCGTTCGGGCGGACGTTGAAGCCGACCACGATCGCGTTCGACGCGGACGCGAGCATGATGTCGCTCTCAGAGATGCCCCCGATGCCGGTGTGGATGACGTTGATCCGCACCTCGGGGTGGCTGAACTTCGCGAGCTCGCCGGTGACCGCCTCGATCGATCCCTGGACGTCCGCCTTGACGACAAGGTTGAGGTCCTGCACGACCCCCTCGCCGAGCCGCGTGAACAGGTCCTCGAGCGACGGGCCGCGCTTCGCCTGGCGCGCGAGCTGCTCCGCCCGCAGCCGCTGGCCACGCAGGCCCGCGAGGTGCCGGGCCTGACGATCGTTCGCGACCACCCGCGCGTGCTCGCCGGCCTGCGGCGGCTTGTCGAAGCCGAGGATCTCGACGGGGGTGCCGGGGCCGACCTCCCTGGCCCGCTCGCCGCGGAAGTCGTAGAGCGCGCGCACCTTGCCCCAGGCATCGCCGGCGACGATCGCGTCGCCGATCCGCAGCGTGCCGCGGTGGACGAGCATGGTCGCGACGGGACCGCGGCCGACGTCGAGCCTCGACTCGATGATCGGCCCGGACGCCTGGGCCTTCGCGTTGGCCCTGAGCTCGAGCTCGGCGTCCGCGACGAGCAGCACCTTCTCGAGCAGGTCATCGATGCCCTCGTGTGTCTTCGCGGAGACGTCGGTGAACTGGACGGTGCCGCCCCACTCCTCGGGCTGGAGCCCCTCGGCGACAAGCTCCTGGCGCACCCGGGTCGGGTTCGCGTCGGGGCGGTCGATCTTGTTGACGGCGACGACGACGGGGACGTCCGCCGCGCGCGCGTGGCTGATCGATTCCTTGGTCTGGGGCATGACGCCGTCGTCGGCGGCGACGACGAGCACCGCGATGTCGGTGACCTTGGCGCCGCGGGCGCGCAGCGCGGTGAAGGCCTCGTGACCCGGCGTGTCGAGGAACGTGATCCGGCGGCCGTCGTGGTCGACCTGGTAGGCGCCGATGTGCTGCGTGATCCCACCGGCCTCGGTCTCGACGACCGCGGTCTCCCGGATCGCGTCGAGCAGGGTCGTCTTGCCGTGGTCGACGTGTCCCATGATCGCGACCACGGGTGGGCGCGGCGCGAGGTCGGCCTCGTCGTCCTCGTAGACCTCGGGCTCGAGATCCTCCTCGTCGGCGTGCTTGATCACCACCTCGCGCCCGAGCTCGGCGGCGATCAGCTCGATCGCGTCGTCGCCGAGCGTCTGGGTGATCGTGACCATCTCGCCGACGCCCATCATGACCTTGATGATCTGCGCCGCGGGAACGCCGAGCGCGCCGGAGAGGTCCTTGACGGTCGAGCCGGACGCGATCGTGACTGGTCCGGTGTCCCTGGCCGGAGCCTCCGCCGCGTCGCGCGGCTGCCGGGCCCCCGCGCCGGAGTCGCGGCCGCGCTGCTGGTCGCCCGGCCGCGGCCGCGGCGCGTCGATGACGACGCGGCGCTTGCGGCGGCCCGCAGGCGTCCCCCCGCGGGGGCGCAGCGGACGCTGTGGCTTGTTGCCTCCGTTCGCCATGGGCTCAGCTTAGCCCTCCGGAGCAAGCCCCGACGGGATCTCGACGCGCTGGCGGAGGGCACGCGCAAACGCCCGCCGCGCGACCGCTCGCTCGAAACAGGCCCCGCGCCGGCACGTGTACGCGCCCCGCCCGGGCGCGCGGCCGGTCGGGTCCGCAGTCAGCGTCCCGGCCCGCGCGACGAAACGCACGAGCTCCGCCCTCGGGGCCCGGGTCCGGCAGCCAACGCACGTCCTGATCGGCTCCACGCTCAGGCAACCGCCGTCTCGCCCTCCTGCGCGGCGAGCTCCCGGTGGCCGGGGATGCCGCAGTAGCGCGAGCCGGGCAGCGAGGCGTTCGGGCAGCGCTTGCCGGTCGAGAGCACCGCCGAGCAGCGCCCGGTGTGCTCCTCGCCCTCGCCGTCGCCGGCAAACGCCGCTTCGGCCTCGGCGGCGGCGTACTGGGTCTCGGACTGGATATCGACCCGCCAGCCGGTCAGGCGGGCGGCCAGGCGCGCGTTCATGCCCTCCTTGCCGATCGCGAGCGAGAGCTGGTCGTCGGGTACGAGGACGGTCGCCTCCTTGCCCTCGTCGTCGATCAGGACCTCGCGGACCCGGGCCGGCGAGAGCGCCTTGGCGATGAAACGAGCCGGCTCCGCGTTCCACGGGATGATGTCGATCTTCTCGCCGCGCAGCTCCGAGACGACCATCCGCACGCGCGAGCCGCGCGGGCCGACGCACGCGCCGACGGGATCGACGCCCTGGGCGTGCGACTGCACCGCGATCTTCGAGCGGTAGCCGGGCTCGCGGGCGACACCGCGGATCTCGACCAGCCCGTCGGCGACCTCGGGCACCTCGAGCTCGAAGAGGGTGCGGATCAGCTCCGGATCGCGCCGGGACAGGATCACCTGCGGGCCCTTCGTGCCGGCGCGAACTTCGGTGATGACCGCCTTGATCCGGCTGCCCTGCTCGTAGCGCTCCCCGTCGACCTGCTCCGAGCGAGGCAGCAGCGCCTCGACCTTGCCGAGGTCGACGAGCACGTTGTTGCGGTCCCCGGCCTGCTGGACGATCCCGGTCACGACCTCGCCCACCCGGTCGACGTACTCCTCGTACATCATCGCCCGCTCGGCTTCCCGGATCCGCTGGAGAATCACCTGCTTCGCGGTCTGCGCGGCGATCCGCCCGAAGTTGTCGGGCGTGACGTCGCGGCGCGCGATCTGCTCCTCCGGGACGCCGGCCCAGTCGAGGTCGAGGTCGAGGTCGGACACGAGCGTGTGCGACTTCTCGCCGGACTCGGCCTCCGCCTCCTCGAGCGCCTGGATCGCGCGCTCGCGCGCCTCGTCGAGGAGGCGCTCCTCGAGCGCGGCGGGCAGCTCGATCGCGTACACCCGGAAGTCACCGCTCGCGTGGTCGAGCGCGACCTGCGCGTGCCGGGCTGCGCCCGGCGTCTTCTTGTAGGCGGCGAGCAGAGCGTCCTCGAGGGCCTCGATCAGCGTCTCCGCCTCGATGCCTTTCTCCCTCTCGATCGCCCTGACCGCCTCGAGGATCTCCCTGCTCACGGCTACCGTCCCTCGTCGATCAGGTTGGCCCGCACGATCTCCTCGTACGGGAGCTCCAGGGTATCCGCCTCGACCCGGAGCGTGATCCGCTCGCCGCCGGCGGCGACGAGCTCACCGCGGAAGCGCCGCCTGCCCCCGAGCTCGTGCGCGGTTCGCAGCGTGATCCGCCTGCCGACCGCAGCCTCGAAGTGGGCGCGCCGGCGCAGGGGGCGCTCCGGGCCCGGCGAGGACACGTCGACCGAGTAGCGGTCGAGGTACTCGCGCAGGAGCTCCGTGACGCGCTGGCAGAGGGCGTGGTCGACGCCGTCGGGATGGTCGACGTAGACGCAGAATCGCTCGGTGCCGAGCAGCTCGACCGCGAGCACCTCGACCTCGGGGGCACCAGCGGCCAGGAGCTCCTCGATCTCGTGCTGGAGCTCGCGTTCCCTCTCGTGGATCTGCATCGTCGTCACCGGCTCGCGCTACCTCGTGCGTCGTCGTCTCTGGCGGTTCGTTCCCCCACACGAAAAGCGGGCGCAGAGCGCCCACTTCCGAACGTGCTGGACCGTGTGGTGGCACTCGCAGGATAGCAGCCGCCAGCGCCCCGCAGGCGCTCGCTCGTGCGTTCCGTCGCGAGCCTTCAGGCCTCGAGCAGGATCGTGACCGGGCCGTCGTTCTCGAGCTCGACGAGCATGCGGGCACCGAACACGCCGGCCTCGACGGCGACGCCCTCGGCGCGCAGCGCTGCGCAGAACTCCTCGTAGAGCGGCTCCGCGCGCTCCGGGCGGGCCGCCGCCGAGAAGCTCGGTCGGTTCCCCCGGGAGGTGTCGGCGATCAGCGTGAACTGGCTCACGCAGAGCACCGAGCCGCCGGTGTCGAGCACGCCCAGGTCGAGTTTCCCGGTCTCGTTCTCGAACACGCGCAACCTGGCAACGCGGCGCGCGAGCGTCCGGGCGCGCTCCTCCCCGTCCCCCTCGGCGATACCCAGCAGCACGCACAGCCCGGCTCCGATCGCCGCGACGGGGCGCCCGTCCACGAGGACGCGCGCGCGCCGCACCCGCTGGACGACCGCCCGCACGGGAGCCCAGCCTAGCTGTAGACGTAGACCGTCTCGCCGACCGGCGTGCGGTTGTAGAGCCAGTCCGCTGTCCAGATCGGGATCCGGACGCAGCCGTGGCTCGCGGGGTAGGCGGGCACGGACGTCCAGCCGTGGATCGCGAAGCTGTTGCCGTAGAACGTCATCGTCCGGTAGAGGATCCCCGGCCCGAGCCAGGTCGTCGTCGCGAGCGCCTTCCAGCGGACGGCGTGGCGGCCCTCCGGCGTGTTCCCGGTCGCCCCGGACGAGACCGGCAACACCGCGGCGACCTCGCCGCCGCGGACCTCGAGCAGGATCTGCCGCGTCTTGTCGACCTCGATGTGATTGGCGGGACGGCGGAAGCGGGGCTCGAGCGGGCGCGCCGCCGTCAGCTTGCGCCACGTCTCGGGTCCGACGATCCCGGTGCGGGGCAGGCCGTACGCCTTCTGGAACGCGATCACGGAGTCGACGAGATCCCACGTGAACGTCTGGGACGGCGCGGGGACGTGGAAGCGAAGCTGCGCCAGCCGCCGGTTGAGGCCGCGCACGTCCGGGCCGGCTGAGCCCGCCTGAAGCACCCGACCCCGCGCGGTGACGCGCGCCGTGACGGAATGGGCGGAGACACGGGCGGTGGCCGGGAGCCAGATCGTGATGCCGAAGCGGCCGGTGCCGGGCGTCGGCACCGTCGCGCGGAGCACGCCGCGTCTCGTGGTCGCCCGGGTCGAGGCCACGACCTCGCCGTTTCTCGTCACGCGGATCTCGACCGGCCCCGAGTAGTCGGCGGGCTGGATCCGGGCGGTGAGCTTCGCGCCGCCGAAGGCGAGGCCGGGCCGCGTCCGGATCTTGACCTTCGGCAGCACGGCCAGCTCCACGGGCTCGCTGGCCACGCTCGCGGCGATCGCCCGGGCGATCAGCGTCCCGCCGGCCTCCGCGCGCAGCTCGATCTGGAAGCGTCCGCTGTCGTCGGTCACCACCCGGGCGATCTGCGACCAGGTGCCGGCGCCGTGGAGCTCGAGGACGATCTCCTCGCCCGCGACCGCCGGCTCGACCGCGCCGCTCGCGACGACGGCCGCGCCGTACGGCGCGACGGGGCGGGAGAGCGAGAGCGTGACCGTGAGCCCCGGCTCGGAGCTGCCCATGGCGCCGGTCGCGAGCGCCACGGCCGCGACGGCGACGACGGTGACGAGGAAGCGTCGCATCACCCGGTCGAGGGATCGGCAGGAGAGGCTCATGGCTTGAGTATCGGTCCGGTCAGCACGACTTCGAACGCGCTGCCGGGCACGGTCTTCAACTGATCGAGGTCGATGTCCTGCCAGCGCCCGTCGGTGGCGCCGCTGAGAAACCAGCTCGTGCCCTGGTCGGCGACGATCATGCCGTAGCGGCGAAGCGCCTCCAGGACGACGCGCGCCTGGCCGGTGAAGCCGGAGATGTCGTAGCTCGCCTTCAGCCGGAGCCGCAGCCCCATCGGCGGATCGTCGGGATCGTCGCTCGAGCCGTAGTGGGTGGCCGGGTGGATGAACGCCCGCTGTGCCCTGTCGACGGTGAAGCGCACCGCGTGGCGGATCTCGCCGCCGGCGACCTCGTCGTAGCGCACGAGACCGGGTAGGATCGGCAGCCCGGCGGCGTCCGCGGACGTCCACGTGTCCGGGCGCAGGCGGTTCGAGGAGAGGTCGAAGACGGCTCCGGAGCCGGCGTTCCAGCCCTGGCCGTCACGCTCCGCGTGGTAGAGCTCGTAGAGCTTGCAGGTGCCGCTCTGGACGACGAGAACGTGCCGGTCGTTTCCCGCCTCAACCGGCGCGTCGGGCGGAATCGGGAACGGGCCCGGGTCGCTCTCGTCGCCGTACTCGACGTACCGGATCGGGACGAGCGGCTGGCTCGCCGGAACGACGACGTAGGGGATCCCATAGGTCGGGTCGGAGCCGAAATCGGCGTGCAGGAAGCCCTCGCCGCCCCGCGAGATGCTCGCGATGTAGGCGTCGGAGCGCGGGTCGACGGGGTCGGCCGAGACGTCCCGGTTCCACGGGTTGTCGGCCGGGAAGACGGGGCAGCCGCCGACGGCCGCAACGCCCGCTAGGTCGGGCGGCGCCGTCGTCGTTGCCCGCGCCCCGCGCGCCCAGGCGGAGCAGCCGGCCCGATTGCAGGCGCGAACGCGGTAGGCGACGGTCGTGCCCGCCGGTAGGCCGCTGTGCGCCCACGAGGTGGTGTTGCGCGGCAGGCGAGCGGTTACCCACGCGCCTCCGGGAAAGACGCGGCTGGCAAGCTCGTAGCGGGTCTCGTTGCTAGCGCGGTCGCGCCAGCTCAGCGCGATCGTGTCGCCCGCCGTCGCCGCGAGCCCAGTCGGTCGCGGCGGCACGGCGGCGCCGCCGGCGCCTCCGAGCACCAGCGCGAGCGCCACCAGCCCCACGGTACGGAGCACCGTCGTCGACCTCATTCCCGGTGGCGGGATTCTCGCGTACCGGGCGGCCACCGCGCTACCGCCTCGTCTTCCGTCTCCCGAGCTGGCGCGCCCACCAATCGCTCTCGCCCCCGTCGCGCTCCGCCCGGACCCGGGTGCGTTCGGGGAGCGCGGCGGCCAC
>WBZR01002492.1_pt1 | contig 18787 bp, 17 predicted proteins | sample 5204231 | NCBI WGS metagenome assembly WBZR01 (sample SAMN12412403, study PRJNA552823) | activated sludge metagenome | isolation source: activated sludge from anammox sidestream of wastewater treatment plant... | place: USA: Virginia | collected 2017-08 | reverse complement strand
GCGCGCCTATTCGTTTATTCGTGAACATTCGTGGACGGTCACCGACTCATCGGCAGGCGCATTTCCTAACCCAATGCCATCTTGCGTAAGGTGAGTTAATATCTCGCCTTACGCGGTTCAGCGCGGATGATCGTCCCGCGCGTAGTCGAAGGGCAGGCGCGTAAGGCGAGTTAATATCTGTCCCGCTTTTTGCGGGAAGGCGAGCCAATCGCCTTGCGCGCCGTCCCTCGGCGTTTTCCGTTTGAAGCGGTTACGCCGTTATTGTTTCGTCTTCCTTTTTCCTGAACTGGCTCATATATAACTCGTAATAAATTCCGGACTTTGCCAGCAGTTCTGTGTGCGTTCCCTGCTCCACGATGTCGCCGTGATTCATCACGAGGATCAAGTCCGCGTCTCGGATGGTCGAGAGCCGGTGCGCGATGACGAAGGAGGTGCGGTTCTTCATCAGGTTGTTCATGGCGCGTTGAATTAAAACTTCGGTGCGCGTGTCTACGCTGGAGGTCGCTTCGTCGAGGATGAGAATCTTCGGGTCGGCGAGGAAGGCGCGGGCGATGGTCAGCAATTGCTTTTGCCCCTGCGAGATGTTGGTGGTCTCTTCGTTCAAGACCATGTTGTAGCCGTCCGGCAGGGTGTGGACGAAATGATCCACATGCGCCATTTGCGCGGCGGCGATCACTTCTTCATCCGTCGCGTTAGGGCGCCCATAACGAATATTTTCCATGATCGTGCCGTTGTAAAGCCAGGTGTCCTGCAAGACCATGCCAAACATCTTGCGCAGGTCTTTGCGCGCGAAGTCGCGGATGTCGCGACCGTCCACGAGGATTTTGCCGCTGTCCACGTCGTAGAAGCGCATCAGCAGTTTGACCATGGTGGTCTTTCCGGCTCCGGTCGGACCGACAATGGCGATCTTGTGTCCCGGATTCGCCTCCGCCGAGAAATTATTGATGACCGGCTTTTCCGGGTCGTAGCCGAAGCGGACGTTCTTGAATTCCACATGTCCGCTCACGGTTTCGAGTTTGACGGGGGAGGTTGTCTCTTCCACTTCCTCTTTTTCATCGAGAAACTCGAAGACGCGCTCCGCGGCCGCCGCAGTCTGCTGTAATACGTTCGAGATGTTCGCCAACTGCGTGATGGGCTGGGTGAACGAACGCATGTATTGAATGAAGGCTTGAATGTCGCCGACGGTGATGGCATTGCGGACAGCGAGATATCCGCCGAGGATGGCGACGCCCACATAACCGAGGTTGCCGATGAACATCATGATCGGCATCATCATGCCGGAGAGGAATTGCGATTTCCAGGCCGAGTCGTACAGAACGTTGTTGGACTGGTCAAACTTGGCGATACTTTCCGTCTCGCCGTTGAAGGCTTTCATGACGATGTGCCCGCCGTACATTTCCTCCACATGCCCGTTGACGCGGCCGAGATATTCCTGCTGGCGCTTGAAGAATTTCTGCGATTGTTTGACGATCAGCATGACCGTCATCATCGAAAGCGGGATGACGATCAGCGCCACCAGCGTCATCTGCCAGCTGATGGAAAACATCATGACCAATACGCCAACCACGGTCACCAGAGATGTGATGATCTGCGTCAGGCTCTGGCTGAGGGTCTGGTTGACCGTGTCCACGTCGTTGGTAAAACGCGAGAGGACTTCGCCGTGAGTCGTGCCGTCGAAATATTTGAGCGGCATCCGGTTCATCTTTTCCGAGAGGTCGCGGCGGAAACGATAGGTGATGTCTGTCGAGACGCTTGCCATGATCCAGCCCTGGATGTAGGCGAAAAGCGCGGAGGCAAGGTACAGCCCCAATGTGATGAGCGCGATGCGCCCGATGTAGGCAAAGTCAATGCTGCCGGTCCCGTTCAACTCCGCCATCACGCCTTCAAAAAGTTTGGTGGTGGCGTTGCCGAGGATTTTTGGCCCGGCAATGTTGGCGGCGGTGGATGCCACAGCGAAGATGAATACGATAATGATGAGTCCACGGTATGCGCCGAGGTATTCGATCAGTTTGCGCATCGTGCCTTTGAAGTTGCGCGCTTTTACGACGGGCGCGCCGACCATGCCGTGACCCATCGGTCCGCGCGCGACCGGTTGTTGCCCTGCGGGTCTTTGCATCATGATAATTCCTCCATGTTCAACTGAGACAGGGCGATCTCTTTATAGGTGTCACAGGTTTCCATAAGTTCGTTGTGCGTTCCCTTGCCGACGATTTTTCCGTCGTCCAGCACGATGATCTGTTCGGCGTTCTTGATGGTCGAGACGCGCTGGGTGACGATCAACAGCGCGCTGTCCTTCGATTTTTCCTTGAAGGCGCGGCGCAGGGCGGCGTCCGTCTTGAAGTCGAGCGCGGAGAAACTGTCGTCGAGGATGTAGATCGGCGGCTTCTTGACGATGGCGCGCGCAATCGAGAGGCGCTGTTTTTGCCCGCCGGATACGTTCGCGCCGCCCTGGGCGATCTCGGTCGCCATACCTTCGGGTTTTTCGTTCACAAATTCTTTTGCCTGCGCAATCTCAATCGCAGACTGTAACATTTCTGATGTTGCGTTTTTATCGGCATAGAGCAAATTGCTTTCGATGGTCCCCGAAAACAGCGCGGACTTTTGCGGCACATAGCCGATCTTTTCACGCAGGTCATGCTGGGTTACGTCGCGGATGTCCACGCCGTCAATGAAGATGGAACCGTCCGAGACTTCATAGAAGCGCGGGATGAGATTGACGATGGTGGATTTTCCGGATCCGGTCGAACCGATGAAGGCGGTGGTCTGCCCGGGCTTTGCCACAAAACTGATGTTTTGCACCGCGTCAATATCGCCGCCCGGATAGCGGAACGAGACATTCCGAAATTCGATCTCGCCCCTGAACGGTTCGGGGAATTTCTTTGCCTCCTTCGGGTCGCGGATGTGCGGCTCGGTGGTCAACGCTTCGTGGATGCGGTCCGCCGAAACGGAAGCGCGCGGGATCATAATGAACATCATCGAAAGCATCAGGAACGCCATCACGATCTGCATCGAATATTGCATGAACGCCATCATGTCGCCGACCTGCATGTTCGAGGCGGCGACCTCGTTGGCGCCAAACCAGATTACGCTTAAAAGCATCACGTTCATGATGAGCATCATCAACGGCATCATCGTCACCATCACGCGGTTAATGAACAGACTGACGGCGGTCAGGTCTTTGTTGGCGGCGTCGAAGCGTTCCTCTTCAAAGCCTTCCATCGTAAAGGCGCGCACGACCATCATGCCGGTCAGGTTTTCGCGGGCCACGAGGTTGATGCGGTCGGTCAGTTGTTGAATGATCTTGAATCTGGGCAGGGCGAGCGAGAAGACGACGGCGATCAAACTCACCAGCATCAGCACCGCCACGCCGATGATCCACGCCAGCGGGGAGTCTTTGGCGATTACCTTGATGATGCCGCCCACGCCCATGAGCGGCGCGTAAAACATCATGCGGATCATGATCATGCTCACCATTTGGATTTGCGTCACGTCGTTGGTGGTGCGGGTGATGAGCGAGGCGGTCGAGAACTTGTCGAACTCGGCGCTGGAGAAACTTTCCACATGCTGGAACAGGCTCCGACGGATGTCGCGCGCCATGCCTGCGGCGATTTTTGCCGAGAGAAAGCCGACGATGATGGTCGAGGCGCCGGAAAGCAGGGTGAGCAGTAACATCCATGCGCCAGAGGCCAGGATGTAGTTATTCTGTCTTGCTTCGGTGTCCATGCCGAGCGCTTCGTACTCAGATTTGACCACGCTTACGCCCGCCTGCGCGATCATGGATTCGCCCATGGCGCTGAACCGTTCGTCAACGGGCAATATGAGTTGTTCCAGTTGTGAGGCGGGCAATTTTGCCAGCATATCGAACACAGACATACCGGGGGGCAGTTTGCTGGGGTCGAATCCCATTTCTGCGGCTGTGGCGGGGTCGTTCATCGCCTGTTCGATGCCTGAAACCGTCAACAGGGCTTTTGCCATGATCGGGTTGAGACGATCCACTTCACTCTGCGGGATGTCGTTCAAGACGTAAATGGGTTGGGTTTCGAGAGCGGGATACCGCTTCAGGTAAGAATCATAATCGGGGGAAGAATCCGTTACGAGCGCGTAGGAGGCGAGAACGTCCTCCTTATCCGCCGCGCTTAAAAAGATCGCAACCTTATCCATTTCACTGGCGCGGATGGCTTCGGGCAGGGCGTTTTCCACGCCGCCCTGCTGGATGCCGGTGTTGACGATGCGCGAAAGATAATCGGGCAGGGCAAGGTCCAAATTCGCCTGCGCGAAGATCAATGCGACGGCAAGCGCGAGCGTCCAGCGGTATGGTTTTACAAATTTCATCATTTTCATCATATAAAGGGGGCTCCTTCGCCTGCCTTTCGCTTAGGGCAAGGCGCAGAATGACATTGTGTTTTGTATCAAATCATTGCGGGGAAATTTTGTAATGGACGGCGAGACTTTATGCTTTTTCTTCCAACTGCTTCGCCGCCTCGGTCAGGACTTTGAGCGACTCAGCCACCTTGAGTTTTTCCTCCGCTGTAAGTTTGGATTGCAACTCGTCCAGCCAGCGGTAACGCTCAGTTCTTCCGGCTTCGATCAACTCCCTGCCTTTAAGTGTGAGTTGTAACATTTTTGCGCGGCGGTCATTTGGATCTTCGGCGCGTTCAATGTAACCGCTTTGCACAAGTTTATCCGCCAGTTGGCTCGCCGCCGCGTTGGTGATGTCGAAGCGCTCGCTGATCTCCGACATGCCGCAGATGCCTTTGTGATGCAACTGCATCAATATGCTGAATTGCGGCATCGAAAGCCCGGTGGACTTGGCGAAGCGCGTCCAGCCGCGCATCGAGCGGTGCATGAACACGTCCATCCAGCCGCGCAGGGATTGGGTGAAGGGGGAGGGTTTGGTCATAAGTAAGCCGCCTTTTTAGTTAAGCGGGCTTAACTTTATGCCTGAGTTAAGTTTTGGTCAAGGGAGGGGGAGTTAGAGAAGTGTTAGAGGATTTAAACGCGACAGCCGCCTTGCGGGCGACTGTCGCGTTTCGCGGATGAAATCGCTTATAAATCTTGGGTGTCAATCCTGTCGCGCTGCCTGCCGCCGTTGTATTGAGCGTCCTTCACGGTATAATCCCGCCCATTCATCGGGAGCATTCATTGCTATCCATTATCTTCGGTCTTCTATCCGCGCTCAGTTGGGGCGCGGGCGATTTTACGGGCGGGCTGGCTTCGCGCCGTGTGGGGGCGATCCGCGCCGTGTTCTACGCCTCCGTCATCGGGCTGATGGTCGCGATCGGCGCGGCGATCGTGAGCCGCGAATCCGTCCCCGCGATCAAAGCCTGGGGCTTCGCCTTCGGCGCCGGGTTGTTTGGCTGTCTGGGGTTGATCTTCCTCTACGCCGCCATGGAACGCGGCGCCATGAGCATCGCCGCGCCCGTCTCCGCCTTGCTTGCCGCGGCCCTGCCGGTCTTTGTCGGGATCGCGACCGAAGGATTGCCCGATTTCTTAACCGTCCTGGGGTTTGGATTCGCCCTGCTGGCCGTGTGGTTGATATCGAACGGAGGCGGCGGCGCGGACGACCTGCTCTCGCATCTCGCGGACTTGAGACTTCCCCTGCTTGCAGGCTTGGGGTTTGGCGGATACTTTGTCCTGATGCACGAAGCGACAAGCGGCGGCGCGACGTTCTGGCCCATGGTCTCATCGCGCACGGCGAGCGTGCTGATGCTTCTCGTTTACATGCTTGTCACAAAGACATCCTTTCGCATCGAAGACCGTTCCGCCCTGCCCGTGATCGGCTTGAACGGCGTCCTCGACCTGAGCGGAAACGGATTCTTCATTCTTGCGGCTCAAGCCGGGCGCTTGGATGTCGCCTCCGTCTTGAGTTCGCTTTATCCCGGTTCCACCGTCGTCCTCGCATCCGTCTTTTTGCGCGAGCGCCTCACGCGCAACCAATGGATCGGCATCCTTTCCGCATTGACCGCCATCGCCCTGATGAGTAAAACAAGCCTATAGGTTTGTTTTACTGGATTCTGTGGTACACTCGCGCCTATTGTATTTCTGGGAACTTGTTTTGAACGACTCCGAGTAAGCAGCCCGAGGAAACTTCCCGGGCTTTTTTGTTGGGCGGGTTCTGCCTGTAAAGGCAAACCTTGTTGAGCAGGAAGAATTATTGAAGAGAGTTGTCAGAGCAAGCCCTTATTTAGCCGGATAGTCGTATGGTCAGTTAGCCGAGCGGTCGAAAGACCATCGGACAACCAGACTACGCGACCAACCGACTAACCAACTAAAGGACCAACAATGACAACCGGTTTTTCCTCTCTCAACCTGCGCGACGAGATCGTGCAGGCCATCACCGAACTCGGCTATTCCGAGCCGACTCCCATTCAGGCGGGCATGATTCCGCTCATGCTCACCGGCGCGGACGCAATCGGTCAGGCGCAGACCGGCACAGGCAAGACCGCCGCCTTTGCGCTCCCCATCCTCAATAATTTTGTCAAACAAAAGAATCCGCAGGCGTTGATCCTTGCGCCCACGCGCGAACTTGCCCTGCAAGTCGCCGACTCAATGACCGAGTACGGCAAACATCTGCATGCGCGCGCGCTTGCCGTCTATGGCGGACAGCCGTACGGGCCGCAGATCAACAGCCTCAAGCGCGGCGTGGATATCGTCGTCGGCACGCCGGGGCGTTTGAACGATCTGCTCGAGCGCAAAGTCCTCTTCTTGAATGGAATCAAAACCGTCGTCCTCGATGAGGCGGATGAAATGCTCAACATGGGGTTCATCGAAGACGTTGAAAAAATCCTGGCGGAGACTCCCGCCGAGCGGCAGACCGCGCTTTTTAGCGCCACCATGCCCGCGCGGATTCGCAAACTGGCCGAGCGCTTCATGCGCGACCCGCAAACGGTCGCTGTTAAAAGAAGCTCGCTGACCGCCGCCGCCATCGAACAGCGCTACTACTTTGTGCATGAAAGCCACAAGACCAACGCGCTCACCCGCCTGTTTGAAATCGAACCGATCCACAGCGCCTTGATCTTCGCCCGCACCCGCGCCGAGACCAGCAATCTTGCCAATGAACTCGTTATTCGCGGCATCCCCGCCGAAGCCATTCACGGCGACCTGGATCAGAACGCCCGCGAGCGCGTGCTGGGACGTTTTCGCGCCAACCAATTGAAAGTCCTCGTCGCCACCGACGTCGCCGCGCGCGGACTGGATATTGACGACATCTCGCACGTCTTCAACTATCACCTGCCCGATGATGCCGAAGTGTACGTTCACCGTATTGGGCGCACAGGTCGGGCGGGCAAGACGGGCGTTGCCATCACGCTGCTTTCTCCAAAAGAGAAACGCCGTCTGCGCGAAGTGGAAGCGCTCACCAAACAGCCCGTCAAAAAAATGGAACTGCCCACGCCCGAAGAGATCGCCAAACACCGCGAAGCGCAGGTCGTGGAAAAACTCAAAGTCTGGCTCGGGCGCGGACGCTTCAAACGCGAACTGGAGATGGTTCAGGAATTGATCGAAGCCGGCCACGATGTCATGAACATCGCCGCCGCCGCGATCAAAATTTCGCGCGGCGATGAAAAACAACGTCCCATTGCCGAAGTGACGCAAGTGACCGAAGAACGCCGCGACCGCGATTTTACGCGCGGAGGAAAGCGCAAACCCTTCGGGCGCAAAGAAGCCGCCCCCGGCGGACGTTTTGGCGACAAGTCCCGCGTCAAAGGAAGTCGCGCTCATGAGGAGGGGATGGTGCGTTGCAAAGTCAACAAAGGCAAAATTCACAACATCCGCCCGAACGACATTGTGGGGCAGATCGCCTTCCACGCCAACATCCCCGGCTACGTCATCGGCAAGATTCGCATCGAGGAAAAAATCTCGTTCGTGGACATCCCCGAAGAGGTTCTCGAACAGGTGTTGAAACACAGCGGCAACTACAAAATCGGGAAGGAAAAATTCAGCGTGGTGAAGGCGGCGTAAAAACTAAACCTGTCAGGTCTTTTGAATTGATCGAATCTTCTCCCGCGCCGCTTTTTCAAGCAGGCGATATCCGCTCTCGATCAGCCGCCTCATTTCTGGAACTGGAACCGGTCTGCCCGCTTCGAGTTGATCCAACGCCCTGAGCAATGCTCCGCGCACCCCGCTGGCGCGGTGGGCGACGACCGAATCGGCCGGGATGCGCTCAAGGCGGGCGAGGAGAAATTGCAGGACGCGCAGGTTGTCATTCATAGCATCCATTGTAAACGCAAGCCTGCGCGCCCTGATGTTCGAGAATCGCATACGAATAAAAAAACAAGCCTCCCAAAACCGGAGGCTTGTCGTTTTCATAAGGAATTATTCACTGGAGCCGACGGTGACGATGACGCCGCCGATCCCGAGGTTTGCAGAAAATTCCAGGCGACACTCTCCTTGTGCGAATGGGATTTATACCAGCAGGCGCGCCGCCCAATATAGCATCCACAGGAGTCCCCCCCATGCCGCCAGCCCGTTGCGGGTTTCAAACCCCCGGATGAAACCGATCAGTTTTGCCCTTGCCGGTTCGGGCAGGACCAGCGCAAGAATCGCCAGAAGCAGGGCCGCGAGCGCAACCGGGGCGAAGGCATGCGTTTGTAGCGAAGCGGCAACGTCACCGTGAAGCAGTTGCATGACGGCGCGGGTCAACCCGCACCCCGGGCAGGGGACTCCCGTCGCGGATAGAATCGGGCAACTCCAAAATGACAGTCCCGCCAGGTTCAAGCCGATGTGAACGACTCCCAGCCCGGCGAGGACGGCGGCTGCCCGGCGCTTTTCCAGGATGGCGGAAAAGACGGGTTGATGCCAGAGAGATTTCCATGCATTTGTATTCATAACCTTTAAACGCCTTCGCTTTCGTAAAGATACCGTTCAAGCGGATGTCAGCAACGCTTCGATCTGCCTCCAGAGATCGGGCTGGTCGAGGATTTCCCCAAAGGCTGAGACCCATTTTTTAATTCGTTTCTTGTCAAGGTCGGGATATTTCTGAGCAATACTTCGAATATCTTCCAAATCTTTTGGGCGGCGGGGAATGGACTTCATAATGACCAAGTCTTCCGGGGATGGAAGGCGCACTTTCAAGGAATCGTCCAATTCGTACAGCGTACTGCGTTCGACCATCTCTTCTTCAAATGGCATGATGCCAAGCGAGATGTCAATGCTCGTATCCGACGGAATGTGTCTCAGGAGCACAACGCGATTTTTCCCAGCAAATTCCTCCACATTGTTGATGCGGGGCGCAATCCCCTCTTTTTTTGCGGCGTCCAAAAGGCGTGGCACATCCTGAATGGAAAGCAGGAACATGGCATCCACATCTTCTGTCAGACGAGGTCTTCCCAAAATACTGACAGCAGTTCCTCCGATAACAACCCCGCGATCATCGAAACGGGATAAAAGCCTTTGCACCGCCTCCAATGGTTCCTTGAGGGGTTCAATATAATCAGGCTGATCCATAGGCATAATGATTTCTCAGTTTTAGCCAAATCTGAAAAACTTCCGTTTCTCTATCGTCATCGCCGCGCCGAAGCCTCAGCCGCTTTGCCCGCCTGACAATTGAGTTGAGCCGCTTCCAGTTCTGCTTCGCAGTGGAGGCGCGCAACTCCTCCCGTTCGATTTCCTCCACGGCTTTCCAACGCTCCACATAGAACTTGATATCGCCGACTTCCATGGTTCGATTATAGCACGGCGGGAATTGCTTATAATTGCCCCATGCCCGACGCCAACCGCACCGTCTGGTCTTCTGAAGATGGAGACCTTCGCAAGAAAAATAACCTCACCCCCAGCCCCTCTCCCACAAGGAGAGGGGAGTCGTTGCCGCCGCAACAGCAGACCGCCTACCTGCACCGTGAGTCAGGCGGGCGCGGCGGGAAGGTCGTCTCGGTCGTGAAGAATCTCATCCTCACGGAAGAAGATATGAAAGCGCTCGCAAAAAAATTGAAGCAGGAATGTGGGACCGGGGGAACGGTCAAAGACGGCATGATCGAAATTCAAGGCGAACACCGTCAGCGCATGGCGGAGGTCCTGAAAAAACTCGGCTACAAAGTCAAAATCGCGGGCGGATAGAATCAAAAGAGGCGGCTGTTCCTTGCAAAGAACAGCCGCCTCTACTCTCCAATTACCAATCCCCAATCCCCAATTACCACCCTACCCATACCTCGACATAAACTTCTCCATCCGGCGCAACGCTTCCTCGATCTGCTCATAGGATGTGGCATAACACATGCGGACGAACCCCTCGCCGCCGGGACCGAAGGCGTTGCCGGGCACGACAGCCACGCTTTCTTCGCGCAGTAATTTTTCGGCAAAGGTTTCGTCGTCCATGCCGGAGGCTCGGATGTTGGGAAAGGTATAAAAGGCGCCCTTCGGCTCGAAGGTCGAGAGACCGAGGCGGTTTAATCCCGAAACGAGCAGGCGGCGGCGGCGGTCATATTCCGTCAGCATCTCCTGCACGTACGGCTCGCCCGTTTTCAAGGCTTCGATGGCGGCGTCCTGCGCGGTGGTCGGCGCGGACATGATCGTGTATTGATGGATGCGCACCATGCCGGCGAGGATGTCGGCCGGCGCGCAGGCGTACCCGATGCGCCAGCCCGTCATGGCGTAGTCTTTGGAAAAACCGCCCAGCAATATGGAGCGCTCCCTTAGGCTGTCGCTCAAAGCCGGGAAGCAGACATGCTCAAAGTCATAGACGAGGCGGTCGTAGATTTCATCCGACACCACGAGCAGATCGAACTCTTCCGCGATCCTTCCAATTTCCAACAGCGTCTCGCGCGGAGCGACCGCGCCGGTGGGGTTGGAGGGATAGCCGATGAAGATGACTTTTGTGCGCGGCGTGATGGCTTTGCGAATATCGTCCGGGTCAACCGTGAAGTTGTTTTCGATGCGCGCCGGAATCTCCACCGGAACGCCGCCCGCCAGGATCACCTCGGCTTGATACGAGACAAAACAGGGGGTGGGGATGATGACTTCGTCGCCGGGTTCGAGCAGGGCTGTGAAGGCAAGGTACAGCGCTTCCGAAACGCCGACGGTGGCGATGACCTCCGTCGCAGGATCGTACTTCACGTTATAAAGTTTTTGCAAATTATCGGCAATGCCCTGCCGCAATTCCATTCTGCCGGAGTTTGAGGTGTAATGAGTCTCGCCGTTTTGCAACGAGCGGATGCCCGCATCGAGGATCGGCTTGGGCGTGGTGAAGTCCGGTTCGCCGATGCCGAGCGAGATGACATCCTTCATCGTCGCGGCGATGTCGAAAAATTTGCGAATGCCGCTGGGCTTCAAGCCCGCCACGCGTTTTGCGAGTCGTTGTATTGAGGTGACTTCCTGCATTAAGCCTCCAGTTGCGATTCCGTCATTGCGAGGGCGCTAGCCCGAAGCAATCTCCAAATTGCGTCATGGGATTGCTTCCTCGGGCTTCGCCCTCCTCGCAAGGACGGACTAAATGGGTTGGACATGCCAGTCGTCCGAAATCTCCTGGTATGTCAATTCAAACGCCAGACCGTTCACGGTTGTGACGCAAAAACCTTTTTCACCGGGACCGCGCCAGCGTGAAATAATTTCCACGATCTCATATCGCTGTCCTGCCCACACCAGCGAAAGCGGACGTTCGGCATATTCCGTGTCTGATCTGCACTCGACCGCTTCCATTTTATAACTCGATGGAACTGGCGTCCCCCACGTTCAATTTCATGGCGCGACCGTCGCCTCTTCCCTTAACTTTGGCATGTTTGCCCACCAGGGAGCGGGTCAACGTCGCATCTTTGATCTCGCAATCCGCTTCGACGATGGAGTCCGCGATCTGGGCGTTCTCGATCCTGCAATTCGCCCCAATCGAAGCAAACGGCCCGATGGTCGAATTAACAATCTCCGCGCTCGGATGAATCGCCGAAGGCTCAAACACTTGTACTTGCCTACCTGTATATCCGTCTGCTTGTCTACTCCTCAACAACGCCCTATTCGTATCCAGCGTCGCTTCGATCGTGCCGGTATCCAGCCATGTGTCGATCTTCTGGGTCCGCACCTTCGCCCCGCCTGTGATCATGATCGAGATGGCGTCGGTCAGGAAATATTCGTTCTTCAACATTACGCCGCGCTTCATCTGGTCGTCAATGGCGGACAGCAGGCGCTCGGCGCTCTTGAAGTAATAACATCCGACCACCACAAGATTGTTGTCCATGCTTTGCGGCTTTTCGATGAAGCGCGTCACCCAGCCGTCCGCGCCCTCCTCCGCCACCCCAAAGCGGCGCGGATCTTCCACCGGCATCACCCACGCCACGCCGTCCGCCTCCTCGTTGGCGAGGAACGAGAAATCCGTTTCCATCAAAGTATCCGAGAAGCACATGATCATGGGGCCGGTCAAATATTCCCGCGCCAGCCATAAAGCATGAGACTGCCCCTTCATTTCGCCCTGCACGACATAATGCGCCTTGAGATTCGGATAATTCTCTTTAATAAAAGCGGGAACTTGCAACTCGCCCAAATACGGTCCTACAATGAAAACAAACTCGGCGGCTTCAGGGTTGGGCAGAGTCTTGAACATATCCATCACGTGTTCGAGCGAGGTCTTGCCCGCCACGCTGACGAGCGGCTTGGGTTTGCTCCATGTGTGCGGTCTCATTCGGGTTCCCCAGCCCGCCATGGGGATGACGATCTTGATGGTTTCTTGGGTCATGATGATTTCCGTTGCGCGTTTTTTTACATTAAACTTTATCGGAAATTATCCTGGACGCGGACAAGCGCGGATTTTTCCTCTTTTATCAGCGTAAATCCGCATTCATCTGAGTCCGATTAAGAGAACATTGACTTATTTCCGATAACGTCTATTATACCCTTCGCCTACCATTTCCCAACGTTGGTTTGAATTGCGCCCGCCTGAAAGTTTTGCAAAAAATTTCGGTGAACGTCATAGGTGTCGCCCGGCAGTTCGCCCAGCGGAAAGAGTCGCAACTCCGCGATCTCCGCGTCCGGCTTGCCGGTGAACGTAAAATCTTCGCAGAGAAAAACAGCCGTATGATCGGTCTTCCATTGGGCAAAACTGGTAAAGACGCCTGCAAAAATCATCCGCCCCGGTTTTGCGCCGGTTTCTTCGCGGGCTTCGCGCCGCGCCGCTTCTTCAAGCGTCTCCCATCGCTGAACGCCCCCGCCCGGCATGAACCACCCGCCCAGATAGGTGTGGCGCACCAGCCAGACGCTCCCGTCTTCGATCAGCGCCACCCGCGCCCCCATGCGGATCGGGCGGAAGAGAAAGCAATAGATTTTGAATCCGAGATACAGAATCTTGAAATACATTAGGCATGTCCCAGCACGGGATGCGGCTGGTAAAACTCTTCGAGGCGATTAACCTCCGCGTCTGTGAGTTTGATCTCCAACGCGGCAATGGCCTGATCGAGATGCGCCTCTTTGCTGGACCCGATGATGGGCGCGGCGATATAAGCCTTGGACAACACCCAGGCCAGCGCAATCTGCGAAGAAGTCGCGCCGCGTTCCCGGGCCACTTCCTCCGCGCGGCCCGCCACAAGGAAATCATCCTCGCGGCCGTAGAGTTCTTTGAAGAAACCGTCGGTTTTGTAGCGGGTCGTCTCTGCGCCGTTTTTACTGTTGCGGGCGAAGAATCCGCGCGCCATTGGGCTCCACGGAATCAGCCCCACGCCGGTCTCCGCGCACAGCGGAATCATCTCGCGTTCCTCCTCGCGGTAGACCAGATTGTAGTGATTCTGCATCGAGACGAATTTCGTCCAGCCGTTCGTTTCCGCAACCTGCTGCGCCCTCATGAACTGCCGCGCAAACATGGACGACGCGCCGATATATCTTGCCTTTCCCGCGCGGACGATGTCGTTCAAGGCTTCCATCGTCTCTTCGATGGGCGTGTTGTAGTCCCAGCGGTGAATCTGATATAAGTCCACATAATCCATTTGCAGGCGCTTCAGCGAGTTGTCAATGCTGTCCATGATGTGCTTGCGGGAAAGACCGGCGTCATTTACGTCGTCGCTCAACCGCCCGTTGACCTTGGTGGCGATGATCACATTCTGGCGATTCACCCCAAAGCGACGCATGAGACTGCCCGTAATCCGCTCGCTTTCCCCCAGCGAATACACATCGGCGGTGTCGAAGAAATTGATGCCTGCATCCAGCGCCTTTTTTACGAAGGGACTGGCGGCTTCTTCGTCCAACACCCACTCGCGCCAGGTTTTCGAGCCGTAGGTCATCATGCCGAGACATAAGCGGGATACTTTCAATCCGGTTTTGCCGAGGTTGACGTATTGCATGGAGTCTCCTTTTCGTCGTTTGTCGCGCCAGAGTTGCGCTTTTGAAGCAGGCGATGCAGCCCTCCGACTCCCACGCCAAGCGGAAGCAGGAGGAAGACCAGCATTGCCCGGGTTTGTTCGCCGAGGATTTCCCGCCGCGCCGCCTCGAAGGAGCGGCCGTCCACACAGGCGCCGGTTCCCGGCGGGCGACAGCGGTCTATGAAGTCGAAGGCGGGCAGGGTCAGCAAATTCCATGCGGCGGCGGAGAAGAGGACGATGGAAATGACCGCCAGCGCAACCCGCCCGCGCCGCAGACGCATGGCCGCCGTCAGGGATGGAATCAACAGCAACAGGCATAAGCCGAAAAACGCTTCTTTTATGAACGCGGTGATGCCTTCCATTTTTTGGTATTGCTCCATCCGCTTTTATTATGCTCCCTCCGCCGTCCCCGGCGGATAGGTTGTGTGAAGCGGCGCGCGCCTTGTTATCGTCCGCGCCGGGGACGGCGCTTGAGCGACTATATGATTTTGAGGTTTGCCAGACTCGCCGCCAGTCTTTTAATCCCCACCGATTCGAATACCACGTCTATGATCTCGTCGCCGTCCTGCATACGCGAGTCAAGCACAATGCCGTCGCCCCACATGGCGTGGCGGACGCGAGTCCCGGCTTTGTATAAGGCTTGGGGAACAGGAGCAGGCTGGGGCGGAGTCGGAAGCGTCCCTTCGACGCCGCTCAGGGCGGGCCACTTTATATCAGAGGGAGCGTCGCGCAGGCTTGTCCTGAACGAAGACGAAGGGCTGCGTCCTGTTCTTGTGCGACCGACGAGTTTATCGGCTGGGATGTCATCCATAAAGCGCGAGGGGAAGGTGGCTTCCACGGCGCCGCGTCCGCCGCGTTGAATGGCGCGCAGGAGGTAGAGGCGGTTTTTTGCGCGGGTGATGCCGACGTAGAAGAGTCGGCGTTCTTCCTCCATTTGTTGAACTTCGTCAAATGAGCGGCTGTGCGGGATGATGCCGTCGTCCAGCCCGACGATGAAGACCGCTCCGTATTCCAATCCTTTGGCGGCGTGGAGCGTGAGCAGGGTGGGGGCGTTGGCGTCGGTGAGCGTGTCCTGGTCGGCGATGAGCGCGATGTTTTCGAGGAAGTCGTCAATGCTGCGCGTGTCGTATTCGAGCGCGAGGCGTTTGAGTTCCTGCACGTTTTCCCAGCGGTCGGCGCTTTCTTCGGAGTCGTCCTCGACGATGTATTCCTTGTAGTTGATATCGTTGACGATGCGGTCGAAGAGTTCGGCGACGGTGGCGGTTTGGGAAAGCGCGCGCCAGTTTGTCAACATGCCGCCAAAGTCCGCCAGCGGAAGCGCGGCGCGACCGGTGAAGGATTTGTAAAACGTCGATTCTGCTCCATGCGCGAGGTTGAGCAGGATGTACCCGGCGGCGGCGTTGTTCTGCCGCGCAACCATGTGCAACGTCGTGAGCGTTTTTTCGCCGATGCCGCGCGGCGGGACGTTGATGATGCGGCTGAGGGCGGCTTCGTCGGCGGGGTTGTGGGCGAGGCGGATGAAGGCGATGATGTCTTTCACTTCGCGGCGGCCATAAAAGCGTTGCGCGCCGACGAGTTTATAAGGCAGGCGCGCCCGCAGAAAGGATTCTTCGAGCAGGCGCGACATGGCGTTGGTGCGATACATGACCGCGCAATCCTTCGGCTCGAACTCGCCGGAGGCGACCAGTTGCGCGATGGTGTCCACAACGAAGGAGGCTTCGCCGTAGTCGTCGCCCGCTTCGTAGAAGAAAATTTTTTCGCCCGCGCCGCGGTCGCTGAACAGGCGTTTCTTTTTGCGGTTGTGGGCGCGGTCTATCACGCCCATTGCCGCGTCGAGGATGTTTTGATGGGAACGGTAGTTCTGTTCGAGCAAAATGGTTTGCGAGTCGGGGAAGTCCTGCTCGAAGCGTTGAATGTTGCGATAGTCCGCGCCGCGCCAGGCATAGATGGAGTTGTGAACCACTACGCCATTGGCAATATAGTTGTGCAAATTTCCCACTTCCAAATCGTAGACAGTTCCGCTGTAAGGCTCATGGGTTACTTCTACAATTTCGTCTTCAATGATTGCCCCATTCTTTTCAATGGCAACGATCATCGATGGGTGTAAATGACTGGCGGGCATGAGGCTGAATTTATTGGCAAGCGGCGATTTGCCTTTGTCTACAAGGAACGCGCCTGTAATAATTTCTGCGTCGTTTGCGGCTTCGCTGAGTTTTTGGGCAACATCCTGAATGTCATCATATTGCAATCGGTTGACGCCAATGCGCCAACTGTTACGACTTTTAATGCGAGGGTTATACCCCTGTGCATTTAATTGCCTGCCGAGTTTCTCGTCACTACTCCATAAATCCACCCGGTGGGCGTGCCATGGAGATTCTTCGGTAATTCTTCCATCTCCAAAGTAACGCAGATTGATGATATTTCTATACGTTCCTTGTGGAATGTAATGCGGATATTTGAAGTCCATGCCAAGATCGGTTAGTAATTGATTGGCGTTTTCGTCCGTATTAATTTCAGCAAACAGGCGGTCAATATATTCCTGCGACATACGCATCCTGCGCCCGCGAACGTGAAACACAGTTGTGGGGATGCCGTAGGCGGTTGAGTAGCAGGCTTCCCAGTAATGGGCTTCATTGCGGTCTGAGCAAACTTTCAAAATCCACATCTTGTGGGCATTTTCCTGATTGCTGCGAACTTGTAAGCCAACTTTTAATGAAGAACCGTCGCTGCGGGCGTGAGATGCAATGCCAACGCGATAGCCCTTATCTTTTCGATACATCAGGTAGACATAATGCAAGCCGGGCTTTATACCGAGTCTGGCAAACATAATATGGTTGGGTGTTGCCCGGATGACATGTCCGTTTTTTGTTTTGGCACGGACAAGATTGCCTTTGAACGCCCGCTTCCCGGCATGAGCAACCTTGGACGTCATCACTGACCCACGTCCACTGGCGGCAGAGACTTCATCCCCTCGTTTGATGTCTTCGATTTTCTTTTGTCCGTGTGGGGTTTGAATTTTTACGCCTGCTGGAAAACATTGATCGGGGTCGCCCACGCAGAAAATATTCTTGTGATAGGAAGCGAGATGTTTCACCAGCGCATACTGCGCCAGGTTGGTGTCCTGGAATTCGTCCACCAGCACATGCCGAAAACGCTGGGCATATTTTTCTCGCACGGTTGGGTTGTTTTCCAGCAATTGCGTGGCATAGACGAGAATGTCGTCGAAGTCCACGGCGTTGCTGGCGACGAGCCGCTTTTGATATTCGGTGTAAACGCGCTTGACCACTTCGTCGCGGTAGGTGTTGATGGGGTAATCATCTGGCAGGATCAACTCGTTTTTGGCGCGCGAGATTGAAGCGTGGACGCTTTGAGCGCGATACAACTTGTCGTTCAAGTTCATCTCGCGGATGATGGATTTGGTCAGGCTTTGCTGATCGTCGGCGTCGAAGATGACGAAGTTTTGCGCCACCGGCAGGTGTTCGGCTTCGCGCCGCAAAATCCGCGCGCAGATGGAGTGGAACGTGCCGAGCATGATTCCCTCTGTCGCCTTTTCATTTAACATCGCTTTAACGCGCGCGTCCATTTCTTTGGCGGCTTTGTTGGTGAAGGTGACGGCCAGAATCTGCCACGGGCGGACGCCTTCATGCGCGATGAGGTAGGCGATGCGTTGAGTGAGTACGCGCGTCTTCCCGGACCCGGGTCCGGCCACGACCATCACGGGCCCATCCGCCGCTGTGACGGCGCTGCGCTGTTGGGGGTTGAGTTTGTTGAGGAAATCCAGATTCATGGTGCCGACATTATAAATGGTAAGGCGAGGACTATTGTCCTCGCCGTGGAAAGTGGAAAGTAGGGCGGGTTTGCAACCCGCCAAGTATTTTGGACTTAAGGCGTCACGCTTCAAGCGTGACCTACGTTAGATTGTCAATTCAGAGGTGCAGTTCGGGCAGCGGGCGGCTTTGATGGAAATGACGCTAAAGCAATGCGGGCAGTCTTTTGTGGTTGGGTCGGCGGGCGGGGGCGCCTTCTTCATGCGGTTGGCGGATTTGACGATGAGAAAGATGACGAAGGCGATAATTAGAAAGTCAATGATGGATTGAACGAACAAACCCCATTTAATTTGCGCCGCGCCAACCGTGACGGAAAGTTCGCCAAAATTGATCCCGCCCATTAGCAAACCAATCAGCGGCATGAGAATGTCATTCACCAGCGAGCCGACAATCTTGCCGAATGCGCCGCCGATGATGACGCCCACGGCAAGGTCGAGCACGTTGCCGCGCATGACGAACTCTTTGAATTCCTTGAACATGAAAAACACTCCTTATTAAAGATATGAAAAACGCCGCTTTCGGCGCAGAGAACAAATGGGCTAACCGATTTTGCGCGCAGGGTTTGATCGGGGAGCATTCAAATGATGTAGAAAAGGAGCCTCCGAGAAATCGGGTATAGTACCCGTAGGCAAGAACAAACGGAGGCTCCGCATGAAGTGTAGCACAGAAACCCTGAGCAAAATTACAGCGCTG
>WBZR01002491.1_pt1 | contig 18816 bp, 21 predicted proteins | sample 5204231 | NCBI WGS metagenome assembly WBZR01 (sample SAMN12412403, study PRJNA552823) | activated sludge metagenome | isolation source: activated sludge from anammox sidestream of wastewater treatment plant... | place: USA: Virginia | collected 2017-08 | reverse complement strand
GTCTCGGCTGAAGCCGAGCCGCGGATGCTGTTGAGCGACTTCATTCGCCAGGCGCTGGGGGCGACCGGGACGCATGTCGGTTGCGAGCACGGCGTGTGCGGATGCTGCACGATTTTGGTCGACGGCGCGGCGGTGCGCTCCTGCCTGACGCTCGCGGTCGAAGCGGACGGGCGCGAGCTCACGACGGTCGAGTCGCTCGCGAGTCGCGACGGAACGCTCAATGCGCTGCAGCAGGCATTCCGCAACAACCATGCGCTCCAGTGCGGGTTCTGCACGCCGGGCATTCTGATGTCGTTCACGGACTTCCTTCGGCGCAACCCGAAGCCCTCCGAAGCGCAAGTGGTCGAGGTGCTGAGCGGGCATTTGTGCCGCTGCACCGGCTATGCCGGCATCGTCGCGGCCGTGCTCGATGCGGCCGCGACGATTAATGCGGACGCCGCGGCAGCGCAGTGAATAAGTCAAGCGAGCGCCGCCGCGCTCGCCATTCACAGGCCAAGGCGGTCAACCAAACCAGATCGGGAGGGCCGATCAGGCCGAGAGCGCCGGCGCGGCGGCTGGAGTTTCAATCTGCGCGACCTTGCTCTTGACGGCTTGCTGCACCTTCTCGAACGCGCGCACCTCGATCTGGCGTACACGCTCGCGTGACACTCCGAACTCTTCGGCCAGTTCCTCAAGCGTGATCGGGTTATCAGCTAGCCGGCGCGCCTCGAAAATGCGCCGCTCCCGCTCGTTCAGGACCGTGAGCGCCTGAGCCAAAGCGCGCTTGCGGTTTTCGAACTCCTCGCTGTCGGCGAGCACCGATTCCTGGTCGGCGCTTTCGTCCACAAGCCAATCCTGCCATTCGCCGGAATCGCCTTCCTCGCGAATAGGAGCATTGAGCGAGGCGTCGCCCGCGAGCCGCCTGTTCATCTCAACGACGTCCGTCTCGGTCACGCCGAGCCGTTTGGCGATCAGCTTCACCTGATCGGGGCGCAGATCGCCCTCCTCAAGCGCTGAAATGCGACTCTTCGCCTTGCGAAGATTGAAAAACAGCTTCTTTTGATTGGCGGTGGTGCCCATCTTCACGAGCGACCATGAGCGCAGGATATATTCCTGAATCGCCGCTTTGATCCACCACATGGCGTAGGTGGCGAGACGAAAGCCCTTTTCCGGCTCGAACCGTTTTACAGCCTGCATCAGGCCGACATTGCCCTCGGACATGACCTCGGCGATCGGCAAGCCGTAGCCACGGTAGCCCATGGCGATCTTTGCGACCAGCCGCAAATGGCTCGTCACGAGCCGGTGCGCGGCGTCACGGTCGCCATGCTCGCGCCAGCGCTTGGCCAGCATGTATTCTTCGTGCGGTTCCAACATGGGAAACCGCCGAATTTCGTCCAGATAGCGCGCAAGACCACTTTCGGCCGAGAGAACAGGTAAGGCCATGGTGCGGGCCATGGTAGCGCCCTCCAATGTCATGCCCCCTTTCGGCAGGCGATTGCGCCGTCGCTTCCCCAAGCCGGCGGCGCGAACCTCGTTGTGCGTCGCACAATTGCGAACGCGCTTGCAGCATACAGCCACAAATGGGGCAAACGGAAGATCACCGGACCTGCACATCGCCGTGCGGTCATGGATCGAAACTCTAGAAAAACCGGCAAGTTCCTGGGCTACTTTCAGTTTTTTGCCCGATTGCGACCCTCTGCCGCGTCATTTCTGAGTGCGGCTCGCAGCTCCTGGAGGTCGCTTGGAAATTCTGACTTAAACTCCATGTACTTATGCGTCTTCGGATGTTCAAGTCCCAGCAAATAGGCGTGCAGCGCTTGACGGCCCACCCCATCTAGAGCCGCGCGCGCAGGCGGAGATAGCCGCGCCGCCTTCGTCCGAAACCCGGCGCCATAAAGCGCGTCCCCGATAATCGGATGTCCGATATGCGCCAGATGAACGCGAATCTGGTGCGTGCGCCCGGTTTCGAGCCGGCATTCGAGCAGAGCGGCTAGAGATTCGCCGTGTTCCCCGTAATAGCGCTCCCGGACTTCCCAATGCGTGATTGCCGAACGGCCGCCGGGGCGCACGGCCCGCTTTTCCCGCAGCACGGGATGGCGGTCGAGCGGGGCGTCGATCGTCCCCTTCGGGCGGTCCGGCACACCCCAGACGAACGCCAAGTATCCGCGCTCGAGCGGGCCTGAGCGGCCGTGGTCGGCGAACTGCTTGGTGAGCGCGCGATGGGCGTCGTCCGTCTTGGCCGATACGATGAGGCCGGATGTGTCCTTGTCAAGCCGGTGCACGATGCCGGGGCGCCGGACGCCGCCAATGCCGGACAGGCTCTCGCCGCAATGGGCGATCAAGGCATTGACGAGCGTGCCTGTCCAGTTGCCCGCGGCGGGATGGACGACAAGCCCCGCGGGTTTGTCAACCACGATCAAGGCATCGTCTTCGTAGACGATGGCGAGCGGAATGGGTTCGGCGGTCGGCTGAGCCGGCTCGGGCGGGGGCAGGATCAAGGCGATCCGATCGCCGGCATGGACGCGGTAGGCGGGGTCGCGAATTGCGGCGCCGTTGATCGTGACCTCGCCGGCGACGATCAATGCCTTGACGCGGGAGCGCGAAATTGCTGCGAGGTGATTGGCGAGAGCGCGATCGAGCCGCTCGCCGCTCGCTTCAGCGGCAACGACAAGGTCGATTGCTGGCGCTCGATTTGGCATGGGTGACGAATGTCTGACGAAACTCCTCTCGACGCCGAAGGCCAGCGGGTGGTCGCGCGCATCCGGCGGCTCATGACGATCTCGCTGGCTCTAACGGTGCTCGCCATCGCCATCGTCCTTGGAATCATCGGCTATCGCGTTTTCCGCAATGAGGGAAGCGCCGCTTCTGCGGATGTTACGGTCATGCTGCCGAAGGGGGCGCGAATTGCGCAAACGGCGGTCGGCGAGGACCGGATCGTGCTCACGGTCGAGGTCGGAGGCGCCGTCGAGATCCGCACCTTCGACCTCAAGACGCTGCGGCCTGCCGGGCGGCTCGGGTTTACGAGCCAGCCGTGATCGTGCGCGGCGCGCTTGCGCCTGCATCCGTTCGCGTTTATGTCAAAGCAGGCTGAAAAAAGCCCATCCATGCTCCCTTCGTCTAGCGGCCCAGGACGTCGCCCTCTCACGGCGAAAACAGGGGTTCGAGTCCCCTAGGGAGCGCCAATCGCTTCAATAACATCTTCATTCTCTGTCGCTTTTCGAATTGTTCCCCAACCCCAACCGGGCAGTTTGGGCGTCGTTGTTCGCGCTCTGTCCTTCGAGCTTAATCAGAGCGTCGCGCGCGAGCCGCGCTTGATCGGCGTCGCGTGTGTATCGCTCAGCTTCCGTGAGGCTCTGGTGGCCCAAGACCGCCATGATCTCGTGCGCGCTGCAGCCGGCCTCGGCCAAGCGGCGGCCCGCGGCTTTGCGCAGGCCGTGCGGCTGGCACGCGAGGGGCAGGCCCGCGGCGGAAATGGCGGCGCGCATAAATTGGCTGAAGCCGTCTACCGAGAAGGCGCGGCCGTAGGCGGTCGTGAGGATCGAGAGGTGGTTGCGCGAGGCGTGCGCGAGGACGTCGCGCAGCGCCGTGTGGAGCGGGAGCGTCAGTTTGCGTCCCGTCTTTTGCTGCACGAGGCGGATCGTTGCGCCGGTAACATCCGCCCATGTCATGCGGTGCACGTCGGCGCGGCGCTGGCCGGTGTAGAGCATGAGGGCGAAGGCGGTGCGCTCTTTGGAGCCGAGCGGCCAGCGGCGCTCGAATTGCGCAATCTCGCGTTCCGTCCACGCGTGGACTTCCTGCGTGCGGGGCCGCTTGATGCCCTGCGAGGGATCGTGCGTGAGCCACCCGATCGTGCGTCCGTGCGCGATCACAACGCGCAACATCTTCAACAGCGAGAGCGCCGCCCCCGGGCGTTCGGCAAAGGGCTGCAGAAGACCGAGGATGCGCTCGCGCGTGAGCCCCGCAACCAAGCGGTGGCCGTGGACGCGGCGCAGATATTCGAGTCGAGAGCGGTACCCGCGCTTCGTAGTCGCGCGCAGTCCCACGTACTGCGGAGTCTTGAGGTACGACACAATGAGCGCGGCGATCGTACCCGGAGCGTTCCGCGCGGATGGGAGCGGTACACACAAGTCAAGCAGTGCTGCGCGATACGCTTCGTCAAACTCCGGCGCGCCTAAGGTCGGGAGCGGAATCCGCGGGCCCTTGCCGCGCCGGAAGTACACGCGCACGCGGCCGTGCCGATCGCGCCAGCGCTCCACATACAGCGGGAGCTTACGCGGCATCGATATCCTCCCACGTGCTGTCTGAGGAATCATCGCTTGCGAGCGGGAGGCGATCAATAGCGCTGTCGAGTGCGTGCAGGTCCCACGCACGCCGCTTGCCGGTCAGGATTCGCGGCGGCGGCATGCGGCCTTGGGCAACCAGCTTGTCGAACGTCCCCGCCGACACGCTCACGTACGCAGCCGCCGCTTCACGGGTCAGCAGCCGCGGAGCGAGCCCCGGCGGGAGTGCAGCTTGGCGGGCCATAATGGTATACGTCAGCCACGTTTAGCCGTGGTGCGGCTCAGGGGACCCCACGAAATCCTGAAGGAACCATCCCCGAAATCGATTACCCCTTCATCTCCGCACTCGAAGTGAGGCTGTCGAACCTGCTCTGCGACCGCAGTGGTTTGACACTTCGCAACAAACGTTGTCGAGGCTAACCCTGACTGGCGGCGCATAGGAAAAAATGCAAAGATGCGCATGTCGGAACTCCCAGAAGTTGCGACCGACGGCCGGGCCCTGGCAGGCCGCGTCCGTGTTCTCCCAGCAGGGCTTTACCCTCGCTGGGAGTTCTGTTTCAGGCTAGCGAAAGCTCCCGAGCGCGCGGGGGAAAGAATGGGTCGCCCTGGGGAAATTGTGGAGCGAAGGATGCAGCCCACGAACGAAGAGTGGCGCAAGTGGACTAACACCGCGCAAACCAAATGGCGGGCCTACGGCGTCGGCACGACCCGAGCGCATCTGCTAGACCAGCTCATCCCATTCTACGAACATATCAGTTTTGCGAAGTTCAAGAGAGTTCTGAGCTATCCCCCGCCCGATTTCGAAAAATTCATCAAGTCGTTCGCTACGTTGCTCCACCACATAGACCCGAGCAAGTTGGAGGCAACTCATCTTGCTGAGATCAAGCGAAAGAACGACACCCAGCCTGATTCCACGCAGCCACTACCCCTCTCATCAGTCGCCCGCGATCTCACGCGTTTGGGGGTGACACGGGCCAGAGTTTTCGAACAAGCAGGGCTGTTTGCAGGTAACGAGCATCGGCTGTGCATTGGGAACGTGCTGTCATTGTACCGATTTCGAGGGTCGCGGGGAATCTCGCCCAATCTGATCGCCGTCAAAGAGAACGATCACGAGCTGCCGTTTCCGGATTACCTTCAACGGACCATTCCCACCGTGTCCGTCACCGGCAAAAACCGCTTAAAGGCCTTTGTGACCAACCTTCAACTCGCGCCACTGGATCAAGACGAAGGTGCCGTCGTGCATCTCGCACCGGGTCCCTTCAGCATCAAGCTGGCGATGGACAAGTGCAGGGCAGAGCTCGCGCGAGACTTGGCAGCCCGCACCCTCCGTTTGTCGGATGACCCGGCCTACGGTCCCGATCAGCCGCCGCTTCTGCCGTGCGCGTTACACTGCGACGGGCTGGTGTTAACCTCCGATCGAAAGGTACTCTTGGCGCAGCGGGGACCCAGTGTACACGGTCATCCGCTGCTTTGGGGCGCATCGTTCGGCGAGGGGACCGAGTGGAACGAAGATCGAGATTTAAATGGACAGCTTCATCCCCTTAGGACGCTCTGGCGCGGCTTAGGTGAGGAACTCGGACTGCACCGACAATGGATTGAGGAGGAGTACGGCACTACGACTCGCATCAGATTCATGGACGTGGGCTTTGACTATTCGAACTTTGCACTCGTCTTCTTTGCGATTAGCGACATTCCGCGCTTAACGTCCGAGCGCGCGCAAGCGCGTTGGGAAGCGGCGTATGAGAAAGGACGGGAGCTGCGGCGCGTTGACGTGATGGAGTTTTCGCCGGAGGCATGTGCGGCGGCAGTCGTAAACGGCCAAGTAGCCGGAAAGCAGCTTGTAGACGGTGCACGCTTTGCCATCGTGGTTGCCGCTCTCGCTGAGTTTGGAACTGAGTTCGAAACGGCGCTGGCAAAAATGTAATAAAGCCTGCCCGCACTCGTTGTGTTGCCCGCATACCGTCGCACCGCCTCCGGCGTGCTATGCTTCTCCTTAGCTTCCGTCCTGTTGACCGGCACCCGCGGTGGATGTCGGTCGAGCAGGACGGAGAACCTCCATGTCCCAGGTGCAGGATGCCGCGAGTAGCGGCGCAGTGCAGTTCTTTTCCATCGAACTCACCCCTCTCTCAGACGGCCACGTGTTCGTCGGTATCCGCGCGACGCTCTGCGAACCCGTCTGCGAAGGCTTCGAGCTTATCGGCATCGATATGGCGCACGAGCGCGTGCCGAGCTTCGAGGCGGCGCTCGACGTCATTCGCGACGCCGCTCGGCTCTGAGCAAGGAGACTGTCATGAGCACAACGCAGCCGGCCTATCGCGCGTACACGATCGTGAAGCGCGACGGCCAAGACGACTTCTGGCTCCCCATTGGCGCGGCGTTCCGGCACCAGTCGGGCGACGGGCTCAACATCCTCTTGCAGGCCCTGCCCCTCCCCGGGCCCGACGGCCAGTGCAAGATTGTCTTGCGGCCGCCGCGCGAGGAGGAGAGCGAGCCGCAACGCGAGCGCCCGCCGTCGGCGGCGCGCCGGCGATAACAGACTTTAGCCGCCTATCACTAGGCGGCTTTGTTTTCCAGCGGCGACAGCACGCGACCCACCGCGACGTAGGGCGACACGCCGCGACCAACCACGACCGGTGCCGACGCGTTGCGCCCCGCCGCGAAAGCCGTCCCAGGACCCGAAAAAAGCGTGCCCCTTCGTGCAGCCGCCACTTATCCGTTGCATTTACTTCGTGGAGAACATAAAGAGAACACGAGAGTAGGTGGACCCTGAGGGGACGGGCAGATGCCAAAAAATATCGTGATCTTTTCAGACGGCACCGGGCAGCTCGGCGGCGTCAATGTCGACGAGCACCGAAGCAATATCTACAAGCTCTATCGAGCCACACGGTGCGGACCGGATTCCTGCATTAATCCGGCCGAGCAGGTGGCCTTTTACGATCCCGGCCTCGGGTCGCGGCCGCTGCACGGCGGCGGCATCCGGAGCGCCTGGACCGGCTTTCACAACTTCCTCAGCCAAGCGACCGGGTTCGGACTAACCACCAACATCATCGACTGCGTCGAAGCGATCTACCGGCTCTGGCGGCCTGGTGATCGCATCTTTCTCTTTGGGTTCAGCCGCGGCGCGTACACCGTACGCTGTGTGGGCGGCGTCCTCGCACTCTGCGGCGTTCCTACCCAGCTCGAGCACGGCGCGGCCATGCGCTACGACGCAGGCACCGCGCGGCGGCTTGCAACTCTAGCCGTCAAGAAGGTCTACCAGCACACGGCCTCCAGAACCCCAACAACGCTTCGGCAAAAAGAACTCATCGAGCAGCGCGCCGAGCTCGCGTGCCAATTCCGCGATGCCTACGCCTCCCGACAGGCCGACACGTCGGAGTACCCCTACTTCATCGGCGTATTCGATACGGTCGCGGCGGTTGCGAGTAGGGGCTCACTGATCGCTCTCTCGGCGACCGTCGTCGCGCTCACGGCAGCGGTGGCTACGCTGTCGTGGTACTTCCAGCCTGCATGGGTCATCAACTGGACGGGTCTCGACGCCGCGCAATGGAGACATTGGTTCGCGTTTGTGGTGGGCGGGTTGGGTGTCATTGCGCTCGCCTGGTACGCTCGCTCAGAGATCAAGTTCGCGCCCCGGGCCAATCGAAAACGGTGGTGGCGCACCTTTACGATCTCATTTCGTCGCATGCATTTCGAAGACAAGAGTCTGAACGACAACGTCAAATATGCCAGGCACGCGATTGCAATCGACGAAAACCGGGCGTCATTTAGGCGCGTGGAATGGGACCCAAAAGCCGGGCGCAGCCCGCAAGAGACAGAGGGGAGCCGGCCGTACCAAGACGGCGACCAGGTCATCACGTTTCGCCAGTATTGGTTTGCGGGCAATCACTCCGATATCGGCGGGAGCTACCCAGAAAATGAGTCCCGTCTTTCGGATATCGCGCTCAAGTGGATGGCGGATGAAGCTGCGCGCGTACGCAACGGGCTTAAAATCGACCGTTCGGTGCTCAGGCTCTATCCGGCTGCCGATGGCATGCAGCACGACGAGCGCCGCAGCGGCTTTTCCCTCCTCACGCGCATTATTGGATTTACCTGGCGCGAAGAGCGCCGGAAAATCAAGAAGCCGGACACGACGCTTCACGAGTCTGTATACGACCGATTCAAATTGGGTCCGGTCATGCATTACGATCGCGAGGCCCCATATCTGCCCGAAACGCTTCGGCACCATGCCAAATTGAGCGAGTACTACCGAGACATCTCCGAACCGAGCGAGCCGGCAGGATTGCGCGCATATATCAGAAGCTTCTTTTTGCCGGACAGATTCGGCCGCCCGAGCGCGCTCCTGCGCACTTTGAGTCGCTGGTTCTGGCAGAAAGCTAACGAGTTGGGCGCGCGGCTGACCAATCTTTTGCCCGGTCGCTAACCGGCATCGAATGACTCAAACCGCCGGTAGCGCTGTGCTATTTGATCTTCGCGAAGGCCGCCGCGCGTGCGTGCAATGAGAATGAGATTGCAAAGTTCTTGATGCTGAGTTCCTGGTTCGGCTGACTGAATTTCCCGACCGCGCCGTCCGCGGCGTTGCTCGTGAAGAAAACACGCCGCGTCGTAGAGCAATTCGCGCATCATCCGCTCGCAGACGACTTCATGGCGCTTCGAATAACTAAGTCCCTGACATTGATTGTCCACTGCCTACGGGGTGAGCTCAATGCGCCGCGTGGGCTCGAAACGCGGCACCCAGGCCGCCGGATCGAACGCGGCGGACTCTAGGGCTGTGCGGCGGGCGGTGGATTTCGAAGGAATCGCCATGCGTTCAATCTACCACAGCTCTCTTTGGAGAAACTCGTGAGCGTCGCGAGCGGCGCGCGGTGGGGATAACCGGCGAGCGGTGGGACGAGCCGCGGTATCATCCACCCATGAGCGACACGCCGCGACCGGCCGCGACGAGCCCCGACCAGTATTCCCTCTCGATTGAAGAGGCCGCCGCTCGCTACGAGCACGCCGGGCACCCGCGCACGCTCCGGAGCATTCAGCGCTACTGCGCCAAAGGCCACCTCGACTGTCTGCGCCAGGAGACGCCGTTTGGCGAGAAGTATCTCATCACGCGGGAATCGGTCGTGCGCCATATTGCGCAGATTGCGGAGCTGGTCGCGGCGGGGCGCGACCTGCCGCGACCGGCCGCGACTGCAGTCGCTCCCGAAGCGCCGCCGGAATCCGCGCCGACGCCAGCACCGACAGCTCCGGCGACAAGCCCCGACCTGCCGCGACCCGTCGCGGCCGAGGCCCGCTACATCGAGCGCTTGGAAGGCGAGAACGAATTTTTGCGCCGGCAGGTCTCGGTCAAGGACGAGCAGATCAAGGATTTGACCGAGCGCGCGCGCGAGACGAACCACTTGATCGCGGGGCTCCAGAAGATGCTCACGCCGCTGTTGGGCCGTCCCGAGCGCGCAAACGGCCTCGAAGCGGACCTCGATGCAGACAGGGGATAAGTGCCGGCGCGATTTACGCAGAGCGTATAATGCGGGCATGGAGCGCGGGCCGCACGCGATCGGCGACATCCTCAAAGAGCGCCAGAACATCATCCTCAAGGGGGCCGACGCCGCCACCCGCGGCGGCTTTACGCAGGTCCCGAACTTTCTCCTGCGCTCGCAGAAGCTGAGCGCCGGGGACAAGATGACGTTTGCAATGCTTCTCAGTTACGCCTGGCAGAACGACTTTTGCTTTCCCGGCCAGGATCGCCTCGCGGAGGACTTGGGGCTCTCGACGCGGAGCGTGCGGACGCACCTCAAAGCCCTGGAGGCGATCGGGCTCTTGAGCATTCAGCGCCGCGGCCAGGGCAAGACCAATATCTACGAGCTTAATCTCACGCCGCGCCGCCTCTAAGCCGTGCTGCTCCAGACCGGAAGAAAACTTCCGCTCTAGACCGGCAGAAACCGTCCCCTCTAGACCGGCAGAAATCTTCCGCTCCTCCTTTAATGAGACGCATTGAATGAGACCCAATAAATAAGACCAAGGAGAAAATGCCTTTCTAAAAAGAAAGAGGGGCCCCGAAATGCAGGGACATCCAGGGTACAAGCGCCCTACGCCTGAGTTGTACCCTTTAGAAACACCGTGGAGCGATAAGGTACTTATCGCGCTTTATGATTCGCCCCCGCTTTGTCGGGCTTGCCGCCCGACCCCGCGCCGCCCCTTTGCCGCACAGCTGATCGGCTACGCTGTGCGAGGGCAAAGCGGCGGCTCCTTCGCTGAGGCTCGGAGCGCCGGTCTGCGCGCCGCGCGTAAGGCTCGGCGCTTGACTGCCGGCACGGGGTCGGCCGGCTGCGCCGGACCGGGCGCACCCTACGGGTCCCCTCGGCAAGCCTCGGCGCGCCCTCCGACAAAGCGGGGGCGGGGCGAACACCAGCGGACGCACGATGCGACTTCCCATTACCCGGAGCCGAACGCAGGCTCGCGCGCCGGGGGCGGCCGTCAAGGCAACCCTCACGGGCGGCTGCGCCGACCTTGACCGCCGCCACCCGCGCGCCGAGAGGAGCCGCGTCGGCTCCGGGGGGAATCCGTCTCACCAGGGGGAAGGGCCCGGAGAAGACGCGCGTATCCACATGCGCGAGCGCCAACAGAAGGCCGCGCGCGAGACCAGCGCTACAATCGAGAGACCACGCACACGGCGTGGCGACAGCCTCGGGTAGTGCGCCGACTACACCCCACCGCGGTCGCTCGGCGCGCCGCGGGCGCTCCTCCCACACAGCGCCCGCACGAACGGCACGGAGGCCGGCACTGGCCGGGCTCTGTTCACCGGAGGTTGGCGCGACGCTATGGAGCCCTCAGTCATTGCGACGGCCGCCAGCGGCGAGCGCATCGTGCTCTCGGCCGCCGAGCGCGCGCGGCACGTCTACATCGTCGGCAAATCCGGCTCCGGCAAGTCTACGCTTCTGTTTAACCTCGCGCTCTCCGACATCTACGCGGGCGAAGGGGTCGCGGTGATTGATCCGCACGGCGATCTCGCCCTCGATGTGCTGGACGCAATCCCGCGCGGGCGCATCAACGACGTCTGCTATCTGAATGCCGCGGACGCTGAGCGGCCGGTCGGGTTCAATCCGCTCACGCGCATTACCCCCGAGCGCCGCGCGCTTGCCGCCGCCGGGTTGGTCGCGGCCTTCAAGCACCTCTGGGCCGAGAGCTGGGGGCCCCGGCTGGAGCACTTCCTCTATCACGGCGTCTCCGCGCTCCTCTCCCGCCGGCACGCGACCCTGCTTGATCTGCCGCGGCTCTACACGAACGACGCCTTTCGCGAGCGGATGCTGAACTGCGTAACCGATTCCGAGACGCGGCGGTTTTGGCAGGAAGAATGGCCGAGCTATCCGCGCCAGCTCCGCGCCGAGGCGATCGCGCCGATCCTCAACAAGGTCGGCCAGTTTACGGCCTCGCCCTTTCTGCGCGCCATTCTCGGCCAGGTGGCGCCGCGCTTTGACTTGGCGTTTGCGATGCGGGAGCGGCGCATTCTGGTTGCGAATTTGGCCAAGGGGGCGCTCGGCGAGCAGGCGGCAAATCTCTTGGGCTCGCTCTTAGTCTCGCACCTGCAACTGATCGCTATGGAGCGGCTCACAGAACCGGCCGCAGAGCGCGTCCCGTTCTATGTGCACGTGGACGAATTCCAGACGTTCAGTTCGGAGGCGTTTGCGGCGCTGTTTTCGGAGGCCCGCAAGGCCGCGACCCATTTTGCCTGCGCGAATCAGTTCACGGATCAACTCTCGCCCGCGGTGCGCGCGGCGGTGATCGGCAATGCCGGCACGCTTGTGGTCTGCCGCGTCGGGAGCCGCGACTCGGAGCTTCTGGCCCCGGAGTTTCGGCCGATGGAAGCGGGGACCCTGGCCGATCAAGAGCCCTTTACGGCGTGGCTCCGGCGGGCGGATTCCCGCGACCGCATGTGGCTTGCGCCCAAAGCATTTCCTGCGCTCGGCACGGCGGTGCTGATTCAAGTGCAGAGCGCGCAGCGGTTTGGCCGCCCCCGTGCGGTCTTGGAGCGGCGCGGGGCGAGGGCATCTCCACCAGGCTGAAAAGGCGACGAGTTAAGCTGCCGTCCATCTGAGTTAACGCCCGCACGCCGTGCCGGTCGGCCGGATCGAAGAGGTACCGGGCGTCGGGCAGCGAGAGCCGGAGTTCGGCAAGCGCGCTCAAGACGGCCGCCAAAACACGCTGCATGGTCGGCTTCGTGTCCATCCGCTCCTCGCCCCAGAGGCGCTCCAGCGCCTCCTGCACGGCTTCGGCGATGACTGAGGGCTCGTAGTCCGGGGACGGAGCCGCCAAGGGGTCGAGCCCGGTGAGGTGCGTGCCGGCGTTGGGGTCAATGAGATGCACCGGGCGCGGCGGCCCCGTGGCCGCGAGCCAGGCCAGAAGCGCGCGGTAGAGACTGCCCGGGTGATTGCCGTGCGGATCGAGCACGCAGACGCCGCGCCCGTCGCGGATGTCCTGGCGCACCAGGTGTTCAATGAGCCGCGTCTTGCCCGCGCCCGTCGTGCCGATGAGTTGCGTGTGCTCCAGCCGCGCGGCAAGGGGCACGGCCACGGGCGCTCCGCGCAGGTCGCGGCCAAGGACCAAGGCCGAACGGTCAATCACTCGGCGCGCCGCCGGGCGGAGCCCCGGATGCGCCGCGAGAATGCCCGCGCGCAGGCGCGCGCGGTGCGTGCGGGCCCGTTCAGTCAGCCGGCTCATCGCGCGCCTCGCGTTCGTGGATGACGGCATCGAGGGCGGCCGTATCGAGGCCGCTGGCGCGCAGTTCGTCGCGGGCGGCGGAGAGCGCCGCGTCGAGCGTGGAGCCGGAACGCCCGCCGCGGTGCTCGTTCAGAAGCGCGCGGCGCTCGGCGATACTCAGTTCGAGATCGAGGAGCTCGCATCTGCGCTTCGTCCAGGCGAGCCGATACGTGGAGCCCCCTTCCGTGCGCTGCGCGTCGAGCTGCTGGCGCGCGTCCAGAAGCGCGGTCTCCGCTTCCGCCAGTTCGCACAGCCGCGCGAGTTCTGCAAGCTCGTAGCGGTGCTGCGCTTGCCGCAGCAAGTCGGCCCGCTCGATGCGAGCGCGGGCCCGTTCGCTCGCCAAGACTTCGGGCAGGTCCTGGAGGCGCTGCGCCGCCCGTTGCCGCTGGACGTAGCTCTCCAGCGCCTGCGTTTGCGCGTCGAAGAGGCCCGCTTCGGCGCGCGTGCGTTTGGCCAAAGCGTCGAGGGTGCGCGCGTGGCGGGTGGCTTCCCAGCGCGCAAGCGTCGCGTCGATGAGGCCCCCGGGGTCCAGGCGCGGCGGGACGACGGTCGGCAACGTGCGTTCGGGGGCCAACGCACTCGGCGGGCGGAGCGTCAGGTCCTGTCCCATGCTAGGCCTCCGAGCGCCGCTTCGCGCGCAAATCGCGCAGGAGGTCTTCAATGTCCTGACGCTCTTGTTTTTTGAGCGCGGCGTTGGCCTCTTGCGCATCAAGTTCGGCCTCCGCCGCGAGGAGCCGGGCTTTCGCGCGGTACTCGGCCGCGAGCTGGTCGTAGTCCTCGGACGATTTCGGTGCGTGCTCTTCGCGAGAGCGCAGGGCCGCCGCGAGGGCGATCGCAAGCGCCGCGAGCACCAAGAACACGAAGACAAATACCGCGACGGCCGATTCACAACGGGCGTTGAGCTCCACATATCCCGGCGGACAGGCGGAGTATTGCGCTGCGGCGGGCGTCGGAATCGCGACGAGCCAGAGCGCCGCGATACGGGGCCAGGGTTTGGGGAGCGCGCGCGAAACGCGTTGGAAACCAGTGGGGGGCCTCGTCCCCAACCTCTCGCCTAAGTGCCTGTCCCGCTTATCGTTCCGCGCTTCCCTAGGGAGCGCCATTTTCGCAACCAAGTTATTGATTCCTAAGGCTTTTTTCACTGCTATTTGCGAGCGCGGATTGCCTGCGCGGCATAGGAGGCCGCTGGAATTACGGCGACGGATGTTTCGTGCGTTTAGAGGGCCGCGCGTACGGCGGGAGGGAGGTCCTATTGCTTCGCTCAGACGCGGCGCTCTCCTGAAAGCCCCTATGGATGCGACGATGCAGGCCAATGCGGGGCTCTGCGAAGCTCGGCGCCTCAATCGCTATGTGCTGCGGTAGCCGCCCTTCTCCAACTCGTCCTGGTCATCCGCCGCAAGGTGCCACTTGAGAATGGCGAGCGCCTTGCGTTTGCGGTTGGCCACATATTCGAGAAGGACAACGAACGTCGGCCCATCGTCGCGCGGACGCAGGTCTTGGACGCCGCGTTCGATATTCGTCGCAACCTCGATCTGCAGGCAAATCCAGTCGGTCAACTCGGGGTCCCCGAGATTGCGCAGGCGCGCCAGCGCGTCCCGCCATTGCTCGCTACGCTTCGCGTAAGAGCGATCGCGGAAGGGGATACGATGCAGATAGCGGTGCGCGGCGCGCCACTTCTCGAAGACCATTGAATGCCGCAGCAAATCCGGCATGGTCGGATCGCAAGCCGCATCCGCTTCGCGCGCGACCATGCGCCGGACCTCGTCCGCGAAAACCGTGATTTGCGACGGCGCAAGCCGCCGCGCCGCTTCAAGCTGGGCGAGCTTTCGCTCCGCCGCATCGCATTTGAAAACCTGAGACGCTGTTCTGGACATTCGAGCCTTCTTTACCGATTTGGCCGATCAACACGCATCCAGGGTCCAGAGTTCCGATGAATGACACCGCAACCGGCTTCGGGCTAGGGTGATCGAGAAAGATCGCGTTCGCCGTATTGCAACACCTGCACTTTTTCCAGTGTCACGAGGCCGCTCCCCATCATCCGCTCGAGTTCCGGCAGAAAGCCGTTGATCTTGTCCTCGCTGTCGACAATTTCCACGACGATCGGCAGGTCCTCGGATAGACGTAGAATCTTGGTCGTATGCAGTCGGCTCGAATGTCCAAATCCCATCGGTCCGCGCAGGATCGTGGCGCCCGCAAGATGGCGCTCGCGCGCCTTCAGCACGATCGCTTCATAGAGCGGACGCCCTTCATGCTTGTCGTCCTCGCCGATGAAGATGCGGAGCAGCATGGCCTCGCGCGGGATTCGCATGGTCATCCTCCCTTGAGCTGATTGAACGAGACGGCGGCGGCATGTCCGACCCACACCGCCAGCATGCACAGGGCAAACGACAGCCCGACATTCGTCGAAGCGCGCGCCATTTCGCCGTCCCGGATCAGGTTGAGCGTCTGTAGGCTGAACGATGAAAAGGTCGTGTATCCTCCGCAAAACCCGGCCATCACGAATTGACGCGCTTGCGTCCCCATCAGCACGCGTCCGTCCGGGCCGGTGAGGGTGGCGAAGAAGCCGATAATGAAGGAGCCGACGACGTTCACGATGAGCGTGCCCCAGGGGAACGTTTCGCCGAAATGATGCGCAGCAAGCCCCGAGCACCAGTAGCGGAACCCGCCGCCAAACGCGCTGCCGAGCATGATCCAGAAATAGGTCATCGGTTCAGTCCCTCCTGCGTCGCTCACCATGTAGCGACCGAAAATCCGCCGGCGGCGGATCTGCGCATGATCCCGCCGCGGTCCTTACGCGACAGGAGTCATCAGCCCGGAGGGCGGTTTTGGGGGACTCCATCCCCTTGAAGGATGCGCCGTGAAGATAAGTCTCGGATCGGTGTTGCGTCAACGCAGGCGGCGGCTGCCGACATGGCTTGCGAACCGCAACACCATGTCCTTTCGGCGTGCGATTGAGTATGTTTGCGCTTTGACATGTTAGGTTGAGCAACTCGATGCGCGCCATGCCGAAAAAGCCCAGCCGTCTGCAAGGAGAATGAATCGATGCGTGAAGCCGTAATCGTGTCCACCGCCCGCACCCCGATCGGCAAAGCCTATCGCGGGGCTTTCAACAATACGCAGGCGCAGACCTTGGGCGGACACGCGATCGCCGCTGCGGTCGAGCGCGCTCGGATTGAGCCGGGCGAGATCGGCGACGTGATTATGGGCGCCGCGCTCCAACAGGGCTCGACCGGCGGCAATGTCGCGCGCCAATGCGCCCTTCGCGCCGGGTTGCCGACCAGCATCGCCGGCATGAGCATCGACCGGCAATGCGCCTCCGGATTGATGGCGGTCGCCACGGCGGCGAAGGAAATCATCGTCGACGGCATCGACATCGCCGTCGCCGGCGGGCTCGAATCCATTTCGCTGGTCCAGAACGAGCATATGAACCGCTGGCGCGCTGAAGACCCCGAACTCGTGCAGAAGACGCCGGCGATCTACATGTCGATGCTTGAGACCGCCGAGGTTGTCGCCGAGCGTTACAAGGTGGACCGGGAGGCTCAGGACGCCTATGCATTGCAGTCCCAGCAGCGCACCGCGCAAGCACAGGCCGATGGGCGCTATGCCGAGGAGATCGCGCCGGTCACCACGCGCATGCTCGTCACCGACAAGGCGAGTGGCGCGACGTCCGAGCGCGAGATCACGATTGCGATCGACGAGGGCAACCGGCCGCAGACGACATTGCCCGATCTCGCCTCGCTGCGGCCGGTCTTCAAGGATGGCCAACGAATCAAGGAGGGCCGCTTCATCACCGCCGGCAATGCCAGTCAATTGTCGGACGGCGCCGCTGCTCTGGTGGTGATGGAGGCGAGGGAGGCCGAGCGCCGCGGGCTCAAGCCGCTCGGCGCCTATCGCGGCATGGCGGTTGCGGGCTGCGATCCTGATGAAATGGGCATCGGACCGGTCTTCGCCGTGCCGAAACTCCTCAAACAGCACGGGCTCGCAGTCGAGGACATCGATCTTTGGGAATTGAATGAAGCCTTTGCGGTCCAAGTCGTCTATTGCCGCGATCGCCTCGGCATTCCGAACGACAAGCTTAACGTGGATGGCGGCGCGATCTCGATCGGCCATCCTTATGGGATGTCGGGCGCGCGCATGGCTGGTCACATCCTGATCGAGGGCAAGCGCCGCGGCGCAAAATATGGCGTCGTGACGATGTGCGTCGGCGGCGGCATGGGCGCAGCCGGGCTATTTGAAATCTTCTGAACTGAAACGACGCTCGCCGCGGTTGAAAGCGCGTAGCGCCGCGACGCCGCTGCGCCCGATTGCATGATATTGAGCGATGCCGAGTGCGCTCTTTACATCGGCAAGATTTGGGTTGACGGGGAGCAGGCGAGCCGCTTTTATTGACTTGCATGTCAGTCAAAAACAGCGCCCCGATCGAGGGCGCATATGACGTGATTGTCGTTGGGGGAGGAGGGGCAGGCTTGATGGCGGCCCTCTCCGCTGCGCGTTACGGGCGCTCGGTCTTGCTGCTCGAAAAGGCGGATGTGCTTGGCGGAACAACGGGTCTGTCCGTCGGCACGATTTGCACGAGCTCGACTCCGCACCAGCGCGCCATGGGAATCGATGATTCCCCGGACGAGCACTTTGAAGACATGCCGAAGTTTGGCGGTCCGCCCGCAAGCCGCGATAATCTCGCGTTGCGGCGCGTGCTGGTGGACAACGTTCCGGAGACGTTTCAGGAATTGATGGATCTCGGCATCGAATTCATGCCGCCGATTCCCGAGCCGCCGCATCGCTATCCGCGATTGCATGCCGTCGTTCCGCACGCACGGAGCTATATCCAACACATCGCCCGGGCATGCATACGTCACCGCGTGACGATCCACACCAACGCTTCGGCGCAGCGCCTCATCGTGGAGCAAGGCCGCGTGACCGGCGTCGAGGTCTGCGGAGACAAGGAAGTGACGGCTTTGCGCAGCTTTCGCGCGCGGCGGGCGGTCGTTCTCGCCTCCGGCGATTTCAGCGCGGCGACGCTCCCCTACAAGCAGCGGTTCATGACCGGACCGCTGCTTGATGTGGGCGGGATCAATCCCTCAAGCACCGGCGACGGGCAAAGGATGGGAGAGGAAGCCGGCGGCGAGGTCGTCAACGGCGATCTTGCTTGGGGACCGGAAATCCGCTTCGTCGCCCCATCCAAGCCCAGCGTCGTCTCCAGGCTGCCGACCTGGCGCATTGTCGCAAAGGCGCTGCTCGTTGCGATGAGGCGCGCGCCCAAACCGATATTGCGGCCATTCCTGATGCGCTTCGTCACCACCTATCTCGCGCCCTCGCACGCCTTGTTCCGCGAAGGCGCGATCCTCGTCAACGCCAAGGGCGAGCGATTCTGCGATGAGCGCAAACGGCCGCAAGACCATATCGGTCTGCAGCCGGGAGAGATCGCCTATATCGTGCTCGACGCGACCATCGCCGCCAAATTCGAGGCTTGGCCGAACTACATATCGACCGCGCCGGGCGTGGGCTACGCCTATCTCTCCGATTACGAGCGTTGTCGCCGCGACATCTGTTTCAAAGCTGATACGCTTGATGCTTTGGCGGACATGATCAAGACGCCGCGCGAAGCGCTGCGAAAGAGCGCGGCTTGCGTTTATGCAGAGTCTTCGCCGAGCGTTCCCGCTTTTGGCAAGCCGCCTTTCTTTGCGCTCGGTCCCGCCAAGTCGTGGATCGTTTTCAGCGAAGGGGGATTGCGGGTCAACGAGCGGATGCAGGTCCTGAGCAAGAGAGGGGAGCCGATCGAAGGCTTGTTTGCCGCAGGCTCTGCGGGCCAGGGCGG
>WBZR01002489.1_pt1 | contig 18825 bp, 17 predicted proteins | sample 5204231 | NCBI WGS metagenome assembly WBZR01 (sample SAMN12412403, study PRJNA552823) | activated sludge metagenome | isolation source: activated sludge from anammox sidestream of wastewater treatment plant... | place: USA: Virginia | collected 2017-08 | reverse complement strand
ACAACTCGGTGTCATACCGCTTTTCCACCAACACCGTCGGCCTGCGCGGCGAAGGCGAGAGGCCGGTCGCCGGGCAGTGGAAGATCCTGTACACGGCGGAGTTCGCGCACCAATGGGACGCTTACGAGAATCCCAACGACGTTGACGTCAACTATTACCTGCTGGAGGGCGGCGCGAGCTACAAGGTCGGCAAGCCGTGGCTCGACGCCATCACCGTCAAGGCCTCCTACGAAGTTCTAGAAGGCGACGGCGGCCAGGCGGCGTTCCAGACCCCGCTCGGCACCAACCATGCTTTCCAGGGCTGGGCGGATCGCTTTCTCGTCACGCCGGGCGACGGCATCGAGGATCTGTTTTTCACCCTGCGCGGCGGCGTCTTCGGCGCCAACGTCATGGTGATGTACCACGATCTCGCCGCCAACGATCGCGACTACGACTACGGCACGGAATGGGACGTGGTGGCCGAGAAGCCTTTCCTGAAGCACTGGATGGCCGGCGTGAAATACGCGGACTACTCGGCATCCGACGATGCGCTGAACGTGGCGGCCAACAGCGGCACCGGCCAGGCATTCGACAAGGAGATCTTCTGGGCCTATCTGCAGTTCAAGTGGTAGGCGCGCCGAACCGCCGCCGCGCCGTCGCGTGATCGCGTGCGGCGCGCGTGGCCACGGCCCGCTCAGTGGTACTCGAGGGCGATGAATCGAGGCTGCGCGGCGACCCGCTTGATCCAGGCGGCCACCGCCGGGTAGCGCCCGAGCTCGAAGCCGCCGTCCCCGGCGACGTGGGTGTAGGCGAACAGGGCGATGTCGGCGATCGAGTAGGCATCGCCGGCGAAGAACGGGTGCGCGGCGAGATGCTGCTCCATCACCCCCAGTGCCCTGTAGCCGCGCTCGTGGAGATTCGGGACCTCGGCACGGCGCGGGTGATCGGCCGGCAGAAATTTCATGACGAATCTCGCCACGGCGATGTACGGCTCGTGGCTGTACTGCTCGAAGAACATCCAGTGCAGCGCATCGGCGCGGCCCCAGCGATCGGCCGGCCACAGCGGGGTGCCGTCGGCGAGGTAGCAGAGGATGGCGTTGGATTCCGGCAGGTATCGTCCCGGTTCGACCTGCAGCAGCGGCACCTTGCCATTCGGGTTCATGGCGAGGAACTCCGGGGTCCGTGTCGCGCCCTGCAGTATGTCCACCTCCTGCCAGGCATGCGGTATCTGCAGCTGGCTCAACAGCAGCTTGAGCTTGTAGCTGTTGCCGGAATGCGACGAACCGAAGACCTTGTACATGGTTTCCGCCCCCTGATTTTCATCCGCACGATCGCCGGCACTGGCATGAATTTCACCGCCGCATCGTGCGGTGACGTGTTCCTCCAGTGTAGACGGTAACGGTTAGGACATCGCCTCCATGATCAGCCAGGTGACGTAGGCGAGGAACAGGGTCGTCACCACGATGCACACCGTCCAGTTCAGCCGCACCGCCGCCTGGCCGCGATCGCGCTCGAGCAGCCACTCCGCCGCGATCGAGGTGACCAGCGCGACCAGGACCATCACGAAGGTGGCCGTCGCGAGCTGGGAAACCAGCAGCGAGCGCGCGGCCCGCGTCACGTGCTCGCCCAGGGTGTACACGTTGCCGACGCCGGCGAGGATGGCGGTGGTGGCCAGCGTGGCGCGTATGCCGAGCGAGGAGACGTTGACCATGTACATGAGCAGGCTGATGAGATTCGCCGCCAGCAGCCCGGTGAATTGCGTCGTGACCAGGTACTGGCTGTCGCGCGCCATCTCCAGCTCCATGACCACGCGCGAGAACTGATCCGCGTTCTCCGTGCCCAGACCGAAGCGCGTGTCGTAGCCCTTCACGTGTTCCAGCAGGCGCAGGGTCCCGAGCCGGAAGCCGGGCAGATCGACCAGTTCGCTCAACTTGCTGTCGGTGATATCGGGTACCAGGCGCAGCTCCGAGGCAGTGTAGGGCGTCTCGAAGATGACGCGCAGGACATGGCGATCGAACGGGAAGCGCCGCAGATTCCAGTTGTGGTTGACCGTCGCCGTGACGAAGGCGGCGCTGTAGTGCCTGCCATCGGGGAGGGTGCGGGTATTGGCGCCGCGCACCTGCCATTGCCGGCCGTTGACGATCTGCAGGTCGGATTCCGGGTTGATGGTGCGCGTGTCGCTTACCCACCAGAGGTAAAGATTCAGGTCATAGCTGTTGTTCACCACGTCCGGGCCGTGGATGCCGGTGACATACATCCCGAACCGCACCTCGGCGGGCGCGGCCGTGGCGGGCACCGGCGCGGCGCCGAACAGGACGAGAAAAAGCCACGCTGCCAGGACGTGGCGAACGTGGCCGTCGTGCATTCCCCGGTGTCGCGGCATGGTGCGAACAGCATAACAAAAAGGCGGGCGCGCCAACGCGCGGGGCCGCAGCGATCATCGCCGCGCGCCGCGCCGGCCTGCCGGCGCGGACGTCGGTGCAACGGTCTCCTCGCGGATGAGCCCGGCGATGAGATCGCGCAGCCAGACATGGCCAGGATCCTGGTCCGAGCGCGCGTGCCACATCATCGAGATCGTGAAGGTCTCCAGCGGTATCGGCGGCGGGCTCAGGGTGAGATCGAACACCCCGGCGCAACGCCGCGCCATCGACGTGGGCAACGTGGCGATGGTGTCGGACTCCTTCAGGATGAACGGCAGAGTCGAGAAGCGCGTAGTCGACAGGACGACGCGGCGCCGGCGCTTCAGGCGCCGCAGCGGCTCGTCGACCACGCCCTCGAAGTCGCCGACGAACGACATCAGCAGGTGCGGGTGCCTGAGGTAGTCCTGCAGCGCGATCGGCGCCTTCAGACCCAGGCGCCTGCCGTCGTAGAGGCAGGAATAGCCCTCCTCGTACAGCGCCTGCTGCCGATGCCAGGCGGAGATGTCGCTGAAGCGCGAGATCCCCAGATCGATCTCGTTGCTGTCGAGCAGGCGTGCGCCCTGCTCGCGGCCCGCGAGCTGGCTCACCAGCCGCACCCCGGGCGCCCGTTCCGCGATGCGGCGGATGAGCGTCGGCATCAGCGCCACTTCGATGCTGTCGGGCATGCCGAGCCGAAAGCTGCGCTCGGCGCTGGCGGGCTCGAAGCGTTGCGCACCGAACAGTGCGCCGTGGATCTGCGCCAGCGCCGGGCGGAGCCGGTCGCCCAGCTCGAGCGCCCGCGCCGTCGGCTCCATGCCCCGCGCAGTGCGCAGGAACAGCTCGTCCTTGAAGAGGTCGCGCAGCCGCGCCAGCGCCGCGCTCACCGCCGGCTGCCCCAGGTAGAGCCGCTGCGCCGCGCGCGTCACGCTGCCCTCGCGCATGAGCGCGCTGAAGACCAGCAGCAGGTTCAGGTCGACTCGCCTGAAATCGCGTTCGTTGATATCTGGAATCATAACAATCAATTGGAATGATAAATCGGCGGGATCCACACTACAATCGACGTTCGTCGGACCGGGTATCGCGGGCGGCGGTTTGGCGCCGGCTCGCGTTACGGCCGGCCCGGTTGAAGGAGGACGAGGAGACGATGCGCACGTGGATCATCGATGCGGAACGGCGGCGGACTGCGACCTACGCGCCGGCACGCCGCCCTGCCAGGCGCCCGGGCACCGGCGCGGCGCCGCGGGGCGCGGGAACACCCGGGAGCGCAGAGCGCGATACCACGGCCTCGAGCCCTGCGCTGCAAGGGCGTGCGGGCGCATACGGCTACGCCTGCGCCGCGTTGACGGTGGCGATCTGGTGCGGATTCATCCTCATGTCGCGCTTCGGGGGCACCAGCGGCCTGAGCCCCTACGACGTGACGGCGCTGCGGTTGGGCACGGCGACGCTGGTGCTGCTGCCACTGTGGCTGTGGCGGCGGCCAACCGGTGTTTTCAGTGTGCGGATGACCGTGCTCGCGCTGCTTGGCGGACTCGGCTATGCGCTGCTGGTCTACAGCGGTTTCAGGTACGTGCCGGCCGCGCATGCCGCGGTGCTGCTGCCCGGTCTGCTGCCGTTCGAGATCGCGTTGTTCACCTGGCTCGTGGCGGGCGAGCGCCCCGGGCGCATGCGCCGGCTGGCGCTCGGCGTGATCGCGCTCGGCGTGGCGAGCCTCGCCATCGAGAACATGGCGGCGGGCACGAGCATGTTCGGGGCGATGCTGATGGTCGCCGCCTCGCTGTGCTGGGCCCTCTACACGGTGCTGGCGCGCCACTGGCGCGTGCCGCCATGGTCGGCCACGCTGGGCGTGAGCCTCATCGCCGCGGCGATCTACCTTCCCGTCTACCTCGCACTGCTGCCGAAGCAGATCGGCACCGTAACGTGGACGGTGGCGGCGGCGCAGGGGTTCTATCAGGGGATCATGGCCATGATCGTGGCGATGATCCTCTATCTGAAGGCCATCGAGTCGCTCGGCACCGCGCGTACCGGCAGCCTGATGGCGTTGGTGCCGGCGATCTCGGGCTTCCTCGCCGTCCCCGTCCTGGGCGAAGCGGTGTCGTGGTGGATAGCCGCCGGCCTGCTGCTCGTCACCGCGGGCGCGTGGCTCGGTAACGTCGATCCTCCGAACTGACAACTGGCGCATCGCCGGCGACACCGTGACGGCCGTGCGCCGTGCCCTGTTTCCGCGACCGGGTCGCCGCCGGGCAGACGGCGGTGCGGACCCGGGACCTCGGCGCCGGCGGAGCGCCGGGCGCGTTCGATGGATGATAGAATGCCCGGCCCATCGACACGGACGGTCGGTGTACCGTCGATGGTGGCCGCGTCGGTCCCCCCGCGACGCTACGTTGTGAACCCCGTCAGGCCCGGAAGGGAGCAGCGGTAACAGCCGATGCGTGCGCCGGGGTGTGGCTGGCGCGGCCGCCTCCATTACTGGCCGGCCAGCGCGGCAGCCGGGCTGGCCGACGGCTCGCGGCCGAGGCAACGAGCAGGCCGTCCACGACACCGAGACGATAGCGCCCATGAGCTACCAGGTACTCGCCCGCAAGTGGCGGCCGCGCCGCTTCGAAGACATGGTCGGTCAGCAGCACGTGCTGCAGGCCCTGGTGCACGCCCTCGACGAGGGCCGCCTGCACCATGCCTACCTGTTCACCGGCACGCGCGGCGTCGGCAAGACCACGCTGGCGCGCATCTTCGCCAAGGCGGTGAACTGCGAGGCGGGCGTGAGCTCGAAACCCTGCGGGGAATGCTCCGCCTGCCGCGAGATCGACGAGGGCCGCTTCGTCGACCTGATCGAGGTCGACGCCGCCTCGCGCACCAAGGTCGACGAGACCCGCGAGCTGCTCGACAACGTGCACTACGCGCCGACCCGGGGCCGCTACAAGGTGTACCTCATCGACGAGGTGCACATGTTCTCCAGCCACAGCTTCAACGCCCTGTTGAAGACGCTGGAGGAGCCGCCGCCGCACGTGAAGTTCCTGCTCGCGACCACGGATCCGAAGAAGCTGCCGGTAACGATCCTCTCGCGCTGCTTGCAGTTCAACCTGAAGCGGCTGACGCCGGCGCAGATCGAGAAGCACCTCGAGTACATCCTGGCGCAGGAGGGCGTGGAGAGCGACCGCAATTCGCGGCGACTGGTGGCGGAAGCCGCCGACGGCAGCGTGCGCGACGCCCTGAGCCTGCTCGACCAGGCGATCGCCTTCGGCGGCGGGGCGCTGCGCGAGGCCGAGGTCGGCGCCATGCTCGGCACGATCGATCGTCAGCAGATCTTCGAGTTGCTGCGCCTGCTCGTCGCCGGCGACGCCGCGGCCGTCCTGCGCCAGGCACGCCGCATCGCCGAGGCGAATCCCGATTTCTCCGCCCTGCTCGCGGAACTGCTGGGACTGCTGCAGCGGATCGCGGTGGTGCAGGTGCTCGGCGCCGATGGCGAGGCCCTCGAGGACGACGAGGGACTGCGTGCGCTCGCGGCGCGGCTCTCCCCGGAGGACTGCCAGCTGTACTACCAGATTGGTCTCATCGGGCGGCGCGATCTGCCGCTGTCGCCGGATCCCGCAGGCGGCCTGGAGATGATCCTGCTGCGCATGCTGGCATTCCGCCCCACGGGGGCGGAATCGGCCGGGCCATCGGCTCCGGGCGGCGGCGCGGCAGGGGCGGGCGGTGCAGCGCGCTCCGCGCGGGCCGATGCGCCGCGGCAGGCCGCGCCCGCGGCGTCGGCGGCGCGCGGCAGCGCGCCGGGCTCCCGGGCGGAGTCCACGGACTGGAGCGTGATGCTGAACGAACTCGGCCTGGTCGGCCGGGTGCGCGAACTCGCGGCGCAATGCGTGTATCTTGGCACCGAGGGCAATCTCTTCCGGCTCGCCCTGGCGCCGGCGTACGTGAACCTGCGCAGCGCGGCGGCGGAGGGTCGTCTCGAGCAGGCCATCCAGGCCCGCCACGGGGCGCACCTGAAGCTGCAACTGAGCCTGCAGGAGGTGCAGGACGCGGAGTCGCCGGCGCAGGCCCGCAGCCGTCGCGAGGTGGAGCGCGAGGAGGCGGCGCTCGCCGCGATCGAGAGCGATCCCAACGTGACGGCGCTGCGCGAGAGCTTCGGGGCGGTGATCGAGAAGGTGAGCACCCGGGCGCCGGAGTGAACAGAATATCGCATCGATATCGAGGAACCAGCCATGAAAGGCCCGTTGGGCAATTTGATGAAGCAGGCGCAGCAGATGCAGGAGAACCTGCAGCGTGCGCAGGAGCAGATCGCGGCCATGGAGGTCACGGGCGAGTCCGGCGCCGGCCTGGTCAGGATCACCATGACCGGTCGGCACGACGTCAAGCGGGTGGAGATCGATCCGAGCCTCATGCAGGACGACAAGGCCATGCTCGAGGACCTGGTCGCGGCGGCCGTGAACGACGCCGTGCGCCGGGTCGAGCAACTCAGCAAGGACAAGCTTTCCGGCCTGACCGCGGGCATGGCGCTTCCGCCCGGCATGAAGCTGCCGTTCTGAGCCGGCGCCGTACGCGCGGCGCCCCTGCTCGGTGAGCGAAACACCGCTGCTCGACCAACTCATCCAGGCCTTGCGCTGCCTGCCCGGTGTCGGGCCGAAGACGGCGCAACGCATGGCCTTCCATCTGCTCGAACGCGATCGGGACGGCGGCCGCCGGCTCTCCGAGATGCTGCTCGCGGCCATCCAGCGGGTCGGGCACTGCGAGCAGTGCCGCAATTTCAGCGAGACGCCGTTGTGTACGCTGTGCGCGAATCCGAGGCGCGACCGCTCGCTGCTGTGCGTGGTGGAGAGTCCGGCGGACGTCAGCGCCATCGAGCAGTCCGCGGACTATCGCGGCCTCTATTTCGTTCTGATGGGACGCATGTCGCCGCTCGACGGCATACGCCCGGAGGACATCGGCATCGACAAGCTTGCCGACAGGCTCGACCGGGGAGCGGTGCAGGAGGTGATACTGGCGACCGGGACGACCGTGGAGGGCGAGGCGACGGCGCACTACATCGCCCAGATCGCGCACCGACGCAATCTGCGCGCGACGCGCATCGCGCACGGCATTCCGCTCGGCGGAGAACTGGGCTATGTCGACGGCGGCACGCTGTCGCATGCGCTCGCCGCGCGCAGGGAGCTATGAGGAGACGACTCGCTCTACCGCCGGGCCCGCGCGCCCCGCGCGCCGCATGGCTCGCGCTCGCCATCGCCGGGGCTCCCGCCGCCGCGCCCGGGGCGCAGGAGGGTTCCTGCGACGACCCGGTGCATCGCTCCATCGCCTGCGGCACCTTCAGCGTGCTGTTCGAGAACGATCTGTTCACCGGCGACGATCGCTACTACACCAACGGCATCAAGCTGTCGTGGATGTCGCGCGACCTGCGCCAGTTCGGGCAGTGGGCGCACACGCCGGAGTGGATGCGCGGATTCTTCGAATCCATGGATCGCATCCAGCCGGGGCGCGAGAAGAACGTCGGATTCTTCGCCGGACAGAAGCTGTTCACGCCCCAGGACATCCAGGAGCGCGAACTCATCCCCGATGATCGCCCGTACGCGGGCTGGCTCTTCGGCGGCATGTCGCTGAACAGCAAGAACACGCGCGCCCTGGACACCTTCGAGCTGTGGCTCGGGATCGTGGGACCGGCGGCACTCGGCGAGGAGACGCAGAATTTCGTACACGAAGTCCGTGGCATCCCCGCCGCCAGGGGCTGGGAAAATCAGCTCGACAACGAGGTGGCGTCCTCGCTGTTCTACCAGCGCAAGCAGCGCTTCTGGGAGTATTTCGCGCCCTCCTCGCTGCTGGGCGCCGACGTGATCGGGCACGCGGGCGCGGCGGCGGGCACGGTCTACACCTACGCCAACGCCGGCGTGGAGTTGCGCTTCGGGCGCAACATCCCGTCGGATTTCGGCACCTCGCTCATCCGTCCCGGCGGCGACGTCAGCGCGCCGGTGCTGACGGCGGATGTGCCGCACCACGATCCCGATCGCTTCGGCATGCACCTGTTCGGCGCCATCAGCGGCCGCGCCGTATTGCGCGACATCTTTCTCGACGGCAACACCTTCGGCGACTCGCACAGCGTCGAGAAGGAGAATCTCGTCGGCGATTTCATCTGGGGCGCGGGCGTGAACTTCCGCCGCATGAAGGTGACCTACTCGCAGGTGTATCGCTCGCAGGAGTTCGAGGGTCAGGACGAAACCAGCAAGTACGGGTCGCTGAATCTCACCGTGGTGTATTAGGAACGCCGGGCGGTGCCGCCCGCGATCGCATCCGCACCGGCTGGGCCGCTAGCGGCCCAGCCGGTAGAAGGTCTCGTTGAGGTATTCCGTCACGTCGGCAACGTCCTTGTCGCTCCAGCCCAGACCCAGCGCCTGCTCGCCCCTGCGTACCTGCCGGGCGATCTCCGCGAGGCTCCCGGCCTTGCGCGCGGACCCCCGATAAAGGCCGTCGTCGTGACACTGCTGGCAGTTGGCCGCGTTCAACTGCCGCCCGCGCTCGGCATCGGCCGCCCGGGAAGCCGGGGCGAATGCCGCCATCGCGGCCAGCGCCAGGATCGATCCGTAGATAGCCCGTGTGATCATCGCATCATCGCCTGCAGGTGCGCCACCCGGATCGGCGCGGGCGGGTGCGAATCGTGGTAGGCCGAATACAGGGGATCCGGGGTGAGCGTGTTGGCGTTCTCCTTGTAGAGCTTCACCAGCGCCTGGATCAACGCGCGGCCGTCGGACTGCTGCACCGCGTAGGCGTCGGCCTCGAACTCGTGCCGCCGCGACCAACCGCTCAGCAGCGGCTGCAGCACGAACGTGAACACCGGCGAGACGGTCAGGAACAGCATCAACGCCGTGTGCGCGGACGGCGTGGAGACGCCGAGGCCGCTGTAGAACCACGGCCGTGCGCTCAACCAGCCCAGGGCGGCCAGCCCGATGAGGCTGATGACCGTCATCGCCGCCACGCGCTTGACGACGTGCCTGCGCTTGAAGTGGCCGAGCTCGTGCGCGAGCACCGCCTCGATCTCCTCGCCGCTGAGCTCCTTCAGCAGCGTGTCGAAGAAGACGATGCGCTTGTTGGCGCCGAAACCGGTGAAGTAGGCGTTGCCGTGCGCCGAACGGCGCGAGCCGTCCATGACGAACAGCCCGCTCGAGCGGAAGCCGGTGCGGGCGAGCAGGCGCTCGATGCGATCGATCAGCCCGCCGTCGGTGAGCGGTTCGAACCTGTTGAACAGCGGCGCGATGAACACCGGAAACGCCCACAGCATGAGCAGGCCGAAGGCGGTCCACGCGAGCCAGACGTACAGCCACCACAGTGCGCCAGAGTCCTGCATCAGCCAGATGACCAGTGCAGCGAGCGGAACGCCCAGCACCAGCAGCAGCACCGCGCTCTTGAGGAGATCGCCGAGAAAGGTCCTGACGGTGGTGCGGTTGAAACCGAAGCGCTGCTCGATGACGAAGGTGCGGTAGACCTGGGCCGGCAGATCGATGATCGCCAGCAGCACAAACCCGGCGAGCAGGAATGCCACCCCGCTGGCCACGCCCGGCCAGCCCAGGCCGCGCACCCAGCGATCCAGCAGGTCGAATCCGCCGCCTATCGTCCAGCCCAGCAGCACGACCGCGCCCACCGTGGTCTCGATGAGGCCAAAGCGAAGTCGGGCCGTCGTATAATCAGCAGCCTTCTGATGCGCCGCGAGCGGGATCTGACCGGCGAAGGCGTCGGGGACGGCAGACCGATGTGCGAGCACGTGCCGCAGGTGGCGGCGGTCGAGCCAGACGTGCAGCCCGAGGTTCAGCCCCAGCACGGCAAGGAAGACGTAGGTGAAGGTGCTCATCGTTGGATGCGTGCATGGCCGGGCCGGGCCCGGAAAGGAAAGTGCGAGTGACAGTGTCTGCCGAGAATCTGATCTGGATCGATCTGGAGATGACCGGGCTGAATCCTGACACCGATCATATCATCGAGATCGCAACCGTCGTCACCGATCCGCGGCTCGACATCGTTGCCGAAGGGCCGGTGCTGGCGATACACCAGGGCGACACCGTGCTCGCCGCCATGGACGAGTGGAACACCACGCAGCATGCCCGGTCGGGGCTCGCGGCGCGGGTGCGCGCCAGCACGGTCACCACGGCGGAGGCCGAGGAGCAGACCATGGCCTTTCTCGCCCGGTTCGTGCCTGCAGGGACCTCGCCGATGTGCGGCAACAGCATCTGCCAGGATCGCCGGTTCCTGTTCCGTCTCATGCCGCGGCTGGAGAAATTCTTTCACTATCGCAATCTCGATGTCAGTACCGTCAAGGAATTGGTCCGTCGCTGGGCGCCGAATGTTCCGCTCTACGAGAAGAATTCCTCGCATCTTGCGCTCAACGACATCCGCGACTCGATCGAGGAGTTGCGGCACTATCGCAGCCAGTACTTCCGGATCTGAGCCGGTGGCGCGATGAGCGGCGTGACCACCGATCTTCCGCGTCAGCTCTACCGCGCCGAGGGGGTGAAGGCGCTGGATCGCGCCGCGATCGAGCGCCACGGGATTGCCGGCGCCGTGCTGATGGAGCGCGCGGGCGCGGCCGCGTTCGAGATGCTTCGTCAGCGCTGGCCGCAGGCCGGTTCGGTCGCGGTGATTGCCGGCACGGGCAACAACGGCGGCGACGGCTTCGTGCTGGCGCGGCTCGCCCGGCGCGCAGGCCTGGCGGTCGAGGTGCGCGTGGTCGGAGATGCGGAATCGGTGCGTGGCGACGCGCGCGAGCACCTGCAGCGCCTCGAGGCGGAGGGGGTGCGGGCGTCGCCATGGGAACCGGGTGCCGCGTTGCACGCCGATGTGGTCGTCGACGCGCTGTTGGGTACCGGCCTGGACCGCGAGGCAGCGGGTGCGCACGCCGAGGCGATCGCCGCGATGAACGCCTGCCCCGCGCCGGTGCTGGCGATCGACGTCCCCTCCGGACTGCATGCGGACACCGGGCAGCCGCTCGGCGCGGCGGTCCGGGCCCATGCCACCCTCACCTTCATCGGCCTGAAGCAGGGCCTCCTGACGGGGGCGGCGCCGGATCACACCGGCCGCCTGTACTTCAGCGACCTCGCGGTGCCGCCGCAGGTGTATGACGCGGTGCCGCCCTCGGCGTTGCGTATCGCGCGCGCGCCGCTCATGTATCTGCTGCCGCGGCGCCGGCGCACCGGCCACAAGGGCCATTTCGGGCACGTGCTGGTGATCGGCGGGGATGCCGGCTACGCGGGCGCGATCCGGCTCGCCGGCGAGGCGGCGGCGCGCACCGGGGCGGGGCTGGTCAGTCTCGCCACGCGCGCGCGCCACGCGGCGGGCATCGCCGCCCAGTGCCCCGTGCTGATGAGCCACGGTGTGGAGTCGCCCGTGGAGCTGGAACCGCTCCTGGCTCGCGCGGACGTGATCGCGATCGGCCCGGGCCTGGGTCGCAGTGAGTGGGCACTCGGCCTGCTGGCCCGGGCATTGGAGGCGAGGCAGCCGCTGGTGGCGGATGCCGACGCCCTGAATCTCCTGGCAATGGAGACCTGCAGCCGAGATAACTGGATCCTCACCCCGCACCCCGGCGAGGCGGCGCGCCTGCTCGATGGCAGCGTCGCCCTGGTGCAGCAGGACCGCTACGCGGCCGCCACGCATCTGCGGGAGCGTTATGGCGGCGTCTGTGTCCTGAAGGGCGCCGGCACGGTCGTCTGCAGTGCCGAGGGGCTGGCGGTCTGCGCCGCCGGCAATCCGGGCATGGGCTCCGGGGGCGTGGGCGACGTCCTTACCGGGGTGATCGCCGCGCTGCTGGCGCAGGGCCTCGTTCCCCATGACGCGGCGCAGCTCGGCGTGTGCCTGCACGCCGAGGCGGGGGATCGCGCGGCGGAAGGGGGCGAGCGCGGCCTCATCGCCACGGACCTCATGCCCTGGCTGCGTGTCCTCGTCAATGGCTAGCGCGCCGGTGGCAACGCCGATCGAGTCCCGCACCCTGTCGCGCACGCTGCGCTCGGAGGAGGAGACCGAGGCGCTGGGCGCGCGGCTCGCCGCCCTGCTCGCACCCGGGACGATCGTGTTCCTGTACGGAGATCTCGGGGCCGGCAAGACCACGCTCGTGCGCGGGCTGCTGCGCGCACTCGGGATCACCGGGACGGTCAAGAGCCCGACCTACACCCTGGTGGAGCCGTACCGGACCGCAGATCTGACCATCAATCACTTCGATCTCTATCGCCTGCGCGACCCCGGCGAGCTGGAAGAGATGGGGATACGCGACTACCTGCAGGGCGAGGCGATCTGCCTCGTGGAGTGGCCGGCGCGTGGTCACCCTGTGCTCAGGGACTGCGACCTCGCGGTAACGTTGAGTGTGGGCGGCTGCCCTACCGAACGCGTCGCTCGCCTGCAGGCCCGCAGCGTGCGCGCGGGCGCGATCCTCGATGCCCTCTAGGCACGGCGTTGCGTCGAGCGCTGCCCTGTCGAGGCAAATGTCGCGAAAACAGGTATATAACGCGCTTCCATAACTAACAGGTTGAATTTTAGCGGGTAACAGCTAAGAATATGGTGACAATCCCAAAACAAGCGAACCTGCACCTCCAAAATGCGTCTCCCCACCGCTCTCGCCGTGTTGCTGATGTCGCTGCCCGCGGCCGCGCTGGAGGTCCAAAATCTGCGGCTGTGGCCGGCGCCGGACAACACCCGCGTGGTCTTCGACGTCAGCGCCCCGGTCCAGTATGAGGTCTTCACCATCGATAACCCGCACCGCGTCGTCATCGACCTGAAGGCGACCCAGGTGACGAAGCCCCTGCCGCAGCCCGATGCCGCGCATCGCCTGCTGCGTGCCGTCCGTCACGGTCCGAAACCGGACGGCGGCACGCGCGTGGTGTTCGACGTGACGGGTCCGGTCGTGGTGCGCAGCGCGCTGCTCAAACCGACCGATCGCTACGGTCACCGCCTGCTCATCGAGCTGACGGACGGCCCCCCGACACTGCCGGCGCATACGCTCGCCGCCCGCCCGGCCGCGCCGGCCGCCGAGGTGGCCGTGCCGATATCCGAGGCGGCAGCGCCGAAAGCCGAGGCGAATGCCGGGAAGGCGGACAGCGGTCAGGCCGCCATGGCGCCCAGCCCGCCGGCCAAGCCGCCGGCACAGGCTTCGCGCACCGGGTCCGGCCGCGACGTCATCGTGGCGGTCGACGCCGGCCACGGCGGCGAGGACCCCGGCGCCCTCGGCCGCAAGGGCACGCGCGAGAAGGACGTCACCCTGGCGATCGCGCGCCGGCTGGCCGAGGAGATCAATCGCGTCGAGGGCATGCGCGCGGTCCTGACGCGCGATGGCGACTATTTCATCCCGCTGCGCAAGCGCATCGAGAAGGCACGCGGCCATCGCGCCGACATGTTCGTGTCGGTGCACGCGGATGCCTACAAGAACCCCGATGTCGCCGGCTCCTCGGTCTATGTCCTCTCGCAGCGCGGCGCCAGCAGCGAGGCCGCACGCTGGCTCGCCGACCGCGAGAACTCCTCCGACTACATCGGTGGGGTCACCTGGGACGACAAGGACAGCGTCCTGAAATCGGTGCTCCTCGACCTGTCGCAGACCGCCTCCATGGAGGCGAGCGCCGATGTCGCCGAGGAGGTGCTCGACCGGCTCGACGCCATCGGCAACGTGCGCAAGCCGCAGGTGCAGCACGCCGGCTTCGTGGTGCTGAAGTCTCCGGACATACCCTCGATCCTGGTGGAGACGGCATATCTCACCAACGCCGGGGAGGAGCGCAAGCTGCGCACCGCCTCGCACCAGAAGCAACTGGCGCGCGCCATCGCGGGCGGCATTCGCCAGTATTTCGAGACCACGCCGCCCCCGGGCACGCTGATGGCCGACCGGCGCGAGCGCCGCGTGGCCTCGAACCCCTGACCGGCGGCGCGCGGCGCCGAGCGTCGCGACACTTACCCGCGGTCGCGCCGGCCTTTACCATAGCGTGGCATGTCGCCGCGCATCGCATTACTGCCGGATTCCGTCATCAACCAGATCGCCGCCGGCGAGGTGATCGAACGCCCCTTTTCCGTCGTCAAGGAGCTGGTGGAAAACAGCATCGACGCCGGCGCCGGGCAGATCACCGTCGACGTGGAACTCGGCGGCGCGCGCCTCATCCGCGTGTGCGACGACGGCGGCGGGATGAGCCGCACGGACATGCCGCTGGCCCTGCAGCGGCACGCGACCAGCAAGCTGCGATCACTGGCGGACCTGGCGACCCTCGGCACGCTCGGCTTCCGCGGCGAGGCGCTGGCTAGCATCGGCGCCGTCGCGCGGCTGACGCTGACCTCGCGCGAGCATGGCGCCGGCGAGGCCTGGACCGTCTGCATGCAAGGATCGGCCGATATCGAGGGGCCGACACCGGCCGCGCACGCCACGGGCACGACCATCGAGGTGCGGGACCTGTTTTTCAGCACGCCCGCGCGCCGGCGGTTCCTGAAGAGCGAGCGCACCGAGTTTCTCCACATCCAGGACTGGCTGCGGCGCACCGCATTGGCGAGCCCTCACCTCGGCCTGAGTCTCACCCACAACCAGCAGCGCGTGCTGGCTATCCGACCGGCATTGACCGAGGAGCAGATCGCCCGCCGGCTGGAAAAAATCTGCGGCCTGGCGTTCGTGCGCCATGCGCGGCCGGTCGATGCCGCGGTCCCGGGCCTGGCCGTGCGCGGGTGGATCGCGGCGCCGGCCGGCGCGCGCAACCAGAGCGATCTGCAGTTCTGGTTCGTCAACGGCCGTGCGGTGCGCGATCCGCGCCTGCAGCACGCCACGCGTCTCGCCTACGGGGATGCACTTGCGGCAGGCCGGCACCCGGCCTACGTCCTGTACCTGGAGATCGATCCGCAGGCGCTCGACGTGAACGTCCATCCGGCCAAGATCGAGGTGCGCTTCGCGGACACCCGCCGGGTGCACGACTTCGTGTTCAGCGCCCTGCGGCGGGTGCTGTGCGGCCCCGATGCGGCGCCGGGGCGCGTGGTGGCCGGGGATGCCGGCCCGGCGATGCCGGCGCTCGTCGCCGAGCCCGGTACGGATTATCCGGCCAGGCCGGCGACGCGGTCGGCGGGCGCTGAGCCAGGCGCGGAACCGCCATCGACGGTGGGCAGTTCTCCCTCGCTGGAGATCGACAAGGCCATGGCGCTGCCCGGCGGCCTCATCGTTGCACGCGCGGCCGGCGGCCTGCTGCTGATCGACGCGCAGCGGGCCCGCGCCGCGCTCTGGCTGGACGCCCTGGAGGGCGCGGGTGATCGCCGGGCGACGGACCCCCGACCGCTGCTCTTTCCCTGTGCGATGGCGGTCGACGAGGTCGCCGCGGGCGTCATCGAGCGCGTGGTGGACGTGCTACCGGCCTGCGGGGTGGAACTCGAGCGGGTGGCGCCGGGCACCGTGATGCTGCGCGCCGTGCCCGCCGTGCTGCGGGAGATTCCTGCACAGGCAGTGCTGGATGGCGTGTTGCATGCGGGCGCCGAGACGCACGCGCCGCCTGAATTGCGGCAGCAGACAATATTGAAGGGTATCGCCCGTGCCGGCGCCGCCGCGCTGCTGCCGTCCACGGACACGGAGGCGGAGGCGCTGCTGCGGGAACTCGCCGGGCGCTACGGCGTCGAGGCAATGGTGTGCCGAGGCATCGCCGCCCGGGTTACCGCCGCCGATCTCAGGCGGCTGCTCGCAGACCGCGCCTAGGGACCCCCGTGCGTCGCGGCCACCGCCATTGCTGCAATCTCACCCCATGAATCCCCCGCCGCCGACCGCACCGCCGCGCCCGCCGGTGATCTTTCTGATGGGCCCCACCTGCAGCGGCAAGACCGCCGCGGCGATCGAGCTCGTGCAGCGCCTGCCGCTGGAGATCCTCAGCGTGGACTCCGCGATGGTCTATCGCGGCATGGATATCGGGACGGCCAAGCCGACGCCGGAGGTGCTGGCGCGGGCGCCCCATCGTCTCATCGACATCCGGGAGCCAAGCGAGAGCTACTCCGCCGGGGATTTTCGCGCCGATGCGTTGGTTGCCATCGAGGCCATCCGGCGCGCTGGCCGCGTGCCGCTGCTGGTGGGTGGCACGGGACTGTACTTCCGCGCCCTGGAGCGTGGCCTCTCGCCCCTGCCGCCGGCGGATGCCGCCATCCGCGCGGCCCTGGGCGCCGAGGCCGCCCGGCTGGGCCGGGCGGCGATGCACGCGCGCCTGGCGGCTGTCGACCCGCAGGCCGCCGTCCGCATCCATCCGAACGATCCGCAACGGATACAGCGGGCGCTGGAAGTACACGCCCTCACCGGCCGCAGCATGACCGACTGGTGGGCTGCCCATGGCACCGAACTGCCCTATGCCCTGTGGAAGTTCGTGCTGTGTCCGGCCGACCGTGAGGACCTGCGCCGCCGGATCGAGGCGCGGTTTCATCAGATGTTGTCCGAGGGATTCCTGGATGAGGTCCGGCGATTGCGCGACCGCGGCGACCTGCACGCGGATCTGCCGGCGATGCGCGTGGTGGGCTACCGGCAGGCGTGGGCCCACCTGCATGGCCGGTGCGATCGGGCGAGCATGATCCGCGCCGCGGTCGCCGCCACGCGCCAGCTCGCCAAGCGTCAGCTTACCTGGCTGCGTGCGGAGCCGGGCGCACGGTGGCTGGATACGGGCAGGCCAGACCCGGCCGATGAATTGGTGCGAAGTGCGGAACATATTCTGCATCGGCATGTCAAGATTAAGCGGGTATAATTTCAACCAAGGGACGTAATCTCCAACCCGGACTTGTTCCCGGCCAATCGGAGGTAAAAGGGCCGGACGACGCCGGTGTGCCGCCCAGGGAGGCCGGCGCCTCGGCCGTAAAAAATTCTCGTGCGCAGACAATGCACAAGCTGGATGCAACCGAAAACTAGAAGCGCAACAGAAGAAGGAGAACAACAATGAGTAAAGGACAGTCATTGCAGGAGCCGTTCCTGAACGCCCTGCGCAAGGAACACGTTCCGGTGTCGATCTACCTCGTCAATGGCATCAAGTTGCAGGGGCAGATCGAATCCTTCGATCAATTCGTCATCCTGTTGAAGAATTCAGTCAGCCAGATGGTCTACAAGCACGCGGTTTCCACGGTCGTGCCGGCGCGCAACGTCAAGTTGCCGCGTACCGACGAGGATGCGGCAGGTGCCGGGGAGTAGGGTGCGGCCATCGGGGCGCCCGTGGCGGCGGGACTTGACGCGTACGGGAGCGGACCCTGGCCGCGTCCCTGTTTGAGCGTCCCTCCCAGGGGCGGCGCGCGATCCTGGTGAATATCAGCCTGCGCGGCGCACCGATCGAGGAGTCGCTGCAGGAATTCGTGGAACTGGCCAGCTCCGCGGGCGCCGAGGTGGTGGGCACGCTCACCGGCTCGCGGCACACGCCGGATCCGGCCCATTTCATCGGCAGCGGCAAGCTCCAGGAACTCGCGGCTGCCGTCGAATCACTCGGCGCCGAAGTGGTGCTGTTCAATCACGGCCTCACGCCGGTGCAGGAACGCAATCTCGAGAGGCAGTTGCGCTGCCGCGTCACCGACCGCACCGGCGTCATCCTCGACATCTTCGCCCGGCGCGCGCACACCTACGAGGGCAAGCTGCAGGTAGAGCTCGCCCAGTGCCGGCACATGGCCACGCGCCTGGTGCGCGGCTGGACCCACCTCGAACGGCAGAAAGGCGGCATCGGGGTGCGGGGCGGACCCGGCGAGACCCAGCTGGAGATCGACCGCCGGCTGGTGGAGCGACGCATGCGCCAGATCGAGGAGCGCCTGGACCGGGTCCGGTGTCAACGTCGCGAGCGCCGTCGGGCGCGCGCCCGGGCCGATATGCCCACCATCTCCGTGGTCGGCTATACGAACGCCGGCAAGTCCACGCTGTTCAACGCGCTGACCGGCGCGGGCACGTACGTCGCCGATCAGTTGTTCGCGACCCTGGACCCGACCCTGCGCCGGCTCGACCTGCCGGGCAGCGGTCACGCGGTCCTGAGCGACACCGTCGGATTCATCCGCGATCTGCCCCACGAGTTGGTGGCCGCCTTTCGCGCCACGCTCGAGGAGGCGACACAGTCCGATCTGCTCCTCGTGGTCATCGACGCGGCGGATCCACGGCGCGAGGAACGCGCCGCGGACGTGATCGAGGTCTTGCGGGAGATCGGCGCCGACGCTCTTCCCAGCCTCGTGGTGATGAACCAGATCGACCGGCTCGAGGGTGTGGCGCCGCGCATCGACCGCAACGTCGAGGGAGCGCCGCGGCGCGTCTGGCTGTCGGCGCGGACCGGGCAGGGTGTCGAACTGCTGCTCGAGGCCCTGGCCGAGCGCATGCGCCGCGGCGCCGGACCGATTCGTCTGGACGTGCCGCCGAACGCGGCGAGGCTGCGTGCGCGCCTCCATGCGATGGGTGTGGTGACCGGCGAGCGGCATGCCGAGGGCGGCGGGGGCTGGGTTGTCACCGTGCACATGGATCCCGAATACCTGCGGCACCTCTGCGCCGAGGCCGGCC
>WBZR01002487.1_pt1 | contig 18839 bp, 17 predicted proteins | sample 5204231 | NCBI WGS metagenome assembly WBZR01 (sample SAMN12412403, study PRJNA552823) | activated sludge metagenome | isolation source: activated sludge from anammox sidestream of wastewater treatment plant... | place: USA: Virginia | collected 2017-08 | reverse complement strand
GCCTTTGCAGTAATCAAAAGGGATAAACCTTACGTAAACACAGTGGGTTATCTTTCTTGAAAAAAATAATGTGAGTGCTTGGTTTTTACCATAGAATACCTTTACTTTGCATTTGAGATTAAAAATTAAAAGTGAGATGTGAGAATGGAGATGTGAGAAAATCTGTAACATTGGTATCACAGCCAACTGTCTTGTCCTAGAATAGGTTTACACAAATTGTGTAAAAATAGACAAAAAAGTAAACCAATGTCAAGACTAAAAAACAACTGTAAGCTGATAACAGCATTTAATTTTTAACCTGTAAACTTTTTTTGGAAAAGGCTATATTAATTCATTCGAAGATGGTCGATTAAACAATTGATTCTTAAAAAATTTGACATCATCTGTCGTAACTTTGCATTTTAACGGTTACGCAGGTTTTTAGTCAAATACAAAACAACATCGAAATTGATATTTTACTCGACTCAGGTAAATGTGGTTCTCGTTTTAGTTATCTTATTGGTAATATTGAGTACTTATATCCATTTTAATCAGAAAAGACCGCAGAGTGCCCTTTTTTTACTACTGATAACCGGCTTTTTACTCCGGTTATTTATGGCAGCAGTTGACCCGTTTTTGCAAGACTGGGACGAGCGCTTTCATGCTCTGGTAGCTAAAAATTTAATACATCACCCTTTAACGCCCATGTTGAGGCTTGATCCTATTATGGCATTTAAGATTGAGGATTGGTGTTGTAACCACATCTGGGTACACAAGCAGCCCTTATTCCTTTGGCAGATGGCCTTGTCCATGAAACTTTTTGGTGTCAATGAAGTTGCTATGAGACTCCCTTCAGTAATCATGGGAACTATTTCAATATATTTTGTCTATGACTTAGCCAATAGATGGATTAAAAACATTGATATTTCATTTGTGGCAGCATTGTTATTTGCAGTTTCCAATTACCAGCTTGAGCTTACTTCCGGCAGATTTCCTCTTGAACAAAATGATGTAGCTTTTGCATTTTATGTAACGGCGAGTATCTGGGCTTTTGTTAGATATCTACAATCTGGAAGAACATTCAAGTGGGCAATATTCATTGGTATTTTTGTCGGTTGTGCTGTATTGAACAAATGGCTGACAGGAATTTTGATCTATGGTGGGTGGGGTCTGTACGAGTTGTTATCTAACAAAGGTAAAATTCACTTCAAACCATGGAAGTTATTCGTTGTATCTGTATTTACAAGTCTTCTGGTGTTTGTTCCCTGGCAATTGTATATCATGCATTATTTTCCAGCCGAAAGTAGCGTCATGTATAAACATAACAGCAAACATATATTTGAGGCTTTAGATGGGAATGGTGGCACAATCTGGTTTCATTTTGCAGAAATGAGTAATCTTTATGGAAAACACCTATTACTTTTTATTTTATTGGGTGCTTACGCTATTCTGTCTGACAAACAAGTTGATAAAAAGCTTTCGGGTTCCCTAATAGCGATGGTGCTGGTTATTTATTCATTTTTTTCCTTTGTTGTGAAAACAAAAATGCCTGCATTTACATTTCCGGTAAATTCCATCATCTGGATTCTCATTGCCTCAGGAATAATAACGAGCTTTGTTAGAGTTTCTAATGAGCAAAAACCATATATATTAATACTATGGATTGTATTGGCTTCAATTATAACATTGAAACCCTGGGAAATATCTGACAAAAGGTCTCATGACAATCAGCCAAGAAATGCTAAAATTCACAATACCCAAATATTTAAAAAATTAGATGTTGCCGGAAAATTGAAAAACAGAGTAATTCTGAACTGCAAGAGTTTTGAAGATGTAGAATTAATGTTTTACAAAGATGTAAATGCTTATCATTGGTTTCCTGTTGAATCTACTCTGGATAGCCTAATGAAGAAAGGTCATACATTTGCTGCTTTTCAGAGTCATCATAATCAACAACTGCCTGATTACATTCAACATAACCCGGCCATTAAAATTATTAATGAGGCTTTAGAATAAAAATATTAACAACTCAGCTATTGCCATACTTTAGCCCTTGCTTCACAAACATAAAGCTGATTTTTTCCGGAAAATTTGATTGTTTATGATAGGCAGATGCGATTTTGCGAATAATTTCTTCCAACACGTTGGGCCGCAATTGTCCAATGTGTTGCTGAATATTATTTTTTCTCGAAGATCAGTTTGGTATTCTCGTCCTTTCGCAATACAAACCCGTCTTCTTTTTTGCTTACAATGTCAAAACTTTGTATCTTATTATCTTTAGAGATGAGTTGAAATTTGTTGTCTTCAATATTCCAGGTTGAGTTACGTGTGCCGAGTACATCGACGCTGTCATAATCTGTATTGATGGTTCCGTTAGCATTGAGCGATACATTAAATTTCATCTTGCCAACCAAATCGTTTAACATAGCGATACCGCCTTTTGCAAATCCGGCACCCATTTCACCAAATGACTTACCTAGCTCTCCCAATGGGCTCAATAAGCCTGTCATACCTTTGGCAAATGATTTGGCTGCATACTCCATTCTGCCTTCGGGTGTGGTGGTGTCTATACTTTCGATGATGAAGCTGTCTTTCATCTCAGTCTCTGCCTTTGCTAGTTTTTCCTTCAGTTCTGCCATTTTTGAGTTGATCGTATCCTGTACGGCTTCATCTGATATTAATTTTTTGTCGAGTTCTATTCTTACCGTATAGTCACCGGCATATTCTTTTCTTGGGTCGGTGAATTGTCCGCAGGAGAATAGAATAATTGTAGCCATAAATGGGAGGGTTGTTTTAAGATGTTTCATAAATATTTCTTGTCTTTTAATATTAATGCACGCGGTCGCCTCTTAGTTCCAACGTAGCTATCATTTCTGCTTCATAATCCAGATATTCCTGCAATCTTTTCTTAACGTATGCTTCATCGTTGTATTTCTTTGCCAGATCAAGAAATAATCTATAGTGGCCGGCTTCTGATATCATGAGTTTGTGGTAAAAATTGCGGAGCGACTCATCTGCCAGCTCAAGTGACAGCAACCTGAATCGCTCACAGCTTCTTGCTTCTATCAGGGCGCAGGTCAGCAGTTTTTCGGTCAGCCAGTTTTTGCGGTTGCCACCTTTGAGCTGAAATTTCTGAAGATTATTGACATATTCGTCTTTGCGTTGCCTGCCGAGTTTCAAATTGCGTTTTTCGAGTTCGTTCAGTACCATTCTGAAGTGAGCCCACTCTTCGGTAACTATAGGTGCCAGTTCTTTTACCATTTCTTCTTTTTCAGGAAATATCTGAATGAGTGTAATGGCCGAAGTAGCAGCTTTTTGTTCACAGTATGCATGGTCTGTGAGTATATCTTCAAGGCTTTTTTCTGCCAGATTAACCCAACGCGGGTCGGTTGTCAATTTTAATCCTAACATAATACTATTGAATACATTTTGCTTGGCGCATCAACGAATCGACATCGAACACGTCGTAGTCTTCGTAGCCGGTTTGCCAGGTAACTCTGATTTTATCTAAAGATTTACTTGATATTTTGTCTTGTGCAGCAGCACCAAGATTACACTGCGCCCTGAACATCATCGTTTTGCTTACAGGATCGTAGAGCCCGGGGTCATTTCTGTTGTTAATGATGGCTATATTGTCTCCATCCAGAAATTTGAGGTTGATAATACTTCCCTTTTCGAATCCGCCAAACAGCCTTCCTGCATCATTCACTGCTATATAAAAATACAGATTAAGAAACATACTACCCCCACTCACTACTGATAGAGCCGCCTTGCAGGTAAGATATTCGCTGTCCGGGTAATTTTTTGTCAAAGGTGCAGGAGTGTAAAAAAACAATACCTGAGCAGCATGGTCTTTCCTGCGCTTTCCCATAAACTCATCTTCGCCTTCAAATTCGATCTGGCATGGCCTTACCGGCGGTTTTACCATTACATCTTCAGTTGGCACATACCTTGCGTAATCTTTGAGAGCGGGCCTTGAATCGGGTGGTATGTTGTCAATAGATTTACCGGCATTTGGTAATACCTGTCTTTTTATGTTCGGGTTGTTCAATATAGGTGGTGGTTTGTGTTTTTTGTCGCGCTCGGCACAAAAAGTCCTGTATGCTTCAATCTGTTTCGGACCCGAAATTTTCAACAATGACTTCAAGTTTTCTATATCATTTTGATATTGCAAATTCTCTTTTTTCAGGTAAGAAATTATAATTTTAAGTTCATTGATTTGCTTACGGGTTTGGTTTATTTCGGCTTCTCCAAGTTCCTCTTTTTCGGTTTTGAGTGTTTGTTCAAGCAGATCGCGGTTTATTCTTAATCTTTCTGATTCAATATTGTTGAGCTGGATTTTATTTTCTGATTCCTTAAGGTCTTGGGTGATTTTATCTGCCAATTCCGTCAGAAAACTACTCCTGACATAGGCTGGTTCGGTGTTCAGCAGTTTTAAATCTGACTTGTTCGCAGGGTTTAAGATGCGAGTTGAGCCATCTTTATTGATTAATATCCAGTCGCCCTTTTGGTTTTGTTCTATTTGTTGAGCATGCACATCCGGGAGAAATACTATTATAGCAACAATGGTCGCAAGTAAAATTGGAGCAAAATGTGAAAAAAATATTCGAACCTTCCATTTCATCAGGCAAATTTACACTTTACTTCTTAATTTGAAATCAAATTGTGCGTACCTGTGAAGGTTAATAATGTGTAGGTACTTTAAGAAAGCTATAACACAGTACAGATACTCAATTCCAATTTTATCCGTTAAGGAATAAAAAATTTCTATCTTTGTACCTTAAATTTTGTTTGCCAAATGGACGTTACACAAGACTACATTTTAAAAAATAAACAACGCTTTCTGGATGAATTGTTCGAATTGCTCCGAATTCCTTCAGTTAGTGCTGATTCGAAGCATAAGGATGATATGGTAGCGACAGCTAATTTTATCTGCAACTCATTTCTCAAAGCAGGTGCTGACAAGGCACAGGTAATGCAGACAGACGGACATCCTGTGGTATATGCAGAGAAAATACTTGATCCTTCTCTACCTACCATCCTTGTGTACGGACATTATGACGTACAGCCACCAGATCCGCTCGAGCTGTGGACATCGCCACCTTTTGAACCTGTTATAAAGACAACCGATATACACCCGGAAGGTGCCATTTTTGCAAGAGGCTCATGTGATGACAAAGGTCAGGTTTGGATGCACGTTAAGGCATTCGAAGCAATGGTCAGCAGTAGCGAATTGCCCTGCAACGTCAAGTTTATGATTGAAGGAGAAGAAGAAGTAGGCTCGCCTAATCTTGGTCCATTCTGCAGGCAACACAAAGATCTGCTCAAGGCTGACGTGATTTTGGTTTCCGATACAGGTATCATTGCCAACGACACACCTTCCATTGATGCCGGCCTGAGAGGGCTGTCTTATGTTGAGGTAGAAGTAACAGGTGCCAACCGCGACCTGCACAGCGGCATTTACGGAGGAGCAGTAGCCAACCCAATCAACGTATTGTGCGAAATGATAGCATCGTTAAAAGATGCTAATAAACACATTACCATTCCGGGCTTCTATGATGATTTACTCGAACTCAGTTCTGAAGAACGAGCAGCACTTGGCAAAACCCCTTTTGACCTTGAAGCATACAAGCAAGATTTAGATATTAATGATATTGAAGGCGAAGCCGGCTACACCACCATCGAACGCACAGGCATAAGACCCACACTTGATGTCAATGGTATCTGGGGAGGCTATATCGGTGAAGGAGCCAAGACAGTATTGCCATCAAAGGCTTATGCCAAGATAAGTATGCGCCTTGTGCCACATCAAAGGCCGGAAGCCATCACTGCTTTGTTTCAGAAATATTTTGAAGCCATTGCTCCTGCTTCTGTTACTGTAAAAGTAAAACCTCACCATGGAGGTAAACCTGTGGTAGTACCTACAAACTCTCTTGAATACAAGGCGGCAGAAATGGCTATGAAAAAGACCTTTGGCAAAGACCCGATACCTACCAGAAGTGGCGGAAGCATACCTATAATAGCTTTATTTGAAGAAGTACTTGGTATCAAAAGTGTCTTGATGGGCTTCGGCCTCGATTCTGATGCACTACATTCTCCAAATGAGCACTTCGGCTTATTCAATTTTTATAAAGGCATTGAGACCATACCATATTATTACCAATACTATTCGCAATTGAAAAAATAATTCACAAGCGTTTTTAAATCAAATCACAACTTTCGACAAATGAAAAAAATCTCTTTATTAATCATGTTATGCAGTGTGTCAATGATGGCATTTGCACAAAAATCAAATCTTAAAATGGATTCAGTAAGTTACAGTCTCGGCGTCTTGGTCGGGCAAAATTTAAAAAATCAGGGTTTCAAAAATCTGGATGCTTCGTCTATCACGGCTGGGCTTAAGGATGCCATTGAGGGCAAACAACTTGCCATTTCATCTGATCAGGCAGGAAAAATCGTAAATGATTACCTTCAGAAAGCTGCACAAGCAGAGGCAGGTCCGGCTATTGAAGAAGGAAAGAAATTTTTGGCAGAAAACGGAAAAAAACCAGGTGTTGTAACATTGCCAAGCGGCTTGCAGTACATGGTCATCAAGGAAGGAACCGGGCCAAAGCCAAAGCTTAGCGACAAAGTTACTACACATTATGTAGGTACACTCATCAATGGTGAAGAATTTGACAGCTCAGTTAGAAGAGGTGAGCCTGCCACCTTCCCGGTCAGTGGCGTTATCAAAGGCTGGACAGAAGCATTGCAACTGATGCCTGTTGGCTCAAAGTGGAAACTGTTTGTACCTTATGATCTTGCTTACGGCGAAAGAGGTGCAGGTGGCCAGATTAAACCATACTCAACACTCATCTTTGAAGTAGAACTCCTTGAAATAGCAAAATAATTAACCCGGTGAGATTCGATATCATCACGGTATTACCCGAATTACTTCACGGCCCTTTGCATCACTCTATCATGCAAAGGGCTGTTGATAAGGGGCTGGTGTCGTTCCACATACATAACCTACGCGATTATGGCTTGGGTCGTACCAAACAACTGGATGATTATCAGTATGGCGGCGGTGCCGGAATGGTAATGATGTGCGAACCACTCGCAGCCTGCATCGAGTCATTGACTAATGTACGTACATACGACCATATCATTTACGTGACGCCGGATGGCGAACAGCTCACACAGGGGCTTGTTAACCGACTATCACTGCAAGGAAACCTGATAATCATCTGTGGACACTACAAAGGAATTGACGAACGCATACGCGAAAAGTATGTAACGCTTGAAGTGTCCATTGGCGACTACGTTCTGTCGGGTGGCGAGCTGGCAGCTGCAGTACTCGTGGACAGTGTTACCAGAGTGATACCGGGCGTACTCAACGATGAGACTTCTGCCCTCTTTGATTCGTTTCAGGACGGATTGCTCGCTCCGCCTGTATATACCCGCCCGGCAGATTTCAACGGGATGAAAGTACCGGACATTCTACTTTCGGGCAATGACAAACTTATTGATGAATGGCGCACTGAACAGTCGTACGAACGTACCAGAAAGCGCCGACCAGATCTGTTAAAATAAAAATAATATGGCTAAGCTTACCTATCCAAAGACTGGCGATTTTCCTTTTTACTATGAAGATTATATCAAGCTGGTGACAGAGGAAGACCTGATGACAGCCATCAAAAATGATACTGCAATGGTACTTGACTTTCTGAGTTCCAATAAGCAAGCCGACTGGGATTTCCGCTATGCAGAAGGCAAATGGACTCCTCGTGAAATATTACTACATATCATTGATACAGAACGTATTATGTCATATAGGGCACTCCGGGCATCAAGAGGCGACCGCACGCACCTTCCAGGCTTTGACCAAACAGGATATATCGAAAATTCGCAGGCTGCCAAGAGATCTTTGTCATCACTCGTAGCAGAATTCAAATCGGTACGCAACGCAAGCATAAGCCTTTTTAAGAATATGACCAAAAAAGAAGCCGAAAGGGTCGGATATGCCAATGCCCAACAAATAACGGCCAAGTCAATAGGCTTTGTCATCGTTGGTCATGCCAGGCATCATATTCAGGTATTAAGGGAGAAATACAGTTTCGCATGAAACTAAAAAATAATCTTTTTATTGGCTTAATTTTCATTCAGATAAGCAACTTGTTCGCACAGACGCACGATTGGTGGGCCAATAATGTAGGCTGGGACCAAAAAACGCATTACAAATATTACATCGATATCAAACCGGCTCGGATGGGCCCGAATGCCTTCTATTACGCAAGTGGATTTACGGGCATTCTTGATACACAATATACCTTGGAAGTAAAGGCCAATTCTTATTTCACAAAAGGAGAAATAACGCTCAATCCTTATTTGTCAGTGAATATACCCTTCGGGAAATTTGCATCGCTACAAGTATCCGGTGTACCGGTCGAATATTTCAACACATCACATGAACTGAAGACCGAAAGAAAGATTTTCTGGATCGGATATTACGACAAATGGGCAGCCGGCGATCTGAATGTTCTGTTTACCGGAAAAATAAAGTCAAAACCAGCTATGGCTATACAGGTAGGCCTCAAAACCGCTACCGGTGGCCGCCTCGATCTCGCACGCTTTACCGATTCGCCACAGTATTTCTTCAATTATGCTATTTCATTTGGCAACAAAAACACCATGGTACATGCAGTAAGCGGATTCACGGCCTGGCAGACATTTGACGGTGATCACCCGCAGGATGATGCCTATATATTTGACTTTTCACTCGACCAACATCTTGGAAAAGCTTGGTATCTAAAGCCAGAGCTCTACGGATTCATTGCCTATCTGAAGCATGGCGACCGCCCAATTATAGGCAAGGTATCTCTGTTCAGAAAAATGGAGCATGGTAGGTTTATGATTGAATTTGTAAAAGGAATAGTTGATTTTCCATATTACGGCATAAACCTTGGCATTTCAAGAAGCTGGCGTTAAATATTACGGTTGTCGCATCTAAATGCAGATAAAATTTGTGTTTACCGATCCTAAAACTTAATTTTACCATTGATTTACTCGAGAGGAATTTCCTCTTTGAAATATTGGTGTGCCTATGATGGTGTCCAGAAAGTACGATTGTATCAACTGTAAGACGAGATGTTTCTCGATACTTGATGCATGCGATTTGGAAACCCTGAAGGTTATCAGTACTTATAAACATTCGAGAAGTATCAACAAAGGTGAACGTCTGTTTACTGAAGGTGAAAATGTGGAAGGGGTTTATTTTATCAAAAAAGGCTTTCTAAAAATTGAAAAAAATTCGACAATCGACAAACCCATTATACTCCGGGTAGTGAGCAAAGGCGCTATACTCGGTCACAGGGAGAATCTCAAGAACGGTCTGCATACCAATTCTGCAACAGCTACCACTGATGTCCAATATTGTTTTATTCCTTATCATCTGTTTAGTGAAATAGTAAAAAAAAGTCCCGTACTCAAAGAGCAGATCATAAACGAATTGCTCGAAGAGCTCGAAACAACTGAAAAGAAAGCTGCTATCCTTGCACACAAGAGTGTACGTGAGAAAGTTGCCGAAGTACTCCTCCTCCTTGCGCGTACTTATGGATACGAAGAACGCCCTTATAGTTTTGAGATCAACTTCAGTCGTCAGGATCTCGCAGACCTGATAGCTACTACCAAGGAGCAGGTGTCAAAGACTATGAAAGACTTTGAAAAAGAAGGAATTATAAAAATTTCAGGAAAGAAATTTACCTACCTAAACCTTCCCGTTATTAAAAACATTTGTGGCTGTATTTCCTTGCCTAAGGATACACTTTAACATTTATTTAGCACAAAAAAGTACGAAAACGTATTTTTTGCAACATTAATTCTGCCACTTTCTTTCAGGATAAAATTTGTGCCTTTAGTTTTGTTTGCGATGGTTAATTGTAAAACTAAAGCAATTCATTATGGAAAATGATAAACAACCTGAAGAAAAGAAGATTCCATTTTCAAGAATGATTATGGACGATTACATGTTGCTGATGTTCCTCGGCGTGACAATCTACGCTATTTTTTATCTCCTGTGGGGCGTCATGGAACTTTCAAATCTGCCGGCAATACCGGAAGATATTAAGAATGCCTTGTTGAAATAAGTTTTTCACCTAAAAAAACAAATGTATGAGCTTACTAAGCCCTGCCGAAGGATGGTACGACAAGAAAGTATCAAAAGACGAGAAAATGTGGATGCTAATAGCACTTATTCTCTGTTTGTCAATGTTTGTTTGGATGATTCTGTGGCACGTGTACGGCAAGCAGAATCCTTCAAGTACTACTTACCGGACAAGCACAGCCGAGTTCTCTACTCTCACAGAAGCCTATATAAAGAAAAATCAGATTGGTTCAGACAACGGTATCCCGATTGTCCGTCCTAAGCCTAACAGCGATGTATTCTTGATGGCCGAAATGTGGAGATGGAGTCCGGGTCTTATCCTTGAAAAAGATCAGAAATATAAGTTTCACATTTCATCAAGAGATATTGTTCATGGATTTTCTTTACAACCTGTCAATATGAATTTTCAGGTATATCCGGGATACGACTATGTGCTCGAATTTACACCTACCGAACTGGGCGAATACAAATTGTTGTGTAACGAATTTTGCGGAATAGGCCACCATACGATGATCGGCAAAATTGTTGTCATCGAAAAAGACGAAGACCTAAAAAAATATGGTTATGAAGGATTCAAAAAAGAACCCGATCCGGTACCTGCTGCAGGTGTAGTAGCCAATCTTACCGAAGAACAGAAAGCCTCAAGTGGCGAACAGCTTTATACGCTCAAAGGTTGTGCTGCCTGTCATAAAGTGGACGGTACAAATGTATTGGCACCGTCTTGGAAAGGATTATTCGGCAAAGAAGAAAAAGTTACCGAAAACGGTAAAGAAATGAGTGTAAAAGTTGATGAGGCTTATATAATCGAATCAATCAAAAATCCTAAGCAGAAAGTGACGGTAGGATACGAAAAAACGCCTATGCCTGTATTCCCGCTCAAGGATGATGAAATCGATCACATCATTGCCTATATCAAATCATTATCAAAATAACCAGAAAAATCAGATAATATGTTCCGAACATGCGATATAACAGGATTTAAGGTTGATCTTCAATCTGAAAAGCTCATCCGTTACAATGCGGTGGTTTCAGTGGTATCTTTACTGCTGGCAGTAACCGCAGCACTACTATTAGTATTTACACGTTATCAGCCGGTGCACCTGCTCAATGCTGAGTGGTATTACAGGCTTGTTACTTTTCATGGTCTTAACGCGCTTATATTCTGGATTATTTTCTTTGAAATAGCGGGGTTGTATTTTGGGTCCACCGTATTGCTCAATACCAAATTCTGCTCTCCACGCTGGGGTTGGATTGCCTTTATACTTATGGTGGCAGGTCTTGTAATGTCTAATGTCATTATACTGATGGGTAAAGCAGACGTGATGCTTACATCCTATACTCCTCTTAAAGCTCACCCCTTATATTATCTGGGTATCATTCTTTTTGCTGTAGGTGCACTCATTGCTGTGGCTCTGTTTTTTGGCAATCTGATGATAGCACGGCGCGACAATACTTACGGCCAAAGTTTACCTCTGGTAGTATATGGCCTGATGACAGCGGCTATTATTGCTGTTATCACTCTTGCGTCTGGTGCCATCATTTATATCCCGACATTCCTGTGGTCGCTCGGGTTGGTTCAGAATATTGACCCTGCCATGTACAAACTCATCTGGTGGGGTCTCGGACACTCTTCGCAGCAAATCAACGTAGCGGCTATGGTGTCTATCTGGTATATGACTTCATTCCTTACGGTTGGTGGTACATCTATCAATGAGCGTGTGTCGCGTTCGGCATTCGTACTGTACATTTTATTCATCTGTCTTGCATCTGCCCACCACCTGCTTACTGACCCGGGTGTGAGTAGTGCATGGAAGGTGTGGAATACCAGTTACGCAATGTATCTTGCCGTGCTTGCTTCTATGATTCACGCATTTGCAGTTCCTTCTTCATTCGAATCGGCTCAGCGTCGTTGGGGTTACAACAAGGGCTTGTTCCAATGGTTGTCTAAGGCGCCATGGGGCAATCCTGGTTTTTCTGCCATCATTTTGGCCATCATTGGCTTTGGCTTTATAGGTGGTACAACAGGTGTCATCTTTGGCATGGAGCAGACCAATATCATCGTACACAATACAATCGCCATACCAGGCCACTTCAAAGGGACAGTCGTTATCGGTACTACACTTACCTTCATGGGTATCACCTATTATCTGATTCCGCTTATTTTCAGACGAAAGATTGTTGGTTTCAGCTGGGCTAAGATTCAGCCGTGGCTCTTCTTCATCGGTATTGCGCTGTTGTCCATATCCATGATTGTCCTCGGGCAGCTTGGTGTGCCTCGCCGTCACTGGGACTCAACTTTCTCAGGTGGTCCGTTTACCTATAACTTCAATCCTGCAGTTGACTTCTTTTGGGCACTGATGATGCTGGGCGGTGTGATAGCATTCATCGCAACATTGATATGGATACTGATTGTGGTAATTTCTGTCTTTTGGGGACCTAAGGTCAATGGGCCTCAGGATATGCAGCTGACCATTTCACCTCTGGCTCCTGCTGCCAAAGAGCATAAGGGTTACGAAGCACCGGGTACACTGGTACTTACCATGATATTCCTGCTGGTATTCCTTGCACTCTTCTTCCTTAACTGGAAGTGGCTGGCCGCTACCTGGAATGTCAACTAATTCATAAATTGTAGTTGTTGGTTAGTTTGTTTTCAATCAATATGATAAATCGGGGTTCGTCCCCGATTTATCATAAAGTTTCAATCATGAACAGGATAATATTGCCGGCTATAGTGTGGATGTTGTTGTGTGGTTTTAATCTGCCTGTTGAAAAAGATTTTCTCGGACAAAAAGCAGCCGATATCCCTGTCTTTAATGCTAAGGGCGATACATTCCCCTTTTTTTCGATGCTGGGTGAAAAATCGCTCATCATCTGCCCTGTCTATACCAAGTGCAAAACCTATTGCGGGCTTATCAGCAACGGCATTCATAAAGCTATAAAAAAATCGGGAGGGCTGAGTAAAGATTTTAGGGTAGTAAGTTTTTCGTTTGATAGCACCGATACGGCAGAAGACCTTGATTTTTACAACCAACTTTACCGTATGGATGGTGTCAACTGGCAGACCATTTCTGCATCGCAGGAACACATAGCACAGATGATGTCTTCCATCGGTTTCGAATACGAATATGACCCAAACACTAAAGAATTTAACCACCCATCGTACCTGGTGGTGCTTACACCTAGCGGTCGGATATCAAGATTTATTTATGGTCTTGAACCTTCCAAAAAGGATATTGAACTAGCCGGCATCGAAGCTATGTCAGAAAAAGTGAGGCCGGGACTATTCCGCGGATTCTACCTCAGGTGCTTCGGCTACGACCCGGTACTGAAGACCTACAAAGTTGACTGGCGTTTTATTATCTCAACTTCAGCCGGACTGCTCATTGTTAGCCTTGTGAGCAGTATTTTTATTAAATCATTTATTGTTACAAAAGAGTAAAATGGAAAACTCCAGGATAGTACAAAAAGGAAAAGACCTAACAAAAGGTCATCAATGGTTCCAGAAATTCTCTACATTCTTCAGCCGGATATATTCTACCGAACTCAACCCGATGTATAATTTGGGTGGCATCTCGGTACTTTTGTTTGCTATTGCGTGCATTTCGGGCATATATGTATTTATTTTTTACAACATCAATCCACGCCATGCCTGGGATTCTGTCGAAGCAATGTCGAATAACGTGTTCAACGGCTGGATGAGGAGCATCCACCGGTATTCGTCCGATCTGTTGGTGATTTTCATCCTGATTCACTTGCTGCATACTTTGCTCACTTCAAAGTTTAAACGGCTCGTATCGTGGGTTAGTGGCATCATTTCATTTCTGGTGGTGATACTCATCGGTGTTACCGGATTTATGCTGGTATGGGACCAAAAGGCAAAACTGACCGGTTATCTGACTGCCAAACTCTTTTCAAGCCTACCTATTTTTGACCCATCAATTGCCGGGGCATTTCTACTCAACGACCTCGATGTAGTAGGTGGTTTTTTCAAGGTTGCCTTGTTCGGTCATATCGTTTTCTCGCTGGTGACAATCATCATCATCTGGGTACATGTATTGCGCATTTCAAAGCCAAAGATATTTCCGCCCAAAAAGCTCATCTACTATGTCATCATTGCACTTGGTATCATTGCTATAGCCTTCCCTGTTAAGAGTGACCCTCCTGCACAGGCATCGAACCTCCCGATCAGTACTACATTCGACTGGTATTATTATTTTGGCTATTATCTGATGAAATTATTCAGCGTCAATACCAACTGGCTCATACTCATCGGTTCGGGTGTAGTATTGAGCATCATACCTTACTTGATTAAAAGAAAAAACAATCCGCCTGCCTTTATAGATCTCGACAAGTGTAATGCCTGCAATCTGTGTGCGTATGACTGCCCGTATGAGGCAATAGATATGCTGCAGGTGGAGGGCAAGCGCAAGGCCATACTCGACCCCGACAAATGTGTCGGCTGTGCCATCTGTATCGGATCGTGTGATGAACATGCCATTACGCACCCAATGTTTCCGGATTTGGTGGTTATGCCGAAGCCGAAGAGCGACGTGACGGTATTCAGCTGCAGCTATTTTCCGGAACCAGAATTACCGTCAGAGTTGAATATCCAGCGGTATCGCGTGCCATGTACAGGTAGTATTATGCCGAAAGATGTTCAGCGAATGCTCGAAAATAATACGGAGAAAGTTGCCATCCTGAGTTGCGAGGATTGTTATTATCGTCTCGGGAAAACCTGGACCATCAACAGATTCCTGAGAAAACGGGCACCTTTATTTTCTAAGAAATTCGATGCCTCACTGGTTCAGTTGCTCACATTGACGCAATACAGCAAAGAAAAACTGCTGGCATTCTCCAAAGAAACCGTATCGGAAGAAGGTGGTTCGGGAGAAATCAACATTGGCGACCATAAAAAAGGCAATCCGGTATTGTCAGTATTGATTATGACTTTGTTCTTTGCGCTGATGATACCATTGAGCAGTACGACGGTGCGCTTCTTCAATCCTGCCGAAAAGACGTTGATTGTCAACTTCAAGTATATTTCATCACCAACGGAATACGAACAATTTGGCTCCGGTGCGGCACACATGCAGGTGAAAAATCCGGCCGTGAAGAGAAGGAGTCCTGTGACGCTGAAGATATTTTCAACCAAAGACAATAAGCTGATTTTCGAAAAGGAATACGCGCCGCGAGGCCTTCGCCACGATATTGCAATGTTTATTTTTACACAAATGGTAGTGGATGAAGATGCGGTGGATGTCGTTTTGACAGAAACAGCATTTCCTGACAAACAATACAAACTCGATAACATCAAGCTCAAGCAAGGAGACGGAACCTTCGTAATCCTCAGGGACGATAAACTGATTGTTGCTGATAAACAGGGTTTCTGACGGGCATACTGTCCGAGATTGTTCAAAAAAACAAAACCGACATTCCTTCCAAAGCGGTGAAATGCCGGTTTTGTTGTCCTTCACACCATCATTTCGGCGGTTTCAGGCACATCATGTACACGCCGTCGCCGGTGTAGAGATAGCCGGTTTCGGGGTCGCTGATCATGTCTATGTAGCCGAAGGTAGAGTCAGGAAATTTTTTGTAGTTGGGCGTTCTGTATTTCCAGTACTGCTTGCCCGTGTCGGCACGCAATCCATAGATGGCAGCATAACCTTCATCGGTACCTATAACAAAAACATTACCATTGGCGTACGCAGGGCCGAGTCCACCGCCATATTCTCCATAGGCTTCCCACAGGGTATTGCCTGTGTTCAGATCGAGTGCCTTGAATCTGTCGCCATCGTCCTTAACGAAAATTCTGTCGCCTACTATCTGGTTTTTTGTGTAAAAGTAGCTTTCACCCGGGAAGCGCCTGCTCCAGATCTTGTTGCCGGTAGCAATATCAAACATAAATAGCTCATTTGAGCCCTGATAATAGACCCTGTCGCCCACTATCTGTGGAGTATTGATAGAACCTGTGCCGTTCTCTTCGATGTCCTCAAGGCGCCATACGAGTTTTCTTTGGGTCATGTTGAAGCAGAAAAAATCTATCCGGCCGTCAACTTTTTTAAAATTATAATTCCGGCTCTGAAACAAGAGCATGGTGTCGCCACCAGGAGCTACATAAGCAGCTGGAGGTTCAATAGCTTGTTCGTAACCATTTAAATATGGTAGGGAGAACAAAGTATCCATTTTGTAGCTGTCGATGTTGCACCTCACCAGATTGTTTCTGGCTGTGAGCGGGTCTTTATTGTACTGGGTTGTTATAATAAAAACCCAATTGCCAAATCCGGTCAACCGAAAATCGCAAGCCCCATTGTCAGAATCCGTGAAGTTGATTTCATTCAATATTGCACCGTCACTTTTATTGCGGAAGTTGAGGCAGTAATATTGCTTTAATACAATTTTTGATTCAGTTTGATAAAAGAAATTTCTAGTTTCCTGTTCATATTTACAATCTGAATTGGTGATCCAAATATGCTCTCCTGTCAATTTATTGACCTTGTGTATTGGAGCACCCGGGGCAGTAAACAAATTGGAGAAATACAGGTAATTTCCATCCAATACCGGATCCATAGAAAACCCGTACTTATAATCTGGTGTCATGGGTACCTGCCACACCATGAATGAATCTTTTGGTGTGGTATTGCAGGGCGGATTGTCGCAAGGGTTGGGTGCGGGCATTTCTTTCTTCTTGCAGGCTAACAAGACGATTCCTATGCCCACCATCAAGAGAATACCAATTTGATTTATATATTTTCTGTTCATTTAATCTCTGTTTAAAATTGAATAAAATGATTCATTAGTTCTTCTTTGCTGTTTTATATGCAGGACCTACATCTCCGTCATAAATTTCCAATAGTGCTTTTTTCGTATTATCATCATTTCTCATCTGCATGTGCGAAGAATTATACATTTTGCGGGGTGGTGCAGTTGCATAAGGGATGTTCATGGCAGACTCAGAGAGGACAACGCCGTCACTATCTTTTTTTATTTGAGAAAAGATAGTATATTCTACCGGTGAACAAACTATACCATTTTTGGAGCTTGGAGGGCAATCGCCCGGGCCAGCTACAGGAGTAGAAGTGAATTGTCCGGTTTTTACATTTTCACATTCGCAATACCATTGTGTAGTTTTTGTGTAATCAATAGCCCCTATGATTGTTTTGTACTGGTCATCAACTCTGTTAAACCAGTCCTGTCCTTGTTTATAAGCATTCAATATTTTCAAGGTTTGCATCTCTCTCTTTTTTGCCGATAAGCACATTGGCCAATCGAGCAAAACATTAGGCAACTTGCAGTATTGAATCCGTTCCACCTGGGCAAGAAAATAATAATATTCCCATTTGGCAACTGCAGCATCATATTTTTTTTTGTTTTCGATAAATGCATTTGTTAGGAAATAGTCGTCATTTGCTTGAAAATAATCAAACTCATTCGGGCTTTTCAGAAAGTATGCACCTGTACGGAACAATAAGCCTTCAGGCGGTTCTATGCCATAAAATGCTACCTTCGGAAATGAAACCAAATCTTGATCTGAGCAATTACTGATGTTTGTTATGTCAGGCGCACCTACGTAATAGCTTTGTGTGATATTTGGAGTCTGATTCATTACTGCCAAATCTACAAGATTCCCAACAAAGGATGTGCAAATATTGTCAACAATATCTTTTACAGGAATAATTTTACCTACATTTATTTTAAAAATAAACAAATCTGCCACAGTTTTTTGGGAGAGTTCTTCAGCTGGTCCTGCCCCCAGCGATTTACACATGTCCACTGACATGTCGTTAAACAAGTGTTTATTATTCAGTATTCTTGCTCCTTGGTTGGGTGAGCCGAATGTGATAATACCACCATATCCTAAGTTATTGACGGGTGTGTGATTCAGACATAAATCTCTGTGTAATAACGCTCTGGTGACTATGCCGCCTTGACTGTGACCGATAATAAAGTTTTGGGTAGGATCTTCACCCAATGCTAATTGATCTGATCTTTTATTCTCAATTATTTCACCAAGTTGCTGTGCAGCACCATACAAGTTGGCATCTTGGGTATAATCTATCACGGATACAGATTTGAGTTTTCTGGCTGGAAAACCGTTAGTTACATTATTTTGAGAGGCGTCAGCGGCCCGTATCCAAGAACCGATGTCTCCGTTAAGTCCGTGTACCCAAAAGACATATTTTTCTCCATCGGTTTCAGGACCGGCAGGAGGATTCGGAGGATAGTTTCCTTCATTTATGTCTATATCCTGATGATGTGTCCCGTTTCTGTTTATTTCAATGGGCTTGTGAATGGATGGATTTCCGAAGCTATCAAATGGATTTTCCGGTAAAATTATCTGTGAATTGATATTGTGACATACAAACAATACGGCTATTATCGATAATATATTTTTCATGACTTTAAAATTTAATTGTCCGTCAATTATTTTTGAATGATTAGTTTTTTAACAAAAACTTCATGGTTAGTTGTAATCCGTACTATATATTGTCCATTAGACAAATGTGTAATATCAATGACGGATTGTGTGGAATCAAGCTTATGCTTACTTAATAAATTACCTGATTCAGAATAAATTTCAATATCCTCATCAAGAGGATAAGGCATGACAAAATTTATCAAATTACCGGCGGGGTTTGGAAACATACCGATATTTAATGTAGAGATCTTAGGGTTTGCTTCCGGAGTGTAATGGAATACTGAAAGGTTCTGATTCTTTGTT
>WBZR01002486.1_pt1 | contig 18846 bp, 15 predicted proteins | sample 5204231 | NCBI WGS metagenome assembly WBZR01 (sample SAMN12412403, study PRJNA552823) | activated sludge metagenome | isolation source: activated sludge from anammox sidestream of wastewater treatment plant... | place: USA: Virginia | collected 2017-08 | reverse complement strand
TGTCAGTGCTTTACTGAGAAGGGGCAGTTGGCACGAACTAACACGCCATATTCATACACCCCAAAAGGTCGTCTGTACCTTGTAACTCCGTCATACCCCTCACGGGAATACGCTATCCTTCTACGCACACGGATTGCTCCTTTGTATACGCATAGGTACAAACTTCTCTACGAGGATTTAGGCTCGCAGAGGTGATATTTTCAACCACTTAGGTATCCCATACTTCAAGGCACGCCCCTGCTCTGGTCAGGATCGGGAGTTCTAGCGCCTGCGCCTCGCCGTTCGGCCAGCGCGTGGCGAATGTTTGGGAATGGTTGTTTCTGCGTCTGTGATGCAGATGTCAGGATAGCCGGCCATCGCGAAGAACAATGCGGTTCCGTCGTCTCTGATTGGCTGGGAGGCTCGCGCCAGAAACAGGGATTGTGCAACGGGTCTCCCCGCCAGGAGATGCGAGTAGAAAGCCACGGCGATTTCACGCGCCACGTTTTCACGAGACGGCGCCATACAACCGATAAATGTCCCGACTCCCGCGCGAGCCACGACTCGTTCAAGGCCCGGGCGGCGTTGCTGCATCCGGTGGTAGAAATCGCCAAAGGCATCGCTTCCATCCTGCGAGAGAGGGCGCTCATTCCCAAAAACGGGTACGAACCCGGACCAATCCTCATCCACATAAAGCAGGCCGGGCGGGTTCCTGATAAGCAGCGCGGCAAGTTCTGATGCACGCACGTATCCGTCGTGCAGCGGGACGACGCTCTCACCGTCTTCCACATACGCTACACCTGCCAGATGGACAATGTCGTAACCATCTCTCATTTCATCCAGGACGCGCTTGTACGAAGCCTGTCGTCCTAACAACAAGGTGACCCTGTGGGACTTCGAGGCCGCGCTGAAGAGTTGGCCGATTTCCCTGGCTTCATCCCGCGTGCCTGGCAACGGGTGGCGGGTTTGTCTCGATTCGGCAAGTGCATCGCCAATCAGCAGCACACGCAGGGGCGAATGAAAAAAGGGTCTTCCCCGTGATGCGTCATTGAACCCGGGCACCGTCCGGCAGAGCGGCGCCTGCATGCAAAGGGGACGGCCATGCACCTGCATCCATTCCCACGGAATTGCGGCAAGCTCGTGAGGGATATCAAGCATCACCAGACGCGGATCGCCATCCACGGCAAGGGGAATGCCGAGTCCCTGAAACGGACGCTCGATCAATGAGCCGATCTTGTGAATAATAGCTGGCGAAGAGGATATCGTCGGGCCAGAAGCCGCTTTAAACATCTCTGCCCACGGAAGAGAAGTTGTGCTTCCCATCACCCGTCGGTCAAGCGAAACACGTACGCCTTCCAGATCATCCGTTGTCGTTTCGAACCACTCCACGTCCAGCATCGCTTCCCGCGGACGGATCGCCAGACGCAGAGCCGGCAGTGGTGTGCGTTTCCGGATGACTGTCGCGTGCGGCGCATAACACGCGGACTTCACGTGCGTTGCTGAAGCCAGTGCACTCAGAAAGGCAGCCACGTTCCCGTGCTCGCCTCTTGGATAAGAGATTACTTCGATTCCTGCCGTACGCCGGAGAATCTGCGACTCCAGCGGTCCGACGCCCTCCATGAGCGCGTACCGTGGCGGCGCCTGCGTACCGAAGACCGAAAGCTGGTTTTCCAGCAGCAGACGAAAGTTGACATCATTCAGAGAGTAGCCAATAAAAATCACGGCATGACTCAGAAGTATTGCTGCCATCATAGACTGAAATGCGGGGTTGGCATGGATGATTGCGCGGTAGTCTTCCGATGTGAAGACGAGCGAAGCTGCGTCGTGGATCGTGCCATGCGCCTTCAGGATGAAGAACGCGTTATCCAGCAGGAGCGTGCCATGTCGACCGAGTTGGGCGCCAGTTGGACATTTCGGGACACCTTCGTTACTCCAAAGCGCGTAAGCATCCTCCAGCAAGGTGTCGAAATTCGTCGTCACGATCGCGGCATAGGGTGTCTGCACGATGGGCAGATGCGTGACCTCCGGCGGCGATACCGGCTTAGCGAGTTCGGCTCGCAAAAGAGCGGCAAAACGAGAGCGTCCCAGAATTTCGCGGCACTGGTCGGCGAGTTCAGCGTATTTACCCGTCGTCAGCAACGCAGTCAGCTCGCTGCCTTCAGAACCAGTCGCCGCAGCTTCAATCGTCTTTTGCACGACGGTCTCCATGAGTTCCCGCCACCCGGGATACCCGGCGGCACGGGAGAGACCCGCACCCACGAAAAGCACGCATCGGCGCTCGCGCACATAGCTCAACAGCGCCGGACGACAGGCAGCTTCACGGATTGCTCCGGTTAGATTCGTTGTTGATGAGAGTGCATTGCCTTTTCCCATAGGCGTGTCAATTTCGTGTCGGTTTTATTAAAACGGTTTTTACCTCCTTGCAGGGTACAGCAACGATTTCCCCTGGTTATATCCCGGCTTCTACCGATGATTGCCTTTCGGCAGCGGTGGCGACAAACGGCAGGGAAGAGATGCACGATCATCTCCCTGAAGGCTTTTGCGAAGCAGGTAAGGTTGCTCCCTGTTCGTCTTGTACTTCCATAAGGATCCTGGCGCCTTTGTCGAGCGGGGTGAGCTCCTCAATCTCCTTCTTGCTTCCGGCGCCGAGCGCCTGGAACTTTCGCACCGCGGGGAGCACGCGACCCTCGAAAGATGCTACTGCGGCATTAAATGCCTCAACCGCTTTGCCAAGAGACCCGCCGACCTTTGTCAGGTGCTCGACCATGGTTGCGATGCGTTCGTGGAGTTCCCGTCCGAGTTCGCCGATTTTTTTCGTATTCTCTGACATTTGTTCCTGCCGCCACCCATAGTAAACAGCGCGCAGGAGGGCGATCAGGGTCGTCGGTGTTGCCAGGATGACCTGCTGTTTCGCTCCCTCTTCAATCAGCGCGGGATCTAATTCAAGCGCCGCGCTGAAAAATGTTTCGCCGGGGAGAAAAAGAACCACGAATTCCGGTGTTGGCCGAAATTGTTCCCAATAGGATTTTGCGCTCAGTTTCGCCATGTGAGTCCGGATCTGCTGGGCATGGGCATGAAGTTTCGAAAAGCGCAGTTCGTCGTTTCCGGCCTCGAATGCATCAAGATACGATTGCAAGGGTGTTTTTGCATCGACAACAATATTCTTTCCCCCTGGCAGCCGCACGAGCAGATCGGGACGCAACCGGCCGTCCTCCGTTGTTGCCGATGGTTGCTGATAAAAATCACAGTATTCCAGCATCCCGGCAATTTCAACTACCCGCTTGAGCTGTATTTCCCCCCAGGTACCCCGCACCGCCGGTGTTCGGAGCGCCTTGACCAGATTATTCGTTTCGGACTGCAACTTCTCCTGGGTGTAGATGAGGGATTTGACCTGTTCCGTGAGGCTTCCATACGCATGCTGGCGCGCCTTTTCCAATTCCTGGATCTGGTTGTCCACCTTTTCCAGGGATTGCCTGATCGGTGTGACGAGCTGTTCAACGGCCTTCTGTTTCTGTTCGAGATCTCCCTTTGCCTCGGTTTGATATTTTTCCAGGGTAATTTTTGCCAATTCCAGAAAGGATTGGTTGTTGTTCCTCAGCGCTTCCGATGAAAGCACTTTAAAGGCATCACCAAGCCTCAGCGTCGCATCGTTCAGGACGCCCAGCTTTTCATGCGCCATTTTACGCTCATGTTCGAGCGTCGTCTCAAGGCGAACCACGACCTGGTTAAGATGAGAAACCGTTCCATTTTGTTGATTCAGAACGGCCCTTGTATTCAACAATTCCTGCTGAGTTGTGGCGCCCTGTTCAGTGAGTGTTGTGATGCGTATTCTGCAAAGCAGCCAGGTAATAACGGCTCCCGTGAGAACGCTGGCAATCATCGAAATAACGATCCAATGCATTTCCATAGAAGTCCGCCAGAAGAGAACCCGTGATGAAAACGAGGGGAAAAAGAGGTTTACTCCAGCTACAAACGTATTTCGTCAGGAGCAACAAGAAGACTAAAATCGATCCAGCAACTCCTTTTTCTTTTCCGCATAGTCACTTTCCGTGATAAGTCCTTCGCTTTTGAGGTCTTTTATCTCTTGTAACTGTTCCTTTATACTCATATCCTCCATGGCCTCCCGAAGCATTTTGGCCTTTTTGTGATCGTAATCCTCTGCAGAAATAATTCCCTCATTGACCATTTCACGAAGGAGCGTCAGCTTGCTCTTCATTTTACTGTCTTCACGGAGTTCATTTGCGGGAGTTGAGGGCTGCGGTGTTTTTGATTCATCAGCGGCTCCCATCTTTTCTTCCAGCTTCTTCAGTCGGGCATCCAGGTCTGACGTGCCCACTTTGATCTTTTCTTCAACCGTCCCTACCCTTTGTGCGAGAGGCTGCTGGTAGATTTTGTCCGACAGATCGATAACTAACCAGTTTTCATGATGCGGTTCTAACCGTTGTCCTGTCGTAGGAACCAGTTTCCAAAAGCGGCTCTTCTTTGTTCTCACAGGATTCTCTCTTGTTGCCGTGTATCGTTTCTTCTCCGACATGGCGTCGTTATACGTTTGAAACATGTGAACCCGGCTGAAGACAATGTTGAGACTGTTGTCGAAAATAAATAAGATGCAGTAATTCTGCTGGTCAGTTAAAAGCATCCGCTCTGAAAAGGACGAAACAGCAACAACTTGTGAAGGCGTCGCAACGGAGAAAGCCTGTATAATCAACGGGACGAGTTTTCGTATCTCGTCATCCTGAAAAACCCGCAATGTGCCGGTCTTTTTTAACAAACCTTTTTCTTCAAAATAGATGTATGATAAGGCATTAGTTATACTATTTCCCTGCAGTTCATACGGATGCTGACCCTGGATGTACTGACCATTTTTCTTTACCTTTAATTCCTCATGCTTTACCACGATTCGTCCATCGGTATACGTATCGGCAAGGATCGCGTGGAGCCTCCCCGCAAAAATCATGCAGATAATTACTGCAAAAAGAAAGACCTGTTTCCATCGATACTTTTTCAGTTCTCGCATAAGTATGGTATTTGGCATCATAATCGTAACATTATCGTGAAGAAATTACCGCGCATCAAAGCCGACGGCATGATAACAATCGGTGTATTCCCTTATCCCATGATCTCTATTGCTTCAGAAAGATAGCATACCTCGACCAGTTCAATCCCAACGTCCTTGCTGATCCCCTTTGCGTTATCCTTTGGAATAACCGCCCGCTTAAACCCCAGGCGGTGGGCCTCTTTCAGCCGGATCTCCATCTGGCTTACGCTGCGGACCTCGCCGCCCAAGCCTACTTCTCCAACAAACACGGTATCCGGTGGAATCGCTTTCTCTTTCAAACTCGACGCAATGGTCATCGCAATACCGAGGTCTGCGGCGGGTTCATCCACCTGCACACCACCAACAATATTCACAAATACATCCTGCCCGCCCAGTTTTAACTCTATCCGCTTTTCCAGGATGGCAAGAATCATGGAGACGCGGTTATAGTCTACCCCGCTTACTTTTCGTTCCGGCATACCAAAATTTGCCCGCGCCACCAGCGCCTGTATCTCGACGAGCAGGGCGCGGGTGCCTTCCATACAGGAGATGATGGTGGACCCGGCGCTAATCCTTCTGCCCTGAGAAATAAATATCTCTGATGGATTATCCACAGGCTGCAGGCCATTTTTTCTCATCTCAAAAATCCCAATTTCATCGGTGGAGCCAAATCTGTTTTTGACCACCCGCAAGATCCGATAGCACTGAAATTTTTCTCCCTCAAAATAGAGAACGGTATCCGTCATATGCTCCAACACCTTCGGCCCTGCGATAATGCCCTGTTTGGTAACGTGCCCTACCAAAAAAATTGCAGACCCGGTGGATTTGGCAATCGAAATGAGCTCGTTCGCACACTGCCGTACCTGCGCAACCGTGCCGGGAGCTGAGTCTAATTGCGGTTTGTAGATCATCTGAATGGAATCAATAACCACAAGGGTAGGTCGCGTGTTATGAATATTTTCCAGAATAAAATCCAGATTTGTTTCAGAGACAACCAGCAGATTATCGGATAAAATAGACAGTCTCTCGGCGCGAAGTTTTGTTTGTGCCACCGACTCTTCTCCGGTTACATACAGGGTAGTATACCCTTTCTGGCTGATGTACTGACATACCTGCAAAAGGAGCGTCGATTTACCAATGCCCGGCGTTCCTCCAATCAGTACGGCAGAACCATGGATCAGCCCGCCACCCAGAATCCGGTCAAATTCTCTCATCCCCGTTTCAATACAGGGGCATTCGGTTAACTGCACGCTCGTTATCGGTTGTGGCAATTCACGACGGAACGCAACCGAGCTGGAGCCCGAGCCGGAGGGGGCAATAATTTCTTCAACCGTCGAGTCCCACTCTCCACAGCCTCCGCAACGACCGGCCCATTTTAAGCTCTTCCAGCCACACTGCTGACAAACATAAACCACGCCTGTTTTTGACATATCGGTGAAAACTGCCGGAGAAACAAAAAAGGGAAGAGTTTTTCTCTCCCCCTTTTCTTATTGCACGCTTCGTTTCAGCTCATTTATAAACTGCTTTCTGCATTTGCCAGCGCCGGTTCCGGGGTTTCCTGCACCTCATCAAAGGCGAGCTTGCCGTCATGAACCCTTGCCTTTACATGCCTCTTCCCTTCAAATTTACCCTGGAGAATTTCCTCAGAAAGCGGGTCTTCCAGATAACTTTCAATTGCCCTTCGAAGTGGACGTGCCCCAAAGTTTTGGTTATACCCCTTTTCGATCAGGAACTCTAACACTTCGTCAGTCAGGGTAACGCTAATGTTGTAATTTTCCAGCCTCTTTTTAACGCCTTTCAGCTCAATTTCGATAATCCGTTTCAAGTCTTCCTTTGTCAGAGGTTTGAAAACAATAATATTATCAACACGGTTTATGAATTCCGGACGGAAATGCTTGTCGACTTCCTTCTTTAACTGCTCTTTCATCGTATCGTAAGAATGCTCATCCGTCACCTTTTTGAAACCCAAAGAGGCTTGATTTCGAATTACATCGGCGCCAATATTTGAAGTCATAATGATAACCACGTTACGAAAATCCACGTGGCGTCCGAAACTATCAGTCAGTTTGCCGTCTTCCATAATTTGCAGGAGCATGTTGAACACGTCCGGATGTGCCTTTTCAATTTCATCCAGCAAGACAACGGCGTAGGGACGACGACGGATCTTTTCCGTGAGCTGTCCCCCTTCTTCATAGCCGATGTAGCCGGGAGGCGCGCCGATCAGACGTGAAATGTTATGCTTTTCCATGTATTCAGACATGTCGATCTGGATGAGGGCTTCTTCCTCACCAAATAAAAATTTCGCCAGAGATCGCGCAAGGTGAGTCTTTCCTACGCCCGACGGTCCCACAAAAATAAACGAAGCCACGGGGCGGTTGGGATTCTTCAACCCGGCCCGGGAGCGTCGTATCGCCTTCGCTACCGCCTTCGTTGCCTCTTCCTGGCTTATCACCATTTTGTGGAGTTCCTCTTCCATCCGAAGCAGCCGCTTGGCTTCGGCAGATTCGATGCGTGTTATAGGAATTCCGGTCATCTTAGAAACAACTTCGGCAACGATTTCACTGTTTACCACACCCTCAACCTCGGCTCGTGTCTCGCGCCATTCTTTCTCAATGGTTTCCTTTTTCTTTTTCAGCTTGTCTGCTTTATCCCGCAACCGGGCTGCCCGCTCAAAATCCTGAATTGCAACGGATTCGTCTTTGTCCTTTTCCAGTTTATTAATCTCTTCCTCGATATGGCGCAAATCAGGAGGCTGTGTCGTCGCCTTCAGCCGTACCCGTGCGCATGCTTCGTCAAGCACGTCAATCGCCTTATCGGGCAGATATCGCCCCGTGATATAGCGAATGGACAACTCGGTCGCTGACTCTAAGGCCTCGTCCATAATCTGTACCTTATGATGCGCTTCATAGCGGTCACGAAGTCCTTTTAATATTTCCACCGTCTCGTCCTTAGTTGGAGGCTCAACGACAATGGTTTGAAATCGTCTTTCCAGGGCGCCGTCTTTTTCAATATACTTTCGGTATTCATCCAGCGTGGTAGCGCCAATGCACTGTATTTCGCCCCGTGAGAGCGCAGGTTTTAATACATTGGAAGCGTCAATGGCGCCCTCTGCGCCTCCGGCGCCCACCAGGGTATGGAGTTCGTCAATAAAGAGGATGATGTTTTTTGCCCTTTTTACCTCCGACATTACCGCCTTAATCCGCTCCTCAAACTGTCCCCGGTACTTGGTGCCTGCAACCATCATGGCAAGGTCCAAGGCCACGATCCTGCGGTCACGGAGGATTTCGGGAATATTGCCCTGGACAACCGCCTGGGCGAGGCCCTCAACAATCGCCGTCTTCCCTACCCCCGCTTCACCTAGCAATACGGGGTTATTTTTTGTCCTGCGGCAGAGAACCTGAATTACCCGTTCAATCACATCCTGCCTGCCAATTACGGGGTCGAGTTCGTGTTCACGGGCCTGTTGCGTAAGGTCGCGGCCAAAGGAATCGAGGGCAGGCGTTTTCGATTTACCCTTCTTTTCCTCTTTTTCCTGGGCCATACCGCCCTGAGCCGCCTCAGAACCCAGGAGTCCAATAACCTCTTCCCGGACGTCCTCGAGTTTTACCCCCAGATTGAGCAATACCTGCGCGGCAACACCTTCCTGTTCTCTCAGCAACCCCAGCAAAAGATGCTCTGTCCCAATATAGTTATGGCCCAATGCACGCGCTTCTTCCATTGCATATTCCAGCACCTTCTTTACCCGCGGTGTAAAGGGTAATTGTCCTACGGACACCAGGTCTGAGCCGCTTTGAACAATTTTTTCCACTTCCAAACGAATCTTTTTCAGTTCGATATCCAGGTTCTGCAAAACATTAGCAGCAACACCGCTTCCTTCCTTTACCAGGCCAAGCAAAATATGCTCGGTTCCGATATACTCGTGATTAAACCGCCTGGCCTCTTCTCGCGCAAGCGCCATAACCTTTCTGGCACGATCAGTAAATCGATCAAACATAATACACCTATCCTTTCACACGTTATATCATTTCCAGACGTTTTCTTACATACGCTGCGCGAATGATATTTCTTTGCTGGGAAGTAAGTTCGCGTCCTTCTAATTTTTGTAAATGGCCCGGCAAGGTAAGAATGAAAAGCTCATTCAGGGTTTTCATTTCAATATCGTTAATTATGCCTAAATTCACTCCCATACGGACCTGCGACAGCAGGTGCATGATCTCCTCCGAAGAAATTATCCGCGCAACCTTGAGCATCCCGTAAGATCGCCAGATACGGTCTTCCAACTGTTCCCGGTTTTCGGAAATCAGGGCCTTCCGCGCCATCCGCTCATAACTTGTTATCCGGGGAATCACCCCTTCGATAATTTCAATAATTTCTATTTCAGACTTGCCGAGGGTAAACTGGTTTGATATCTGGTATAAGTCTCCCGAGACCTGAGTTCCCTCACCATAGAGCCCCCTTACCACCAATCCAAGTTTCATCACTGCATTGAAGACCTTTTCGATATGGTGTGTCATTCCTAATGCAGGCAAATGCATCATAACGGATGCCCTCATTCCCGTGCCAACATTGGTAGGGCAAGCCGTCAGGTAACCAAAACGCGATGAATAGGCATAGCTAAGCCTTTTCTCCAGTTTGTTGTCGACCTCGTCAATTGTCTTCCAGGCTTCTTTGAGCTCAAACCCGGAACGGATCACCTGAATCCGCAGATGATCCTCTTCGTTGACCATCAGGCTAATCGTCTCGGATTTCCCAAAGGCCACACCCCTTTCCCCTTCTCCCCCGGCATGTTCCCGGCTAATCAGATGGCGTTCCACGAGAAAGAGCCGGTCTACGGGATCAATGTCCGCAAGATTGATATACCTCAGATCCGCGGTGATTTCAGCTTCTTTGATTTTATCCCTTACGATCTCTTCCAGCTCTCTCTTCTGCTTTATATTAGCCCGGGAGAGAAAAGGAAACCGCGCCACATTCCGCGCCAGACGGATTCTGCTGCTGATAACAATATCCGACTCCGCCCCTGTTCCTCTCAGCCATTCCCCGGTATTGTCCGCCAGATCGCTAATCTTCATTGGTGTCGCCTGAAAGTTCGTAAATCCTATCCCGTAGCTCTGCAGCCTTTTCGTAGTCCTCTTTTTCCACCGCCTTATTCAGTTCGCTCCGCAATTGCATGAGCTCATTCTTTTTAATCAGTTCTTTTCCGGCCCGTGACGGCACTTTCCCCACGTGCTGAGTGCTTCCGTGCATCTTTTCAAGCAGCGGGATCAACCCTTTTCTGAAAATCGTGTAATCCATGGGGCAACCCAGCCGGCCATGAGAACGAAACTCCAGATAGGACAGTCCGCATACCGGACAAATGATCTTGGACATCTCATTAATTTCCGGGGCAACCTGATTGATGAGGCTTGTCAGTATTTCGGTGGGAGAAGGTATTTTGGCAATCTGTTTGTTAATGCCCTGCGCACAGTCTTCGCAGAGATGCCGTTCCTTTTTCATCTCACCAATAATCTCCGTTAAATGCACTGTGGCGTGTTTTTTATTACAGGATTCACATTTCATTCGTTGGATGCCTTAACTGAATCTTTCGTGCTCTCTTTCATTCATCTTCTCTCCCATTTTAACACATCCATTACTTTTCCTAAAGAACTTTTTTCAGATACAATCTCTTCCCGTATCCTGTTTTCTCTTTCCAGGCAGTCCATCCCGTGATTAACCCAGACGTCAGCCTCTGACAGAGGAATTACCATTAATCCGTCATCATCTCCCAGAATCCAGTCTCCGGGATTGATCCGTATCCCCGACAGGGAAAGAGGAATATTGATTTCCCCAAATCCCTTTGGCTCACCCGCGCTTGGCATTACCATCCTGGTAAAGACGGGGAATTTTAATTTTCTGATTTCCGCCGAATCTCTCACCGCCCCCCAAACCACGACGCCGCTGATCTTTTTCTGCAATGCGCTGTGGGTTGCCAGTTCTCCCCACACCGCCGGGCCTGCTCCGCCTGCATCAATGACAATCACATCTCCCTCTTTTGCCAGATCGATAGCCTCAACAGGCTTTGCCCAATCGCCCGGATAGGTGCGAACCGTGACTGCATTCCCGGCGATTTTGATGTCCGGGTACAGGGGATATAGCTCAGTAATACCCTGCGCGCGATGACTGCCATCAGAAATATTCGCAGTAGAAAGTTTTACAAGGGCTTCACGAACTTCTTCACGCGCTACCCGCTTGAAGAGGGTTGTGGGAATCTTCCGGTTTTCCAGAATAGCGCTTTTGATGCTTTCTGCCGCCGCCTTTGCGTTCCTGGCCTTGGTAATAGATCCGCCCACGATGATAATGCTTGCCCCGGCATGTACCGCATCCACAACATTTTCAGAATTTATACCGCCAGCAACCGCAACCGGTATCTTTACCCTGCCGGAAATGCGCTGCAAGACGGCGAATGGTGTCTTGCCCCGCATTTGATCATCTATAGCGGTATGAACTGAAAGGCAGGCTGCCCCCCATTTTTCTATATCGGCAGCGCGCTCTTCGATCTCGGCATCATGGATACAATCTACGCAGATTTTTATGCCGTAGTTTTTCCCCGCTTCGATACACTCCCTGATAGTTGAATCCTGGGCATCCGCCATGACTACCGCAATATCCGCGCCCGCCTTGGCCGCCATCTCCATTTCTGCACGGCCGGCATCCATGGTCTTCATGTCAGCGACCAGGGTAGTGTGGGGAAATAACGACCTCATATGACGTATCGCATTCATCCCTTCGCTTTTGATGAGCGGCGTGCCAATCTCCAGCCAGTCCACTCCCCCCTCAACCGATTCCTTAGCGACCTTGACTGCCCGGTGAAGGTCAACAAAATCAAGGGCCACCTGTAATATTACCGTCATAATTATAAACTCTGGTTGTTAAAGAACTGCTATTCAAAATACGAGGCGCCGCAACGGTCTGATTCCCAGGTCGTAACCTTTTCTACCTTTACGCCCGCGGGAAGCTCCCGCCTTAATTCTTCATATAATATTTTCGACAGATTCTCGGTCGTGGGATTTACCTCTGCAAAATCTGCGAGTTCATTTAAATAGATATGGTCAAATCTATTGATAATTTCTCCCACAACCCGTTTTGCGTCCCGAAAATCCATAACCATACCCAGGGTATCTAACTTTTCCGCTTTTAAAATAACTTGTACCTTCCAATTGTGACCGTGGAGTCTTTCGCATTGGCCTTTATATTCACGCAAATTGTGCGCTGCAGAAAAATCCGTTTCAATAATGAGCTCGAACATATCTTTTCGTATGGCAAAATGCCACAGCTTTCCCCGTTGTTTCCGACCAAAAAAGGATCAATTACATAAAAATCTTATCACCCGTAAAAATGAAAGTCAAGATTATTTTGATTGTTTATATTGACTTAAACGCTCATTATTACAAAACATAGGATGGTTTAAAATTCATCAGACGCGCTATTTCCTCTTAAATTGTTTTTGCAATTCGCACAGCGAGAAAAACAAGGTGGTGGGTCTTCCGTGCGGACAATTATTGGTGTATGCATGAATGTCTTTTTTCATTTTCAAAAGCTCCTCAATCTCCTGCGGTTCTAGCCGCTGCCCTGCCTTAATTGCGCCTTTGCATGCCATGACGCTGATTAATTTGCTTACAATCTTGTCTTTGCCTTTGAGTTCCTTCTCATCACTGAATTCAGTCAGCACGCTTTCGATAAATTCCTTGCCGGGCAAATGTCTTAGCATCTGAGGAAAGGAACGAATTACGATGGTGCGTTGTCCGAACTCCTCAATTTCTACTCCCAGATCCCCAAGGTATTGTTTTATGCTGGTAACGGAAAAGAAATCCTTCGGACTTAACTCAATCATTTCCGGTATTAACAACCGCTGGCTCGCTGATTGAGCTCCCTGCAGGTTCCTTTCTATTTCATGGTATAAAATAATTTCGTGCAATGCGTGCTGATCAATAAGGTTGAATCCGTCGTCGGTTTCTTCGACGATAAAGGCATCGTGAATCTGAAACGACACTTTTTTTTTACCGATAACCTCCACCGGAGATCTGTTTCCTGCCGGTTCCGGGGTTTTTGACATTTGCGCGTTGACAGATGCTTCGGATTTTTCTGCATGTAAAACCCCTTCGCCTCTTTCCTCGCAAGGTCTTTCTGGAGGTGAAGAGAGGATATTCCTGTCATCGAAAGGGGTAAACGCGTCCAGGTTTCTTATGCTGTCACCGGATGGCGGGATATCCGCATTTCCCTTTGTATCCTGTATCTCATCCGTTTTTCTGTACGAAAACGGTTCCCATAACGATCTTTTCGTGAATCCCGCCTCATCCGCTTTTCCTGATTCCTTTTCCGGTATCGGGGCAAACGTTGCTATTCCCGAAGGCTTCGGAGCCGCTTTATGCAAACCTTCTTTTAATGCCGCCATGACATAGTTATAGATCGAGGAGGTGTTTCGGAAGCGCACCTCCGTCTTTGTCGGATGAACATTCACGTCTACTTCGGACGGGTCTACCTGTAAGAACAAAAACACGATCGGATACCTCCTGTGCATCAATTTCCCGTGATAGGATTCATTTATGGCGCGGAAGATAGCGCTGTCCTTAATGTAGCGGCCGTTTAAAAAGATAAACTGCATTCGGGCGTTCGCCTTGTCAAAAAAGGGGGGTGCAATATATCCGGAAAGGGAAAACAGCGCTTCCCGGAGAAATACCGGGATGAGATGCTTGCTCATCTCATCACCAAAAAACGTTGCAATTCGTTCGGCTGTTTCCCGAACGGGGGGGAGGTTAAACACCGTCCTGGTATTATGCATAAGGGTAAAGTGAATTGCCGGATAGGCGATTGCAAACCGCGTAAGCACTTCCGAGATGTAAGCCATTTCTGTCGGTATTGTCCGTAAAAATTTCTTACGGACCGGCACGTTAAAAAAGAGATCTTTCACCGTTACCTGGGTTCCTTCCGGCGCCCCGCATTCCTTTATCTGACTCAATACTCCGCCATCGATGCTTATTTCCGCGCCTTGTATCGCCCCTTGCGTCCTGGAGATGATACTGGCGCGCGAAATGGCTCCGATGCTGGGTAATGCCTCACCCCTGAAACCGAGTGTGTGGATTGCAAAGAGGTCGTCTGCGTTGAGGAGTTTACTGGTGGCGTGGCTTTGAAACGCAAGGGAAAGATCTTCGGCGTCCATCCCTATGCCGTCATCCGACACCCGGAGCATTTTTCGCCCCCCATCCTCCAGATAGGTATCAATCTTTGACGCCATGGCATCAATTGCGTTTTCTATCAGTTCTTTTACGACCGCGGCTGGCCGGTCAATGACCTCGCCGGCAGCAATCTTATTGATAACCGATGCGGGGAGAACCTTAATATGCGACATAGAATATTTCCTGAAAGGCAATTGTCAGTTCTTGAATCTTGCCTCACAAAGGTTGTATTGATGATTACAAAACATGCAGTGCCCATAAAGCATGCCGTTCGCACATCTTGTAGTATACCCTTGTGATGACGCCGCCTAAATAATATCACGTAAGGCAGGGAAATCATAATTAAATTATGAGTGGGGTGGCGCAGGGCTACGTCAAATATAAGTGCGAGTAATTGTCCGCAAAAAAGAAAGGAATAAACTGGCTTTTTCAAAAGGGTTTTTTTACCATAGAGTCGTGAACCATACGATATAAGACGCTTGGGTGTATAAAGTCATAGGCATAATGGTCACAGCGCTTGCAGCAACTCAGGGTGCGGGTTGCTGGTTTGATCTCCCGAAAAGGTTTGTTGGTATCTGTGGGGTTGGCAAAAAAACCAGAAGAGGAAAAAGAAAGACAAGCGGCTCACGGTTAAAATTCATAGCGCGGCACCGCCGCAAACAATTCCCCGTTGTGAAAGCGGGAGATTGCTTCGGACAAGACCCTCGCAATGACACTGGCTATGTTTTTGATGACATACGGTACGTTGTCATTGCAAGCGAAACGAAGCAATCCTTCTCTCATAAACAAACTGCACCTTCTGATAAAGGGTAAATAGGGTCGCGAAAAAACTTACAAAAAAAAGAAGTTTTTACACAGTAATATTATAAAAGAGGGAGGTGCATGCTTCAAGTGATGCGTAAAATCTGATTATAGTATATTTCTTAAAGGTTTTGTTTTTGTTTATTGACGAGAGGAGTGTTAGCTATGAGCAAGAAAAGAGTATCATTTTTTAAAAACCCTGCCTTGGTTTCAGGAATGATCGGCCTCGCCGGCGTCGTGCTTTTTTTGGCCGGCTGTGCCGCCCCAAATGCGCAAAAGAGAATCGCAGCCTTTTCTACGGCATTATCTATTGCCACGACAAATACAACGGAAGCCTTTGAAACCGTGGATCAAAAATTTTACCGCACCAAGGTGGCATTATTGGTTAATAACTATGACGAAAAAGGCTTTAACCCAAACACCGAAATGCATTTTCTCACCGGGCAGGATCTGGCGGTGCGTGAACAATTATTTAAGGGATTGCAGCGCTACGCTCAAAAATTGGCAGATATCATGAGCGATGCACAGTTGAAAGAATTTGACGCCGAAACAAAGGCGTTCGGGAAATCTCTGCAGAAATTGAGTGAGAATGACGCCTTTAAAAATATAAACAGCGGGGCTTCTAAGGCAAATATCGATGCCTTTGTCACGGCGGTTGATGTCGTTGGACGTTTTTTTATTGACTACAAACGGGAGAGGGGTGTCAGAGAAATAGTTGCCGACATGAAACAACCCATCGAAAATATCTGCAACACGCTCATCTCAGATATCGGACAACCCATGGATAAAACCGGAGCAGGTGGCTTTGGATTAAGAAATCAATCCTGGATCCAGTATGACGTCATGTTAAAGGAACACATCAGCTTTATCGACCGCAATAAGGACAAGTTTGATCCTGTGACAAAAGCGGAAGCAATCGCAAAACTTCCGGCTATCGTTGAAGAACAGAGCAAGGCGGATCTGACCCTGAAGGCAACGCAGGATACCTTAAAAAAGCTCAGGATGACACATGACGAACTGGTAAAGGCATTTGATAAAACATGTCCAACATTGGAGAATCTTATTGCCGAACTTATTGACGAGGGAAAAAGGGTAGGTAAGTTTTATAAGAGTCTTGCAAAAGAATAACGGAAGATGACAGTACGATACAGCTACAACCACATCCCTCTGGCAATGAGATGACCCTTTCCTGAATACCCGCCTGTTTGTGGGGAGCTAAAGGGGTTGTGAAAAAACGTGTTAAAGCAGCGAGATCGTGCGTGCTAATACGATAATTTTTATACCATAAGGAGGATAAGCCATGGCAAAGGAAGGAAAGAATGAATTGGCCCAGCAGGAAATCCGTGATATTTTCGGTGAGCTTTATAAGGCTCTTGACGATGCGTACTGGAGCGCAACGACGATTATCGATAAGGACCGCATCAGAGGTGCACAAGAAGGTATATTTGATATCCTTACTGAGTTGAACAGGGCACACATTCAATCAAACACAGAAAAGCTTAAAGAATTAGCTTCAAAAGTTGGTGATGTAAATAAGCGGCTTGATGCGTTAAAAAAGGATATCGATAAGGTTGTTCAGCGAATAGAAGTCGCCACGCGTGTGGCGAAGGCAATTGATAAGGTGCTTACCCAGGCGGCCAAGTATTTTAAGGTTTAGGTAGTGCACCAAGATTAAATTCCAACCATTCTTGCGGGAGCAGGCTTGCCGCCTGCTCCCGGTTCTTCCCGTGTACTTTATACCATCCAATTTTAGTGTTATTAAGGGTCTCATAATTGTATTGATTCGTCGTATGCTTTCCTTCTCCAATATTGAAGCGCTAAACGGACAGCTTAATGTGTGTTCTATTATGAGACGATTAATAAGTACAAAAATTAAAAAATGAACACCCTTTTAAACCAGAATATTTCAGAGATTATTGCTGAGACAGCAAAAAGCCGATGAGGAGGGAAAAATGGCTGTTGAATTTGAGGTTTTGAATGCTGAAGGAAAGAGACTCAAAGACGATATAACGGTACAACGCAGAAAATTAGAAACTGTATCGCTGAATTATGACGAGTTTAAAAAGAATACGGAAACCACGCTTAAAGACCTAGACGATAAAATAGATGCCCTTCTAAAAGGTCCTTTATTGTCTAAGGATACGTGGGACACGCATCCGCAGCAGGACGATGTAATCAGAAAAGTTCGTAATGACCTGCACGACAATTTAGAAACAAGAAAAGTTAGCATTGAACGGGTAGTGAATCTGTTGGTTCCTGACGTAAAGATACCCAAAAGGCTGACTATAATTGGCATTACTATTTTACTACTCATGATTGGCGGTTATGTCGCACTTCATAAATACATTGACACCCCGACGTACAAAAAAGAAAATGGGGAAAAATTATTTGCGGCAATCGGGAAACTCAAGGCGCATATTTTAAATCCGGAGGTGAAGTTAAATGATATGCCTGATTTACCGGATTTTAATCCTTTGACGGCAAAGAAAGGGCCGCGTTCAGATGATCCTGAAAAGAAAGAAAAAGGCAATGACGCTACAGGCCCTGCTACTGCGCCAAGTCAAGATGCTTGGGCATTAGTATTTGCAGAGAGAATTAGCAGCTTCAACGGTTTTGTATCAGTCGTTAAAGCCGGCACCACTACGGGAACTGGTTCTGTTATTGTAAAAAGCCAGGTTGATAAAATAAAGGAAGAGCTTGAAAAAATAGAGAAGGATGCCCTGATATTTTCAAAGAATGATGGATTTTTTTGGATAACTGGTTATTGGAGATGGCTGGAGATTGTATTTTGGGGGGAATTTGGGGTGATTGTTGGAATCCTTGCATGGATTTGTACACAGGCGGAGGTGGGGGGGTATACAAAGGGAAAGTATGAGAAAGAGTTACCCTGGTATATAGCGGAAATGGTTATGGGTCCGGTTATTGTTGTGGCAGTCTTTTTCCTGTTGAAACAGTTTGTTGGGACATTTATCGCCGGAGTTGCAGAAGAAGACGTTCGAAGTTCAATATACCTAACTCTGGGTATCTCTTTTGCGCTTGGGCTTTTTATAAGAAGGACACTCGGTGTTTTTAATTTTATCAAGGATAAACTACCACTTCCAAAGGAGTAATAGTTAAGGATCTCTCAGGGTCTGACCTTGGCAGGTTGTCCGAGGACGTGGCATCTTGGTTTTCTTTCATAAAACCATAAAAAACGGGCCAGAAACAGTTACGAAGCAGTAGTTCAATGATATAATAAAACTCGATGAAAGCACCACGGCAAAAGTACGCCAAGCAGTTAAAACTGTAGTTGCCTTTTAGTGTGTTCATCGCTTTTTACAAGGAGACGACCATGGAAGAGAATAAGCAAAAGAACGATATAGCGGCTGCGTCCGTAATGCCTCAAGCACAGCAGCAACAGAATGTGTTAGCGCCACCCCAAAGCCAGTCAGGCTTTCATGAGCTGATGAAATTGGTGATCACAGACACGAATCTCCAGCCCGTGGAGAAGAAGAAACTTCTCAATGAATTGCGCAAGAGTAGCGGCGCCGATCGCTGGACGTATAGATCAGCAATCTGGATTCTGGGGACCGTCGGTCTACTTACCGTCGGTGCGATCTGGTATCTCAGTATCAGTAATGGTTTCAAAGCGGAAAACATTCCCCAAGGGCTCGTAGCTATCGGGTCGAGTGCCGTGGGCGGGCTAGCCGGTCTACTAACCCGACTTTCGCAATTCGCGCCCAAAAAAGTTTATTTTTGGGCAAGAGTCGCCAGGAAACCCGTGATATTCAAGGGGTGAATTTTCAAAACGGCTTGTAGTGCCGACCTACCCTCTTGACG
>WBZR01002485.1_pt1 | contig 18849 bp, 12 predicted proteins | sample 5204231 | NCBI WGS metagenome assembly WBZR01 (sample SAMN12412403, study PRJNA552823) | activated sludge metagenome | isolation source: activated sludge from anammox sidestream of wastewater treatment plant... | place: USA: Virginia | collected 2017-08 | reverse complement strand
CGTAAATAATACATCCGTTTTACAAAATCCTTCGCATCTATTTACGACTACCGGAACCTATAATGTAGGACTTGTAGTAACCACTGATAAAGGATGCGTAAGCATTGAGCCTACAAAACCTGTTGTGGTAAACCATAAACCTAAAACAGGATTTATGGTTCCGGAAGTATGTATCAATGACGTAGCCACCGTGTTTACAGATACCAGCACAATTGCAGTAGGAGGTTTAGATCCTACAGGATATTATTGGGATTTTGGCGATCCGGCAAGCGGTGCAGCCAACTTCTCAACGGTCAAAAATGGATCACATTTATATACGGCTATTGGTCCTTATAATGTAATGCATGTATCAACCAGTCTGGCAGGTTGCAAAGACACAGTTTATCATACCATATTTATCAATGCTGCCGATCCGATTGCAGATTTTAATATTCCATTCCCAACAACGATGTGTGCAAATGATTCTGTTTCTATCATTAACAGATCAACCATCAGCCAGGGAAGTGTAACAAAGTTGGAGATTTATTGGGATGTTGTAGGCGCACCGGGTGTTTTTGAAACAATAGATGATCCTGCATTTAATGCTGTCTATAAACATAAATATCCCACACAGGCAGTCACACAAACATATACAGTCAGAATGGTAGCCTACTCCGGTGCCATTTGCTTTAGTAATAAAGTGGTAAACATAACTGTAAATGCAGCACCGGTTACTCAGTTCCTTACAATGCCTAACGTATGTTTTGATGCTATTCCATTTCAAATAACACAGGCAAGTGAAACAGGAGGAGTCCCAGGCACTGCTTTCTATAGTGGCCCAGGCGTTTCTCCTACAGGTATATTTACACCCGCTTCGGTAATACCAGGCAGCACTAATACTATAAAATATTTATACGTTGCTACTGCAGGTGGTTGTCGTGATTCGGTAACACAAACCATATCAGTTTGGGATACAGCTTCTGCCAAAATCAACATCGCACCTATTACCTGTGAGAAAAATGCAATTACATTTAATAGTAGCGCATCTACAATTCCTGCAGGTGCCGGCACCATAAATAGCTGGAGTTGGAATTTTGGAGACCCACCCAGTGGTGCATTAAATACATCAACCTTTGCGAATCCAAGTCATACTTATAATAATTGGGGAAACTATACTGTAAGTTTGCAGGTAGGCACCAGCAATGGATGCAAAAGCACAACACAAAGCATTCCGGTAAAAGTAAATCCATTACCAAGACCTGACTTTACATTGCCTTCAAGTGCTTGCTTACCTGCAGCAAGTATTGTCTTTAATAGTAATGTATTGGTACCAGATGGCAGTACTCCGGCCGGTTATCTTTGGAATTTTGGCGACCCGGCCAGCGGACCTAATAATACTGCAACCAGTTCAACACCTACGCATATTTTCAATACCACAGGTCCATTTACAATAAAATTAATTTCAACAACCAATGCCGGATGTATAGACAGTATTTCAAAGGCACTGACCACCATTCATCCACAGCCTATTGGTTCTTTTAATGTTGATAAGGTTGATGTTTGCATTGGCGGCAGCATGACCTTTACCAATACCAGCAATCCATTGGATGGCACTACTACACAATACCATTGGTCGTTGGACAATGGCGATACCAGAAATATCCCATCATTTACTTATACCTATCCTGCGGCAGGTACTTATAATGTAAGTCTCTTTATCTATAACAGTCATGGTTGCAAGAGTTCAACGGCTGTAAAAACTGTTTCTGCAAATCTCTATCCAGTTGCAAATGCCGGCCCCGATAAAATAATGCTGGAAGGCGGACAGGTGGAATTAACACCGGTATTGGTAACGAATCTTACCGTAAACTACTCTTGGACTCCGGTTTCCTATCTCAACAATCCAAATATTGCAAATGCAAAAGCATCGCCGCCAAATGATTTCACATATACTTTGAAAGTAACGAGTGATAAGGGATGCAGTGCTACTGATCAGGTGTTTATCAAAGTATTAAAAATGCCAACGATTCCAAACATTTTTAGCCCGAATGGTGATGGTGTGCATGATACCTGGAAAATAGATTATCTGGATACCTATCCGGGAAGTACGGTCGATATATTTAACCGATATGGACAGAAAGTATTTCATTCTGATGGATATACAACACCATGGGATGGAACTGTAAATGGAAAACCAGTACCCGTTGGAACTTATTATTACATAGTAAATCCTAAAAACGGCAGGAGTCAAATTTCCGGTTATGTAGATGTAATCCGTTAATATATGAAACAAAAATTTTTAATAGTATTTCTGTTTTTTGCCGGCATTGAAGGGTGGGGGCAGCAACGTCCACATTATACTCAGTATATACTTAACAACTATATTCTGAATCCGGCTTTGAGTGGAATAGAGAATTATGTAGATGTAAAATTTAGTGTAAGGGACCAGTGGGTAGGCCTTAGTGGTGCTCCTAAAACAACTTATTTTTCTATTCAAGGTCCCATTGGAAAAAAAGATTATAGAACCAGTTCTACTTCATTTCAGATACCCGGAAAAAACCCAAGAGGAACTTATTATTGGGAAAACTATACAGCAGCTGCACCTCATCATGGTGTGGGCCTTACTATTGTGAATGATCGTACCGGAAGCTTTAACCGCTTTACTGCAAACGCCACTTATGCCTATCATTTAGGATTAAACCCAACAACCAATCTTGCGGCTGGATTTTCAGCAGGCATAACAAATGTGAGTATTGACCGTAGCAAGCATGATTTTGATGGAAACGGAGATATATTTGATCCTGCAACAGGCGCTTCCCTAAGCAAAGAATTAAATAGAATAAGACCCGATTTGGGAGTGGGCCTCTGGTTATATTCCAAAAATTATTTTTTAGGGCTTGCTGCACAACAAATCATTCCACAAAAACTGGCATTTGTTGATGATGCTGCTTTTCTTACCAAAGGACGCCTTATCCCTCATGTATTTCTTACAGCAGGTTACAGGTTTTTGTTAACTGAAGAAATAAACGCCATACCATCTGTAATGGTGAAATATGTTCAAAATAGTTCCAAAACTAACTTTCAACCGGAACTAAATCTAAAATTACAATACATGGATATGTTTTGGCTGGGCGGCAGCTATCGTTATCAAAATGGATATGCGGCTATGGCCGGCGTAAATTTAAGTAATAAGATAAATGTGGGTTATGCTTATGACTTTACAACAACAGCCTTAAACACGGTGAGCAGAGGCACTCATGAATTTGTAATAGGATTAATCTTCGGAAATAAGTATAGTGAACAATGTCCACGTTGTTGGTGATATTTCAGACTAATTTGAAAAAGTATAATGACATATAGATAATGTCTTAAAGATGTAGTGTCTTTTTATCCTTAATGGATTTAAACTGGAGCATTTTTCTATTGAGCTCGGCAATCTTCATATCAATAGCTTTCGCTTTTAGTTTGGCTTCTGAAGCTATTTGTACACTTTCTTCCAGTTGACGTTTATTCATCTTAAGCGTACTTACCGCATCATTAATTACGCGTTGGATGCTATCTGCTTTGAACTGATTAATGGTTGCATTCAACTGATCGTTTACATGATTCCAGTCCACGGTATTAAAAGAAAGACGAAGCTGATCGCCCATTTTAGACCAGTCGTAATCATTAAAAACTTTGGACAATTCAGACTTTAAAGCTGCCTTTTCCTTTTCATTTAATACCTCAGCAATTTGCTTTTCTATTTCATGCCACTCAGTTTTTTCAATTACGGTTTTTGATTTCGACATTACATCTTGCACAATCGCTTCCTGATAAATTTTTAACTCAGGAATAGCTTCCGGTTGCATATAATTGACAGGAATGATGGATGGGTTGCTAATGCTGTTTAGTACCGTATTTTCAGTTGGAGCTTTTGCAATAGCATCAACATTTTTGACTTTGAGATTTGCTAAAGGTATTAAACTTGATTTTTCAGGAATAGATTCTTCAATAGCTACAGCTACCGGCTCAGCAGCAAATGGTTTTACAGAAAAATTTGAAACAATCTTACTTTGATTATTTGCTTTTTCAGGTTTTTCTATTTGTATCAGATTGCCTAAGGTTAAAATACAAAACAAACCAACCAGGATACCTGACCCATGTTTGACTGAAAAATGATTTTTATTTTTTTGACCTAATATTAGTTTTACCCTGTGCAATAAGTGATGATTATTGCCTGCAGCCGCCAATGCCATATATTGATATGATGAAGCTTCCTTTTCCAATGTTAAAAGTGCATCTGCATATTCAAAAGCATTGTATTGAAACTGTAACACCATTTCGTCGCAATGGATTTCTCTTTCTTTTTCTATTTCTTTTGTAAGTGCATTGATAAATGGATTGAAATACAAAACAGTTTTTACTATCCGAATGATGATATTGAGCAAATAATCGTGACGACGAATATGAGCCAGTTCGTGAAGCAAAATTGCTTCTATCTGTTGGGGTGTCAACTGATTGATTGCAGCAAGTGGCAACAGTATTACCGGTTTGAAAAATCCTACGGTAACAGGAGATGTAACCCAGGCCGATAGCCAAACCTGGACCGTTTTTTTGATTCCCATTTGTGCTGCAATTCTTTTAATGAAAATACGCCACTCCGGCGATGGCTTAGAAAGTCCAAAATTTCTGATTGCACCAACATACCTGTAATTCTTAATAAATCGGGAAACCGGAATGAATAGTAATACAAAATAAATAACAGCGAAAGATGGAACAATTTTTTGTAAATAGGAATTAATGCCAGTAAAAGAAGTATGAAAACCAGTTTGAGGTAATATATTATTCAACAAACAAATAAGTGTAACTACAAACCAAACAAAGCCTCCTATGATAAATACAGAGGCAAGTGTCGTTTTTTGAGAAGGTTTAAGATGGGTGAACGTTGAGATAATGAAACGAAATAAAACCCACAACAAAGCCATTTGCCAGAGACTGTGCAATAAAGCCCAACCTATTGCCTGAAGAATGTGGTGTTGGCCGGTCATGTTTGCTTATTTTTTTAAACTGTCGAGCAAAGCTTGAATTTTATCTAATTCCTCACGGTTAGCCTTATGCTGGTTGTCGCCCAATGCTTGTATTACTAATTGAGTAGGGGAGCCGCCAAATAAGTTATCAATCATCTTATTCAACAAATGCTTCTGTGTTTTTTCCTTATTAATTGCGGGTTGATATATATGTGTTTTCATTGAATCATCTCTCTTCACAATTCCTTTTTCATGCATGATCTGCATCAACTTAAGTGTGGTGGTATAGCCCACATCTTTTGTTTTAGATAGCTCTTCATGTACATCTCTTACGGTAGCGGTTCCGTGGCTCCACAATACCTGAAGTATCTCCAGTTCACTTTCTGTGGGTTTTATGGCTCTTATAGTAGGCATGGGTTAAATTTTGTCCGAATATACGACTGATTTCGTAAAACGAAAAAATCTTTCAGAGATTTAGATTTTTTTAACAAGTCAATAATAAGACGGGAGCGGAACAGAAAGGTTACATAAAAACAAGTCCCACTGTAGAAACAGCAGGACTCGATGTAATGGTTCTGATTAAGCTTTTATTGATACTGAGCCGTATTGCTTTGTAAGTTTTGAGTAACGGGCTCAGCAAGTTTTATTTCTTTCTGCTGTCCTGTACTTCCGGCAGCAGGGTTCAAAGATACAGATTTCTTTGCATTCATTTGCGCCAACGTTGGTGCTATTACCAAAGATACAATGGACATCAATTTAATCAAAATATTCATTGATGGACCTGATGTGTCTTTAAAGGGATCGCCAACGGTATCACCCGTAACAGAAGCCTTGTGTGGTTCTGATTTTTTATAATACATTTCACCATTTATTTCTACACCTTTTTCAAATGATTTTTTTGCATTATCCCAGGCTCCACCAGCATTGTTTTGAAACATTCCCATCAATACACCACTAACTGTAGCACCTGCCAGAAAACCACCCAATGCTTCCGGACCCATTAAGAAACCAATAATCAATGGAGAAATAATGGTAATAGCACCGGGTAATAGCATTTTCTTGATAGAGGCTTGTGTAGAAATAGCAACACATTTATCATACTCAGGTTTGCCTGTACCTTCCATAATACCGGGAATCGTACGAAATTGACGACGTACTTCTTCTACCATACTCATAGCTGCTTCGCCTACCGCACGAATGGCTAAAGATGAAAATAATAAGGGAATCATGCCACCTACAAATAAAGAAGCAAGTACATCAGCTTTATAAATATTAATACCATCAATACCAGCTACGCCTACAAAAGCTGCAAATAATGCCAGTGCTGTTAAAGCAGCAGAAGCAATAGCAAAACCTTTACCGGTAGCAGCCGTAGTATTTCCTACTGCATCCAGTACATCGGTTTTTTCACGTACATCTTTTGGCAGTTCACTCATTTCAGCAATACCACCTGCATTATCGGCAATAGGACCAAAGGCATCTATAGCCAACTGCATAGCTGTAGTAGCCATCATACCAGCTGCAGCAATGGCTACACCATATAAGCCGGCAAACTCATAAGAACCCCAAATACCGGCAGCCAATATAATAATTGGTAAAAATGTAGATTCCATACCTACAGCCAAACCACCAATTACATTGGTAGCATGACCGGTAGATGATTGCTTGATAATTGATTTAACGGGACCTTTGCCCATTGCTGTATAATATTCTGTAATGATGCTCATTAATGCACCTACGACAAGACCCACGCCAATAGCACCTAATACATCCCATTTTGTAAATGTAAAATTGCGCAACATCATAGCATCGGGCAAAATGAAATAAACTAAAACCGCAGATGCAATTGCCGTAAGTACTATAGAACCCCAGTTGCCCATATTCAAGGCCTTCTGAACATTATCAGTATTTACGCCTGCCGATTCGCTAATGCGAACAAACCAGGTTCCAATAATAGAAAATATAATACCTATACCGGCTATCAACATGGGCAGCACTATTGGAGAAAAACCACTCATACCATCATTGCCTTCCAATACAACCGTCTGTTGGCCCAATACGATAGTAGCAAGTACCGTTGCAACATAAGAGCCAAATAAATCGGCGCCCATACCGGCAACATCACCCACATTGTCACCCACATTATCTGCAATGGTTGCAGGATTTCTGGGGTCATCTTCAGGAATTCCTGCTTCAACCTTACCCACCAGGTCAGCACCCACATCAGCAGCTTTGGTATAGATACCGCCACCTACACGGGCAAATAATGCAATTGATTCTGCTCCCAGTGAAAAACCGGTAAGTACTTCAATAGTTTTAAACATTTCTTCACTATTGATAGGGGCACCATTGGCAAAATACATTTTGAAAACAATATAAAGTCCACCTAAGCCCAGTACGGCTAATCCGGCTACACCCAGACCCATAACCGAACCACCGGTAAAGGATACTTTTAAAGCTTTGCTTAAACTGGTACGAGCGGCATGTGCAGTTCTTACGTTGGCTTTGGTAGCCACTTTCATACCAATGTAACCGGCAGTAGCACTAAATACTGCACCAATCACAAATGCACCTGCAATTAACCAATGGGAGTGAGGATTGGAAGTTGCCATAACAGCCAGCAGAATACCAACAATAACAACGAAGTAGCCTAATATTTTCCATTCTGCTTTTAAGAAGGCCATTGCGCCTTCAGCTATGTGATTGCTTATTTCTTTCATTTTATCATTTCCGGCATCCTGCTTAGATACCCAATTGAACTTAATGAAAGTGTATAAAAGTCCAACCAATCCAAGGGCCGGAACTGCATAAATCAAATTATTCATAAGTGTTGATTCTTAGTCAGAAATTAAATAAAAACCCGCATTTCTACGGGGCGGCAAAGATAGGGGAAAATGGAAATATTTTAAGGTGGTTAAATGCCCTTCACAAAGTGCAAAAACATAAGGTCTTTTCTATGCTCAAAAGCAAATTAATTCGTTCTCATTAAGCTCATTTTCTCTTTTTCCCCTTTGTTTCCTTTATAAGCTGTTCTTTATTTGATACAGATTCTGTCTCTTCAATTGTTTCAATTTTTCGTTGCTGATAGTCGCCAAAGAAGTCATAACAAAGAAGGGCTGCATCATATATCATCCGATTAAAACGATTGCCAATGATGATAATGGTAGCTTTTGCATCAATGAGTCTGGCAAAAGCAGCATTGCTGCCATGCCATTTACCAAAGTGATAAACAATTTTTTTGCCATTGGGCAATAGTTGAAGGCGCCAGCCCAAACCATAATTATGTATGCCGGGCTTTTCAAAACTATAAGGAGCAAATGCGGAATCAAGAAGCGATGTATTTATGAGAAAATTCGAATAAAGTGCCTGATCCCATTTTAAAAGATCACGGGGAGTTGTGTAAATATTTTTGTCGCCGTATGTGGCATCTAAAAAATCAAAATTCCAAAGCGTCCCATTATTTGTAAAAGAAGGTGTAGCGGTCAACGAATCTTTTAACTGAAAAACATAAGTATGATTCATGTGTAGTGGACCAAAAATCTGTTGCTGTAAATAATCTGGATAAGATTTTCCGGTAATTTTTTCAATAATTAATGCCAGCAAAACAAAATTGGTATTACAATAATTGAATTTTGTATCGGGACTGCCGGTAGGGTCTGGCATTTTTTCAATCATCATTTTCAACACATCTTCATTCGTAGCATATTGATGATTCCATTTTCCCTTTTCATTCATTCCCCATTTAAAATTGCTCATAAAATACAGATAGTTGGGCAATCCGCTTCGGTGGTTCAGCAACATTTTTACTGTAATGCCTTTGTATGGAAACCGAGGGAAAAATTTTTGAAGTGAATCCTGCAATGATATTCTCCCTTGTTGTACTAATTGTAAAATGGCAATGGCCGTAAAAGTTTTACTGGTTGATGCTACATGAAAGGAAGTATATTCATTTATGGAATCTTTTTTTCTGATATCAATAAGACCTGAATATTTCTCATAAACCGGGCTACCGTTTTTGGCTATCAAAATGGCACCATTGAACCCTGATTTGAGAAGTGAGGTATCAAAAAAATTCTGAAGTAATCTATGGTAATGACGAAATTCCTGTTTTCCCAATTCGGCAGGAGTGGGAGGGTAGTATTCTAAAGAGTCATCTGTTTCATTTTTATTACCGGCATTATACCTACAACCCCAAAACAATAAAGCGAGCATGAAAATAAATAAATTCATTTTCCTCATATCTTTTCTTATTCATTCAAAAATAGAGGCTAACACAAGTAACCGTTGCATAAGTTTTCCCCACCTCTGTAAAAATCTTAATATTGCAAAATGGCAATCATAAAAAGTACGAGTTATCCCAAAGAAAAAATCAGAATTCTTTTTTTGGAAAATATCAGTGATGCTGCTGTAAAAAATTTCAAATTACAAGGATATAGTAAAGTTGAAAAAATATCCAAAGCATTAACCGAAGCTCAATTGATAAATGAAATTAAAGATGTTCATATTCTGGGGATTCGGTCAAAAACACATATTTCTGCCGCCGTGCTTGCAGCTGCCAAAAAATTACAGGCAATAGGTTGTTTTTGCATTGGTGTAAATCAGGTTGATTTAAAGGCTGCAACAAAAAATGGTGTTGTTGTTTTTAATGCCCCTTATTCAAATACACGTTCAGTTGCAGAACTGGTAATAGGTGCAGCCATTATGCTCATTCGGCGCATTCCTGATAAAAATAAAGCTGCACATCAGGGCTTATGGTTAAAGGAATCCAGTGGTTGTTTTGAACTGAGAGGAAAAACTTTAGGAATCATTGGTTATGGAAATATAGGAAGTCAGGTGAGTGTTTTGGCAGAAGCTTTGGGAATGAAAGTAATTTTCTACGATGTAGAGACTAAACTTCCATTGGGAAATGCTGCAGATGCTCAGTCCTTGAAAAATCTGCTTTCAAAATCAGATATTGTAACACTGCATGTGCCTGAAACTAACCAGACGCGAAATCTGATTAATAAAAACAATCTGAAGAATTTTAAAAAGGGGGCCATATTAATAAACTATGCAAGGGGAGAAGTAGTAGAGCTGGAAGCATTGAGAAAATATATATTGGATGGACATATTGGTGGTGCAGCCTTAGATGTTTTTCCTGTAGAGCCTGAAAAAAATGGGGATTATTTTCGTACCCCTGTGCAGGATTGCCCGAATGTGATACTAACCCCGCATATAGGCGGCAGTACCGAAGAAGCGCAACAAAATATTGGAGAGGATGTGAGTGTGAAGTTGTTCAACTTTTTGGAGAAGGGCGTTACATTTGGCTCGCATACGGTGCCGGCACTTGCTTTGCCGCCACAAGAGGGCAGTCATCGCATATTACATATTCATAATAATATTCCGGGTGTATTGTCCGAAATTAATACCCGTCTTTCCCAACATAAAATAAATATTCTGGGCCAATACCTGAAAACCAATGATGACATTGGTTATGTGGTGCTCGATGTAAATAAAAACATTTCAGCCAATGCCATACAATTGCTGAAAGAAGTAAAAGGAACAATCAAATTGCGGGTATTGTACTAAGTAATCCGTCTTTGCTAAAAAGGGAAAATCTTTTTATACTTTCAATAAATTTTGAAAATATCATAACTTTGTACTGAGGTTAACTTTTTGCTAATAACCTAAATGAAAAGCAAATGAAAGTTGTAATTGTAGGTGCCGGTTTTGGTGGCCTTCGGCTGGCACGCAAGCTCAATAATAAACCCGGATTTGAAGTAATATTAATTGACCGGTTCAACTTTCATCAGTTTCAGCCATTATTTTACCAGGTAGCCACAGCAGGATTAGATGCCAGCAATATTTCATTTCCGCTTCGTAAGGTTTTTCATAAAAGCAAAAACGTAAGAATAAGACTGGCAGAAGTAAAGGAGATTATTCAAGCAGAAAACAAAATTATAACTCAGGAAGAGGAGATAGGTTATGATGTGCTGGTGCTGGCTACAGGCGCCGACACCAATTTTTTTGGAAATGAAAAAATGGCGGCAAATGCATTTCCCATGAAGACAACCGTAGAAGCATTGCAACTACGATACCGAATACTTCAAAATTTTGAAAAAGCACTTACTGTTAATGATGAATCAGCAGTAAGAAGGCTGATGAATATTGTTGTCGTAGGAGGTGGGCCTACTGGCGTGGAAGTAAGTGGTGCATTGGCCGAAATGAAAAAATTTGTACTGCCCAAAGACTATCCTGAGCTTGACTTTTCTAAAATGAAAATTTACTTACTGGAAGGCAGTAACCGTCTATTAAGTGCCATGAGCGAAAAGTCATCATTGCAGTCAAAAAAATATTTAGAAAGGCTGGGCGTTGATGTGCTTACAGATACCTTGGTCAAAGAATATGATGGAGAGAAAGTGACTTTACAAAATGGTAAACAGATTGAATCTTCCATCGTAATTTGGGCTGCCGGCATTAAAGGAAATATTCCAAATGGCGTTTCTAAAGAATTAATTGTCAAAGGAAATCGCATTATTACTGACAGGCATTGCAAATTAATAAACACCGAAAATATTTATGCCATTGGAGATATTGCTTATATGGAAACGCCAAAATATCCAAAAGGGCATCCTCAGGTAGCACCTGTAGCCATACAGCAGGCAGATGTGCTGGCACATAATTTAAGGCTAATGGAACGAAAATCGGACGAGGCCGGTTTTTTTGAATTTGAATACCGTGATAAAGGAGCCATGGCTACCGTAGGGAAAAATCTGGCCGTTGTGGATATACCCAAACCAAAATTACATTTTGGTGGCTTTTTTGCATGGATGATATGGATGAGTTTGCACCTGATGCTGATATTGGGCGTAAAAAATCGTTTTTTTATATTTATCAACTGGCTTGATAACTATATAACCAGAGATCAGAACTTAAGACTGATTTTTAGAGACCGGAGGCCAGGAAAAACTACTTAGGGCTATATTTTGCACCTACCATTATTAATGCGCCATCTGTCAGTTCATCGCATTTAAGTTTTACGATATGAATTGTTGCCGTTACACTTTCGGGATTTACTTTTAATTTGGCAGCCTTCGTGGATTTAGGCTCAATGTTCTCAATAATATAATAATCTCTTGCAGCCTCAGAACCATCTTTGCGAGTAAAAACGACTTCGGCAACTGCTTTTTGAATAAAAATATTGGACAATTTATTTTCAATTACTAATGCGCCTTGCGATTGATCAATATGCGAAACTAGATAGTTGTCAACCTGCGACAAAATTCCATTTTTTTCGGTTGCCGGATTGTTTACTGTTACTGTATTGTTTTTGTTTATAACGGGTGTAGTTGCAGAATCAACAGCCTGAGCCGTTTTGGTACCAACATTCTCTGATTTTAAGGTATCGGAAATATCGGCTTTAGTTTCGGCAGTACCGCAGGAGTTAATTGCATACACAACAGAAAAAACTACAGTAGTAATAATGATTTTTTTCATCTGATCTTTGTTTAGGTTTAATACCTTAAAGCTACGCCGATTTAAAATGATTCCATTAATGATTTAAATATTATTCCTATAATTTATATTATGTTAAATAGAATAAATATAAAATAAGGCTACACAAATGATAGCCTTATTTAAATTCATTAAAGTGTCTCCCACAGGTCGTTCCACTTCTTCTCTTCTGCCGCATATTTAGCTGCCTCAGTTGTATTCTTTACTTTATTGGCCATTGCCTTTTTAAAAGCTGCAATATCTGCCAGGTAGCCAACGGCTTTCTTGTATTGTTGTTTGTCTTTTAAATCAAGTGTTGCTTTTTTGGCATACAAAGCAGCAACTTTCTCGTAAGGTGATTTTGCCTGTTCCAAAATATCTCCATATTTTTTGTCAAGTGCATCACGTTTGGCTACATCTTCCTTAGAATCGGGTTTACCGGGCTTTGCACGAGATTTCATGTCAGCCTGATGTGTTTCTCTTTCTTTACCGGCTTTGGCAGCTTTGCTGATATAATGGTCGCCCATATATAAATATGGTAACTCATTATCAGGATTAGCTGCAGATGATTTTTGAAAAGCGGTAATCATTTTTTGCTCCAATACATCAGCATTGGATGGTAATGGGGCTGTTTCATCACGAGGATTGAGTGTATCATAAATAATTTCGCCCAGTACCTGGTTTGCCTTAAAATTGTTTGGCTCAGTTGCCAATACTTTTTCTATTGCGTTTAATTTTCCTTCAAAATTATCTTGAAGCCCTACAGCAAAATCCACTTTATCATAATTAAAAAACTCGCTTTTGGGATATAATTGTCCGCCCAGTGTTTTAAATTTTTCAAATGCTGCGTAATCGTTTTTCGTAAAATAATAATTTACCAGAAAACGATAGACACTTTCAAAGCCATCACCTCCTATTTTATTATCTGCCAGTTTTCCATAGTACTGCGCTGCATCATCTTTTTGCTTTGCGTTTTCCGCTGTTATACCAGCCAATATCAATAGATTGGTATCAATGGGTGATGAAAGTAATTTTTTATCAATCAACAAGTCGGAATAAGACATTGCTTTTTTAAGATAATCATAACCCTCGCTCCACTTCTTATTTTTATAATCATTGTATCCAAGTGTATAAAATCCTGAATAAAGATTAACAGCGCCATTTTGATACACCTGGTCTGTTACCAATGCTAACGAAGCGTCCATTGTTTTATATTTATTAAAAGCAGCATCGGCTTCATTCAATAAAGTACTTGCTTCGGGAGTGTCTTTTTTTGACTGGTCCATTGCAAGGCTGGCATATACGTAAGCTTTTAAAATGAAAGCTTCGGCTTTAGAAGTAAATTTTTCATTTGTCATTGCTTTATCTAAATCGTCTTTTGCCTTTTGAAACTGTTGCAAAAGTGCTGTGTTGCGGATGGCTTCATACTTTTGGGCAAACAGAGTTGTTGCCACGAATGATGTAGCAATAATGAGCATAATTTTTTTCATCAGATTTTATTGTTTTAGTGACCAAAAAGATACATGCGTTCAGTTTCTTAAGATTCGGTTTCGCTTTCTGAAGATGAAGATGAATCATCAGAGGTTGCGTTACCACTACCGGAATCAGGTTGTTGATTTCCTTCGGCTTCAATTTCTTCCTTTCCATTATTATCCTGATCGGTTAATTGGGTTATTGCCGCTATTTCATCTCCTTCATCCAGTCTTATCAGTTTTACGCCTTGCGTAGCCCTTCCCTGCTCGCTGATGCCACTTACCGGCATACGAATCGTAACACCACTCTTACAGGTTATCATCAAATCTTCTGATGCTGCTACAGCTAATATTCCTACCAGGCTTCCTGTTTTTTCTGTTACATTAATAGTCTTTACACCTTTACCTCCCCGATTGGTAAAGCGGTATTCATCAATAGGTGTTCGCTTGCCAAATCCTTGTTCACTTACTACCAGCACGGTTCTGTTTGCTTTGTCGTCCTCATTTACACATATCATGCCTACCACTTCATCACCCTCAGCATCTGCTTCAATTCCGGCAACGCCAATGGCTCCACGTCCGGTTGCTCTTACTTTTTCTTCAGAAAAACGAATAGCCCGGCCAAGTCTTACTGCCATCATAATTTCGGAATTGCCATCAGTTAATTTTGCATCCAGCAATTCATCTCCTTCTACAATGGTAATTGCGTTGATTCCATTTTGGCGTGGCCGGCTAAAGTCTTCTAAAGCAGTTTTTTTAATAATGCCTTTGCGTGTACACAATACAATATTATGTGCTTTTACAAATGCTTCATCTTTAAGATCCCGCACATCTATTATCGCTTTTACCTTATCGTCTGGTGGCAGTTGTATTAAGTTTTGGATGGCTCTGCCCTTGCCGGTCTTCTCTCCTTCCGGAATTTCCCAGATATTCAACCAGAAACATCTGCCCTTTTCAGTAAAGAATAACATCGTATGGTGGGTAGATGCTACAAAAAGATGTTCTATATAATCTTCTTCTCTTGTTTTGCCTCCCATCACGCCCCTACCGCCTCTGCGTTGCGCTCTGTATTCATCTGCAGGTGTTCTTTTAATATAACCTAAATGTGAAATCGTAATTACCACATCTTCTTCTTTGATGAGGTCTTTCATTTTTACTTCATCATCCAGATAAGTAATTTCTGTTTTCCGGGCATCTCCAAATTTTTCTTTGATTTCAATCAGTTCTGTTTTAATCAAATCAAACCTCATGTCTTCATTGCTCAACAATTCATTCAAGTGTGCTATCAGTTTTTGCAATTCATCATACTCTTCTTTAATCTTATCTCGCTCCATTCCGGTTAATCGCTGAAGCCTGAGTTCCAAAATGGCTTTTGCCTGTATTTCATCTAATCCCCATCCGGCATTTATCAAATTTTCTTTTGCAATATCCGGTGTTGCAGAATTTCTGATGAGAGCGATTACTTCATCCAGATGATCTAGTGCAATAAGATAACCATTCAGTATATGTGCTCTTTCTTCTGCCTTGCGCAGTTCGTATTTTGCTCTTCTTACGACAACTTCGTGTCTGAATTCTACAAACTCACTTATGAGGTCTTTTAGGTTCAGTGTTTTGGGTCTGCCTTTTACAATGGCTACATTATTAATTCCATAAGAGGTTTGTAAATCGGTATGCTTGTATAACAGATTGACAACGACATTTGCAATAGCATCTCGCTTTAAATCTATAACAACCCTTGTACCTTCTTTGTTGTTTGATTCGTTATTGACATGGGCTATGCCCTCAATTATTTTTTCATTTACCAGTTCGCCAATTTTATTGGTAAGTGCATCGCGGTTTACCTGATAAGGTACTTCGGTAATGATGATTTGCTCTCTGCCACTGGGTTTGGTATCTATTGTTACTTTTCCACGCAGTACTACTCTTCCCCTGCCCAGATGCATTCCTGCTTTTACACCTTCCATACCATAGATAATGCCGCCTGTTGGAAAATCGGGGGCCTTTACATATTGCATCAGTTCATCTATACCGATTTCTTTATTGTCGATATAGGCAATACATCCGTCAATTACTTCCGATAAGTTATGTGGAAGCATATTGGTAGCCATACCTACGGCAATACCGCTGGATCCATTTACCAATAATTGTGGAATACGAGTGGGCAATACAGTGGGCTCTTCCAAAGAGTCGTCAAAGTTCAATTGCATGTCCACCGTTTCCTTATCCAAATCTTCCAGCATAAATTCGGATAACTGTTTCAATCTTGCTTCTGTATAACGCATGGCTGCCGGCCCGTCGCCATCCTGGTTACCAAAGTTTCCCTGCTTGTCAATCAACTCGTATCGCATATTCCATTCCTGCGCCATACGCACAAGCGAATCATAAACAGCCGTATCGCCATGCGGATGGTATTTACCCAATACTTCACCCACAATGGTTGCCGATTTTTTAAAGGGTCGATTGTGACGAAGCCCCAGATTATCCATGGCAAATAGAATACGCCTGTGTACGGGTTTTAGCCCATCTCTTACATCAGGCAATGCCCTGCCCACAATTACCGACATGGAATAGTCGATATAGGCAGTCTTCATTTGCTCTTCAATATTAACGGGAATGATCCTGTTATTGTCTTGTGTTTCCTGCGGTTCTTGATTCTCTTCCATCGTTGATTGTAGTCGTTCTGAAATTTAAATTTTAGTTTTATAGTGGTGTTGTTTTACCCCCAATTACAAAGCCTGCAAATCTACTTTTTTATAGCCTGAAAACCTGATAAAAGTGTTTGTTTTTTGACTTGATTTTTCCACCGTTGTGGATACAAATAAGGGCTTTTACCAGGGTTTTATTTCCTTGATTTTTTTGAGAATTTCGTACTAATTTTCAGGCCTTATGGAGAGAACAATACTTCTATTTGGCGCAGGAAAATCAACAACGGTTTTAATTGACTATTTGCTAAAAAATGCCCAAGCTGAAAACTGGAAATTAATAGTGGCAGATGCTGATCAGAATCTGGCAGCATCAAAAATTGGCAACTCGCCTCATGGTGAAGCGGTTTCAATTGATATCAACAATGAAATGCTTCGCAAAACACTTATTAAAAAATCAAGTCTGGTAATCTCTATGCTGCCACCGGATCTGCATATCAATGTGGCAATGGATTGTATCACTTTAAAAAAACATCTGCTTACGGCTTCTTATACGGATGCGGTTATACAGGATTTAAAAAAGGAAATAGAAGATCAAAAGATTTTATTTCTATACGAGATGGGGCTTGACCCGGGCATTGACCACATGAGTGCCATGAAATTGATAGACGACATAAGAAATAATGGAGGCCATATCACTTCTTTTAAATCGCACTGCGGCGGATTGGTAGCACCCGAAAGTGATGATAATCCCTGGCATTATAAAATAAGTTGGAACCCGAGAAATGTAGTATTGGCAGGTAAAGCGGGTGCGCATTACAAACTTAATGGAACGGAAGTAAAAGAACGCTATGAAGATTTGTTTAATACCGACCGGTTGGTAACTGTTCCCGAACTGGGTGTATTGGGATGGTATCCAAACAGAGATTCGCTGAGCTATGCGCCGCTTTATGGATTGGAAAACAGCCAAACTTTTTTACGAACTACGCTGCGGCATTCCGAATTTATGTATGGCTGGAAAAATATTCTTGCACTTAAACTGACAGATGAAGAGCCTCGATATGAAACAGATGGAAAAACATTGTCAGCAGTTTTTAAAGAACACATGGATCAAAATAATTTTGGAGATTGGTTGGGTAAGCAACTTAATAATCAATTAGCAGTTACCCGTGCTATGTTGGACAATCTGATAAAACTGGCAGAAACTGAAAAAGATGCAAATGAAGCAGGAGAAGAAATGCCGCAGACATTTCTGGCGGCTGATGAAACCGGCACTTTAAAAGAAATTGAAATAGATACAGTTAAAAATGATGCAGCTGCATACCTGGCTGCAAAAATGCATGAAGCAAACCTTACCCTCAAACAGCTGTTTTATTTAGGTATGGATGATACAGATACACTGGTGAATCAGGGCTTTTGCAGTGCGTCCACATTGCTACAATTTGCCATGGAGAAAAAACTTGCGCTACGACCTTACGATAAAGATATGATTGTAATGCTGCATGAAATTGGTTTTGAAAAAGAGGGCAAGCATGCAGAAATAAAAAGTTCACTCATCGTAAAAGGTGAAAACCATCTGCGTACAGCCATGGCTAAAACTGTTGGCTTACCCTTAGGCATTGCAGCCAAACTTATTTTAAACGGGAAAATTAAAATGACAGGATTGCATATACCTACACAAAAAGAGATTTATGAGCCGGTACTTGCAGAACTGGAAACACTGGGCGTGAAATTTGCAGAGCAAACCTTGTAACTTCAATCTATACGTATAATTTTTTTATTTTGTACGTAACTTATACTACTTTTGTAAAAAACCAGATTATGGATACAAAAATCACATTGAGCTTTGAGGAATCGGTAATTGAAAAAGCAAAACGATTTGCCGAGTCACATAATATGAGCTTGAGCCGCCTTACGGAGTTTTTGTATCAAAAAATCACTTCCGGCAACTATTCCAGTCTGGAAGATTTTGAAATATCCGATTGGGTTAATTCAGTAGCAGAAGGGTCAGCCACTTACCAAACTGCAAAAAGGAAATCAAAAAAAAAGATTAAGAAAGAATTCTTTGAATCGCGGAAATGAGAATATTTTTAGATGCGAATATATTAGTAGCTGTATTGAATAAAGAGTACCCGGTATTTACATATGCAGCCCGTATAATGAGTCTGGCTGATAAACCAGGGTATAAAATTTACACTTCTCCTGTCTGCTTAGCCATTGCCTTTTATTTTTCGGAGAAAAAGAGTGGAAGAAAAACCGCTAAAGAAAAAATAA
>WBZR01002483.1_pt1 | contig 18866 bp, 16 predicted proteins | sample 5204231 | NCBI WGS metagenome assembly WBZR01 (sample SAMN12412403, study PRJNA552823) | activated sludge metagenome | isolation source: activated sludge from anammox sidestream of wastewater treatment plant... | place: USA: Virginia | collected 2017-08 | reverse complement strand
GGCAGGCAGAGTAGAGAAGCCGGCCCCGCCGGCACACGATCGCGCGCGTTCGCCCCGGGCGGCGCCGCGCGTGCCGTCGGGGCGCGATCACGATACTCGGGGCTACTCGGCGCGCGCCCGGGCGAGGCCCTGCCGCGCGGACTCAGACATCGGATCGAGCGTGAGCGCCTCGGCGAAGTACCGCGTGGCGGCTTCGCGATTGCCCTCCGCGAGATCGAGCCGGCCCAGGTTCACGTAGGTGGCCAGGTCGCGCGGGGATCGCGCGAGCGCATCGAGGAACGCGCGTCGCGCCAGGTCCGTCCGGCCGAGGCTCGCGCGGCACGCGCCCAGCAGGGTGTGGGCCGGCGCGTAGCCGGGCTCCGCGGCCAGCACGCGCTCGGCCAGCGCCGACGCCGCGTCGAAGCGGCCCCGCAGGAATTCCGCCGCCGCGGCGAAGTAGATCGTGCGAGGCGCGTCGGGCCGCAGTTGCCGGAGCCGACCGGCCGCCAGATCCAGCCGCGGCAGATCGCCCGCGTCCGCGAAGATGGAGGCGGCCTGCTCCACGAGCTTCGCCTCGTCGTCTGCACCCGCGACGCCGGGATCCAGCACGGCAACCGCCTCTTCGATCAGGCCCGCAGACGCCAGCAGACGCGACGCGGCCACCCTGGGCGCCGCGCGGTCCGGGTGGTGGGCGATCAACGTCTTCAGCCGATCGACGGCCTCCGCTTCCCTCGAGGTGACGCCGGCTGCGACCACGAGTCCGTCCAGCGTCGCTTCATCCCGCGGATCGAGGTCGAGCGCCCGCATGAAGTCGCGAAGCGCGCCCTCGTAGTCGCCCGTCTCGAGCAGCATCCGCGCGCGCGATTGCCAGTCGGTGCCAGTGGCCCGCGTCAGCGCCAGCCGGATCGCGGGCGGCCCGCCGCCGGGCGGGAGCAGCTCGCGAATGCCGGGCCCGTCGCCGCGGCCCAGGCCGGCGTTGATGGCCGCCGGGCCGGTGAACTCCAGCGACAGACGATCGTCGGTCTGGAGCGGGGCAGAGCCCGCGAGCCGGCGCAGTTCGGCGGGCCCGCCGGCGTACTGGGACAGCAGCGCGAAGGGCTGCTCCACCGAGACCTCGGCCAGATCGTCCGCAACGCCGGGCCGCCGCCACGTCGTCCCGATCCCGTCAAGACGCGAGTCCAGCGGCGCATCGGATGCAATCAGCAGCAGGTCCGAGTCACCCACCAGCCACAGCGTGCCGCTGGGGAACACCGACTGGAACGTCGCCGCGATCGAACGAAGATCCGCGTCGCTGATGTCGTAGGTGTGCGCCCACTGGCAGATGACACCGCCGGGCGCCAGGCGGCCGCGCGCCGCCTCGAAGAACTCCCGCGTGAACAGCGCGGCCACGCCGGCCATCCAGGGATTGGACGGCTCCGAGACGATGACGTCGTACTGGCGGCGGGACAGGAGCAGGTGCATGCGGCCGTCGCCGGTGATCAGGCGCGTGCGCGGATCCATCAGGACGCCGCGGTTCTGCGCGTGAAACAGTGCCGACGCCTCCACGACCTCCGGCGAGATCTCGAGCACGTCCAGCCGGTCGAGGCCGTGCGTCAGGGCCGAGGCGGCCGTCACCCCGCTGCCCAGCCCGATCACGAGCGCGCTTCGCGGATTCGGATGGAGCAGCAGCGGCAGGTGCGCCAGCAGCTTCTGCGTGAGCATGTCGCCCCAGCTCGAGGCGTCCACCTTCCCGTCGATCGACAGCGACAGGGTGCCGGTCAACTCCTTCACCGAGACCGTGGCCGCGGCGCCGTCGCGGTAGTAGAGCAGATCACCGGCCGTCAGCAGGAGGCGGCGGTCGATGCCGGCAGGCATCTCGCGGCCGTACTTGTACAGCCCGCTCGCGAGCAGGCTGCGATCCCACGGCGCCGGCCGGAGCGCCGGCACCGACGCGAGGGCAACGGCGGCGACCAGCGTCGCGCGCCATCGAAACGAGATTCCGGGGCGTGCCGCCAGCGGAACGAGGGCTGCGAGCAGGAGGAGGCCGCTCACCAGCCGAAGGGTTGGATGCAGCGAGAGGGTCGGGACGAGCACGAAGCCGGCCGCCAGCGATCCGCCGAGCGCCGCGATGGTGTTGACGCCGTAGGCCATCGCCACGCGGCGTGTCGTGCCAGGGCCGCCGCCCACGAGCTCCAGCGCCAGCGAGAAGCCGGCGCCGAGCGCCAGGGCGGCCGGGACCATCAGCAGCGCGACGAGGATCGTGTTGAGCGCGACGGCGCCGCCCGGAAACGAGGTCGCCCGCGGCGCCGCCTCCATCAGCCACACCGGCACGTCGCGACCGATGACCATCGTCGACCAACTGGTGGCAACGGATGCGACGACCAACGAGATCGACAGCCACAGCGCGGGGCGGTCGGTGCGGCCGGCCAGCCAGGCGCCGGCTGCGGCCCCCAGGGCGCTGCCCGCGATGACGGTGACCAGCGCCGACGCAAACGCGTAGGTGGTGGGTCCGGTCAGCAGTGAGAGCAGGCGAACCCACGCGATCTCGAACGCCAGCGAGGCAAAGCCCGAAATGGCCAGGGCGATCGAGGCGAGCGCCGGCCCGCCGGCCACGGCTGGCCGCGCCGCCGGTGCGGCGGTGGCATGCGATCGTGATCTCGTGCGCGACCGGCCGGCATCCGGCAGCGGTCCGGTCGTCATCGGATCCGGATCGCCGGCTCCGCGCGCGAGCCACAGCGCGGCGGCAGCGGCCGATGCGCTGGCGCAGGCGGCCATCGACGTCGCGTGCGACAGCCCGACGGATGGTAGCAGCACGAAGCCACCGGCGAGGGCGCCCACCGCCGCGCCGATCGTGTTGGCCGCGTAGACGGCGCCGCCTCCGCGTCCGGGATGGACGCCGTCGCCCGCGAACGCGCGGACGGCCACCGGATAGCTGGCCCCGAGCGCGAGCGCGGGCGCGAGAACGGCCGCGAAGCAGACGCCGGCCCGTGCCAGCGAGAACCCGATGCCGGCTGCGCCATCCTGGTACGCGAACGCGAGCCATGGGATCGAGAAGCCGACGCCGTGCGGCAGCGCCAGCGCGAACAGGATCACGGTGGCCTCGAGCGCCGCGTACGTCCGGAGCGCGCGACGGATGCCGAAGTCCTGGCACCACCGGCCGGCCAGGAGGGCGCCGCCCGCCAGTCCGCCCATGAACGCCGCCGCCACGGTGCTTGCCGCCGCCACCGTGTGTCCCAGGTACAGCGTCAGGAGCCGCGTCCACGTCAGCTCGTAGACGAGCCCCGCCGCGCCCGAGGCCGCCAACGCCGTCAGGAAGATCGGCCTGAACCAGGCAGGCTTCATGTGGGGGCGATTATCGCCGCGTGCGGGGCACTGTCAAGGACGTCCCGGTGACGGTGGCCGATGCCGATCCCGGGCGTTCGTCACGGGGCCGGGCTGGCCGCCGACGCGCGGCCGATGCTCCACTCGTAGACCGCGCTGGCGGTGCGGTAGTCCCACGTCGCCTGCGCGCGGATCGCGCCGGCGCGGTCCATCGCGGCCTGGGCATCCAGCAGTTCGTTCACCGTGCCGGCCCCCACGCGGTATCGCTCCCGCGCGATGCGGACGTTCTCCCCCGCGTCGTGGATCAGCGCGTCAGCCGCTGCGATGGCGGCGCGGGCCTCGGCGAGCTTCGCGTGCGCCGACCACACCTCTGCCTGCACCGCCTGCCTGGCGCGCTCCACCTCCGCCTCGTCTTTCGCGCGCGCTGCCTGAGCACGGGCGAGGCGGTGCTGCTTCGCGAAGCCATCAAACAGCGTCCAGCTCACCGAGACCCCGACGCGCCAGTCGCGATCGGAGGGGAAGAAGTCGCTGTCTCGCAGGCCGGCCGACCATTCGGCGGCGACTCTCGGGCCGAACGCGCTCCGCGCCGACGCGATCGCCTCCGTGGAGGCCATCGCCCGCTGCGCCGCGGCCTCGATCGACGGACGTCCGGCGAGCGCCTGCGTGAGGCCGGCCGATACGTCGGTGCCGTCCGCCGGCGCGCCGGCCGCCGGCATCGCATCCACCTGCACCTCGACGGGCGTCGTCACCGGCAGCCCCATTGCCGTGTTCAGGCCGCCGCGCGCCTGCCGGATCAGGCTCTCGACGCGGACGAGCGCGAGCCGCGCCTCGGCCACTCGCACCTGTGCCTGTACGACGTCGCCGCCCGCGACGGCGCCGGCGGCGCGCCGCGTTTCCGCGAGCTGCAGGTGGTCCTCCGCCCGCGCGAGGTTGGTGAGGGCCACCTGCCGCGCATCGCCCGCGGCCGCCAGGGCGTAGAACGCGCGCCGGACCTCGAGCGCCAGGTCCTCTCTCGCGCGCGCCGCCTCGTGCTCGGCCGCCCGCTGCTGCGCGAGCGCCAGCCGGAGGTCGGCCGCGCGCCGCCCGCTGTCGTACACCGTGTAGCGTCCGGTGAAGGCCACCGTCCAGTCGCTGGTCGGGCCGATCGTCGAAGGGATGTTCGCCCCTCCGAGCCCGGACGGCAGGAAGGCGTGCGTTTCCCATCCTGCCACCGACGCCGAGACGCCGAGCGTCGGATAGTACGGCGCGCGTGCCTCGCCCGCGGCCTCGCCGGCCACGCGAACCCCTTCGGCGGCGGCGCGCACGAGGGGATTGCGATCCAGCGCGATCCGCACGGCGGCGTCCACCGTCACGGCAGACGCCGGCGGGCGCGCCTCGCGCGCGGCGGCATCCTGGCTCTCCGCCACGGGTCGTGGCCCGGCGATGGCGGGCGAGCGGCCACCGGCGAGCAGGGTCGCCGTCACGAGGCACACGATCCGCGAAGCCCTGCCCGCGGGCCCTGTTCGTCCCATCACCATGCGCGTTGCCGCGGTTGCTGTCATCGTCACTGCTCCTCATGCGAGCGTCTTGCGGAAGCGGCGCGACGCCAGCCCCAGCGTCACGGCGCCCATCACGGCCAGGCTCGCCATCTGCGGCCAGAGAATCCCGGGACCCACGCCCTTCAGGAACACGCCCCGCACGATCACGAGGAAGTAGCGCAGCGGGTTGGCGTAGGTGAGCCACTGCACGGCGGCCGGCATGTTGGCGATCGGGAACATGAAGCCCGACAGCAGGACCGCCGGGAAGTAGAAGAAGAAGCTGCTCATCATCGCCTGCTGCTGCGTCTCGCTCACGGTCGAGATGAGCAGCCCGATGCCGAGTGTCGTGAGCAGGTAGAGCGAGGTCGCGCCGAAGAGCACCAGCAGGCTGCCGCGGATGGGGACCTCGAACCAGCCCACGCCGATGACGGTGATGAGCAGGACGTCGGCGAACCCGATCAGCGCGAACGGCACGGTCTTGCCGAGGATGAACTCCACCGGCGTGATCGGCGTGACGATGATCTGCTCCATCGTGCCGATCTCCTTCTCGCGCACGACGGCCATGCTCGTCAGCATGAGCGTGACCAGCAGGAGGATGATGGCGAGGACGCCCGGCACGTAGAAGTTGCGGCTCTCGAGGTTGTCGTTGAACCAGGCGCGCGACTGCAGTTCCACCGCGCCCGGCTGCGCGGCGCGGGCCATCGCCCCCGCGTGGCGTGCGGCGAGCAGGTCGCGCGAGTAGGCCTGCGTGATCCGCGCCGCGTAGTCGAGCACCACCGCGGCCGTGTTCGAGTCGGTGCCGTCGACGATCACCTGCACGGCGGCCGTGCGCCCGGCCGTCACGTCGGCGCCGAACCCCCGGTTCACCTGGATCACGGCGCGGACCGCGCCGCGGTCCATCAGCGCGCGCACGTCCTCGTCGCGCGAGACGTCGGCCACCAGGTCGAAGTAGCCCGACCGGGCGAAGCGCGACGTCAGCTCCCGGCTCGCGACGCTGTGGTCGAGGTCGTGGATCGCCGTGCGCACGTGCCGCACGTCGGTGGTGACCGCGTAGCCGAAGACCAGCGTCTGGACGATCGGCATCAGGAAGATGACGCCGCGCATCCGGGGATCGCGGAAGATCTGGATGAACTCCTTGACGAGCATGTGGCGGATGCGCTCGAACATGGCTACTCCAGCGACTTCCTGAACTTCACGATCGCCAGCAGCGTCACCACCGCGCCGAACACGGTGAGCAGGCCCGCCTCGAACGCCAGCAGGTCCAGGCCGATGCCCTTCATGTAGATGCCCTTCAGCGCCCCGACGAAGTAGCGCGCCGGCACCGCGTAGGTGATGGCCTGGATCGGCGCGGGCATGTTGCTCACGGCGTACATGAAGTCGGACAGGATGAACGACGGCAGGAACGTGAGCACCATGGCGAGCTGGCTGGCGAGCAGCTGGCTCCGGGTGACGATGCTGATCAGCATGCCGAGCGAGAGCGCGCCGGCCAGGAAGACGGCGGCGATGGCGAAGACCAGCCCCGGGTGGCCCCGCATCGGCACCTTGAAGAGGAACTGCGCCATCAGCACCGCCAGCAGCACGTCGAACAGGCCGATGGCGAAGTAGGGGAGCAGCTTGCCCAGGATCAGCTCGGGCCCCTTCACGGGCGTCGAGATGAGCTGCTCCATCGTGCCGCGCTCCCACTCGCGCGCGACGGTGAGCGAGGTGAGCAGCGCCGCAATCACCATCATGATCACGGCGATCAGGCCGGGGATGATGTAGTTGCGCGATTCCATGTCGGCGTTGAACCACACGCGCGGCCGCACGTCGAGCGGCACGGCCGGCCCCGGCGTGCCGGCGCGCCGCGCCGCCGACAGGGCGATCTCCTGGCTGTAGGCGCGCGCGACCGCGTCGGCGTAGCCCATCGCGATCGTGGCGGTGTTGGAATCGCTGCCGTCGACGATCATCTGCACCGGCGTCGCCTGGCCGGACGCCAGGCGCGAGGCGAAGTCGCCGCCGACGATGAGCGCGACGAGGGCGCGGCCGCTGTCGATCTCGTGCTCCACCTCGCGGTAGTTGCGGGCAGGGCTGCGGAGCGCGAAGTAGCGCGAGGCGCCGAACCGGCTCACGAAGTCGCGGCTCGCCTGCGTCTGGCTCTGGTCCCAGACCACCAGCGGCACGCGGTCGACGTCGAGCGTGAGGGCGTAGCCGAAGAGCACCAGCAGCAGCATCGGGATGGCGATGGCCATGCCGAGGCTGCGGGGATCGCGGGCGATGTGGATCGCCTCCTTGCGCGCGACGGCCCACGTGCGGCGCGCGTTCATGGCCGCGCTCCGCCGGCCGCCGCGTCGCGCCGGTCGCGTGCCTCGATGAGCGAGACGAACACGTCCTCGAGCGAGGGCACGATGCGCTCCACGCGGTCCACGCGGTAGCGCTGCTGCTCCAGACGCTCGCGGATCGGTCCGGCAACTGCCGGATCCTCCACGACGGCGTGCAGGCCCGCGCCGAAGAGCGCGACCTCGGCCACGCCGGGCACCGCCTCGACCTCGTACATCGCCTCGTGCGGCCGGTCGGTCATCACCTCGAGGACCGTCTGGCGCATCACCTCGGTCTTCAGGCTGGAGGGGCTCCCGCTGGCGATGAGCTCGCCGCGGTAGATCAGCGCCAGGCGATCGCAGTACTCGGCCTCGTCCATGTAGTGCGTCGTGACGAAGACGGTGACGCCCTGCGCCGAGAGCTCGTGGATCAGGTCCCAGAACAGCCGCCGGCTGATCGGATCCACGCCCGACGTGGGCTCGTCGAGGAACACGATCGGCGGCTCGTGCAGGATGGCGCAGCCCAGCGAGAGGCGCTGCTTCCAGCCGCCGGAGAGCGTGGCCGTGCGCGAGCGGCGGTGATCCCGCAGCCCCGCCATCTCGAGCACCCACGCCTTGCGATCGGCCCGCTTGCGCGGGTCCACGCGATAGATGCCGCTGTAGAAGTCGATGTTCTCCTCGACCGTGAGATCCTCGTAGAGCGAGAACTTCTGGCTCATGTAGCCGACCTGGGTCTTGATGCGCTCCGCCTGGCTGCGGATGTCGAAGCCCGCCACCGTGCCGCGGCCGCCGGTGGGCGCCAGGATGCCGGTCAGCATCCGGATCGTCGTGCTCTTGCCCGCCCCGTTCGGGCCGAGGAAGCCGAAGATCTCGCCGCGGCGCACGTCGAAGCTCACCTGGTTCACCGCGACGAAGCTGCCGAAGCGGCGTTGGAGGCCGCTGACCGTCACGGCCAGGTCACGATCGGGCGTGCGCATCGCCGCCTCCTTCCGGCCGGCGCCCCTCGCCGGCGAGCACCGAGACGAACACGTCCTCGAGCGCGGGTTCGATGGGGCGAATGTCATCGATGGGCTCGGCGCGCCCGGCCAGCAGCGCCTCGATCTGCCGGCTGCCGCGATCGGCGTCGGGGGCGAGCACGTGGACGCGATCGCCGAAGAGCGTGACCGAGCCGGCCGGGAACGATTCGCGGAGCGCCGCCGCGATCTGGCGCGGGCGCCGGCCGCGGACCTCCAGCAGCGCGCCGCGCATCAGCCGCCTGACGCCGCGCGGGCTGTCGACGGCGAGCAGCCGGCCCTGGTGCAGCAGCCCCACGCGGTTGCACCGCTCGGCCTCGTCGAGGTAGGCCGTCGACACGAAGATCGTCACCTGCTCCCGCAGGAGCTGGTAGAGGATGCGCCAGAAGTCGCGCCGCGAGACCGGGTCCACCCCGTTGGTCGGTTCGTCCAGCAGCAGGATCTTCGGGGTGTGAATCAGCGCGCAGGCGAGCCCGAGCTTCTGCTTCATGCCGCCCGAGAGGTTGCCCGCGAGCCGGCGCGTGAACGGGGCGAGCTTGCTGAACTCCAGCAGGCGCTTCACCTTCTCGTCGCGGCCCCGCCGCGCCACGCCGTAGATGTCGGCGTAGAAGTGGATGTTCTCGAGGACCGACAGATCGGGGTAGAGCCCGAAGCGCTGGCTCATGTAGCCGATGTCGGCCTTCACCGCCTCGGGATCGCGCGCCACGTCGTACCCGCCAACCCACGCGGCGCCGGAGGTGGGCGGCAGGATCGCGGCCAGCAGCCGCATGGTGGTCGTCTTGCCCGCGCCGTCAGGGCCCACCAGACCGAAGATCTCGCCGGGCGGCACGCGGAACGTGAGGTGCTCGATGGCCGTCACCTCGCCGAACCGGCGCGTGAGGCCCTCCACGCGGATGGCGTCCGTCGCGTCCTCGACCCGATCCGCCGGGCTAGCGGGCGCCATGGGACACCTCGTCGACGAGGATTTCGGCGTCGGCCGGCATGCCGGGTTTGAGCTCGAAGGCGGGATTCGGGACGTCGATCTTGATCCGGTAGACGAGCTTCACGCGCTCCTTGCCGGTCTGCACGTTCTTGGGCGTGAACTCCGCTTCCGACGCGATGAACGACACCACGCCGTCGTAGGCCTTGCCGGGAAACGTGTCGGTCGTCAGCCGCGCGCGCTGCCCGATCTTGACGCGGCCGAGATCGGGCTCGTCGATGTAGGCGCGGAGCCAGACGTCGCCGAGCGCGCCGATGGTGACCACCGGGGTCCCGGGGCCGACGTACTCGCCCGGTTCGACGTTCTGCGAGAGGACGATGCCCGACACCGGCGCGACGAGCAGCGCATCGTCGTGGCGCGTCTGCGAGAGACCCAGCGCCTGCCTTGCGCGATCGAGGCGGGCGCGGGCCTGCGCGATTCGTTCCCGTCGCGGACCCTTGCGGAGCAGCGCCAGCCGCTCGTCCGCGTCCCGCGCCTGCGCCCGCGCCACCTCGAGGGCCGCGCGGGCTGCCTCCAGCTCGCGTGCTGAGACGACGTCCTGCTGGTAGAGCGCGTCCTGCCGCGCCGCTTCCGCTCGCCAGCGATCCTCCTCGGCCCGCGCGCGGGCCAGCGCCGCCTCCCCCTGCGCGATCTCCTCCGGGCGAGAGCCCGCTTCGAGCTCCGCGAGATCGGCGGCCGCGGCGTGGACGTCGGCCTGCTGCAGCGCCACCTGCTGTGCCAGCTCGACGCGATCGAGCCGCGCGAGGATCTGGCCCGCGTGGATCACGTCGCCCTCGCTCGCCAGCCGCGCGTCGACGCGGCCGCCGATCCTGAAGCTCGCGCGCGTCTCGGTGACCTCGACGTTGCCCGAGACCACGATCCGGTCGTCGGGTGGCGCCGGCCGCCGCCACGCGTAGAACAGCGCGCCGCCGCCCGCGATCATCACGATTGCCACGAGTGCCATCAGCCGTCTGGTCATGTCTGCTCCTGGTGCGTACGGCGCCCCGGCCGGGCCGCGTCACGGGCGCTCACCCGATGGTCATTGCGGGCGCAGGCGCGCCCGGCGATCGTCGATGCGCGGGATCCGCCGCGCGCGGGGGGATCGCATGTGATGATCTGTTCACTTCGAGACGAAAAAAAGAGAGGCTCGTGCCCGCGGCGCTCATGGCTCCCGGCCGCAGCGGCTTCACCCTCGGGCTCGCCTTCCGCCGTTCGCGCAAACACCTGCGTGCGCTGCTTTACGCCCAGGGGCGTCTTCAAGGTCGTCGTGACCGTGAGCGTCCTTCCAGCCGGATCGACCTGCCACGCTTCCTCCACTGGCACGGTGCGCTTGAGGAATCCCTGCTTCACCGTCATGTGACCTTCGGCGACCAGTGTCTGGTCGCGCCAGGCGGCCTGCATCCTCAGTGCACCGCCGCCGGCGGCCTGCGGATCGCCTGTCGCCGGCGCCAGCGCCAGTGTGCGCAGAACCGTCGCGGCTGGCGCCACGCGGCGCACCGTCACGATGGCGCCGGCCTGGTCGATGCGGATCGCGATCTCTGCGCCGGTCCTCGCCTCGCCGTCGAGCACGCGCGCGGCCTGTGCCGGCAACTCGCCGGACGTCTCCTGCAGCCGCCACGAGCCGATGAGCGGTTCGGCGCGCCGTTCCTGCGCCGTGCCGCCAGTGGTACTGGCTGCCAGCAGCGCGACCGACACCACCCACGCCGGCGCGACTGGCGCCAGCCGGCGTCCGTGGCTGCACCGTGTCCAGATTTCCGCCGGTCGCTCCGCATCGATCCCGGCCGGTTGCTGTCCATTGAAAGTGACCATGCGTTCACATTCGACGCGAAAAAAAAGAACCAGTTCCCTCACGCGCGGATCATCTCCGAGAACACGGCCCATGCGCGCTCAGCGTGCCCGGCCGCGTCAAACTCCCCCTCGCTCATGTGCGACAGGATCGCGGCGGGCTGGATCAGCCCGAGGAACATCACCGCGAGCGTGCCGGCGTCGACGTCCTTCCGCATGCGGCCCTCTGCCTGGCCCTTCCGCACGATGTCGGCCACCTTGTCGAGATAGGCTTGAACCGTCCGGTACAACGCCCGCCGGCGTCCCGGCCGTCCGTCGTGCTCCTGGTCCGAGAACACGATGCGTGGCAGCGCCTGGTTCTCCGTGATGAACTGGACGTGCCGGCTGAGGAGCAGCCGCAGCTGCTCGAACGGGTCGGCCACGCTGTCGGTCACCGTGCGGACGTTCTCGAGGAGCCGTTCCCGCACGAGCGCCATCACCGTGTCGACGATGGCGTCCTTGCCCGGGAAGTGGCGATAGAGCGCGGACGGCACCACGCCGACCATGCGGGCGACGCGCGCGATGCTGAGGCGGCGCAGGCCGTGCCGGGCGACGATGGCCAGCGCGGCCTGTGCGATTTGCTCCTGCCGGATCTCGGTGTCGAGTTTGAGGGCCATTGAGAATGTCGATTCACAATGTATCCGCCCTGCCCGTGGGATGTCAAGCGTCCCGATTGTCGGGGTGAGCCGTGAACGCGCAGGTTGCTCCTGTTGATCCGAGCAACCCGCGCTCTACGGATGTCCCGACAATGGGCGTGTGCCGCGTGGGGTTCACCTGCCACGCGCCCGGCCGGCGCAGCGCAGCGTAGGCGACGGCGATGTCAACCAGCCCGTGTCGACGTAGCGCGCGGGTTGCTCTGCGAAGTCTCCGGCAACCTGCGCGTCTCCTGGGGTCGCGCCGTGAAGCCTCCGGCAACCTGCGCGTCTGCGCCCTTGTCAGCGACGGCTCACGCGATCTCGATGAGGGTGTCGCCTCGCTCCAGCGCAGCGAGGATCGCGGGGAGTTCGGCTGCTACGCGGGCGAGGAGGGGAGCGCGCCTCGTGTTGCCCAGTCTCAGCCACACGACAGGCGGTCCTCCGTTCAGGACCCGCCAGACCGCGAAGTCTTCGTCCTTGGTGAAGATGACGGCGTCGCGTGCGCGGGCCTCGTCACGAACACGCGCGTCAGGCGCGGTCGCCAAGCCGAGGTCCAGCACGTGGACAGCCTCGTGGCCCATCGCCGCCAGCCGGCGCGCCAGCGCCGGCGGGAGTTGGGCGTCGACGAGGCACCGCACCCTACGTGCTCCGCAACACCGGGTGATCGTTCTGGCGGGACGCGAACTCGAGGACGGCCGTGATGTCCTCGTCTTCGAGGTACGGGTAGTCGCCCAGGATCTCCTCTCGCGTCGCGCCGGCGGCGAGGAGATCGAGCACGTCCTTGACGCGGATTCTCAGGCCCCGGATGGTCGGACGTCCGCCACAGACCGACGAGTCAATCGAAATGCGTTCAATGGCGCTCACGGGGCTTCTCCAACCTCGCCGACGACGAGAAGTCCATTCTAGCGGACATCGGCTCGTCGGCCAGTCGCACGTCGCTGATGGACGACGGCCTCCCCTGTTGCACCTTCGCGGCCCCTGCCCCGTCCCGGGCGACCTGCCATCAGCAGCACGTGCGTGGCGGCCCAGGCCACTCCTCCCACCAGCGCTCCTGTAAGTCTTCGACGAAATGGTGCGTCTATTGCGGTCGCAGGCAGGCGCGACGGTGCGCCCCGGCCTCCGCAGACGAGTCCTCGTCTCGCAAGCCTCTGATTTCCTGGTAGTCAGGTCTTGGTGCGGAAGGGGGGACTCGAACCCCCACGTTCTTGCGAACGCCAGCCCCTCAAGCTGGTGCGTCTGCCAATTCCGCCACTTCCGCGACTGGGCGGGCACCGCGTGGGAGGGCCCACGCGACCGGACGCGAATTGTAGCAGACCGGGCGCCGTCCGAACCGCCCGGCCCAACCAGCGCCCCCGCTACTGCTGCGGCGGCTGGGATGACGGCTGCGCCGGCGCCTGTGCTGGTGCCGGCGCTTCGGCCGGGGCTGGCGCCGCCGGTGCGCTCTGCTGCTGCGGGACGGGCGCCGGCGCTGCCGGCGCAGACGTGCCGCCCACGACCGACGAGGGCCCGCTGCGGCCGACGATCGACAGGGCCAGCGCCCCGATGATGAACAACGCGCCGAGGATGGTGGAGGCACGCGTGAGCACCGTCGCCCCCTGCCGCGCCCCGAATGCCGTCTGGCTGCTGCCGCCGCCGCCAAAGGCGGCCGAGATGTCACCGCCCCGGCCCTGCTGCAGCAACACCACGAGCAGCAGGAGCAGGCAGACAATCACGTAGATGGCGACAATCAGGTAGTAGAGCATAACGCGCAAGTATAGCGCGGGACCGCCCAGCGGCGGTAGCGCGGCTTGGGTAACAGTTACTCTTGGCGCGACAGGGCGCGTGGCGTGCGGCTGGCCGCCCCTCACGTTTGACGCCTGGCCCGCCGCGGTCGTGAGGAGGCCCCGCCGATGGCCCGCCGCCGGCAGCGCGCGCCAGCCTCCAGCCGGCGCGCGCAGGCGCCGCCAGGCGCCGGCTCTCAGCCCTGCGCGATCAGCTCAGCTTGCCGCGCTTGACGATGTCGAAGAAGGTCCGGGGATCGAGGCTGGCGCCGCCCACCAGCGCGCCGTCCACGTCGGGTTGCCTGCGGAGGTCGGCCACGTTATCCGGCTTCACGCTGCCGCCGTAGAGGATGCGGCACGCCTCGGCCGCCCCGGCGCCGAACCACTGCTTCAGCCGGCCGCGAATGTGCGCGTGGGCTTCGCCAGCCTGCTGCGGCGTGGCGTTGCGGCCCGTGCCGATCGCCCACACCGGTTCGTAGGCGACCACCAGCGTGCCCACCTGCTCCGCGGTGAGCCCGTCGAGGCCGTCGCGCAACTGGCGGTCGAGCACGACGAGCGTCTGCTCGCCCTCGCGTTCCTCGAGCGTCTCGCCGATGCACACGATCGGCGTCAGTTCGTGGGCAAAGGCGGCCACGGTCCGCCGGTTCACGGTGCGGTCGGTCTCGCCGAAGTACCGCCGCCGCTCCGAGTGGCCGACGATCGCGTAATCGGCGCCTGCCTCGCGGATCATCCGGCCGCTCACCTCGCCGGTGTAGGCGCCCTCGTTCTCCCAGTACAACGTCTGCGCGGCCACGGCCACGTTGCTGTTGCGCGCCGCCTCGCACACGGTGTGCAGCGCCGTGAACGGCGGCGCCACGACGATGTCCACGCCCTCGATCTTCTCGACGAGCACGCGGAACTCCCTGGTGTAGGCGAAGGCCTCCTGCACCGTCTTGAACATCTTCCAGTTGGCGGCAAACAGCGGAGTGCGCATGGTGTGCAACCTGAGCAGCGCCGGCCGGCCGGCCGGCAGCCGGCGGCGGGCGGACGCAGTGTGCGGGGAGGGCCGTCGGGGCGGCCCGCCCCGCGGGATTACGCCTCGGGCAGCGCGGCGACGCCCGGCAGCGTGCGTCCGCCCAGGAACTCGAGCGAGGCGCCGCCGCCGGTCGAGATGTGGCTGATGCGGTCGGCCACGCCAGCCCTGGTGACGGCCGAAATCGAGTCGCCGCCGCCGATGATGGTGGTGCCGGAGACGGCCGCGACGGCGCGCGCCACCGCGTTGGTCCCGGCCGCGAAGGCGTCGATTTCGAACACGCCCATCGGGCCGTTCCAGACGACGGTCTTCGCGCCGCGCAGCACCTCCGCATAGCGCTCGGCGGTCCTGGGCCCGATGTCGAGGCCCATCCGGTCGCCGATCGCGGCATCGCCCACGGCGAGCGTCTCGACGGGCACGCCGGCCTCGATTCTCTCGGCCACCACGTGGTCGATGGGCAGCTCCAGCACGATCTTCCGGCCCGCCGCGCGCGCCTCGATGTCACGCGCCGCGTCGAGCAGGTCGCGTTCGACCAGCGACCGGCCGACGGGCACCCCGCGCGCCTCGAGGAACGTGTAGGCCATGGCGCCGCCGATGATCAGCGCGTCCACCTTGCCCAGCAGGTTCTGGATCACCTCGAGCTTGTCGGACACCTTCGCACCGCCGAGCACGGCCACGAAGGGCCGGTCCGGCGAGCCGAGCGCCTTCGACAGGTACGCCACCTCGTCGGCCATCAGGAAGCCCGCGGCCGCCTGTGCCACCCAGTGGACGATGCCCTCGGTGGACGCATGGGCGCGGTGCGCCGACCCGAACGCGTCGTTCACGTACAGGTCGGCGAGCGAGGCGAGCGCCTTCGCGAACTCGGGGTCGTTCTTCTCTTCCTCCTTGTGGAAGCGGACGTTCTCGAGCAGCACCACGCCGCCGTCGCCGGCCTTCTCGATGGCCTGCCGCGCGGGCGCGCCGATGCAGTCGCCGGCGAACACCACGTCGTGCCCGAGCAGTTCGCCGAGCCGCCTGGCCACCGGTGCGAGGCTGAACTCGGGGCTGGGGCCGCCCTTGGGTCGGCCCAGGTGGCTGGCGAGGATGACGGTGGCGCCCTGTTCGAGCGCGTAGCGGATGGTGGGCAGCGACGCGCGGATCCGCGTGTCGTCCGTGATGCGACCATCCTTGATCGGGACGTTGAAGTCGACGCGGATGAAGACCTTCCGGCCCTTCAGATCGAGATCGCGAATCGAGAGCTTGGCCATGGCACGCAGCGTTGGCGACCCGTCCGCCGCGGCGCGCCGCCACCGGCCCGGTGCGCGCGGGGCGCCCGGGCGGCGGCCGGCGGCCGGAGGCCGACGCGGGTGCGTCCTACAGACCCTTCCCCACCATGTAGCGCAGCAGATCGACGCAGCGGCAGGAATAGCCCCACTCGTTGTCGTACCACGACAGCACCTTCACGAAGTCGCCGTCCATCACCTTCGTGTACGCGCTGTCGACGATCGACGAGTTGGCGTTCTTGCGGTAGTCGATCGACACCAGCGGCGCGTCCTCCACGGCCAGGATGCCCTTCAGCGGCCCGGCCGCCGCCGCCTTGAACGCCGCGTTCACCTCCTCGCCGGTCGTCTTCCGGCCGACGATCACGGCGAGGTCCACCACCGAGACGTTCGGCGTCGGCACGCGCATGGCGAAGCCGTCGAGCTTGCCCTTGAGCGCGGGCAGCACCTCGCCGACGGCCTTGGCGGCGCCCGTCGTCGTGGGAATCATCGACAGCGCCGCGGCGCGCGCGCGCCGCAGGTCCTTGTGCGGCAGGTCGAGCAGGTGCTGATCGTTCGTGTAGGCGTGGATCGTGGTCATCCACCCCTTCACGATCCCGAACGAGTCGTGGAGCACCTTGGCGAACGGCGCCAGGCAGTTGGTGGTGCACGAGGCGTTGGAGATCACCACGTGGCGCGCCGGGTCGTAGCTCTCGTGGTTGACGCCCATCACGAACGTGCCGTCCGGGGCGGTGGCGGGCGCCGTGACGATGACCCGCCTGGCGCCGGCGGCGACGTGCTTGGCGGCGTCCTCGCGCTTGGTGAACCTGCCCGTGCTCTCGAAGACCACGTCCACGCCCAGGTCCTTCCAGGGCAGCGCTGCCGGGTCCTTCTGCGACAGCACCTGGAAGCGGTCGCCGTCGACGCGGATCCAGCCGTCACCGGCCTCGATCGCCGCGTCGAGGTTGCCGAGGATCGAGTCGTACTTCAGCAGGTGCGCCAGCGTCTTCGTGTCCGTGATGTCATTGACGGCCACGAAGTCGATGTCCTTGTGGCCGAGCGCGGCGCGCATGATGTTGCGGCCGATGCGACCGAAGCCGTTGATGCCAACCTTCACTGCCATCGAAGTCCTCCGGGGAAGCGCGCCGCGGTCGCGGGATCGCGCGGGGGGATGAAGACCTGGACCGGTCGCCGTGCGCCGGCCGGCGGCGACAGAGCATTCTACACCGGAGGCCCGCGGGCCGCCTTGCGCGCGTGCCAGCGCGCCGATATACTCGCGGCCGCCGCGCGTCTGCAGGCCGGTTCCCGCGCGACGGCGGGCTGTCTCGGCCCGCGCCTCGCCTCTCGGCATGCACGTCCTCTACACCGCGCTGGCCATCACCTTTGCGCTTGCCGCCCTGCCGGTCTTCGCCTGGCGTGCCTGGCGCCACGGCAAGTACGCCGAAGGGCTGGGCCAGCGGTTCGGCCGCGTGCCCGCCGCGCTGAACCCCGACGCCGACCCGTCGATCTGGATCCACGCCGTCTCGGTAGGCGAGGTGCTGGCCGCGCGCGCCATCGTCCCCGAACTGCGACGGCGGTATCCACGGCTGCGCCTCTTCCTGTCGACGACCACCATCACGGGACAGCAGGTGGCCCGGGCACGGGTGCCCGAGGTGGACGGGCTGTTCTACTTCCCGCTCGACCTGCCGTGGGTCGTGCGCCGCTGGCTGGACCGGCTGCACCCGGCGCTGTTCCTCATGATGGAGACCGAGCTGTGGCCCAACCTGCTGCGCGCCTGCCGCGCGCGCGGCGTGCGGACGATGCTGGTCAACGGCCGCATCTCGGCCCGCTCGTTCCCCCGCTACCGCCTCGTACGGCCCTTCATCGGGCGCGTCCTCGACGACGTGGATCTCTGTTGCGCGCAGAACGAGGAATCGGCGCGACGTCTGGTGGCGCTCGGCGCCGAACCGGCGCGCGTGGTGGTCACCGGCTCGCTGAAGTTCGATGCGCTCGACTGGGGCGGCGGCCGCGACCGCGTGCTGCGCTTCTTTCGAATCGGCCACGGGCGCATGGTGCTGATGGCCGCCAGCACCCTCCGGGGCGAGGAATCGGCGGTGCTGCGCGCCTTCCGCCGCCTGCGCACGCGGCATGTGGACGCCCTGCTGGTGATCGCGCCGCGGCACCCCGAGCGCTTCGTCGAGGTGGAGCAGTTGTGCGCGGCCGAGGGCTATCGCGTCGAGCGCCGGACGGCGCTGTCGATCGACGCCGGGCCTGGCGGTGACATCGTCGTGCTCGACACGGTGGGCGAGCTGGCGCGGCTCTTCGAGATCGCGACGCTGGTGTTCGTCGGCGGCAGCCTCGTGGCCGCCGGGGGGCACAACATCCTCGAACCGGCCGTCTCCGGCCGCCCGATCCTCTTCGGCCCGCACATGCAGAACTTCGCCGAGATCGCCTCCGAGTTCCTGGCGCGTGACGCGGCGGTGCAGGTGCGCGACGAGGCCCAGCTCGAGGATGCGGTGCTGCGGCTGGCCGACGATGCGCCGCGGCGCGCGGCGCTGGGCGCGGCGGCGCGCGCGCTGGTGGAGACCAGCCGCGGCGCGCGCGAGCGCACGCTGCGGGAGATCGCCCGCCTGCTGCCGCCGGGCGGCGAGCGCGGCACCGTGGTGCCGTTCACCAGGGGCGGTGCGTCATGACGCACCGCCCGCCCGTGCTGCCCGTGCCGCTGGCGCTCGCCCGGCCGCTGTCCTCGCTCTACGCGAGCCTGGCGCGCCGGAGGCGATCCACGACGCGCCGCCACGCGCGACGGCTGCGCCGGCCCGTCGTGAGCGTGGGCAACGTCTCGGTGGGCGGCAGCGGCAAGACGCCGCTGGTGGCGCTGGTGGCCGCCCTGCTGCGCGACCTCGGCGAACGTCCCGCCGTGTTGAGCCGCGGCTACGCGCGCGCCGTCATCGAGGACGGCGCCGTGGTCGTCAGCGACGGCGTCGCGCTGCGCGCCGACCTGCACCGGGCGGGCGACGAGCCGCTGTGGCTGGCGCGCACGCTCCCGGGCGTGGCCGTCCTCGTGTCAGCCGATCGCCATCTCGCGGGAGCGCTCGCCGAATCGCGGCTCGGCGCCACGGTCCACGTGCTCGACGATGGGTTCCAGCACCATGGGCTGGCGCGCGACGTGGACCTGGTGATCGTGTCGGCCGCCGACGCCGCCGACCTCCCGCTGCCGGCCGGCAGGCTGCGCGAGCCGCTCGACGTGCTGGCCGAGGCCGACGCGCTGGTGGTTCCCGAGGGCGACGAGGTGCCGGCGTTCGTGCGCGAACGGCTCGACGATGGTGCGCCGGTGTTCACGATGGGGAGGACACTGGG
>WBZR01002482.1_pt1 | contig 18867 bp, 13 predicted proteins | sample 5204231 | NCBI WGS metagenome assembly WBZR01 (sample SAMN12412403, study PRJNA552823) | activated sludge metagenome | isolation source: activated sludge from anammox sidestream of wastewater treatment plant... | place: USA: Virginia | collected 2017-08 | reverse complement strand
AGGTCAGCGTCGCACCCGTCACGACTTCGCCCGGCTCCAGCACCGCCGGCAGGCCGCCGAATGCCGGCGTCATGTCGGCCACCTGCGAGGTCACGGTCAAAACCGCCGTGTCGCATTGCGTCTGGTTCGGCGCCGGCGCACAGACTTGGTAGGTCACGGTGCAGGGATTGGGCGTGGCATCAAACGTCGCCGTGCCGGCTGCGCTCACGCTGCCATTGGCACAGGTGCCGCCGGTATAGGTGAAGACGCTGCCCGCCGGATATTGATCGTTGGTCGACAGATCGAAGGTGTTGCCGGTCGATCCGCCCGGCGCACTCGTCGCGTCATCCACCGCATCGATGATCGGCGCACTCTGCGTCGTGCTGTTGTTGCCGCCCGTGCCGGTGCCACCGTTGCTGTCGTTGGTCGCACCGGTCGTGCCGGTGAACACCACGCCCGTCTGCGGCGTGTCGCTGCCGCCCGGTGTGCCCGGTGCGGTGTAGTCGAAGGTGCAGACGATGGAGGCACCATTGGCCACGGTCGCCGGTGTCGCCGGCACGCACACGAGGTTGCTGATCGTGCCCGCGTCCACGCTCGGCACGCAGCTCGCGTTGCTGGCCGCATCCGGACCGGCGTTGGCGCAGGTCAGCGTCGCACCCGCCACGACTTCGCCCGGCTCCAGCACCGCCGGCAGGCCGCCGAATGCCGGCGTCATGTCGGCACTTTCAATCACCGTGTCTACCGTGCTGGAGCACCACGGCGGGGGGACCTCCCCCCACGAGGAACAGTTCGGATCACCGCCGCCTTTGACGGCCGCGGTATTGCTCACACTCGGCAGAGCCGCTGCCGTGGGCGTCACGTTGATCGTGAACGTCACCGAGCCACCGACGATCAGCGCCGCTTGCGCTGCCGTGCAGGTGATCTTCTGGGCAACAATCGTGCACCCAGCGCCGCCCGTCGCGGAAACGATCGTCAGTCCAGCCGGGACATCATCGATGACGCTTGCATCTGCCGTGGCTGGACCCGTGCCGTTGTTCGTCACGGTGATGGTGTAGCTGTAAGGCACGCCGAGCGCTGCCACTGCCGGGCCGCTTTTGCTGATATCGAAGTCCGGCGCAGGCAACGGGTGCGAGACCGAACATGCCGTGCAACTCGGCGGAGTGTCGCCACCGCCGCCCGTGCCGGTCACGTTGTTGGCCACGCTGCCGGATGCCGAGGCGTTGACCGTGGCGGTGTATTCGACGGTATAGCCGCCGATGGCGGTACCCGCCGGCAGGGTGCAGCTCAGGCTGCCACTGCACGTGAACTGCGGGCTCTGGTTGCTGACGCTGCCGAAGGTGAGGCCTGTGCCGAGCGTGTCGGTGAGGGTGAAGACGCTGGTCAGGGGCGCACTGGCGATGTTGACGGTCACGGTATAGGTGATGGTGTCGCCGACGTTGACGGCGGTACCACCCGTCGGGTTTGCGGCCTTGTTGAAGGTGATGACCGGCTTGGCCACCACGGTCTGGGCGTGTGCGGTGTTGGGTGCGGTATTGGGTGGAGTGGTTTCGTTCGCTGCCGCGATCACCGTGTCCAGCGGAATCGGACCCGGGTTGGTTGGCGCGACGACATAGTTGAAGCTGAAGCCGAGCGACTGCCCCGGTGTCAGCGTGGTCGGCATGCCGGTGAAGGTGATGGTGCAAGCCGGCGCAGGATTGTAGGTCGCGACGACGCCCACAGGCACCACGGTGAAAGTCACCGCAGCAGGGCAGGTGGCGGGAATGGCCGGATTGCCCAGGGTCACGCCATAGGTCACGCCCGTGGCCGTCGTGTCACCCGCATTGTTGAAGGTGAAGCTGCCGTAGGAGGTGTCACCCGGCAGCACGGCAGGGGTCATCGTGGCCACGGTGCCCACATCGACGCCGGTCACGGACGGCACGATCACGACCGGTTCGACGAACAAGGGCGAACGCTCCAGGGCCCAGAGGTCGAGGCCCTTGGCGGTGCCGAAATATTCGTTCGCGTTGTTGTTGCAGTCGCCGTTCGAGTCGCTGCTGCCAGTGATCTGGCGGTAGTACTTGCCGCTGCCGTTCCAGTTGGCATCGGCGGAATCGACGCCGACGAGCGAGTGGTTCGGGGTCGGCTGCGCTTCAGGATGTCCTGCGCCGCAGAGATGGCCGTTGAGTTGGCCGATCAGGGTGTTGTTGGCGGTACGGTGACCGCGGTCATCGAAGTACACGGTGGTGGCTTCGGCGGCATTGAAGGCGTTGAGCTTGGCCAGGGTCGGGCCGCCATCGACATTGCCCTCGATGTCGATCATCGGGAAGTGGATTTCACCGTTGCGCCCGACGATCTGGAAGTTGTAGTTGCCGACCGGGAAGGGATTGCCGCCGTTGTCCAGGCCATTCCAGAGCACGGAATGGTTGCCCGACAAGGCCACGCCGGTCATCACCCGATTGCAGACATTGGCCGGGTCGTAGTCGTCGAGGCAGTTGGGCGGCGTATCGCCCGGGCCGGTCGCACCGCGCTTGACGACGATTTCGTAGGTCAGGGTATTGAGCGTGGTAAAGGTGAAGACACCACCCGAAGACACCGTCGAATTGTGCCCGCCCATGTTGCCGACGAAGGTCGGTGCGCTGAGCTGGGGTTGCAGCGGCGCCTGCGGGATCGCAAGGGCGGTGAGGACACGATTGACCTCGACCGCATTCGGGCCGGCAGGAGACACATCGCTGAAGAACACCGGATAGGTCGGACGCTCCGCCGCCACGCCCGCAGTAAACGAAGTCCCCGCATTGACGTTCTGGTTGCTGCCGCGAATGTCCTTGTAGAGCGGCGCGCCGCCGTCGATGAAGCCCTTGGGATTGGCGTAGAACACCGCACGGTTGGGGTCCAGGCCCTGGAAGGTCTGGCGATAGCGGTAGCCGTCATCGGAAACGTAATACAGGTTGTTGCGCAGGTAGCGGCCGTTGACGTCGAGGTAAACCGCCCAGACGTAGGTGAAGACGCGGCCGTTGAGGTCGGCCAGCGAGGACTGATTCGCGCGTACCGTGACATCCCAGGCTTGCACCAGGCTGGCATGGGCCGCCGGGTTGGCAATGCTGGCGTTGTTAGTGTTGCCACTGCCACCGTAGAAGCGCACGCCATAGATGCCTGCACCGCCCGGTGGCACCTGGTACCAGCAGGGGGTAAAGCCGTTGGTAACGGTAGCGCTGCCGTCGGCACTGTTGGGGCCGGCAAGCTCGGCCGCGCGGCTGGCGATCAAGCCACCCGACCCTGCGCCGGCGTTGCCGTCGCAGGTCAGCACCGCCGAGGCATTCGACGGATTGGTCTCGGTACCCCTGGTGCCGAAGTTCTGTGGCGCCCAGAGGCGAATGAGGCCGGTATTGGCTGCGGTGCGGTTGCGCGAACCGAGCAGGATCACCTCACCCTCGCGTGCATAAACATAGGTGAACTGGGTCTGCCGCGCGACACCCGCCGACAGGGTTGCCGAGAGGTCCATCACCCCGCGGTTGCCGGTCGATCCCGGGCCCGATGCGGGATGAAGCGTACGGGTACCTTCGGCAAGTACCGTGCCGCTGCCAAACAGCAGCAGGCACGAGGTGAACAACACGGCCGCGCGCGAACGCGCGTGCAGCACGGACAACAACTGAACCCATCGGGGCATGACCTGCTCCACGTTTTGCTTCGACTTCATGGAGCCGGATCACTCGATCGACGAGTCGTCCACGCTCCCCCTGTAACGCGCGCACGAAAACCCACAAACATGTGCGACTGCACAACATTTGACCGGGAAAACTTGATCTACGTCAAGCAAATCCCTTGACGATCCTCACGAAAACTCACCGGGGAACGTCTGAACAAGTCGTCACTGCAGAGGAGTGAAGCGACGTGTCACTCCGGAAATTCCATCAAAATCAAAAGACTGGATTGCTTCGCTGCGCTCGCACTGACAAAAATCCGACGTGCTCAGACCTTCTCCAGGAACGACTACCCCCCCGGAATTGTGCACTGCAACATGTTTCGATGGCACGACCACGGTCGGTCATGCGGGCACCGGGCGAAGCGCGTCCCGATTGCCACGTCACTTCGCTCCTCTCCATGACGACGTGTTCAAACCTTTCCTAACTGGCGACCTTCATCTTCTTCGCCACGGCCTTCGTCACCCCAGGCGTTTTCGTCGCCGACTTCTTCGCGGCTGCCTTCTTCGTCACTGTCTTCTTTGCAGGAGCCTTTTTCGCGGCCGATTTCTTCGCCGGCGCCGCCTTCTCCGTCACGGCCTTGCCCGCGGTCTTCTTCGCAGGTGCCTTCTTCGCCGCGGCCTTGCGTCCGAAGCCCTTGCGTGCCGGCTTGCCGGTTTCTTCCATCATCTGGCGCACCTCGTCCAGGGTCAGGGTGGCCGGATCGCGGTCCTTGGGGATCTTGCCGTTGCGCTCGCCATCGGAGAGATAAGGACCGAAGCGGCCGTTGAGCACCTGGATGGCGGAGCCGTCGAAGGCCTTGATGATGCGGTTGCGCGCAATCTCTTCCTTCTCGCGCACGAGGAAGAGGGCGCGATCGAGGTCGATGGTGTAGGGATCGTCTTCCTTCTTGAGCGAGGCGTAGGTGCTGCCACGCTTGGCGAAGGGGCCGAAGCGACCGACCGCGACGGTGACATCCTCGTCGCCATCCTTGCCCAGGGTGCGCGGCAGCTTGAACAGTTCCAGCGCCTCGGCAAGGGAAATGGTGTGGATGCTCTGGCCGGGCCGGAGCGAAGCGAAGCGCGGCTTGTCCTCGTCCTCCTTGGTGCCAATCTGGGCGAACGGCCCGAACCGCCCCAGGCGCACGCTGAGCGGCTTGCCGCTGGCCGGGTCCGGACCCAGCACGCGCGCGCCGGTGACTTCGGAACGATCCACGCTGTCGGTCTTTTCCTCGACCAGCGCCTTGAACGGCCTCCAGAACCGCTCCATCAACGGCACCCACTCTTCCTCGCCACGACTGACCGCGTCGAGCTCGTCTTCGAGCCGGGCGGTGAAGTCGTAATCGACGTACCGGGTGAAGTGGCCGGCGAGGAACTTCGCCACCGCGCGACCAACGTCGGTCGGGCGGAAGCGACGCGCGTCGAGCAGGACGTATTCGCGATTGAGCAGGGTCTGGATGATGCTGGCGTAGGTCGAGGGCCGACCGATGCCGTATTCCTCCAACGCCTTGACCAGGCTGGCCTCGGAATAGCGCGGTGGCGGCTCGGTGAAGTGTTGACCGGCGAGGATCGAGGCGAGTGGCACGCTCTCGCCCTGGCGCAACGCCGGCAACTTGCGGCCCTCGTCATCGTCCTCGCTGCTGCGGGTGTCCTTGCCTTCCTCGTAGACCGCGAGAAAACCGGGATCGATGACGGTGGTGCCGCTGGCGCGAAAGCCGTCGTCGGGACCGGCAGCCAGGTCGACGGTGACGGTGTTGAGCGTGGCCGGAATCATCTGGCAGGCGACGGCGCGCTTCCAGATCAGTTCGTAGAGCCGTGCACCATCGTGGTCGAGGAAGGCGGCGACCGCCTTCGGACTGCGCAGCGCCGAGGTCGGACGAATCGCCTCGTGCGCCTCCTGCGCATTTTTCGACTTGGTCTTGTAGACATTGGCCGTGGCTGGCAGCGCATGGGCGCCGAACTCGCGTCCGATCGCCTCGCGCAGTTCGGCCACGGCCTCCTGCGATAGGTGGGTCGAGTCGGTACGCATGTAGGAAATCAAGCCAACCGTGCCCTCGGCACCCAGTGCCACGCCCTCGTACAGCTTCTGCGCCACACGCATCGTGCGGCTGGTGGAAAAGCCGAGCTTGCGCGCGGCTTCCTGTTGCAGGGTCGAGGTAATGAAGGGCGGCGCCGGACGACGCTTGCGCTCCTTGCTCTGCACCTGCGCCACCACCAGCTTGCCGCCGGCGAGATCAAGCAGGCGCGCACGCGCGGCTTCGGCATCGGCCTCGTTGCCGAGGTCGAATTGTTCGAATTTCTTCCCGGCGAGCTTCACCAGGCGCGCACTGAAGGGCTGCGCCGGATGCGCGAGCTGGGCCTCGATCGACCAGTATTCGCGCGTGATGAAGGCTTCGATCTCTTCCTCACGCTCGACGATCATGCGCAGCGCGGGCGACTGCACGCGGCCGGCGGACAAGCCGCGCTGGACCTTGCGCCACAGCACCGGCGAGAGATTGAAGCCGACGAGGTAGTCGAGCGCGCGACGCGCCTGCTGGGCGTTGACCAGATCGGTCGAAACGGCACGCGGGTGGGCGATCGCTTCCTGGATCGCACGCGGGGTGATCTCGGTGAACACCACCCGATGCACCGGCCGCTCGCCGATCAAGCCACGCTCGCGCAGGATCTCTTCGATATGCCAGGAGATCGCCTCGCCCTCGCGGTCCGGGTCGGTCGCCAGATACAGCGCCTGTGCGCCGCGAGCGGCCTTGGCGATGGCCTCGACATGGCGCTCGTTCTTGTCGATCAGGTCGTAGCGCATCGCGAAGCCGGCGTCGGGATCGACCGCGCCCTCCTTGGGCACCAGGTCACGTACGTGGCCATAGGACGCGAGGACCTGGAAATCCTTGCCGAGGTACTTGTTGATCGTCTTGGCCTTGGCCGGGGATTCGACGATGAGGAGATTCTTGGGCATGTCGCCTTCTTGTGATGGGGATGCGGCACCGGCACGGTGTCGTCGGGCAAGCCGTAGCCGGCTGTCCTTTTCTAGTCAAAGCATGCGCCGCGCCCGAGTGTCAAGCCGTGCCCCGCCGCAACGACGTCAGCAGGGCGGGCGCGGCCTCGCGGCATGGGGTTCGGCCCAGCGCACTTCGCGGGGCATCGGCAAAGTATCGCATGCACATCAGGAAACATCTGAACACCTCGTCATGGCGAGGAGCGAAGCGAGGTGGCAATCCAGAAACCACATCAAAATCAAACAACTGGATTGCTTCAGCGAGCTCGCTAATGACGGCATCCCAAGGTGTTCGGATCGTCCCTGGCCACCGACATCCGTGCCAGGCAGAATGCATGCGGGATGACGGGCAGTGCCGCCACGGCCCGCACCACCCTGCCAAAGACAAAGGCGAACAGGCAATCGCGCGAGTCTTGCGATGAGCCCGATCCCGCGGCTGCGTCAGTGCATCGTCTCGGCCGCATCATCGAACATGAAACTCTCCATCCAGGCGAAGGCGGCCTCCTGCCCGGGCTGGTTGAACAACACCATCAACACCACCCACTTGAGGTCATCGAGATCGATCTCATCCAGATCGAGCGCCATCGCCCGTTCGATCACGCATTCCAGTTGCTGCGCATCGAGCACCCCGCCATCGCGCAGGAACATCAGGAAGCCACGGCATTCGGCATCCAGCCGCTCGGCTTCGCGCTCGGCATACAGGCGCACCGATCCCGGCTGCTCGCCCTCGCGCGCCGGCTCGAATCCGGCGCGCTGGTTCGCCAGCGCATCGAGCCAGTCGAACGCCTTGGCAACCTCGGAAGGGCTGAAACCCGCCTGGATCAGGCCGGCCTGAAGGGTGGCGCGATCCCGAACCGCATCGGGATCGTCATAGAAGAAGTTTTCGAACAGGTAAAGCAGTACGTCCAGCAAGGTTTTCATCCTCTGCCCGGACCTTGCAGTCGGGCATGTGGGAGAACGTCACGTGCGCCGCAATGCGTAGCGCCCATGCGCCGCGACCACGCGCCCATCCAGTTCCATGAGGATCAGCATGGAGGATAGGGTTTCGACCGTCAACCCGGTGCGTTGGGCGAGCAGGTCGATCGGAACCGGATCATGACCCAGCGCAGCGCGCAGGCGGAGGTAGTCCTCATCTTCCTCCGGTGCCGCCGTTTCGGCCTCGGCATCGTCGTCCTCCGGCGCAGCGAGCCGGTGGCGCAGGGCATGGGCGAGTTGCGCCGCGTGCGGGGCGAGGGCCTCGACGATCTCCGGCACGGTTTCGACCAGCGCCGCACCCTCGCGGATCAGCCGATGACAGCCACGCGCCAGCGGATTGTGGATCGATCCGGGCAGGGCAAAGACCTCCCGCCCCGCCTCGGCCGCCTCGCGCGCCGTGATCAGCGCGCCACTGCGTTGCGCCGCCTCGACCACCAGCGTGCCCAGGCTCAGGCCGGCGATGATCCGGTTGCGCTGCGGAAAGTGCTCGCGCCGTGGTCCGGTTCCGGGTGGGTACTCGCTGACGATCGCGCCGGCCGCCGCGATCGCCTCGGCCAGCGCACGGTTGCGCGCCGGATAGACCTGGTCGAGGCCGGTCGCGACCACGGCGACGGTCGGCTGGCCGGCATCGAGCGCGGCACGGTGTGCGACGGCGTCGATGCCGTCGGCAAGTCCGCTGGTGATGACCAGGCCGGAACGAGCCAGATCACGGGCGAAGTCGCGCGCATTGGCGCTGCCGCCGTCGGTCGGGTTGCGACTGCCGACGATGGCGATCTGCGCGAACCACAGCCACTGCGGATCGCCCGCGACGAACAGTGCCGCCGGCGCACGCGGCGCACGCTGCAGCAAGGCGGGAAAATCCGCGCCATCACACGCCAGCAGATGATGACCCGGCTGTTCGAGCCAGACGCGGTCGTCGGCGAGTCTCGCCGGATCGGGCTCGGCCAGCCAGTCGATCGCCGCCTGCGGCACCGATGCGGCGCGCAGACGTGCCGCATCGGCATCGGCCAACGCCCGAATCGAACCGAACTCGTCGAGTAACTGGCGGATGCGCACCGCACCCAGACCGGGCGCACGGATCACCCGCAACCAGGCATCGAGACGGTCGGTTGCGGAAACGGAGGGCATTGCGCAAGGAACCGGGCACGCCGTCGGGCGTGCCCGGGATGACATCAGAGCCGATCGGGAGCGTCGATGCGGTCGCCAAGCTGGACGGCACGAATGCCATCCATGACCAGACCGTAGCTCATCTTGTCGAAGGTGCGGAAGATCATCACGTGGCCGGCGAACTCATCCGGCAGCTTGACCTTGTTGCGATCCATCTCGGCCACGATGCGGTGCTTGTGCGCAACGTCGTCGCGGACCTTCTCGCCCTGATGCCAGATCGAGAACACCTGGCCGTTCTCGACACCTTCGCGCGCCCCGGCCGAGATCGCGACCACGTCGTAGCGACCGCCGAACTGGAGATGGTCGGTCACCGCCAGGATGCGGCCGTTGCCCGGAATGCTCGCCGGCGCATGCGGATAGAAGCTCAGGTCATAGGGGAAGGCGTCGTAGGGCATCACGAGGTCGCCCTTGCGCACCTCGAAACCGCCCGGCTGGACCAGGATGGTGCTGGTATCACCGTCGTGGGTCACCTGGCCCTGAGCCACTTCGTTCACTTCCCAGCCGAGGAAGTCGAAGCGCTTGCGCGCGACGAAATGCTGTGCCCAGCGAATGCTGCTGCTGGTCGGTTCGAGGCCCTTCTCGGCGCTCCAGGCGTCGCGCCGCAGGATCGGCTCGCGCTCGGGATGCTTTTCGGTCGCGATCGGCATGACCCCGTAGCGGACGCTCGGGCGCACGATCGAGACCCGGTCACCCGGAGCAAAGTGACTGTTGCGGACATAGACCACCTGGCCGGTCGCGCTGCGCAGGCGGCTCTCCTCGTTGCCGATCACGTAAGGCAACGATTTGTATTCCTCGTCGTCGAGCACGTGCTGGTTGCGGAGGAAATCCTCCACTTCCGCCAGCGGCACCGCCGGGATCGGCAGCGCTTCGGCGCGAACCTTGGGCGAGAGCTTTTGCACCATCAAGGCCGGCTGGTTGCGGCCCTGACCCAGGTAGGCAAGGCTGAGCACGTCGCCCGGATAGATGAGATGCGGGTTCTCGATCTGCGGATTGGCCTGCCAGATCTCGGGCCACAACCACGGTTCGTTGAGGAATCGCTTCGCGATGTCCCAGAGGGTGTCACCCTTCTGCACCACGTAGGTATCCGGATGGTCTGCCCGCAACTCCACGGCGATCGAAGCCGAGGCGATGGTGAACAGCGCTGTCGCACAAATTACAAGGATTTTCTTAAGCATGGCGTCCATCTACCTGATTCCCCAAGCAGGTTTGCCCCCCTGAACCTGTGCGGAATATAACGGAAATCCGCGCCAAAGCGAAACAGGCCTGCGACACGAGGCTAGAATGCACCCGTCGCGCCCACCGTGACGGTGTCGCCGCGGTCTTGCAAGCGCCCATTTCCAGCCCCACTTCCTTGTCATGAACCTGCTTCCGATCCTCGAATTCCCCGATCCCCGCCTGCGCACCGTGGCGCGCGAGATCGACCCCGCCGAACTCGACGAAGGCTTCCGTGCGCACGTCGCGGCGATGTTCGAGACGATGTATGCCGCGCCCGGCATCGGTCTTGCCGCCAGCCAGGTCGACGACCATCGCCGCTTCATGGTGATCGACGTGTCCGAGACACACGACGAGCGCCGCGTCTTCGTCAACCCGCGCATCCTCAGCCGCGAGGGCGAACAGGTCTGTCAGGAAGGTTGTCTGTCGGTGCCCACGATCCAGGCGGATGTGACGCGCTCGGAAAAGATCGTGGTGGCGGCGCTGGACGAATTCGGCACGGCCTTCGAACTGACTGCCGATGGCCTGCTGGCGGTCTGCATCCAGCATGAGATGGACCACCTGCTCGGCAAGCTGTTCATCGACTATCTCTCTCCGCTCAAGCGCGACCTGATCAAGCGCAAGCTCGCCAAGCGCCAGCGCAGCGCCGCTTGAACCGCTCCGCCTGCGTCTCCGCGCCGCGCCCCGCCCGCAGGATGCCTGCATGAGCCTTCGACTGCTGTTTGCCGGCACCCCGGAATTCGCCCTGCCCGCCCTGCACGCCGCGCTTGGCGGCGGCGAAGTGCTGGCGGTCCTGACCCAGCCCGATCGCCCCGCCGGACGCGGGCGACAGCCGCAGGCCAGCCCGGTCAAGCGTCTCGCACTCGAACACGGCATCGCGGTGCTGCAACCGCCGAGCCTGCGCGATGCCGAGGTCCAGGCGCAGTTGCGTGCCTTCGCACCCGATCTCCTGATCGTGGTGGCCTACGGTCTGATCCTGCCGCAGGCGGTGCTCGACATCCCGCGTTTCGGCGCCTGGAACGTGCACGCCTCGCTGCTGCCGCGCTGGCGAGGCGCGGCCCCGATCCAGCGCGCGATCGAAGCCGGCGATGCCGAAACCGGCGTCTGCCTGATGCAGATGGAAAAAGGCCTCGATACCGGCCCGGTGCTGTTGCGCGAACGCACCGAAATCACGCCCGACGACAGCGGCGGCAGCCTGCATGACCGCCTCGCGACGATGGGAGGCGCGTTGCTCGGCGAAGGGCTCGCGCGCCTGCGCCGGCAGGGCACGCCGCTGCCGGCCGAAGTCCAGCCCGAGGTCGGCGTCACCTACGCGCACAAGCTCGACAAGGCCGAGGCCCGGCTCGACTGGCAGCGCCCGGCCGACGAGCTGGCGCGCAAGGTCCGCGCCTTCCAGCCCTGGCCGGTGGCCGAAGCCGAGGTCGAGGGCGAGCGCCTGCGCATCCACGCCGCCATCGCCGTACCCGGTGCCGGCGCGCCGGGCGCGATCCTGGCCGCGACGCGCGCGGGCATCGACGTCGCCTGCGGTGCCGACGCGCTGCGCCTGCTGCGGGTGCAACGCGAGGGCGGCAAGCCGATGGCGGTGGCGGATCACCTCAACGCTCGCCCCGGCCTGCGCCGATGAGCACACGTCCGGGCACACAGGTTCGCGTCGTCGCCGCGCGCGTGATCATGGCGATCCGTTTCGAAGGCCGCTCGCTCAAGGCGGTGCTGCCCGATGCCGTCGCCGGACTGGCCGATGCACGCGACCGGGCGCTGTGCGAGGCGATCGTCTTCGCCGCGACGCGCTGGCTCTGGCGCTACGAATTCTGGCTGGCGCAACTGCTGGAACGGCCGCTGCCGAAAGCGGCTCGTCCAATCCACGCCGTGCTGCTCGCCGGCCTTGCCCAACTGGATGCACTGGCCTTGGCCGAGCACGCCGCACTCGCGGCGACCGCCGAGGCCGCGCGTGAATTGCGCCAGCCGCGCATGGTCGGCCTGGTCAACGCCGTGCTGCGCCGCTTCCTGCGCGAACGCACCGCACTGGATGCACTCGCCCATGCCGATGTGGTGGCCTCCAGCGCACACCCGCGCTGGTTGATCGAGGCCCTGCAGCGTGACTGGCCTGGACAAGCCGAAACGATCCTCGCGCAGAACAACCTGCAGGCCCCGATGTGGCTGCGGGTGAACCTCGCCCGCCACAGCCGCGATGCCTGTCGCACGCGCCTCGCCGCAGCCGGGATCCAGAGCGAGCCCGATGCGCTCGCACCGGCGGCACTGCGCCTTGAACACTCGCTCTCGCCCACTCGCCTGCCGGGATTTTCCGAGGGTGAACTGTCGGTGCAGGACGTGTCGGCCCAGCTTGCCGTGCCGCTGCTGCAGGCGCGCGAAGGCGAACGGGTGCTCGACATCGGCGCCGCACCCGGCGGCAAGACCGCGCACCTTCTCGAAACCGTGCCCGGCGCGCGGGTCACCGCACTCGACATCGACGCTGCACGTCTGGCCCGGATCGAGGCCACGCTGGCACGAATCGGAGCCTCGGCATCCTGCATCGTCGGCGACGCGACCCGGCCGCAGACGTGGTGGGATGGCCAACCCTTCGACCGCATCCTGCTCGATGCCCCCTGCTCGGCGACCGGCGTGATCCGGCGCCAGCCCGACATCAAATTGCACCGCCGCGCCGAGGACATCCCGGCACTGGTGGCCCGCCAGGCGACGCTGCTCGATGCAGCCTGGCCTATGCTGCGTCCGGGTGGACGTCTAGTCTATGCAACCTGTTCCGTGCTGCGTGCCGAAAACGACGGTCAGATCGATGCCTTCCTTGCGCGTACTCCCACCGCTCGCACCATCGCGGCACCCGCCGGCCTTGGCCTGTCGGTCGGCAGTGGCGTGCAGCGCTTCGCCCAGGCCGGCGGTGGCGACGGCTTTTTTCTTGCGCTCCTGGAAAAAGATGCTGCCAGCGCTTCTGCTGCTGGCGCTGGCCGGCTGTAGCACGCCACCACGGCATGCCACGATCCACGCCGCGCATACCCTCGCCGGCGGCGCCGAACTGGAACTGGAAGTGCTGCAACAGATCCAGCTCAGCAGCGTGATGCGCGATGCCCTCGACCACGGCATCGCGCTGCGTCTCGCCTACCGCATCGAAACCTGCGGCCAGCGCCGCGAGCGCGCTTTCTGGCTGCGTCACGCTCCGCTCAAGCGCCAATACGAATTGCAACTGGAAGGCGCAACCGAGGTTCGCGACTTCGCCCGTGTGGCAGCACTCGAAGCCGCGCTCGACCGGGTCCGCCTGCCGCTCGACTTGCCCGCCGACGCTGCCTGTGGCGGGAACGTGCAGGTCCGGCTCGACCTCGCCGCATTGCCGACACCGCTGCGCTTTCCGGCTTTCTTCGCGGCCGAGCAGTGGCAGCTCGCCTCGGCCCCGTTCGCCTGGCCGGCCTCGTGAAGGGCGTCGATCGCAAGACTCTGCTGCGCATCGGCCTGCCACTGGCACTGGTGTTGCTGCTGCTCGCCGGGCTCTATCTGGTGGCCGACGCCCAGGGCCTCGGGCCGCGCTACACGCGCTGGTATCCGGCCGTGTTCATCGCCACGATCGGTGCGATCACGCTGTTGACCCTGACGATTGCCAATCGACTCTGGCGCCTGCGTCGGCAGTTGCGCCGGGGCGAACCGGGCGCGCGCCTGACCCGGCGGCTGCTGATGCTGCTGGTGTTGCTGGCCTTGCCGCCACTCCTGCTCGTGTACGGCTTCGGGGTGCGCTTCATCGGCGTGACGGTCGACTCCTGGCTGCCGGCAAACAACGCCGACGCGCTCACCGACGCCCTCGCACTGGGCCAACGCTATCTCGATGAACGCATCGTCGAGGCGCGCAACGCCACCACCCGGGCGCGCGGCACACTTGATGCCGCCACCGATGGAACACTCGACGACACCCTCGAAGACGCACTCGATGCCAGTGGCGCGCGCCAGATGGTGATCTACGAGGGCGACGGCCGGGTGCGCGCGGTGGCGGCGGCGGAGCCGTCCCTGCTGTTGCCCGGACCTGCGCCGGACGAGGCCCGCCTCGCACTGCGCAGTCGTGACTTGTACGTCACCACCGAGCGTGAGGGCGAGGCCCTGCGCATCCGCGTGCTGACCCAGCTTTCCGGCACGCGCAGCCTGCAGGCGCTGTTCGCCCTGCCCGCCGATGCCGCCTCGCAGGCGCTCAACGTCGAGGCTGCGGTGCATGCTGCAGCGCGCGCCCTGTACCTGCGCGACTCGCTCAAGATCGCCTTCATCCTGATCCTGAGCCTGGTGCTGCTGCTCTCGCTGTTTGCCACGGTGCTGGCGGCATTCGGACTGGCGCGTCGGCTCGTCGCCCCGATCGCGCGCCTGTCGACCGCGACCCGGCTGGTCGCCGAGGGCCGTTTCGACGCGCAACTGCCCGAGGGCGAGGACGACGAACTCGGCTTCCTGGTGCGCTCGTTCAATCGCATGACGCGCGAACTGGAACTGACCCGCGCCAAGGTGCGCGTCAGTGCCGAGGAAACCGAGCGTCAGCGTGCCTTCCTCGAAACCGTGCTCGCGCACCTTTCCGCCGGCGTGCTGGTGGTCGACGGCAGCCTGCAGGTGCGCAGCATGAATGCCGCCGCGCGCAGCATGCTCGGGCTGGCACACGATGCGGGCGCAAGCTGGCCGCTGGCCGAACTGCGCCGGGTCGCACCACGCGCCGAACGCCTCGTCACCGTGCTGCTGCAACGCCTGCGCGAGGGCGCGCGCGAGTGGCGCGAGGAAGTCACGCTCGACGACGGCGCCGGCGATCTGCGCGTGGTGCTGCTGCGCGGTGCACGCCTGCCCGATGCCGGCGCGGTTGCGGTGTTCGACGACGCCACGGTGATCGATCACGCCCGTCGCGATGCGGCCTGGGCCGAGGTTGCGCGCCGCCTCGCGCACGAGATCAAGAATCCGCTGACGCCGATCCAGCTCGCCGCCGAGCGATTGCGCCGGCGCGTCCTGCCCAAGCTCGGCGAGGACGACGCCCAGGTGCTCGATCGCGCCACTCACACCATCGTCGCCCAGGTCGATGCACTCAAGAACATGGTCAACGACTTCGGCGACTACGCCCGCCCGGCAAGTCTCGCGCTCGCCCCGCTCGACCTCAACGGCCTCGCCGGCGAAGTCCTCGACCTCTATGAGCAGGATGCTCGCGTGGTGCTGGGACGGAATTTCGAGCCAACCCTTCCACGGGTGGTCGCCGATGCCGGACGCATCCGCCAGGTGCTGCACAACCTGCTGAAGAATGCCCTGGAAGCGGCGAGCGAGCGCAGCCGTTGCCGCATCGATGTCGCCACACGGGTGCGCGAGGAGGCCGGGCGGCACTGGGTCGAACTCGCCGTCGCGGACGATGGTCCCGGCCTGCCCGAGGGTTTCGATACCCAGTGGTTCGAGCCCTACCGCAGCACCAAGCCGCGCGGCACCGGCCTCGGCCTTGCGATCGTCGCGCGCATCGCGCGTGAACACGGCGCCCGCTTCCATGCCCAGCGCCGGCCCGAGGGCGGCGCGCTCTTCGTCCTGCTGCTGCCGGTGTCCTGAGCCGGCGACAACGACGAACCGGAATTGCTCGCAATTGTCATTGACATTCATTCGCATTCGCATCAGCATTGAGCGTGTTCCTCCCGTCCCGGTGCGCACATGTACGTCTGCATCTGCAATGGCATCACCGACCGCGATATCCGCGACGCGGTGCGCGGCGGAGCCCACGATCTGGAATCGCTTGCGGCCGCGACCGGTTGCAGCACGGTCTGCGGCAGTTGTGGCGCACTGGCCGAGGAACTCCTGCAGGAAACCCGACGCGAAGTCCTGCCCTTGCCCCTGCTCGCCGCCTGAGCACGCCAGCGGTGGCGCGTGCGCGCCACCGCGTCGTCGTCGCGATCCTTTCAGAGGCGGCTGCAAGCAACGCGATCAAAACCGCTCTAAGCTGGCGCACCCCACTTCCACAAAAGGCAACGGACGATGCAAGGTGATCGCCAGGCGCTCGTGCTCCTCAACCAGGCGCTGTTCCAGCAACTGACCTCGATCAACCAGCACTTCCTGCACGCCCGGCTGTTCGGCCACTGGGGTCTGCATGAACTGGAAGAGCCCGAGTACCAGCACTCGATCCGGGCGATGAAGCAGGCCGACCGGCTGATCGAGCGCATCCTCTTCCTCGAAGGCCTGCCGAACCTGCAACACCTGGGCAAGCTTCTCATCGGCGAGGATGCGAAGGAATGCCTCGACTGCGACCTGCGCCTCGCCGAGGCCGGCGTGGCACACCTGCGCGGCGCGGTCGCGCATTGCGAAACGGTCGGCGACTACGTCTCGCGCGACCTCCTGGTCGAGATTCTGGAGACCGAGGAAGACCGCATCGACTGGCTCGAAACCCAACGCGACCTGATCGGCCGCATCGGCCTGGAAAACTGGCTCCAGAGCGGCATCGGTGACTGAACGAAACCTGCATGCCGCGGTTCATTTGATCGAGCGCAAGGGCAACGCCGGCATCGGCCCCTAGAATGCCCGTCCCGGCAGCGCTGTCGGGCCCTGTCTTTGCCTGGATGACCCATGTCGGTATTCGACACCGAACACGTGCTGCAGGTCCGTCACTGGACCCCCGATTACTTCAGCTTTCGCACCACCCGCGGTGCCGGCCTGCGCTTCGAGAACGGCCAGTTCGTGATGATCGGCCTGCCGAGCGAGGGCAAGCCGCTGATGCGCGCCTACTCCGTCGCCAGCGCCAACTGGGAAGAGGAAATGGAGTTCTTCTCGATCAAGGTGCCCGACGGTCCGTTGACCTCGCGTCTGCAACATCTCAAGGTCGGCGACCCGATCCTGCTCGGACGCAAGCCAACCGGCACCTTGCTCATCTCCGACCTGCATCCAGGCCGCAACCTGTACCTGCTCGCCACCGGCACCGGCCTCGCGCCCTTCCTCTCGATCATCAAGGATCCGGAAACCTACGAGCGCTTCGAGAAGGTGATCATCACCCACGGCGTGCGCCAGGTCGCCGATCTCGCCTACCGCGACCACCTCGACCACGAATTGGCGCAGCACGAATACCTGGGCGAAATGGTCGCGCGCCAGATGCTTTATTACCCGGCGGTCACGCGCGAGGACTTCGTCCATCGTGGCCGGCTCACCGACCTCTTCGACGCTGGACGGGTCAGCGCCGACCTCGGTCTCGCTCCCCTCGACCCGGCGCACGACCGCGCGATGATCTGCGGCAGCCCGCAGATGCTCGCCGACTTTCGCGCCATCCTCGACCGCCGCGGCTTCCAACCCTCGCCACGCATCGGCGTGCCGGGCGAATACGTGTTCGAACGCGCGTTCGTGGAGAAGTGAGTCCATCCGCGACGTTTTCCGGCGCCGCTCGCCGCTGCGCAAAGGCGCTCGCAAACCGCTTGCGTTTTACCGTCATGGCGCGTAGGGTACGCATCGTCCATCATGCCGCGCAGCCCACAGGGGGTTGAAAATGAAAGCTTTGGCACTGACCACCTTGATTGCCTTCGCGCTCGGCGCGGGCAGCGCGCTGGCGGCCGACGACAGCACCGTCGCCAAGGTCGATTCGAGCAAGGGTGCGATCACCGCCAGCGGTGGCGGCGAATTCACTGCGACCTTCCTCGGTCAGCGCTTGAAGGCGGGCGACCGTCTCATGGTCGGGGAAAAATCCCGGATCACGATCAAGTACGACAACGACTGCGAGGAAACCTTCAAGGATCCTGGCGTCTACACCGTGCGCGATCACTGCACCCCGGTCGCGTGGTGGGGCAGCCACCGCACCGTTGCCTGGGCCGTGGGCGGGGCGCTGGTCGCCGGCGCGATCCTCTACGACCACAACCACGGTTCGTCCAAGCCGGTGAGCCGCTGAACGCATCATCCCGATCACCGACCCACTTCCCGAAAAGGCCGCGCTTCCTCCAGAGCGCGGCCTTTTCGTTTCCGGCAAGCCGGAACCGACAGAACCCGCCACCGGCGCAGCATTCGTGCCAGACTTGCGTGGTCCCATCCCGGCCCTGCCGCCATGATGCACTCGCCCACCGCCGGCCATTCCGATCCGATTGATCGCGGCCTGAAATGGTCGGCACTGGTCGTGCTCGCACTGGCCCTGATCACCGGTGGCGACTCGATCGGGCACGACTGGGGTGACTCGGCAACACAACTGGCGGCATTGCCCGTGCTGTTTCTGGCAATGCTCGTGTTGACGCGTGCGCCGCTGGCGCCTGCCCGCAGCGTGGCCGCCGTCCTCGCCTTCCTCGGCCCGGTTGCGATCATCGCGCAACTGGCGCTCGGCACCACGCTCACACCCTGGGCGAGCGAACGTGCCTTGTTCGGCTGGATTCCGCCGCTGGCGATCTTCCTCGCCGGACTGGCCGTGTCCGGCCGCACGCAACGCCAGGGCGCAGGGCTGATCATCGGCATGGTGGGCCTCAGCCTCCTGCTCGCGATGCTGCAACTGAGCGCGCCGAAGGAGGCGCTGTTCAACCCCTTCCCGGAATGGGTGCCGGAATTCAACGGCCTGTTCGCCAACCCCAACCATCAGGCCACCGCGCTGTGCATCGCCGCGATCCTGCTGCTGACGTGGCCCGTGGACCGTGACAGGCCCAAGCCCCGCGATCACGCCCTGCGGGTGATGCGCATCGGCCTTGCGGTGCTGTTCCTGGTCGCCATCCCCTTGACCACTTCGCGCGCGATGATCCTGATCGCCGTCGGCGCCCTGCTCATCCTGCCCTGGGCCAACGGCTGGGTCGCGCGCCAACTGCATCGCCATGGCGGCAGCCGGCGGATCGTGCTGCTCGGCCTCGGCGGCGGCCTCGCCCTCGTGGCGGCGATGGTCATCAGCTTCGGCTGGCTACAGGTCGCGGACGTGGATCGCTATCGCGCGACGATGCGCGATGCC
>WBZR01002481.1_pt1 | contig 18875 bp, 18 predicted proteins | sample 5204231 | NCBI WGS metagenome assembly WBZR01 (sample SAMN12412403, study PRJNA552823) | activated sludge metagenome | isolation source: activated sludge from anammox sidestream of wastewater treatment plant... | place: USA: Virginia | collected 2017-08 | reverse complement strand
TAATTAAACTGCTTTATAGTTTAACAGATAATTCCATAAAGTTTAATAGCAATTCAAATCCAAAAGTGGAAATAAATGTTACAGAGCTTAATGACAAATGGGAACTTAAGATCAGCGATAACGGCATTGGAATAGAAAAAGAATATCATGGTAAGATTTTTGGTATTTTTCAGAAACTGCACAGACATACAGATTACCCGGGCTCGGGAATAGGGCTTGCAGTGTGTGAGAAAATAGCAAGTATACATAACGGTGATATAAGAATTGATTCAGAGCTAAATAAAGGTTCAAGGTTCCTTGTAACAATTAAAAAAGAAATTAGAGAATAATTTGATAAAGATCTTATTAATAGAGGATAACCCGGGCGATGCAAGGTTAATTAAAGAATACCTCTCAGATCTGAAGAATATTGAATATAGCTTTCAATTAGCAGACAGACTTCAAAAAGGTTTAGAAATACTTGAGAATGAATTTATTGATGTAGTTTTGCTTGATTTGAACCTTCCAGATAGTGAAGGTTTAGCAAGTGTTGAGCAGATATTCAGTATAATCCCAAACATACCTATAATAATATTAACGGGATTAAATGATGAAACAACTGCAATAAATGCAGTTAAAATGGGAGCTCAAGACTACCTGGTAAAAGACAAAGTTGAAAGTGAACTTCTATTAAGATCAATCCGCTATTCAATAGAAAGAAAGCGTGCCGAAGAAGATCATCAAAAGCTGTTAGAGCAGCGTATAAGGGCACTTTCAATTATTGAAGCACAGGAAAATGAGAGAAGGAGAATATCCCGGGAACTACATGACGGTTTGGGACAGCTTTTAAGTGCTGCAAAACTAAATTTTGGAATGATAGATATTGCAAATTCAAATAATAAAGAGCGCAGCAATGAAATAATTAAACAGGTAGATTCTATTATCAGTAAAGCAATAGTTGAAGCAAGAAGGATTGCACATGACCTTAGGCCCACGACATTAGACGATTTTGGATTAATACCGGCATTAAGAATTTTATGTCAGGAATTTTCTAAGATCACGGGTATAAAAGTAAAATTTCAAGTATCCCCTACTCTTGAGCGCATAGACCCGAAAATAGAAATAGCAATTTACAGGATTATTCAGGAATCATTTAACAATATCAGTAAATATGCCGAAGCAACAGAAGTATCTTTAGATCTTCAAAGAAATGAAAAGCAAGTATTTGTAAGGGTAAAAGATAACGGCAAGGGATTTGATACAGAAAATATCACAAAGACAAAGAAAGCCGGAGGCGGATTTGGCCTTCTTAACATGAAAGAAAGAGCAGAACTTGTTGGAGGCAAAGTAGAGATAACATCCAGTCCGGGAAACGGAACAGAGCTTCTTTTAGAAATAAACTTAGATTTTTTCAGTAATAATCATATTTAAATTTAGCAATAAAAAAAATATCAATAAGATAAATACAGTTTAAAATGAAAACCACTAAAATTTTAATTGTTGATGACCACGAAGTTGTGAGAGACGGTTTAAGGAATATACTTACCAGCCTTGAAAGCATTTCAATAGCTGGCGAAGCCGGAAACGGTGAAGATGCAGTTAAAATGTATTCTTCTTTAAAACCAGACTTAGTTATAATGGATATATCAATGCCGGGAATGAACGGAATAGAAGCAACCAGAGTTATTAAAGAAAAAGATCCTGATGCACGTATTTTAATCTTAACAATGCACGATAATCAGGAATATCTAAACCAAATAATTCGTTCCGGAGCTAAAGGATTTATTCTGAAAAATACAGATAAAGAAGAATTGCTGGATGCGGTAAAAACCGTAGCATCAGGAGACAACTTCTTCAGTAAAGATATTTCTAAACTGATAATAGATAATTACATTAGAACTGCCAAAGAGACAGAAAAAAATGATGGATTTAAAGAAGTACCGCTTACAAAGCGTGAGATTGAAATATTGAAGCTTATTGCCTCGGGATATTCTAACCAGGAAATAGCCAATATACTTTACATCAGCTATAATACTGTGGATACACACAGGAAAAATATAATGCATAAATTATCAATAAAAAACACAGCAGGATTGGTAAGATATGCAATTGAAAAAGGTTTAATATCACTAAATTAAAAAGCTTTAAATTCAGGTTTAAAAGTTAAAGAAAGGGCTGTTAAAATGAATGCTCAAGTACCAGTAGTAAGAGTATTAATAGCAGATAATAATCCGGATTTCCTAAGTGCACTTGCACAATATGTACGCTCAATTCCCGGTGTAGAGTTAGTTGGGGAGGCTGTTGACGGTGAAGATGCTATCAAAAAAGCTGAAGCAACATATCCGGATCTGATTATTCTTGATATTATAATGCCGAAAAAATCCGGTATAGAAGCTTTAAGTGCTATAAAAGATAAATTCCCGGATGTTACAGTTGTTATGATATCAATAAATGAAGGTCAGTCATACAGAAAACTGGCAGAAGTTTACAGAGTTGATAAATATATTGGGAAAAATTCCGACGATATTCATAAAGAACTTCTAGAAGTAATACAGGCAACACAACAGAAGCTTGCATCAAAAAACGGATAAAATTATAATATACAATATTAATGGATAACAGAAACGTAAAAATACTTCTTTGTGATGATAATGATAATTTTCGTCAGCTGCTTAATCAGTACGTAAAAGCAATGCCCGGAGTAGAAATTGTAGGTGAAGCAATTGACGGGGTTGATGTAATAGAAAAGACTGAATCACTTAATCCTGACTTGGTATTAATGGATTTAAGCATGCCAAACCAATCAGGTTTAGATGCAACAAAAACTATCAAAGAGAAATGGCCAGAAAAATCTGTAATAATTCTTACATTATATGAAGATAGTGTATATAAAGAATTAGCTGATGAATTTAATGCTGATGGTTTTATTGCAAAAAGCTCAATAAAAACTCAGCTGCCATCGGTAATTGAGGCAAAAGTAAGAAATGCATCTCATTAAAAACAGATTAATAAATTTAATTATGATACCGATTTCTATAGATTTATAGAAATCGGTTTTTTATTTTACAGAGTAAAATAATTAATTAAAATTATATTTCACAAAACGATTTAAAATTACAGGAGAAAACAAATGAACAAATTTTTGAATTACCCGTCAGATTTTGGAGCACCACCTCCACCACCCCCGCCAAGTATGTCAACACCACCCCCTCCCCCGCCTCCATCGGCAGGAATGAATACTGCCGGAGGCGCAAGTACAAACGCAGTAATTGCTCTTGTTGCAGGTATAGCAGCATATATATTCTGCTGGTTTATCGGTGGTATTGTTGCATGGATAATGGGTAAAGGAGAATTAAGTAAAATTGATCGCGGTGAATCACCAGAAGCCGGAAGAACATTTGCAAAAATTGGTATGTGGTTAGGGATAATTAATGTTGTTCTTTCAGTTCTCGGCGGAATTGGTTACATACTAATAATTGTTTTGGCAGTAGCAACTAGTCATTAATAACATTCAAACATCAAATAAGGCAGCTAATGGCTGCCTTATTTTTTAATATAAGGCAAGTTGAAAATTAAGTTTAAAAAGATAGATGTTACATTAAATAACCCATTGCCTAATTATGCAACAGAGCATGCATCGGGGATGGATATTACATCTTCATCAAAAGCTGAAATTCATATCAAACCCCAAACTACGGAGTTAATTCCAACAAACCTGATACTAGAAATTCCCACTGGATATGAAGCACAAATTAGACCAAGAAGCGGATTAGCAATAAAACACAATATAGGTATCATTAACTCCCCAGGCACCATTGATGCAGATTACAGAGGTGAACTAAAGATATTACTGACAAATTTTGGTAAAGAAAATTTTACTGTAAAATTTGGTGAACGAATTGCACAAATGGTAATTTGTAAAGTTGAAAAAGCTGAACTTGAAGAAACTAAGGAATTATCAGAAACGCATCGGAATGAAGGCGGTTTTGGACATACGGGAAAGTAATACAACATTTTGAAATATAACAATACTTGAGCGATAATAATTCAAATAATATTAAGATTTATGAAATAATTGTTTCAGTAGCTGCATTAGTGCTCTTTGGTGTATTATTTTCAGTTACCGGTCTTTTTCATACACCATTTATTGTGTTTGGTGTAATTTTGTTTGTATTAATACCTTTCAGAAAAAGCAAACTGATTAAAATAATCATTTCAATTTCTTCAATAATATTTTCACTCTGGTTTCTGCACTCCATTTCTAATTTACTTGCACCATTTATAGCAGCATTACTAATTTCATATACATTAAATCCGCTTGTAGAAAAGATGACAAGCGGTAAAATAACACGAACAATAGCAAGCGCAATAATACTTGCCGCATTTTTATTTATTACAGCAGCAGCAATTCTGATTTTTGCACCCCCAATTGCATCACAATTCAGTGAACTGATAAAAACGCTTCCCAAAGCATTAAGTGACCTTCAGTTATGGATAAATTCAGTTTTAATACCTAAACTTCAATCACTTGGAATACCTACAAATGATATTCAAGCCAAACTTTCACAAGAATTACCATTAAAGCTTGAAAACATTTTAAATTCTTTACTTTCCGGTCTATCAGGGTTGCTTGCCGGAATTTCAGTTATTCTCACTCAGGTAGTTAATTTGATACTTATACCTTTTCTTACTTTTTATATTATGAAAGATTTTGATAAACTTAAAAGTTTGATAAAAGACCTTTTCCCGAAAGAAAACAGGGAGAAGGTAATTATTTATTATCAAAAAATTGATAATTTACTTGGAAGTTTTATAAGAGGGCAATTAATAGTATCAGTAATACATGGCATAATAGTTTACATATTTCTTTCAATACTCGGAATAAAGTTTGCGGTATTTTTAGGAGCATTAGGAATTGTTCTGAATATAATTCCTTATTTTGGATTACTTGTAGAAATTACCCTTGCAGTAATAGTATCATTATTCAGCGGAGACCCGGGAATTCAGGTCCCGTTAGTAATAGTTTTGTATTTGGCACAAAACCTGCTTGAAACTTCATTTATAATTCCAAAAATAGTTGGAAACAGATTAGGTTTACATCCTGCCTTGCTGATACTTTCTTTATTTGTATTTTCTTATTTTTTTGGATTTATTGGAATGTTAATAGCACTTCCGGCAATGTCGATAATAATAATGTTTTTTAAGGAATGGCTTAATTCTAGAAAATCAGCTGATGTGAAAGCAATAGATTAATCATTGATCATTTATAATTTTAGAAGCTGATTGATTCATAAATTGAAATAAATATCCTCCTGGTTCAGTATCCTGTTTTCTTTTAATTTCTTTTTCAGCATCTTGCTTATTTTTCAGAACATTAGTTTCAAATAGGCTTTTATTGAATATAGCTGTATATGGGTTAAAATATTTATATTCATACTTACTGATTATTTCTGAAAATTTAGGTATATTTTTCAAAAACAAAAATGAACGGTCGTCCCAATACACAAGTTTCCAATCAGGATTACTGCTTAAATAATTTACAACTACACCTTTTAAATCATTTGGTCTCCTAATAAGATCGGGATCAAGATAAAGAATATAATCTATATTTCTTTCCAAAAGTTTATTTTCAAAACCACGCTTCATAGTTAAAATTGAATTATATTCATTGAATATTTCATCATTCAGATTCCGGCTGTCAATAAAATTCTTTTCCCCCGGGAAGTTCCAGACAAGCAAACCTCCGGTTCCAAAATGATTAAAAGGAATTCCTTTAATATTATTTTGTTTCATAAATTCAATTAAATCCATAGGGAAAAAACTTCGATCAATCCCCCACCCAAACGGTCTGTAGTATTGTAACTGCTCATAAATCTTACCTGAAGGAATCTGAGAGATTATATATAATATAAATAATCCCAATACAGCGTTTGAAGCAACACCGGAATATATTTTTTTAATATTTATGTTTTTAATCCGCGATAATATGTACGCAATAGAAACTGCAATAAATACAATCATAATAATATTATAATCAACAGTAAACCTTACAGCTCTAACAGAATAGACAGCAAACGCAATAAACGTTAATGCAAAGTAAAGGTCTTTTTTCTTAAAAGCATAATACAGAACAAAAACCCCTGAAAACAATAATACTTTATATAGTTTCAAAGTAAATCCAAGATCTATTTTAGAACCAAATGGATTTTGCCATTCATTCACACTTTCAAGCAATTTCATTTTAGTGTGGTTATAAGCATACAAATAAGTATTTATAAAATGCGGATTGACCAGCAGCATTAATGCTGATATTACAGAAATTATCCAGAGAATTTTTATTTCACTATTGTTAAGCGGCTTAATCTCATTGGAAAAAGATACAGGTTTAAAATAAATTATTGTTTCTGTGATGGTAAAAACAAACAATATCAAACCACCGGCAAGAACACCCATGTGTGAATTTGCCCAAAATAAAAAAATCAAAGGAATAAAATACAGCCGCTTTTTGAAAAGCTCTCTATTAACATATTTAAAATTCAGCAATAAGTATAATAATAACGCAAAATAAATGTAAGTAAGTATGTGAGGTCGCGGTGAAAGTCTATCCATAATTGAAATAAGAAGTACAAAAAGTAAGAATATACTCAACAAAGGCGGTACTTTCAACTTTTTCATTAAAAAGTATAATACAAAAAAAATAAAACAGAATGAAAGAGATCTAAAAATAAGAATAGCATTATATCCGCCAAGATTATATAAACCGAATGTTAATACATCCCATCCCCATTCAAACGGTATCCATTCCTGTCCAGAAGTAATATGTCCAAAAACATCTTTATCCGGAACAGAACCACTATTAACGATATACCTTCCGGTAGCAAGATGCCAAAATAAATCATCATCACCTGTTATTTTATAGGATGAGGCAAGGAAAACAAGAACAAGGAATATAAAAAGTAAAGCAAATTCAGCATACTTATTTTCTGGTATTAAAACACTATAATTTTTTACCGAAGTTTTTGAAGATACTTTTCGTTTAGGCAATTAACTTAATTTCCCTTAAATATTGGTTTTCTTTTTTCTAGGAATGAACTTACACCTTCGCGGTAATCGCTGGAATTACCCGCTATATCCTGCATTTTTGCTTCTTCATCAAGTATTTCATCAAGTGAAGAATTAAAACTTTTATTTATAATGGATTTAATTATCCCAAGAGAAAGCGTGGGCATCTTTTCAAATTTATTTGCATACTTATTTAAGGCAGTTATCAAAACATCAGTTGATTGAACACATACATTTACCAATCCAAGCCGTTTTGCCTCTATACCTGATATTCTTTCAGCGGTAGAGCACATTTGCAAAGCTTTTGCAGAACCTAATAAACGCGGCAGTGTAAAAGTTGATCCAGAGTCCGGAATAAGACCAATATTGATAAAAACCTCAATCAATTGAGCTGATTCAACAGCAATTCTAAAATCACAAGCAAGAGCAATAGATAATCCGGCTCCTGCTGCAACACCGTTAATTCCGCATATAACCGGTTTAGGCAGTTTCATTATCTGTTTAATTAAAGGGTTATATTTAGTTTCAATTGATTCTTTAAATGTTTTCTTTTCAGCTTCAAAATCTTTTAAATCCTGTCCTGAACAAAACCCTTTCCCAGCACCTGTTAACACTACACAGCGTATTTCGGATTTTTCTGCATCCTTGAATGCATCCTGTAAGCCAAAAAGCATTTCACTATTTAGGGCATTTAGACTTTCAGGTCTGTTCAATGTTATAAAAAGCGTATTTCCCTTTTTTTCTATTAAAATTGAGTTCATTAATTATTTTAATTGATTTAATGGTATGAATAATAAAATTTATATGAATAAAGTTGTTTTCTATTATTATCAAAATACTGTTCTTGTATACGATTGCCAAATTTATCAAATTCTATAATTAATTCGCTAGACGAAAATAATTCACCTTTAACATCAGTTGTTTGAACTTTAACGGTATTTTTATCATAGATATACTTTTTATTGATGTATGATCCATCTGTGTTAAGCTCATAAGAAGATGCAGGTTTTCCTTCTGTTGTATAAGTAAAATTTTCAGTTTTAAATTTACCATTTGGGGTATTAGTTTTCTTTTCCAGAATCCTGTAATCTTTATCATAAGTATAGTTATATTTAGTTTCAACAGGTTTATTTGAAACCGGAACACACTTATTATTTTCAATTATCAATACCAGATTATTATAACTATCATATTTATAATTAACAACATTTTTGCATTCATGAATTATATCTTTGGTTACTGCTTCAATCATTCTCGAAAGATCATCGTATTCAAAAGAATTTTTCTGCACAAGCTTGTTATTAATAAATAATTCATCATCTGTTAAATTATATAATTCATCATATTTAAGGCGGTAACGTTTAGCCATAGAATATGTTGAATCAATTTTATCGCTTAATAGTTTATAATTATTGTAAAAGAAATACAGTTTTTGATTGATAAATTCATTTGTATTGCCGGAAGAAGTATCAATTTTAGATAATTCGCTTATAATGTAACCGTCTTTATCATAGTAAGAAACTTTAACAGTATCTTCTCTTCCATCAATATTAAGTATTTCAATACACCTGCTAATTTTGGCATCTTTAATTAATTTTGCATTTTCATTTAACTTAATGTAAGATTTTATTGCAGCAGGATATTCAGCTTGAGCAAAAGCAGAGTTAAACCAAAGAAATGGCAAAAAAAGTGTAAAAATTAGGCATATTTTAAATAAAAAATACATTAAATTGATTTACAGTACTACAAATCTAACAACAAAAGTTCAAATAAAATATGAATTTTCTAAACATTTATTAATTGTCTAAATTGTGCTAATTTTGCTGTATGAATACTCCAAAAGTAATAAAAAGACCATATATTCAATTACGCAGGCTATTTAAGCCAAAGAAAAAAACTGCAGGTCTGCCCCCTGGCTCACCTGTTTATACAGGTGAAGTAAAAAAAGATGAGAAAATAAATGTTAGTCTTATAGACTATAAAGGTCACATTGTTAATGAAAAAGTAATTAATAACCCCAAAGAATGCCGTGTATATACAGAAAATGATTCTATAAGCTGGATTGATGTTGACGGGATACATGATGTTGAACTTGTTCAAAACATTACAAACTCAATCAACATTCACCCGCTTGTAGTTGAAGATATTTTGAATGTTGATCAGCGCTCAAAACTTGATGAATATGATGGATATATATATATTGTATTAAAAATGTTCCATATTGGGAATAGCAATTCTTCTGAAATTATTCCTGAACAGGTTAGTATAATATTTGGCAAAAATTTTGTGGTAACATTTCAAGAAGGAATAGAAGGTGATACATTTCAGGAAATAAGGAACAGGATAAGATCAAACAAAGGCATAATTAATAAAATGACCTCGGATTACTTAGTTTATACAATAATTGATTCTATAATTGATTCATATTTTACAATTTTAGAATCGTTTGGAGACAGGATAGAAAAACTTGAAGAAGAATTAGTTAATAATCCGCAAAAACAAACTCTAACAGAAATTTACTCTATTAAGCGTGAAATGCTTTATATAAGAAAATCTGTATGGCCTCTTCGGGAAGCTATAAGCAGACTTGAAAGAGGAGAATCTGAGCTTGTTTCAAGAAATACACATTTGTACCTTCGGGATGTTTATGACCATACAATTAATGTATTGGATACAATAGAAACATACAGAGATATGCTTTCGGGAATGATAGATATATATCTTTCAAGTATAAGCAACAGATTGAATGAAACAATGAAATATCTTGCGCTAATTTCAACAATATTTATCCCCATGACATTTATTGCAAGCATATACGGAATGAATTTTGAGATGATGCCTGAACTTCATTGGCTGCACGGCTATTGGTTTGCTCTTGGGTTAATGGCAGCAATAGGCATCGGGTTCTTTATATATTTTAAAAAGAAAAAATGGGTTTAAAGAAATTTATAATTGAACCGGATATTAGAAAAGCCGAGACTTTACCTGCTGAATTTTACAGAAGTGATGAAGTATTTGAAATTATCAAAGAAAAGGTCTTTAAAAATAGCTGGCAGCTTGTAACTGATCTTGATAAAGTTAAGTTACCCGGGTCAGTTTTCCCTTATACCTTTCTTGAAGGAATAATAAATGAACCTCTGCTAATTACAAGAGATATGGATAATAACCTTCATAATCTTTCAAACGTATGTACACATCGCGGTAATTTATTAATTGAAAATGCCGGTGTGGTAAATAATTTAAGATGTCGCTACCACGGAAGAAAATTTGAGTTTAATGGGGATTTTAAAAGTATGCCAGAGTGCCAAGATGCAATTAATTTTCCAAGACCTGAAGATAATTTAAGTAAAGTACCGTTTAAGATTTGGAATAAATTTATTTTTGCTTCACTTTTCCCTAAATATTCACATGAAGAAATATTTAAACCAATAAATGAACGGCTTGATGGTGTTATAATTCCAGAAATGTTTCAAGAACCATCGAGGAGTAAAGATTATATTGTAAAATGCAATTGGGCACTGTATGTTGATAATTACTTAGAAGGATTCCATATACCCTACGTACACAACAGTCTAAATGAGGTTATAGATTATGGTTCTTATACAACAGAACTTTTTGGACATTGTAATTTACAGATAGCAATAGCTAAACCCGGTGAAGAATGCTTCAGAATGCATGAAATTTCACCTGACTACGGCAATGAAATTGCTGCATATTATTGGTGGGTTTTTCCGAACCTGATGCTGAACTATTACCCTTGGGGACTTTCAATAAATATTGTAAAACCATTGACAAAAGAACTTACAAAGGTATCTTACTTAACTTATATCAGCGATAGCACCAAGATTGAAAAAGGTGCAGGTTCGGGATTAGATAAAGTTGAGCAGGAAGATGAAGCAATTGTTGAAATGGTTCAGCGCGGCATGCAATCAAGTTATTATAAGACCGGAAGATACTCACCAAGACGAGAGAAGGGAGTTCATCATTTTCACAGACTTCTTACTGCTTATTTGAATGATGAATAAGTTTAAAAATGTTGTAATTTTTGGGGCATCACAAGGAATTGGGAAAGCAATAGCTTTTGAATTTTCCAGTATTGGCAGTAATATTGTACTACTTTCAAGAAATTATGAACAGCTTAAGGAAGTATCAAATGAATTAAATAAAAATAGCAGTATATGTTTTATTAAGAAATGTGACGTAACATTAATTGAAGAAGTAAAATCAGGAATTAAATTTGCCTGCGGTAAATTTGAGAAAATTGATCTTGTAATAATAAATTCCGGAGTTGGCGGACCCAACTGGATGAATACATTTTCAAGCAAACAATTTAAAGATACGTTTGCAGTAAATACATTTGGCATTGCACATGTTTTGGAATGTGTTTTACCTGTATTCAGAAAGCAGGGATACGGAACAATTGCAGGTATAACTTCACTGGCAGATATACGAGGTTATGGAGGGTCTTCAAGTTACTCCGCAAGTAAAGCAGCTTCATCTATTCTTTTAGAATCTGCAAGGGTTGAACTGAAGAAAGAAAATATTAAAATTATTACAATCAGACCGGGCTTTGTAAAAACTGCAATGACAGATAAAAACGAGTTTTATATGCCATTTATATTAAAGCCCCAAAAAGCTGCAAAAATTATAAGGAAAGGAATAGAAGCAGGCAGAAGCATTATTCAGTTTCCAATTCCTATTGTTTTGGCAAGCAGAATAATAAAACTTTTACCAAACCGGATATTTGATTGGGGAATGAATAAAGCAAGACCGAAGAAATGAGCAATGCTTAACTTTGTTTAGTATTGGAGAATTTGTCCATCGGCAATAACTTCATTGCCATGGATTCCTGAAACCTTTTCACCTGCCCCAACTGCAGTACCATCAAGTTCAGCATTTACAATTGTGCAATTTTCACTTACAAGCGCATTGCGAATAATTGAATCCGTTACAACAGAACCATTACCTATAGTTGCAAACGGACCAATTGTGCAGTTATTAAGAGTGCAAGCTTCACCTATATAAACAGGTTCAATAAAAGTACAAGATTCAAAGGGATAGTCCTGATCATAATTCCAATCACGATTAAGTATGTAAGCATTTGTAGCTATTAATGCTTCAGCTTTACCGCAATCAAACCAGTTTTCAATTTCAGTACTTACCATTTTTTCACCGTCAGCAACGAGTTTCATAAGTGCATCTGTCAGCTGAAACTCATTTTTTGTTTTTATATTATTATTCATAATATGCTCTATAGCACCAAAAAGTTTCATGGCATTCTTAATAAAATAAATACCTGCAATTGCACTTTTACTTTTTGTTAAACCCGGAGGCGGTTTTTCTATCATACGGGAAATGAACCCGTCATTTTCTTCTACAATTCCAAACCGCTGAGTATCTTCAACATCTTTTACTCCAATAGCAGAATTTTCATTTGATATGAAACTATTCAGATCAAACTCAAATATAGTATCACCAAGAATAATTATAACGGGTTCTTCACCAAAAAGATCTTTAGCTTGGTACACCGCATGAGCCAGACCAAGCATTTCCTTTTGCTCAAGAAACTCAAATCTTAAACCTGAATCATTATATTTTTTATTTACAGCTTCAATAATTGTATGACCAAGATATCCAATAATTAAAATTACAGTATCAATTTTTTTGTTTTTAACAAGTTCATCAATTAAATGAAACAGCATAGGTTTACCTGCTACATTTACAAGCACTTTTGGAATTTTGTTAGTGATAGGCTGTAATCTTGTGCCTATTCCCGCTACAGGTATAATGGCTTTCAATAATATTAATTATAAATATTTCATAATTATTTCAGGAAAAGATGAAACTGCATCAGATAGTTTTGAAATATCTTTGCCTCCGGCAGCTGCAAGATGAGCTTTACCTCCTCCGCCGCCTCCGAGTATTTTAGCTGTATCTCCCGCAAGTTTACCTGCTGAGAGTTTTTTACTTTTAATTAAATCATCGGTTACAACCGTGCACAGAGTAATTTTATCATCTATTACAGTGTAAATCATTCCAACACCGCTTTTTAATTTTTCTCTCAGTTTATCAGCTATTTCTTTTAGCTCATCTGCATTGGTGACTTCAAATTTACCGGTAACTACTTTAAATCCGTTAAGCTCAACACCTGAGGCAATAAGTCCGTCAATTAATTCCGCTGCATCATTAACCTTCTGTTTGGCAAGAGATTTTTCAAATTGCCGTTTATCTTCCAGATATTTTTCTTTAAGTTCCTGCAGTGAATGAAGTGAAGAATCATAATATTTAATAGCAGATGCCAGCTTTTCTGAATTTCTGAAATCATATTTATTAAAATCGGTATTCAGACCTTCAACAGATAAACGTATGTTATCTGAATATTCAGCAGGCAGTTCTGCAAGTAATCTTTCAATTTCTACAACTCTGCCATTAATATGATCAATTATCCCCTCGCCCGTAATTGCAAATATTCTGCGTGTTCCGGAGGAAATACTTTCCTCTTTTATAATTTTAAACAGACCAATATCGTTAGTTGATTTTACATGTGTACCGCCGCAGAACTCAACACTGAAATTTTCATCAATATATACAACACGAACCATACTCCCGTATTTATCACCAAAGAATTTTTTTACATTAGGAATTTTGTTTGCTGTTTCAATAGACAATTCTTCGGAATATACCTGAATATTTTCGCTGATTTTATCATTTACTATCTGTTCAATATCAATAATTTCCGATTTATTAAGTTTATGGAAGTGCGGAAAATCAAATCTGAGCAGCTTATCATCCAGATAAGAGCCCATTTGTTTTATATGCGAGCCCAATACACGCCTTAGAGCTTCATGTAATATGTGCGTTGCAGAATGGTTTCTGTTGATCGAATGCCTTCGCGGAATATTAACTTTTGCAATTGTTCTAACAGGAAGCACATTGAAATTTGTTTTTGGAATTTCAATTATATTATTACTATTAATGTTAAATATTTTTACTTCATTATTATTGATTAAAATTGTACCATCATCATTAACTTGCCCGCCTGAAGCTTTGTAAAACGGATTATTTTTAAGAAGAATTCCCGTAATTGTTTCAAACTTATTCTGAAACGCAATTATATCAGTTTTAATTTCATTTGATTCCTCATACGGATTATAGATAATATCTTCAGTGATCTTTAAGAGTTCGTCATATTCATTTCGTTCAATATTATCATGAATTTTATCTACCCGTGAAAGTTCTCTTGCAATCTCCATTTTTTTATTAAAAATATCCATATCAACCATATACCCTAATTCCCTTGCCATAAGCTGAGTTAAGTCAATAGGGAAGCCGTAAGTATCATGCAATTTGAATGCAACATTTCCGCTAAAAATAGTTTCACCGGAAATTTTCATCCTATCTGATTCATCGTTAAACAACGCAAGACCTTTATCAAGAGTAATATTAAAACTTTCTTCTTCGCCTTTAATTACTTCTGTAACAAATTGTTTTTTTTCAGCAATTTCAGGGAAAACATGTCCCATTGTTTTAACTAAAGTATCAACAAGCAAATAAATAAACGGTTTTCTCATATCAAGGTTTCTGCCATAGCGTGCAGCACGGCGCAAAACGCGGCGTAAAACATAGCCCCTGCCTTCATTACCAGGGATTGCACCATCGGCAATAGCAAAAGTAAGCGTCCTTACGTGATCAGCAATTACATTCATAGAAGCTTCATATTTGCCGGAATACTCCTTACCTGTAATATTGATTAGCACATTTATCAATGCTTCAAATACATCTGTCAAGTAATTAGAAGATTTATTCTGCAGAACACGTACCATTCGTTCAAATCCCATGCCGGTATCAACATGTTTGGCGGGAAGCTCATGCAGTTTTCCGTTTGAATCACGGTTATATTGTATAAATACCAGATTCCATATTTCCATAACATCGGGGTTGTCAGAATTCACATCGGCTGCTTTGCAGCCATTTGGTGTGAAATCATAATGAATTTCACTGCAGGGTCCGCATGGACCTGTTTCACCCATTTCCCAGAAATTATCTTTTTCATCAAACTTTAAAATATGCGAGTGGTCAATATCAGTATTTTTTTCCCACAGCTCATTGGTTTCAATATCCTCGCGAAAGTATGTAACCCATAATCGGTTTTTATCCAGTTTCCAAACCTTAGTAAGCAGTTCCCATGCCCATTCAATTGCTTCTTTTTTGTAATAATCTCCAAAAGACCAATTGCCAAGCATTTCAAAAAATGTATGGTGATAACCATCATGACCAACCTCTTCAAGATCATTATGTTTACCGCTTACACGGATACATTTTTGGGTATCGGCGCATCGTTTGTAGTCGCGGGTTCCCGTGCCAAGAAATACGTCTTTAAATTGATTCATACCTGCATTAGTGAAAATTAAAGTAGGGTCATTATACGGAATAACCGATGCAGACGGGATAATTTTATGGTTTTTAGAGGCAAAGAAATCGAGGAAATCCTGCCTTATTTCAATGGATTTTTTCAAAAAATTAAAATGATATTTACAAATTTAGCATTTATAAAAGAAACAAAAAACCCGCCATTTTAGACGGGAATTGCTTAAATTAGTAGCGGGGGAAGGATTCGAACCTCCGACCTTCGGGTTATGAGCCCGACGAGCTACCAGCTGCTCCACCCCGCGGTATTATTTACAAATATACCATTATATTTTCAGTCCTTCAAGTTACTGAATCTTACCTAAAACATGCTTTCTGATATATTCCCTGCCTCTAAAACTTTTTAACTCTTTTTCCCTTGATAAAGCTTCCATTTTTGTTTTAAATACTTCTTTATGTATTAATATCCAAGGTCTAAATCTGATTGTCCAGCCCTTCTTTGAAAGTACATTATGCGATATTAATCTCTGCTCAAGGTTTGAGGTCATACCTATATAGATCTTATCAAACTTTTCTGAATATAAAACGTAAATATAGTACATAAAAAAGCCCGATAGTTTCGGGCGTAATTAAGTAAAGCACAAATAAATGTTACATTCTAAAAGCGATTAATGAACTTTTCTGAATTTACTACTTACACCCCTCAACCATTCTACGGAGCATTGTTATGAAAAATAGGGAATTTTTGTATAGTTCAGTATCATCTAATTCTTTTACATCTCCGTTAATTTTAATATTATACTTCTGACTGTCAATTTCAATATCAATTACAATATTACAGTATTTTTCAATATCATTTGTCTGTAATATTTTAATGGACAATGAATCATTTACATTCAGCTTTTTAGACTCAATTGTCTGTATAATATTCTTTATATCCTGCTCAGAAAATGTACACGTTTTGCTAATATCTTCCTGATTTTTAGATTTACGCCCCGTATATTGGACTGAGTAAGATACCGAAGTATTGTTAATTGCATAACTCTCATTCATTGAATGACTATCCCTGCTTCTTTCACCTGCAAGATACGTAACAGCCAAGTTAAGCTCCTGAGTGTATATGAAGACTGAAGAAAATAATAATAAAGAAAAAACAAGCAATAATTTTTTCATGTAGGTATATTTAACAGTTTTTAATTATTCTTCTTAAATCCTTAATTAGACCAATGACATTAAGATACATTCTGTTTCCCTTAACAAGATTGGCTTCGCCATCAAGAATTATTTCATAAGTGGTACCGTTATAAATCATTTTTACTTTAATAATAATGTAGAATGTTTCACTTCCGTTGGTTTTTTCTTTAGCATAGAATACTTCATTATCTGCTGCATTATTCTGATTTATTGAGGATATCACTTCATCTAATGCGTTTGTAGAAAGTTCACAGGTTTTGATTTCATCAGCTTCATTAGGAAGAACTCTGCCCGTGTAAGCAAGAGTGTAAGCAGAATTATAACCATTTATGCTGAATGTTTCTGTTCGGGAACTTTTGTTCATATCATTTTCAGCTCTGTAATATGATATATCAAGTACAAGACTTTGAGAATATACCGTTGATGCTGTAAACAGCAATATAACTGCAATAATAATTTTTGAAATAATTTTCATTTTTAAAATTTTTCTCCGCTAATGATGGAATTAAGTGATCTTCTTATAGTACTTTAAGATGCTCTTTAAGTTTTTCAAGTTTAAGTTTGTTATCTTCAAGTTTTTTACGTTCATTATTAACTACTTCAGCAGATGCTTTGGAAATGAACTTATCATTTTCCAGCTTTTTAAGAATAGAAGTTATAAATCCCTCAGTTCGCTCAATTTCTCTATTTATTTTTATTTTTTCCTGCTCAACATCAATTAAACCTTCAATTTTTAAATAAAGCTGATATTTTCCGACAACCGAAGTAATTGATTTGTAAGGAGGCGAATCATTGCCAACTACAATTTCGAGTTCATTAATTTTTGCAAGCGAACGTATATAATTTTTAATACTAATTAAGAAAGTTTCATCTTTAGCTTCTGTACAATTTAGAGTAACATCACATTTTACCCCGGGTGAAAGTCCAATTTCAGCACGCATATTGCGTGCTGCAGCAATAAGCTTCTGAATATCAGAAATATTATTCTCGGTATCAGAATCAATAACATTTTCATTTAAAATTGGCATTTGTGAAATAGTTATACTATCGTTTACATTTCTTTCTTTAATCCCCTGCCATAATTCTTCAGTAATAAAAGGCATCACGGGATGGAGCAATTTAAGAGCATCTTCAAAAATATCCAGAGCATTTTCAAAAATCAACTGGCTGCTTTGAGGAATTTCGTTTGCTTTTATCTTCAGTATTTCAATATACCAGTCGCAGAAATCACCCCAGATAAAATCGTAAAGGGCTTTTGATGTTTCGTTAATTTTATAATCTTTTAACGATCTCAAATATTCCCTTATAACTGAATGAAGTTTGCTTTCAATCCATTTATCAAAGATATCCTTCTCAAAAGGCGTTACGTTTACTTTGGACTGATCTTTTTTCATTAAAAGAAAACGGGCAGCATTCCAGACTTTATTGGCAAAGTTTCTTCCTATCTCACATTTTTCCTTAGCAAAGAGAATATCAGTTCCCTGCGGAGCAAGGTAAACAAGAGTAAAACGGAGTGCATCTGTGCCATACTCATCCATAACAGCAATTACATCGGGTGAATTTCCGAGCGACTTGCTCATTTTTCTGCCAATTTCATCACGAACAATATTATGAAAGTAAACATCTTTGAAGGGGATTTTACCGGTAAACTCTATGGAAGCCATAATCATTCTGGCTACCCAGAAGAAAATTATATCAGCAGCAGTTGAAAGAAAATCAGTGGGGAAATATTTTTTCAGGTCATCAGTATTTTTGGGCCAACCCATAGTTGAAAAAGGCCAAAGCCAGCTAGAAAACCATGTATCAAGCACATCAGGATCCTGTTCCCAGTTTTCAATATCCTCAGGAGGAACATACTCGCAATAAATTTCATTATTATTTTTATTATACCAAACAGGAATCTGATGCCCCCACCATAACTGTCGTGAAATACACCAATCTCTGATATTAGTCATCCAGTTTTCGTAAGTTTTAACCCAACGCCAAGGGTGAAATTTAATTTCACCGGCTCTTACTGCATTTAATGCCGGCTCTGCAAGTGGTTTCATTTTTACAAACCATTGGTCACTTAAATACGGCTCAATCTGTGTACCGCCTCGCTCACTAAAGCCAACATTATGGGTATAATCCTCAATTTTTTCAATAAGACCAAGTGATTTAAGTTCTTCAACAACAGCATTTCTGGCTTCAAACCTATCTAACCCAGAATATCTTCCGGCATGTTCATTCATTTTACCGAAGTGATCAATAACCTGAACGGTTTCGAGGTTGTA
>WBZR01002479.1_pt1 | contig 18876 bp, 13 predicted proteins | sample 5204231 | NCBI WGS metagenome assembly WBZR01 (sample SAMN12412403, study PRJNA552823) | activated sludge metagenome | isolation source: activated sludge from anammox sidestream of wastewater treatment plant... | place: USA: Virginia | collected 2017-08 | reverse complement strand
CTCGCCCCGGCCGCGCACGCGGCGTGACGTGCGCGGCCCCGGCATGGCTCTCTTCATGCCCCGGCGCGCCAGCGCGCGCAACGCCGCCCGCTCACTGCCCGACTATGTGCGGGCGCTCGAACAACAACTGGGCCGCTACCTGCCGCGCCAGCAGGTTGCGCGCGTGCGCCATGCCTATCAGGTCGGCGCGGCCGCGCACGAGGGCCAGACCCGCCAGACCGGCGAGCCCTACATCACGCATCCGGTGGCGGTCGCGGGCATCCTCGCCGACCTGCGGCTGGACGCCGAGACCATCATCGCTGCGATCCTGCACGACACGCTCGAAGACACCGGCCTGACGCGCGAGCAGTTGGGGGCCGACTTCGGCCCGACCGTGGTCGAACTGGTCGAAGGCGTCACCAAGCTCGACAAGGTGCGCTTTCGCAGCCGCCAGGAAGCCGACGCCGAGAGCTTTCGCAAGATGTTGCTGGCGATGGCGCGCGACCTGCGCGTGATCCTCATCAAGCTGGCCGACCGCCTGCACAACATGCGCACGCTCGGCGCCAAGGAAACCCAGTCGCGCCGGCGCATCGCGCGCGAGACGCTGGAGATCTACGCCCCGATAGCGCAGCGCCTGGGCATGAACAGCTTCAAGGCCGAACTGCAGGACCTCGGCTTTCGCGCGCTGTACCCGGACCGCCATCGGGTGATTTCGGCGCGGATCAAGGCCATGCTCGGCAACCGCCGCGAGGCGATGACGCGCATCGAGGAGGCGCTGCATGCGCGCCTGGCCTCGGACAAGCTGCGCCATCGCATCGTGAGCCGCATCAAGTCGCCGTGGAGCATCTACAGCAAGATGCGCGCCGAGCAGAAGTCGCTGGCCCAGGTGATGGACGTGTACGGCTTCCGCATCGTGCTCGACAGCGTGCCGCACTGCTACCAGGCGCTGGGTTCGGTGCATGGCCTGTACAAGCCGCTCGATGGCCGCTTCAAGGATTTCATCGCGATTCCCAAGGCCAACGGCTACCAGTCGCTGCACACGGTGCTGTTCGGCCCGTTTGGCGCGCCGATCGAGATCCAGCTGCGCACCGAGGACATGGATGCGATCGCCGACCGCGGGGTGGCCGCGCACTGGGCCTACAAGACCGCGGCGCCGCCGGCCAACAGTGCGCAGACGCGTGCGCGCGAGTGGCTGTCGGGGCTGGTCGACCAGGAGAGCGACACCCACTCCTCGCTCGAGTTCATCGAAAACGTCAAGGTCGACCTGTTTCCGGACGAGGTCTACCTGTTCACGCCCAAGGGCAAGATCCTGTCGCTGCCGCGCAACGCGACGGCGCTGGACTTTGCCTATTTCGTGCACACCGACGTGGGCAACCACGCGGTGGCCGCGCGTGCCGACAAGAAGCTCATCCCGCTGCGTGCACCTCTGGTGAGCGGCCAGACCGTCGAGATCGTGACCGCGCCATCGGCCGCGCCGAGCCCGCAGTGGCTCGACTGGGTGGTGTCCGGGCGCGCGCGCACCGCGATCCGCCACCACCTCAAGCGCCTGCAGCACGAGGATGCGGTGGAGTTCGGCCATCGCATGCTCGACCGCGCGTTCACGCGCCTGGGCTCGTCGCTGGAGACGATTCCGACCGCGGTGCTGGAACGCTATCTGGCCGAACAGAAGTTCAAGCGCTTCGAGGAGCTGCTTGCCGACATCGCACTGGGCAACCGCGTGGCCGAGACCGAGGCGCAGGCGCTGCTGATCGCCCATGGCGATCACCCGCATGCGGCGCGTGTGGCCAGTGGCGAGAAGATCCTCATCAACGGCAGCGAGCGCGGCGTGCTCAGTTTCGCCAACTGCTGCCATCCCGCGCCGGGCGACGAGATCATGGGCTACCTGTCGGCCGGCAAGGGCATCGTGGTGCACCGGCTCGAATGCCCCAACGTGCCCGAACTGCGCAAGTTGCCCGAGCGTTGCCTGGAAATGGGCTGGGCCGGCGACGTGCAGGGCGACTACCGGGTCGAATTGCGCATCGACGTCGCCAACAAGCCTGGCGTGCTGGCGCAGGTCGCCGCGGGCATTGCCGAGGCGAGCTCCAATATCGAGAACGTGGAGTACAAGGAACGCGACACCGAGACCGCCACGCTGCTGTTCACGATCGAGATCCGCAACCGCAAGCACCTGGCCGATGTGATCCGCCATGTGCGGCGCCTGCACGTGGTCAACACGGTGCGCCGCCATCCGCTGTAGCCGCGCGCGCTTGCTATGCTGTGCGCCCTTTTTACCGACACAGGACAGCGACATGACGCGCAGCATCGTGCACAGCGACCAGGCCCCCAAGGCGATCGGCCCGTATTCACAGGCGGTGCGCACCGGCGACACGGTGTACCTGTCGGGGCAGACGCCGCTCGATCCGGCCACGGGTGAGCTCGTCACCGGCGACATCGCGGTGCAGACGCGGCGCGTGTTCGACAACCTGGCCGCCGTGTGCGCGGCCGCTGGAGGATCGCTGGGCGACCTCGTGCGGGTCGGCGTGTACCTGACCGACCTGGGCAATTTCGCCACCGTCAACGCGATCATGGCCGAGTACTGCCAGCAGCCGTATCCGGCGCGTTCGACCATCCAGGTGTCGGCGCTGCCACGCGGTGCGCAGGTCGAGATCGACGCGATCATGCACCTGCCGGGCTGAGGCCGGCTGCCGCGGAACGGCGGGCGCGCCGCCTGCGTCGCGCCCGCATCCTGCCCACGTGCACCGCAAGCATGACGGTGGCGCGGCTTGCTACGCTAGGCGCATGTCTGTCGCCGCGTCTTCCGCGCCGCCTGCCGCTGCGCTTGCCGATGTCGGGCGGGTGGCGGTCGCGAGCCTGCCCGGGGTCGGCCCGGCGGCCGCGCACAAGCTCGCCGCGCTCGGCCTGCATGAACTGCAGGACCTGTGGTTCCACCTGCCGCTGCGCTACGAGGATCGCACCCGGCTCACGCCGATCGCCGAGCTGCAGGTGGGTGGTTGCGCCCAGGTGGTCGGCCGCGTCAGCGCGGTCGAACGGGGTTTCCGCTTCCGCCCGCAGTTGCGCGTGGCGCTGCAGGATGATTCAGCCGCGACCCTGACGCTGCGCCTGTTCCATTTCCAGCGCGCGCAGGCCGAGCGCTTCGTGCCTGGCGCGCGCGTGCTGTGCCATGGCGAGGTGCGCCACGGTCAGTACGGCCTCGAGTTCATCCATCCCGAATACCGCATCCTGCCCGAGGCCGCGCCGGTGCTGCTGCCCGAGTGCCTCACGCCCGTGTATCCGACCACCGCGGGCATCGGCCAGCAGCGCATCGGTGCCATCGTCGCGCGCGCGCTCGAACGGCTGCCCGACGAGGCCGCGTTGGAGCTGATCCCGCCCGCGTTGCGGCACGAAACCGGGCTGGCTTCGCTGCGCGACTCGCTGCTCACGCTGCATCGCCCGCCACGCGATGCCGATGTCGCGGCGCTGCTCGCGGGCCGGCATCCGGCTCAGCGGCGGCTTGCGTTCGAGGAACTGCTCGCGCACCACCTGGGTCTGCGCCAATTGCGTGAACGCGTGCGCGCGCGGCGCGCGCATGCGCTGGCGGGAGGGGGCGGCCTCGCGCAGCGCCTGCGGGCTGCGTTGCCGTTTGCGCTGACCACGGCGCAGCAACGTGTCGCCGCGCAGATCGACGCCGACCTGGCCCGCTCGACACCGATGCTGCGCCTGGTGCAGGGCGATGTCGGTTCGGGCAAGACCGTACTTGCGGCGCTCGCCGCCGCGCGGGCGATCGAGGCAGGCACGCAGGTGGCGCTGGTGGCGCCGACCGAACTGCTGGCCGAGCAGCACCTGCAGACCTTGCAGGCATGGTTCACGCCGCTGGGCATCGCGCCGGTATGGCTGGCCGGCAAGGTCGCCGGGCGTGCGCGCGGCAACGCGCTGGCGGCGGTGGCGGCCGGTGCACCGCTGGTGGTCGGCACCCACGCGCTCATGCAGGAAGCGGTGACGTTCGCGCGGCTCGGGCTCGTCATCGTCGACGAACAGCACCGCTTTGGCGTACACCAGCGCCTGAGCCTGAGCGAGAAGGGGCGCCAGGGCGACCTCGTGCCGCACCAGCTCGTGCTCACCGCGACGCCGATCCCGCGCACGCTGGCGATGGCGGCCTATGCCGACCTGGATGTGTCGGTGGTCGACGAACTGCCGCCCGGTCGCACGCCGGTGCGCACGGTGCTGGTGTCGGCGGCGCGTCGCGCCGAGGTGGTGGCGCGCATCCGCGAGGCCTGCGGCCAGGGCCGCCAGGCCTACTGGGTGTGTACGCTCATCGAGGAGGCCGAGGTGGCCGAAGCCGGGCCCAGCCGCGCGAGCGATGCGCAGGCGGCGCAGGTGGCGTGGCAGGAACTGGGCGCGGCGCTGCCCGGGCTCAGGGTCGGCCTCGTCCATGGACGGCTCAAGCCGCGTGACAAGCAGGCCACCATGCAGGCCTTCAAGGCGGGCGAGCTGGATGTGCTGGTGGCCACCACCGTGATCGAGGTCGGGGTGGATGTGCCCAATGCGAGCCTCATGGTCATCGACAATGCCGAGCGGCTCGGACTGGCGCAGCTGCACCAGTTGCGCGGGCGGGTGGGGCGCGGCGCGCAGGCGTCCAGTTGCGTGCTGCTGTACCAGGGCCCGCTGTCGGCGCTGGCGCGCGCGCGCCTGCAGGTGCTGCGCGAAACCAGTGACGGCTTCCGCATCGCCGAGAAGGACCTGGAACTGCGCGGGCCGGGCGAGGTGCTGGGCACGCGCCAGACCGGCGCGGTCGAGTTCCGCATCGCCGACCTGGCGCGCGATGGCGAGCTTTTGCCGCTGGTGCAGCGCGTGGGCGCGCGCCTGCGCGAGCAGGCGCCGGAGGCGGCCCAGCGCATCGTGGCGCGCTGGGTCGGCGCCGCTGTCCACTACGCGGGCGCCTGAGTTGGCGAGCCTGCGCCAGCTGCGCCAGGCCTTGGCCGTGCTGCAGCCCTCGGCGCTGGCCTGCGTGCGCGCGCGCTGCCCGCTGTGCGGGCCCACGCTGCTGGTGCGCCTGAACCACTCCGAACAGGGCGTGCGCTGCGTGCGCTGCGGTGCCAGCGCGGTGCACCTGTCACTGGGCGCGGTGCTGCGCGCCACATGCCCGGACCTGCGCCGGCGCGATGCCTACGAGCTGTCGGCGCGCGGACCGCTGGTGGCGTGGTTGCGCCGCGAGGTACGCAGCCTCACGCTGTCCGAATATCTGCCCGATGTGCCCGCGGGCACGGTGCGTGGGGGCGTGCGCAGCGAGGACGTGCAGCGCCTGAGCTTCGCTGACGCCAGCTTCGACCTCGTCACCCACACCGAAGTGCTCGAACACGTGCCCGACGATCGGCGCGCGCTGGCCGAACTGCAGCGTGTGCTGCGGCCGGGAGGCCTGATGCTGTTCACGGTGCCGTTGCATGACGCCGGGTGCACGCGCGAGCGTGCGCGCCGGCACGGCGACCGCATCGAACACCTGCTGGAACCGGCCTGGCACACCGACCCGCTGCGTGGTGGAGCGGGTATCCTCGTCTATCGCGACTATGGCCGCGACCTGCCCGCGCGCGTGCGCGCGGCCGGGTTTGGCGAGGTCGTGCTGCAGTTGCCCCATCCACCGCTGCCGTGGCTGCCGCCACGCGCCGTCGTCGTCGCCCGCAAGGACCTTGCATGAACGCACCACGCACCCAGTTGCTCATCGATACCGACCCCGGCGTGGATGACGCGCTCGCAATCCTCATGGCGCACGCGCACGCCGACGTGGTGGCGCTGACCGTGGCCGCCGGCAACGTCGGGCTGGAGCACACGGTGGCCAATGCGCTCAAACTGGTCGAACTGGTGGGCGCGACGACGCCCGTGCACGCGGGGTGCGCCACGCCGCTGGTGTTGCCCGCGGCCGACGCGTCCTTCGTGCATGGCCGGGACGGCTTCGGCGACATCGGTTATGCGCCGGCCGCGGCGCGCGCGAGCAGCGAGCATGCCGCCAACGCGATGGTGCGGCTTGCGCGCGAGCGGCCGGGCCAGCTCACCCTGGTCGCACTCGGGCCGCTCACCAACCTTGCACTCGCGCTGCGCCTGGAACCGCAGTTGCCCACGCTGATCCGGCGCCTGGTGGTGATGGGCGGAGCGGTCAGCGGGCGCGGCAATTTCGAGCGCGTGCCGACCGAGTTCAACATCGGCTTTGACCCGGAAGCCGCGCACGTCGTGTTCGCGCATTGGCCGCAGTTCGAGCTGGTCGATTGGGAAGCGTGCGTGCGCCATGCATTGCCGTTCGAGCGCTACGATGCGCTGTTGGCCGCGGGCGGTGGGGTGGCGCACTTCTACGGGCGCATCGCGGCCACCGCGCGCGCGTTCAACGCGGCCAACGGGCGTGGCGGCATGGTGGTGGCCGACGCGCTGGCGATGGCCGTCGCGTTGGCCCCCGACCTCGTGCGCAGCGCGCAGGCGCGCCACGTCGGGGTCGAGCTCGCGGGCAGCCTCACGCGTGGCGCGACCGTGGTCGACTGGGACGCGCGATGTGGCCGCGCGGCCAATGCGCGAATCGTGCTGGAGGTGGACCAGGCCGGGTTCGAGGCGATGGTGGCGCGCGGTCTCGCGCTGCCGGCGACGGTTTGAGCCGCGATTGCGCGTCGAGGCGGTCGGCGGCTATAATGCCGCTCTTTTGTCGCAGCCCAAGCGCGGACCCGAGCCATGAAAGCCGACATCCATCCGAACTACAAGCCCGTGGTGTTCCAGGACATCTCGACCGATTTCTCGTTCCTCACCCGCTCGACGATGACGAGCAAGGAAACGATCAAGTGGGAGGATGGCCAGGAATATCCGCTGATCAAGGTGGAAATCTCCAGCCAGTCGCACCCGTTCTTCACGGGCAAGCAGAAGATCGTCGACACTGCGGGTCGCGTCGACAAGTTCCGCCGCCGCTACGCCAAGTAGGCGCGCTGGCTGCTGGCCGGCGCGCGCACCTGCGCGCCAACCCCGGCCGATGACACGCTGCCGCGGGCGGTCCGCCAGCCCGTCATGCACCCATTGGATGCTCGCACGCCGGCCTCGCGCCGGCGTTTGCGTCTGGCTGCGCGCGGCATGACCAAATGCATGCGTGGCCTGGTGTTCGGGCATGCGATAATCGCGGATCGGCGGCGTCGTTCGCCGCGCCCGGGACGTGGCACCGCAACGTGTCCGCGCCAGGCCGCCAGCGCCGCCGCGTGCCGCCACTGCCAAGGAAAACCGCCGTGTCCGAACCTACCGTCACGTTGACCGATTCCGCCACCCGCCACACTGCCACCCTGCCGGTCGTGAGCGGCAGCATGGGGGCGCCGGCCATCGACGTGGGCAAGCTCAATCGCGAGACCGGCTATTTCACCTTCGACCCGGGTTTCGTCGCGACCGCGGCCACGCGCAGTTCGATCACCTACATCGACGGTGACAAGGGCGTGCTGTTGTATCGCGGCTACCCAATCGAGCAATTGGCCAAGCAGTCGAGCTTCCTCGAAGTCGCCTACCTGCTCATGAATGGCGAACTGCCCGATCGCGCCCAGTTCGCCGCGTTCGAGCACGAAGTCACGCATCACACGATGATGCACGAGGCCCTCAAGAACTTCCTGCACGGCTTCCATTACGACGCCCATCCGATGGCCATGCTGTGCGCCTCGATCGCGTCACTGTCGGCGTTCTACCACGACACGCTCGATCTCAACGATCCAGCCCAGCGCCGCCAGGCCGCGATCCGCCTGCTGGCGAAAATGCCGACCATCGCGGCCGCCGCCTACCGTTACTCGATCGGCTGGCCGATCCGCTATCCGCGCAACAACCTCGAATACGTGACGCGCTTCCTGCACATGATGTTCGAGGTACCCAGTGAGCCGCTCAACCTCAGTCCGGTGGTGGCCAAGGCGCTGGACCTGTTGTTCATCCTGCACGCCGACCACGAGCAGAACGCGTCGACCTCGACCGTGCGCCTGGTGGGTTCGACCGGCGCCAACCCGTATGCCTGCGTGGCGGCCGGCATCGCCGCGCTGTGGGGGCCCGCCCACGGCGGCGCCAACGAGGCCGTGCTCAAGATGCTCGCCGAGATCGGCGACGCCAGGAACGTCGGCAGCGCGGTGGCCAAGGCCAAGGACCGCGATTCGGGTTTCCGCCTGATGGGATTCGGCCACCGCGTGTACAAGAACTTCGACCCGCGCGCCACGATCATCCGCGACATGTGCCACAAGGTGCTCGACGACCTGCACGTGAGCGATCCGTTGCTCGATGTCGCGATGGAGCTGGAGCAGGCTGCGCTCAAGGATGCCTACTTCATCGAGCGCAAGCTGTATCCGAACGTCGACTTCTACTCGGGCATCATCTACAAGGCGCTCAACATCCCCACCGAGATGTTCACGGTGATGTTCGCGATTGCGCGCACCGCAGGCTGGGTGTCGCATTGGCTCGAGCAGCACGTCGATCCCGAGACCAAGATCGGCCGGCCGCGCCAGATCTACACCGGCGCCACGCCGCGCGACTACGTCGCGATCGACCGGCGCTGACACGCGCGCAGCGCGACGCGCCGCCGCAACGCGGCGTCAGCGCGCTGCACCCATATCGGCCGCGGCCAGCAGTGCCTCCACGGCCGCGAGCGTGGCGCGGCGCATCGGCTGATCGCTGGTGCGATCCAGCGGTGCCTGCCGCAGCAGGTCGAATGGCAACAGCGTGAGATCGATCGTGGTGCCGTCGACGTCGAAGCGCAACGAGGGGAATTCGCGCACGGTGTCGCGGTCCAGGCGCAGCCGGCGTGCCGATTCGCTCCAGGCGATACCGCGTTCGGCCAGCAGGTTGCTCACTTCCAGCGGCCGTTCGGTGTGCAAGTGCAGGCATACCGCCGAATGCGCATCGGCGCTGCCGTCGAGCACCGCGCCGACCAGACGCGGTTCATGCGCCGCGAACAGGCGCAGTGCCTCGCACGCGTGCTCGCGCAACCGCTGCAGGCACTGCTCGTGGCGTTCACCGCCGAACAGGCGCTGGTGTTCGCGCAGCGCGGCGTCGATCTCGCGGGCGTCGGGCAGGCTGGCGCGATCGCGGATGCCCAGCTGCGCGGCCGCCTTGTCGCGCGCCGCGCGGTAGTCGCGCAGGCCGCTTTCGCTGATCAGGCGTGCCGCGGCGGCGGCAATGCGGCGCCGCGCATCGGACGCGGGTCCGGGCAGACGCGAACCGTGGCGCATCAGAACACGTCGTAGGCTTCGTGCTGCCGCGCGCTGTCCTGGGTGGGCGGCGGCTGCGTGGCCAGGCGCTCGGCATCCTCGTTCTTCATCACCTCGATGATCGCTCCGGGATCCCCCGCGTCCGCGAGCAGGCCGGTGGCCGGGTCGATGCGCACGCGCGTGATGCCCGCGGGCGCGTCGAACGGCTGCTCGGGCACATCCTTGAGCGCGGTGCGCATGAAGTCGATCCAGATCGGCAGCGCCGCCTTGGCGCCGAACTCGCCGCGGCCGAGCGAACTGAAGTCGTCGAAGCCGACCCAGCAGCTGGCGACGATGCTGGAGTTGAAGCCGGTGAACCAGGCGTCGCGGTGCTCGTTGGTGGTGCCGGTCTTGCCGGCCAGGTCGCCGCGCTTGAGTGACAGCGCGGCGGCACCGGTGCCGCGTCGGATCACATCGCGCATGAGCGAGGTGACGAGATAGGCGTTGCGGGCATCGATCACGCGGCCGGCGCTGTGGGGCGCGCTGCCGTCAGCGGCGGCATTGGCGATGCCCACGCCGAGCGCGCTCAGCGGGCCGGCGCCGGTGCCGGTGCTGTCGGCGGCAGGGGGATGGTCGGCACAGGTGCGGCAGACCACGGCCGGGTCGGCGTGATACACCACCGCGCCATCGCGATCGATGATGTCGGTGACGATGTAGGGATCGACGAGGTAGCCGCCGTTGGCGAACACCGCATAACCACGTGCCATCGCCAGCGGCGCCACCGCGGCGCTGCCGAGCGCCATGGACAGGCTCTGCGGGATCTGTTCGGGAGTGAAGCCGAAGCGCGAGACGTATTCGTGCGCATAGCGCACCGTGATCGCATCGAGCAGGCGTACCGAGATCAGGTTGACGGACTTGATCAGTGCCTCGCGCAGGCGGATCGGTCCCTGGAACGAGTCGTCGTCGTTCTTGGGCGTCCACACCCCATCGGGCCGCGAGGGGTCGGGGAACGATACCGGCGCGTCGTTGAGGACCGAGGCGGGCGTGAAGCCGCGGTCGAACGCCGCCGAGTAGATGAACGGCTTGAAGCCCGAACCGGGCTGGCGTGCACTCTGGGTGGCGCGGTTGAACTTGCTGCGGGCGAAGCTGAAACCGCCGATCAGGCTCACCACCGCGCCGTCGTCGGGACGCAGCGCCACCAGGGCGGCCTCGGCGGTGGGCAGTTGCGACAGCGTCCATTCGCCCTTGTCGTCATGCGCGACACGCACGATGTCGCCCACCTTGAGCACATCGCTGGCAGCCTTGGGCGCGGGGCCGCGATGGTCGTCGTCGAGATAGCGGCGTGCCCACTGCAGCGCGGGCAGGCCGAGCAGCACATTCTGGCCATCGGCCAGATACAGCGTGGCCGTGTCCTTGTCGCTGGCAACCACCAGCGCGGGCGCCAGTCCCGCGATGGTCCGGTACGGCGCCAGCGCCTCGTCCCACTGCGCGGTGGCGGCAGTGGCGGGCAGCTGCACATGGCCTTCGGCACCGCGGAAGCCGTGGCGCTGGTCATACAGCAGCAGGCCATTGCGCAGCGCGGCGTTGGCGGCTTCCTGCAGGGTCGCGTCGAGTGTGGTGCGCACGCGGTAGCCGTCGGTGAGCGCGTTGTTGCCGAGCCGCTCCATCACCTCGAGCCGCACCAGTTCGGCGAAATAGGGGGCCTCGACCTCGACCGGGGGTTCGTGCGGCTGGGCGGTGTCGGGCTCGGCCATCGCCGCTGCGTACTGGGCCTGGTCGATGAAGTGGTTGTCGAGCATGCGGCCGAGCACGTAGCCGCGGCGCTCCCTGGCGCGCTCGGGGCGGCTGAGCGGGTTGCCCGTGGAGGGGAACTTGGGGATCGAGGCGAGCATCGCGCACTCGGCCAGCGTGAGCTGGTCGAGCTTCTTGCCGTAGTAGAACTCGGCCGCGGCGGCGACGCCGTAGGAGCGGTGGCCAAAGAAGCTCTTGTTGAGGTACAGCGCCAGGATCTCGTCCTTGTCCAGCGCGCTCTCGATGCGGAAGGCGAGGAAGATTTCCGACAGCTTGCGCGTGTAGCTCACTTCGGGGCTGAGGAAGAACATGCGCGCGACCTGCTGGGTGATCGTGCTGCCACCGGCGACCTGCTTGCGGCCGGTGGTCACGGTCAGCCACACCGCGCGCAGGATGCCGCCGATGTCGATGCCATGGTGGCTGTAGAAGTCGGCGTCCTCGGCCGCGATGAAGGCGTTGCGCAGCTGGACCGGCACTTCGTCGATGCGCACGGGCGTGCGCTTGGTCTCGCCGAACATCGCGATGAGCTTGCCATCGGCCGACTCCACCCGCAGCGGGACCTGCAGCCGCACGTCCTTGAGCACCTCGACCGATGGCAGGCGTGGGGCAATCAGCCAGTAGGCGGTTCCCAGGGCGGCCGCGCCGATCAGGATGCCGGCCACGGCGAAGTAGGCCGCGTAGCGCAGCAGGCGCAGAAAGAGTCTCATTCGCTCCAACTTGTGATCGCAGTCAAGGTATGTGCGGTAAGTCCACGAGTATAGAGCTTATCCGGGTTCCGGACCCCCGATGGGGGCGATCCGGGGGCCGGGCCGGGGCCGATCGGGGGCAAATTTGGCCCCCCTACTGGACAGCCATTGAAATTTCGTTAATCCTTGCATTTAATGTAGTCGCGCATCTTTCGCTCGTAAGGGCGCGTGGGAAGGGGAGAAAGTGTGGATCTGTTCACACCAAAAAAGCCGCCGCTGATTGGCGTCGACATCAGTTCCACCGCGGTCAAGCTCCTTCAGCTGGGGCAGGCCGGCGGTCGCTATCGTGTCGAGCACTACGCGGTCGAGGCGCTGCCACCCAACGCGGTGGTCGAGAAGAACATCGTCGAAGTCGAGGCGGTGGGCGAAGCGATCCGCCGCGCCTTCAACCGCTGTGGCGCCAAGACCAAGTTCGCTGCGGCCGCAGTCGCCGGTTCGGCGGTGATCACCAAGGTGATCCCGATGCCGGGTGACCTGTCCGACGAGGACATGGAAGCGCAGATCGAGATCGAGGCGAACCAGTACATTCCCTATCCGATCGAGGAAGTCAGCCTCGACTTCGAGGTGCTGGGTCCGATCAAGGACAACCCCGAGATGGTGAACGTGCTGCTGGCGGCATCGCGCACCGAAAACGTCGACCTGCGCGTGGCCGCGCTCGACCTGGGTGGGCTCACGGCCAAGGTCATGGACGTCGAGGCGTTCGCGATGGAGAACGCGTTCCGGCTCGTCTCCGACCAGCTCAGCGTGCCCAAGGATGCGGTGGTGGCGATGGTCGACGTGGGTGCCACCATGACCACGCTGATCGTGCTCAAGAACCAGCGCACGATCTACTCGCGCGAGCAGGTGTTCGGTGGCAAGCAGCTCACCGACGAGGTGATGCGCCGCTACGGGCTCAGCTACGAGGAAGCCGGCATGGCCAAGCGCCAGGGCGGCCTGCCCGAATCGTATGAAAGCGAGGCCTTGGAACCCTTCAAGGAAGCGATGACGCAGCAGATCGGGCGCCTGCTGCAGTTCTTCTTCGCCGGCAGTGAATACAGCCGTGTCGACCAGATCGTGCTCGCCGGCGGCTGTGCCTCGATCGCCGGGATCGCCGACAAGGTCGAGGAACACATGGGCGTGCCGTGCGTGATCGCCAATCCGCTGGCCGACATGTCCCTGTCCAGTCGCGTGCAGGCGCAATCGTTGATGCAGGACGCCCCTGCGCTCATGATCGCCTGCGGGCTTGCTCTCAGGAGTTTCGACTGATGGCCAACATCAACCTCCTGCCATGGCGAGCCGAGCGCCGCAAGCAGCGCGAACGCGAGTTCTACATGATGCTGCTGGCTGCGGCGGTCGGCGCGCTGCTGGTGTTTTTCGTGGCGATGATGTGGGTGCAGCACGTCATCGATGACCAACAGGCGCGCAACGACTACCTCAAGGGCGAGATCACCGCGCTCGATGCCAAGATCAAGGAAATCGAGGAACTCGACAAGACGCGTGCCGATCTCATCACGCGCAAGGAGATCATCGAGCAGCTGCAATCCAACCGCTCGACCATGGTGCACCTGTTTGACGAGCTCGTGCGCACCATCCCCGACGGCGTGCGCCTGACCACGATGAAGCAGGTCGGCGACACGATTACGCTCGACGGGCGCGCCGAGTCCAACCAGCGGGTGGCGAGCTACCTGCTCAACATCGACCGCTCGCCATGGCTGGGCCATTCCGACCTCAAGAAGACCGAGAACACCGCGGGCGCCAAGGATGGGGACAAGAAGCTGCCGTATCAGTTCTCGATGGATGTGAAGCTGCGCAAGCCTGAAGAGCAGCAAAAGGCCCAGGGTACCGTGGCCGTCATCGAAGTACCGTCCGCCGCCACGGGGGAGAAGAAATGAGCTTCCTCGACGATCTGCGCAATCTGGACCGCAACAACATCGGCGGCTGGCCGACCGGCGTCAAGGCGTTCTTCGCGATCCTCATCATCGCCCTCATCCTGTTCTTTGGCTGGTACTTCAAGATCAGGGCGCAGCAGGAGGAGCTCGAGTCGGTGCGCCAGCAGGAAGTGACGCTGAAGAAGGACTTTGCCGACAAACAGGCCAAGGTGGTCAACCTCGAGGCCTATCGCAAGCAACTTGCCGACATGCAGGAGATGCTGCAGACGATGCTGCGGCAGCTGCCGAGCAAGACCGAGATGCCGGAACTGCTCAACAACATCACCCAGGCGGCGCTCAGTGCGGGTATCGAGACCGAACTGTTCCAGCCCGGCGGCGAGATCATGAAGGACTTCTACGCCGAAAAGCCGATCCAGTTGCGAATGCTCGGCAACTACCACCAGTTCGGCACGTTCATCAGCAACGTGGCGTCATTGCCGCGCGTGGTGATCCTGACCATGCATGACGTGTCGCTCAAGCCCGCGGGTGGCCCTGGCGCCAAATCGTCGGGCTCGGCCGGCCAGCTCATCCTCGAAGGTACGGTCAAGACCTACCGCTACCTCGACGACGAGGAGGCTGCCGCGGTCCAGGCTGCCAAGAACCCACCGAAGAAGGGTGCGGCACCCGCACCGGCGAAGAAAGGAGCGTGAGATGAGTCGACCCATCATCCAACACGCACTGGCCGCCGCGGTCCTGCTGGCGCTGCTTGGGCTGCAAGGCTGCACCCCCAGCGAAAGCGTGCAGCAGTGGGTTGCCAAGGAGAAGGCCAAGAAGGGTGCGCCACTGGCACCGTTGCCAGTGATCAAGACCTTCGAGGCGTTCACCTACAAGGACCAGGACCTGCGTGATCCGTTCGGACCGAGCGTGCAGGAGCAGGAACAGGCCAACCAGCAGGGACCCCATCCGGACCAGAACCGGCCGCGCGAACCACTGGAATCGTTCCCGCTCGATGGCCTGAAGATGTCGGGCACGCTCGGCGTGGGCAATGCCATCGAGGGCCTGGTGCGCGACCCGGACGGCGTCGTGCATCGCGTCCGCGTTGGCAATTACCTCGGCCAGAACTACGGGCGCATCAAGGCCATCAACGAAGATCGCATCGAAATGATCGAACTGGTGCCCAACGGGGCCGGTGGCTGGATGGAGCGAGAAGCCACCATCGCGCTCGGCGATAGCAAGCAATGATCGAATCATCGGGGACGAAGAACATGACCACGACATTCGCAGTCTTCCCGGGGCAGCGCCCCGTCAACCGCTGGGCACGGCGCGCCGTGCTGGCGGTGATGTCCCTGCTCGGTGCTGCAGCCGTTGCCGGCCAAGCGCAGGCGCAGAACGTGCTGCAGGACATCGCCTACACCGCGCTGCCAGGCGGCAAGGTCGAGGTGACGCTCAAGTTCAGCGGACCCGCGGTGGCGCCACAGGCGTTTGCCACCGAAACACCGCCGAGCATCGCGCTCGACTTCGCCGATACGCGCAACGCGACCGGCAAGAAGCGCATCGACATCGGTACCGGTGCAACCTCGTCGGTTTCGGCGCTTGAGGCCGGTGGTCGCACGCGGGTGGTGATCGACCTGTTCCGCGCCGCCGGCTATGACACCCGCATCAACGGCAATGATGTGGTGGTGGCGGTCAACAGCGGCGTGATCGGGTCCAGCACCGCGGCAGCGGCAGCCGCCAAGTCGGATCCGACCAAGGTGGTCACCCATGCGGCGGGCCTGGAGGTGTCCAACATCGATTTCCGTCGCGGCAAGAACGGCGAAGGGCGGGTTGTGGTGAGCTTCAACGGTCCCGGCGCCTCGGTGAACCTGCGCAAGGAGGCCGGCAACATCGTGCTCGATCTTCTCAATGCCAAGGTTGCGTCCGGCCAGGCACGCCATCTCGACGTACTCGACTTTGCCACTCCGGTACAGTCGATCGACACGCGCAGCCAGGGCAATGGCGCGCGTCTGCAGATCGTGGCCACGCCGCCCTATCAGGAGCTCGCCTACCAGTCGGGCAATGAATACGTGGTCGAAATCGCCCCCAAGAAGGAGCAGTCGAAGGCCACCGGCAAGAATGCCCAGCCCGAGTACAGCGGCAGCCGCGTCACCTTCAACTTCCAGGACATCCCGACGCGGTCGGTGCTGCAGCTCATCGCCGATGTCTCCGACCTCAACATCGTGGTGGCCGACAGCGTGGCCGGCAACGTCACGCTGCGCCTGATCAACGTGCCGTGGGACCAGGCGCTGGACATCGTGCTGCAGGCCAAGGGGCTCGACAAGCGCCGCCAAGGCAACGTGATCTGGGTCGCGCCGCAGAAGGAAATCGCCGACCGCGAGGAGGCGATCGCCGACGCGCGCCTGAAGATGGAGACCAAGGAAGAGCTCATCACCGACTACATCCCGATCAGCTACGGCAAGGCCAAGGACATCGCGGCGTTGCTGACCAAGACGGAATCGACACAGGCAAGTGGCCAGACTTCTGGCAGTGCGGGACAGATGGAGCGCGGTTTTCTTTCGACACGTGGCAGCGTGTCCTATGACGATCGCACCAACACCCTGCTGATCAGCGACATCCCGTCCAAGATCCAGGAAATCCGCCAACTCATCGCGGTGCTCGACCGCCCGGTGCAGCAGGTCCTGATCGAGTCGCGCATCGTGATCGCGACCGACAGCTTCGCGCGCGAGCTGGGTGCCAAGTTCGGCATCAGCGGTGGCTACATGGACCACAACGGCAACGTCGTAAGCACCACCGGATCGCTCAACGGCACCGACCAGATGAGCAACGTCGTGCTCAACAACCGCTTCAACGGACCCGGTCGTGGCCTGCCCAATACGGCGCCGGACCAGATCGGCGCGGGCATCCTCGTGCCGTCACTGGCCAACCGCCTCAATGTGAACCTGCCGGCTGCCAATGCCGCGGGTCGCTTCGGCCTGGCGATTCTCGGCGCCGACTACCTGCTCGACCTGGAGCTGTCGGCGGCGCAGACCGAGGGGCGCGGCGAGGTCGTGTCCTCGCCCAAGGTGATCACGGCCAACCAGCGTGAGGCGACGATCAGGCAGGGCGTCGAAGTCGGCTATCTGCAGTACTCGGGCGGCGCCGCTGCAGGTGGCGTCGCCGTCCCGACCGTGGCGTTCAAGGAGGCCAACCTCGAGCTGCGCGTCACGCCGACGATCACCGCCGATGATCGCGTCGTGCTCAACCTCAATGTCAAGAAGGATGCCGTTTCCGGCTTCGTCGACATCCCTGGTGGCGGCAGCGTGCCGTCGCTCGACAAGCGCGAGATCACCACCGAGGTGCTGGTCGACAACGGCCAGACGGTGGTGCTCGGCGGTGTGTACGAGGTCAACAAGTCGGACAAGGTGAACAAGGTGCCGGTGCTGGGTGACGTGCCGTTCGTCGGCAACCTGTTCAAGAACAAGGCCCGCTCGGACAGCCGCGCGGAGCTGTTGATCTTCGTCACCCCACGCATCCTCAGTGACAACCTCAAGTGAGCGCGCCGCGAACGGCGGACATGACAACTCGCGCGTTGCGCGCCCGTATGTGCAGGACTGGAGAGAACCTATGAAATTTTTCGGCAAGGCTTTGGGGCTCGTTGTTGCCACCCTTGCGCTCGCGAGCTGCGGCGGTGGCGGCGGCGACGGCGGGGCGACGTTGCCACCGGTCAGCGGCAAGATCGAGCTGACCGCGACCACCACCACGCTGCCGCTCAACACCATGGGTTACCTGCCGACCCAGCACGGGCCGACGCAGGCGGAAATCACCATCACGATCCGCAACGCCGACGGCACGCTCATGGTCGGCAGGGACGTGTCGGTGAGCATCTCGCCGGTGGATGTGGCGGCCTTGTCGTTCCTCGTGCAGGAAGGCAACTCCGACGGTGACCAACTGTGGGGTACCTTCACGATCAAGGGCACCAACGGTGTCGCCACCGCGTGGGTCAACAGTCGCCTCATCGCCGGCACCGCAACCGTCACGGCCTCGACGATCGACCCGACCACCAATCGCACGATCAGCAATACGCTGCGCTTCACCGTGACCAGTGGCGTGGGGCCGAGCCCCGCGAGCATCCAGGTGACGCCGACCTCGGCCGCGGCCTACCTGCCCAGTTCGGGTGGCAACAATGCACCGCAGTTCCAGGCGCTCGTGCGCGATGGCGGAAACCAGGTCGTTCCCAATCCGCCCGGCGGCACCGACAACATCCAGTTCGAGATCCTGGGCAATACCGGTGATGCGGTGATCAGCACCAATTCGGCGGGTGGTCCGGCGACTGGCAAGAAGGTGACGTCGCACACCGTGAGCGGTGTGGCCACGGTCTCGTTCCAGGCTGGCGAGGGTACGCCGCAGGGGCCGATCCAGTTGCAGTCCACGGTCGACCGCGCCGACAACAACGTGTCAAACGGCATCCAGGATCCGGTGATGGCGACTGCCTCGGTCATCGTGTCCGATGGCAAGCTCTACAGCCTCACGATCACCTCGCCCAATGTGGATGCGATCCGTGTCAACGTGGTCGATCCCGATCCGGAGGTCGAGAACTCGCCCGGCGATGCGACCTACAGCCTGACCGTGAGCGCATTGGGTACCGATCGCCAAGGCAACCCGGTGCTGCCGGGGACGCCGATTCGTTTCGGCTCGATCGACGAGCCAGTGGGCACGTACGACGCGGGCGCTTTGGCCAACGAGTTCCTGCTCGCCGGCGGCGATGGCAATCCGCAGGAAGGCGGCACCACCTTCACTGCGCCGACCGGCCATTTCACCACCGCCGGCGGTGGTGCAGGCCCCGGCGATGCACTCGTGGTGTTCGGCAAGACCCACCACGGCGCGCCGCACGGCAACGAGGACCTGGAAAGCGCGGTTACGGTGCAACGCGTCAACAGCGCCACCAACCTGACCACGGCATCGCCGTTCAATCGCAACAACACCACCGGAACGACGGTCGACTACGGCACCGTGCTGCCTTACCTCATCGGACGCAGCCAGCACGGCAACATCACCGCGGCCGGTGTGACCAACGACCTCGGTGTCGCGCATGCCACGCTCAATTACACAGCGGCAAACCTCGGCCACAGGCTGGCGATGTGGGCGCAGGGTGATGGCTTCGATCGTTTGACGGGACAGCCACGTCGCGTCACCGACGCCGTCAAGCTCGTCTATCCGGGTGTTGCACCCCTGGAGATCGTCGCCTTCCCGTCGCCGATTCCCGGCAATCGCACCACCAGCGTGACGGTGTGCGTGGTGGACGCGATGAACGTGCCGATCCAGGGCGTGCGCATTGCGTTTGACTTGAGTCTGGCCGGAGGCACCGGTTCGGTCGATGGCAATGGAGACAGC
>WBZR01002478.1_pt1 | contig 18883 bp, 17 predicted proteins | sample 5204231 | NCBI WGS metagenome assembly WBZR01 (sample SAMN12412403, study PRJNA552823) | activated sludge metagenome | isolation source: activated sludge from anammox sidestream of wastewater treatment plant... | place: USA: Virginia | collected 2017-08 | reverse complement strand
CCCGTGAAGTTGGTCGGGATCATTGCGCGGGTATAGTGCTGCACCAACGCAGAGCGACACCTTCGCGCTGGTGCCAGCGTGAGGTTGCCACTGCGCAGCAATGGTCGGATAACAACAGTATTATGGAAGTCGCGCCAGGTGAAACTTATCTGGCTGAGCCAGCCAGTGCAGGTGCGCTCTTGGCTGAGCCGGATTCAGCCTGATCCTTGGCGACGACCTTGCGCTTTTCGATCAGACGGACGGCCTTACCCACGCGGTCACGCAGATAGTAGAGTTTGGCCCGGCGAACCTCACCGCTGCGCTTGGACTTGATGGACTCAATCGCCGGCGAATGCAACGGGAAAACGCGCTCAACGCCTTCGTTGTTGACAATGCGGCGAACGGTGAAGGTTTCGTTAATGCCGCAACCCTTACGCATGATCACCGTACCGGAGAAAACCTGGGTACGCTGCTTGTCACCTTCGACAATGCGGATGGCGACATCGACGGTATCACCAACGAAAAATTCGGGCACATCTTTTTTGAGGTGAGCTTGTTCGATTTCATCAAGAATTTTGTTACGCATGGTGATCTCCAGTCGATCCGGTTCAAAGTATTGAAGTTAACAATCTTTCGTTGTTCTGATCCAAAAATTAACTCTGCACTTATCCGCCAGCGGCATCATCGCCCCTGGCCTTGTTTTTTCCACTTTCATACGACTGCCATAAATCAGGCCGCCGTTTTTTTGTTCGTTCACAGCGTTGTTCCATGCGCCATTTGGCGATGGCTGCATGATTGCCGCTGAGCAGAATATCGGGCACGTCCATCGCCTGATACTGCCGTGGACGGGTGTACTGCGGATACTCCAGCAGCCCACCGGTAAAACTTTCGTCGCTGGCACCCTCTTCAGCACCGAGAACCCCGGGCAGAACCCGCACCACCGCGTCAATCAACACCATGGCTGCCAGCTCGCCTCCACTGAGGACATAATCACCAATACTGACTTCAAGCGGCGCCAAACCGTCGATAATGCGCTCGTCAAAACCTTCGTAATGACCTGTGATCAGCACCAGTCGCGGCTTTTTCGCCAGCGTTTCAACCAGTGGTTGATCCAAAACCCGTCCCTGGGGCGTGAGCAAAATCCGTGTGGCCGGTCTGGTATCGAGTTGCTCCACATGGGCCACCGTGTCAAAAACGATCGGGGCCATCATCACCATCCCCGGCCCGCCACCGAAGGGTTTGTCATCGACAGATAAATGTCGATCGGTGGCAAAGGAGCGAAAATTTGTCAGATGGTATTCGACCAGTCCTTTCTCAGCAGCTCGTTTGGGTATGCTCGTGCCCAGAATGGCTGAGAACATCTCAGGGAAGAGCGTCAAAATATCGATCCGAAGGGACATACCAGCAATTTTTTGATCCCTTGATGATGGGTAGACACAAAAACCCGACGAAAAATCGCGGGTTTAGTTCGTGCTTACCGTGATTACGCGCTGGCTCCAGCCTTGGCTGCTTCCGCCGGCGCCGCCTTGGGTTTGCCGGGCTTGGGCAGACGGAGCTGCTTATGTTCAACGCCCGCTTTTTTCAAAAGCGACGAGACCGTCTCTGACGGTGTTGCGCCCTGATCCAGCCAGTAGGTGCAACGGTCGATTTTGGCCGTGAACTGCTTGGATTGTTCCTTGTTACGCGGATCGTATGAGCCGAGTTCTTCAATGACCCGACCATCGCGCGGGCTGCGCGAATCGACCGCATTGAGGCGGAAAAATCCATGATTCTTCCGGCCAAACCGCTTTAATCGCAACTTCACTGCCATCCGTCTGGTTCTCCAAACAATTTCTTAAATTTAAGATAAGCCAATCCAAGAGTATATCAACTGCGCGACAATTTACAACCAATGACGGCGCGACGAAATTCCGATTTCCAACAAGAATGCGCGCCGATCCATTCTCAGGCGCTTCGCCGGAGTGATTGTGGCAAGAAAATAGAGCGGACATGAATATCATATTGTTGCCACATATAGTGATAATGCTACTACGGGTCGTATGGTCAGATGAAGAAGCAACAAAATGCAGGGGGTTGCTGGTTCAGGGCTGCCAGCCTGCGCCGAATGGTTCAGAATGATTGTTGGGTTGCGCCCCGACGCCAGCCGGTGGGTTGCGGAGCGTTGCGGTCGAGATGGAGGCTTTGAAAAGTCTGGTCAGGGTTCAAGCGAAATGTCAGACTGATCCAGCGATCGCCGGGGATGTAGTCATCCGTGCCCAGTCGAAAATAGCCACGGATCAGCAGATATTCCGGCGGATCGGATGGTCCGGCGTCCCTGCCGTAAAAAGCGGAAACCCAGTCGCCCTGTGGCGAAGTGGCGATGTACCATCCATTTTGCAATAACCAGTCGCGCACGGTTGCGGCGGTGGCGGGTTTATCCCCGCTGTGCATGGCAGTCTGCGCCTGCTGCAGTAGGATCGTGGCCTGACGATCGATGCGCGTGTTGTTGCCGTTGAGATAGACCGCGATGCAAATCAGCAGCACCGTAACTGTCACACCCAGAATGAGGCGCCATTGCCGGTTGGCGGACATGTCCGCGATTGTCGCTCAAATGGCAGCGCGTGTCGATACAGCGGCGGATGTACGGCAAACCCCGGTAGAACGACACTGGTGTTTCATCGCCGTTAAAAACAATCAGCCATCAGGAGGTGAGGATGATTTTATTTTTGATGTCGGCGCTGTTGGAGGAGATTTTCAACGGCAGGATGATCCAGAATGTTGCGCCCTGACCCAGTGCGCTTTGCACGCCGATGCGCCCGTTGAGCAATTCCGCCAGTTCCTTGCTGATGGCCAGTCCCAGACCGCTGCCGGAGTGCTGGCGCGTCATGCTGGAGTCGATCTGACGAAACTTTTCAAAAATCACCTTGTGTTGGGACGGGTCGATTCCGATTCCGCGGTCGGTGACACTGATGCGGATATGATCGATATTTTCGCGCACCGCCGCCAGAGTGACCACGCCGCCACGGGGGCTGAATTTGATGGCGTTGGCGAGAAAATTATACAGAACCTGTTGCAGCTTGGCCGGATCGGTATGGATGATCGGAACATCGCGGGCGATGGTGTCAACGATGGACAATTCATTGGGTTCCAGGAGGGGTTTGAGAATCCCCGCCAGGCCTTCAAACAGGTCCGGCAACGACAAAGGTTCGGCCCGTACTTCCATGCGTCCGGCTTCGATTTTGGCCAGATCGAGCAGATCGTTGATCAGCTCCAGCAGGTGGCGGCCGCTGCGGGTTATGTTCTGGACATAGCGCAGATTCCTGGAATCGGGGGCTTTTTCAGCCGCATCAGTCAGCAGTTCGGCAAAACCGAGAATGGAATTCAAGGGAGTGCGCAATTCGTGGCTGATGTTGGCGAGAAATTCACTTTTGAGCCGGTTGGATTCGTACAGCGCCAGATTGGATTCAGCCAGTTGATTGAGTTTGAGGTCGAGATTGCGGTTGACCGTGCGTAATTCCCTTTCCGTCGCCTGCAGATTCGAGAGCATGTTGTTGAACGTTTCCGAGAGCTGCTGAAATTCGTCGCGCGTGCGAATGTCCGAGCGGGTGTTGAGATTGCCCTGCGACACTTTTTCAGCCGTTTCCTGCAACACGCGCACCGGTTGGAGAATCAAGCGTGTGGTGATGAGGTAAAAAACGACGATGGCCAGTGAACCCGCGAGCAGCCCGGCGACGAGAATGAAAACCCGGTTGAGCAGGTACTGGCTGGCGGGGACTTGTGAGGGGATTTCGACGGTAATCATTCCGACAAAATTATCGGGCAACAGTGAGCTGATGTCGGCGGGTTGGGTGGCAGGGGGTTGCGCAGCATTCGGATTGGTCAGCAGGGAGAATAGCGTCGGGCGCGTGGTGGCGGGTTTGCTGACGCGCAGCGCCGCTGGATCGGTATGACAGGCGGTACACGAGGCGTCGTAATAAAGGGCACGGGCGTAGCGGAAACTGGCGGTATCGTCGGGCAGATAAGAATAACTGGAATGAGTCAGCTTGCGGTTGGCGAGAAAATCGCGAAAAGCGCGACGCTGAAAAGAGGGCAGAGCGTTGGCATCCTCCAGCGCCCGGGCCGGGATGAGCAGCGGCGATCCGTAAGGGGCGATGGGCTGCGTGGTGGGCTGGGTTGTTGCAGTGGACGGCGCTTGCCGGTTGGGCGTCTGGCGAAGGTGATCCGTCATCACCGCGCGGGTGAGGGTCTCAGCCGAGCGCTGGTTGATGTCTTCCATTAAACCATCGATACGCTGCCAGGGGACAAAAAGGGCTGCAGCGATAATCAGGACCACCGCAGCGCCAAACAGGGCCTGACATTTAGCCGCCAGCGAGATGTCCGGACGTTGAAATCGTAGAAACATCAGTGCTCTATTTTAACGTAGATGGTCAAGGTTCACATCAGGCGAGGTTGTCACGGTCAATATCCGGATTACGGTTCATTGGTTGATGGCGGAAGCTGACGAAAATTAGGCATTGTGAGTCAACCTTGCCTTATGATATGACAGGTGAGCCAGAACGATAGTTGGCGGTACTGATAAAATCGGATGAAATCCAGTGTTGGCGATGCTGCGCAAAAGCGGGCAAATCCCAACTGATCGTGCCGATGGGCCGGATGCGGAGGCGAACCATGATTGGTGGGGGGAAGTCTGGATTAGTGTGAGGTTGTTATGAATGCAGGCGGACGAGTTCTCGTGGTCGAGGACAATGGCACCGAGCGGCGGGCGCTGGTGCAGTTGCTGCGCACCGCCGGGTTGACGGTCTACGGAGCTGAAAGTCCCGACAAGGCGCTGGGGTATGTCGATGAGAATATCGACGTGGTGTTAAGCGATTTGCAGATGGGGCAGGTGAGCGGACTGGATCTGTTGGGGCTATGGAAAAAGCGCAAACCTGAGACCCATTTTATTTTGCTGACGGGTCACAGCAGTGTCAGTACCGCCGTCGAAGCGATCAAGGCTGGCGCGTACGACTACATTACCAAACCGGTCATACCTGAAGAATTGACACTCCTGATGCGTCGGGCGATTGATTCCAACCGCAAGGATCAGGAGATCGAGAATCTGCATCGTCGATTGGACCGGAAATTCGGGTTGAGCAGCATTGTTGGGCAAAGTCAGCCGATGCAGGATGTTTTTGCCCGGATTCAACGGGCAGCGCCGGTGGATTCGACGGTATTGATTCTGGGTGAAAGCGGTACGGGCAAGGAGCTGGTGGCGCAGGCGCTGCATCATAACAGCCCGCGCAAAAAAGGGCCGTTTGTGTTGGTGAACATCGCAGCGGTTCCAGCGACATTGATTGAAAGCGAATTGTTCGGGCATGTGCGCGGGGCTTTTACCGGCGCGACCGATCGGCGGATCGGGCGGTTTGAACAGGCCGACGGCGGGACGTTGTTTATCGACGAGGTGGGCGATTTTGAATTGCCGTTGCAAGCCAAGCTGCTGCGGGTGCTGGAATCATTGACGGTTGCGCCGGTGGGCGGGTCGGAGGATCGCAGGGTTGATGTCCGGGTGCTGGCGGCGACGAGTCGCGATATTCACAAGATGGTGGCGCAAGAGACGTTTCGCAAGGATTTGTTTTATCGATTGAATGTGGTGACGATCAATCTGCCGCCCCTGCGCCAACGCTCGGAAGACATACCGATGTTGATCGACCACTTTATGAAGGAGATATCCGAATCGCGCCGCGCGGCGCCGAAAAAGCTGGTGCCGGAGGTGGTGCGGCAACTGGTAAGCTATGCGTGGCCGGGCAATGTCCGCGAGCTGCGTAATGCGCTGGAGAGTATGATGGTGCTATGCGAGGGTGACACCATCACCGAGGCGGATCTTCCCGAGCGTATCCGACAGGATTCATCCGCTTCGACCAGTTGGCACGCGGTTGCCGACGGTCTGAGGATCGAAGACCTGGAGTGCCTGGCGATCAATCGAGCACTGGATCAATGCAAAGGTAATCGAACCCGCGCAGCCGAAAAATTAGGAATCAGCGTTCGCACTTTGCAACGTAAGTTGCGGCAATACAAGATGATGGAAGCGTCTTCTCAATCGCGCAAAATCGGTGGCGACATTTTGACGTAATTGTGACGGCTCGGACATATCTACGACATTTTGGCATCCATTCGGACATCTGAATCAGAGCGCAGTCAATTAATATTTTGAGTCGTAAAGCTTGTGTCGGGCGCAGTTTCAAGCCTTTTGCCGGCATTGGCAGCGATTGATTCTGAGCTTTGGTACAGCGCTTGCTCAAGTCTTCTATTGGATCCGGAGAGATCGCGGTTGTCGCAGTGCGGTGCTAACGGAAAGGAATTCCATCATGACAATCGGCATTACTCAATTTTCAGCCCACGGGCATTTTGCCACGTTCAATCCATATCCACGCGAAGAAACAGTGATCGAGATTTTTCAGTTGCAGTGCCGGCGGTGTGGTTACGAAGTGGAGCAAAGCGTTACAACGCCAGCGACGTGCCCGAAGTGCCACGCGTCGTCATGGGAGCGCTTCGTGCGCCCGGGGAGTATTTTGGAAAACGCAATGCGTTATTGAGTGAAGACGAGAGATGGTTTTGATTGGTTTTTTCGTAATCGAGCGCTACTTATCGCGTGGATAAGCGGCGCTCGATTGTTTATGTCAGCACGTGGTGACTCAGGCAATATGAATCAGGTTGTATGGAACTGACTAGGCCGAGGCCGAAGCAGAGGCGGCTGCCAGCTCACGATTTTGGCCAGCGCGGCTGGGCCGAATCAGACGCCGCCACGCCAGCGTGAAACCGGTAATAACCAGAACCACCGCGCCCAACGAAGCGAGTCCTGCGATGGTCTGACCGATGAACCCGCCGACTTCGCCGGTGTGCGTGAAGCGCGCCAGAATCCGCAGGCGTCGGCCAAGCGATTGGCTGGCAAAGGGTTGTTTGTCGATGATTTTTCCATCGCCGTCGATGGTGAGTTGTGATTTCAAATGCGGTTGACGCCCGCTGCCATGATCCAGCGTGAATGTCAGCGGGTTTTTGGCATCAGTGGGCAACATCAAACTCACTGTTTGCCAACCTGGAGCAGACTGCCGGGCGACCATCAGTGCCTGATCGGCACTGGCGAGGGTTGCCGTAATATCGGGGCGCTTTTTTGGGGCGTCGGAACCGTTATTGCCGCGCGAGCCGGGCGGTGCGTTTCCCGTGGTCCGTGGCGGAGGCGTTTCTCCAGCGACCCGGTAGAGCAGATCGCCGGCCCAGGGGTAGGAGATGACCGCGCCGGTGGCAACGATGAGCAACAGCGGCACGAAAGTCCACAGGCCGATCACGTGATGCCAGTTCCAGTCACGCGCCTTGCCGCGCAGGCGCGGCTGGAAAAACGTGATCATCTTCACGGCGTTCCAGTTCCATTTACGCGGCCACCAAAGATAAAAACCGGAGATCACCAGGAATAAAAATCCGAGATTGCAGGCACCGGTGATGAATCGACCGGTTGCGCGACTTTCACCACTCAGCGCCAACCAGCGATGCCAGTCGGTTACGCTGCGGAAAAAGGCACGCGCCTGAGGCGAACCTTCGCCATGAACAGCGCCGGTGTAGGGGTTGACATAGACCGTCCGCCCGCGACCGAAGGCAATGCTGGCTGGTGCAGCCGGATCGTTTTGGAACGAGATGCTGGTTGGGGTTGCCTTGTCATCAGTAACCGCAGCCAGGAGTTGGGCGACGGGCAATGGCTGGCTGTCTGGCGTCGGCGGTGTTTGCCAGTAGGAGCGGTTGGCCCAGTCGTTGATCTGCTGTTCGTAGGTAAGCAGCACACCGGTTGCCGACATCAAAAAGATGACAAGCCCCGCGACCAGTGCAACCACCAGATGCGTCCAGAAGATGACTTTGCGAAACTTCATGTCGTAACCAGCCGATTCCGGTGAACTGTGGTGGATGTTGTCGTGCGATGATTAGTGGATTTCAATGCCCGGCCAGTCGCCGAAGACGACATAGCCACCGGCGCCGTGCTTGCCCGGACCAAAGGGGTAGTACTTATATTGAGCGCCGTTAACACTGCCGAAACCATCGGGCACCGGCCAGTTGGCTTCGGCCAGATTGTGACCGTGGGCGGTGGTCTTGACCTTGGCATGCAGTTCACCGACGTGCCCGTCGAGGAAGGCAGCGTTGGCCACACCGTTGGCTGAGCCGGGATGACGGAAGCAGAGCGTGTTCATGCTGTTGTTGGCAGGTTTGACGACAGCAACAACCGGGGCAGGATTGTAGGGATTGTTTTGCCAGTCAGCCCAGATCATGATCTTGGTGGAGTCGCCGACCAGAAGAAAATTGCGTTTGACCCAGAACGGGCGCGGGCCTACGCCTGTGGGCCGGGCGCTGGCCGAGAGTGAATTTTCACCGGCGCCATAACTGACCAGCACTTCATAGGATGAACCGTTTGCATCGACGGGGTGGAACCGACCCAGCCGCTCCATGCCTTCTGTATCAGCATCGCCGGGGCAGCGGGCAATTCGCTCCACCAGCACGTCGTTACCCATGTAACGAGGCAGGCCTTCCTGATAATTCAGGAACTTATGCGAGTCGGGCATCCAGCCCTTGTTGTCGATCGTGTACATTTCCGTCGCCAGGGCATATTGCCGAAGTTGCGACTTGCAGGCGGCGGACTGAGCGGCCAGCCGTGCCTTGCCCAGGGTGGGCAGAAGAATAGAAATTAAAAGTGCAATAATGCCGATTACAACAAGCAATTCCACCAAGGTGAAACCATGGACAAAACTGCGCTTGCTGCGACGAGTGGCGGTGACGTTCATTGTGGCTCCGTATCAGAAAAATCAGGGCAGGCGAATAACCATTAAGGACGAAGGCGGTTATTTACCAGCAACCCCAGTAATGATCGAGACTCGATCTCAAGTGTGAAAGTGTATTGAGACTCAGTCTTATGTCAAGAAGTCGAGTGTCTATTCAATGCGGCACATTGTCGCATGGCGAACAGGGGTCGTCTTTAAAAGCGATATAAAAAGTCGATGTTTATGTAATTCGTTGTAGTAAAATGAGTTAAGGCATTTGTTCTACAACTTTGGTCAGCGAATTACGGGATAGATCGGCCGGGGCGCGCTGTTTTTTTCATTTGGCCAGTTGTCCGATAGAGGTGAGTGCAGATCGTTCAAATGAGCCTTGATTCAGCCGAAATTTATCGTTGGGCGGCTGAAGCGAATTTAGATTACAGATTTTACAGGGAATGGGACGATGACAGGGATATCGTTCAATAGAAACGCCCCCAAACGGGCATGGATCGACACGGAGCAAAACGATGAACCGAGCGATCGAAACACATTTCTCAACTGCTGAGCGAATTCACCAAGCCTCTGCTGAGCAACTGCTTTTATGGGCAATTCTGGGCCAGGCTGACACACAGAGCCTGATCGAAGCGGAGTTGAAACGGCGCGCCCGCGGCGAAGTACCGCTGCAAAACCGGGCGATGCGACGAGAGGCAGCCTATCAGTATTCGATGGCTGCCTGATCGCGCAAGGCCCGATTCTGCTGCGTTATTCCGCGCTGGGCGCGATTGCACATTGAGCGATGGCGTTGGTTTACGCCGGCAGCTCACTGGTGCAATGCGGGCAGCGCTTGGCTTTGAGCGGAATATTGGATAGGCAATACGGGCATTCGCGCGTGGTCGGTGCAGCAGGGGCTGCGGCCGGTTCGGTTCGCTTCAGCGTGCCCTGTACGATCTTCACGATCACAAGGAAGACCGCCAGTGCCACCAGCAGGAAATCCACCAACGTGGCGATGAACTTACCGTAGGGGATGGTCGATCCGTTAATGATGAAAGTCCAGGCTTCATAGCCCTTGTCATTGGGCATGACAGCGGCGATCAGGGGCATGAAAATATCGCCAACCAGCGACGAAATCACCTTGCCGAATGCGGCTCCGATGATGATACCGACAGCCATGTCGATCATATTGCCTTTGAAGGCAAATGATTTGAATTCCTGCACCAGCGATGTGGGTTTGAGCATGATTGTTCCTTAATCCAGTGGTCTGTTATCCGAACGGAAAAGACGATGACCAAGCCGAAAAATGGGCGCGGTCTGCGCGACATTAATTAGGGCCTGGTCATCGTGAATCTACGAAGAAAATTTTAGAAAACGAAAATAGTTATATAACGCGTAATTACTTCACAAGGCCTTCAACCGCCTTGCCCGCTGCGCCGGCATTGCCAGCGGCCTTCAGCGATTCAACCATCTGGCGAACCTGCGGGATTTTGTCCTTGATCGACTGGGGGATGCCGGGCAGTTCTTCAGCCTGTTTGATGGCCTTTTCCGCCAGGTCATACTTGTTGTCCTTGGCGTATTCGACCGCCTGATCCAGCAGCTTCTGGGCTTGATCCGCCACGCCGCTGTCTTCCACGGCCTTCTTGGCGTCGGTGACAGCCTGCGTCACTTCCTGTGACTTTTGCTCGACAGCATTCGTGACACTCTTGGCTGCATCCTGAGCCTGTGCTTCAGGGCTTTTGGCTGCCGGTGCTGCCGGAACCTTGGGGGTTTCTGATTTTTCGCATCCAACGACACCAACGAACAGACCCAGCGCTGCCAGGCCAACGATCGATAAACGCATAATGATAGCTCCTTCCAGAAAAGAGTAATGAATCAACACGATGTCGATCCAAGCTGAGCGTATTATATCCAGAAGTTTCGACAAAAGGTTAAAAATTTGTAATTAACATTACAGAAGCGGTTTAACCAGAGTATGTTACAAGCGAGGTGAATCATCATGTTGCTGGCGGAATTGAGTATCTGGCCGATGGATAAAGGTGAATCGGTGAGCGTGTATGTTGCCCGCTGTGTTGAGATAATTGACCAGTCGGGGTTGGCGTATCAGCTTGGCCCGTTGGGAACAACGATCGAAGGGGAGTGGCGCCAGGTGATGGACGTGGTTAATCGTTGCTTCGAGGTGCTGGAGAAAGACTGCAACCGGATCGCTGCGTCATTAAAGATGGACTGGCGACGCGGGCGGGTTCATGGGATTGAACAAAAACTCCGCAGCGTGCGCGAGAAGATGAGCCATAAACCGAGTTAAAACGGGTCAACATTGGGCCGATCGATGACTTGAGATTTGATGATGAACCAGGAAGTTGTGCCCACGGTTGATTTGAATGCAGATGCAGGAAATTCGCGGGTTGCAATTTGCAGCCGTGGCTTTTACCGTATTTTGTGGGTAATGAAATAAGCGCTGGTTCTTTTGAGTGGGCAAAGGATCGGCGTGGCGGGTATTTGTGTGCTGACTTGTGGTGCGGGCAGGCAGCACTGTTTGAAGGAAGACGGAACTGAAACGGGACTACATCATAAGGAGTAAACCGATGCGGCATCTGCGAAATCTATCGATTCTGGTTCTGGTATTGTTGGTTGGTTTTGGCCAGTCTTTATATGGACAGGTTCTGGATCAGATACCAGCCGATGCGCTGGTGGTAGCCAAGGTGAGCAATCTCAGGCAGACCAGCGACAAGGTTTCCAAGCTGCTCAATACGCTGGGCGTGGCGCAACTGGCGGGTATTGACGATCCGCTGAAGACATTGAAAGCGGAGGGAAAGATTGAGGCCGGCCTGAATGAATCCGGCGAGCTGGCCCTTGTGATCATTGATCCGGAGGCTACCGGCGTGGCTGATGATAAATCGGTGCTGTTGCTGGTTCCGGTATCGGATTATGCAGCATTTTTGGGGAATTTCCCCGATGCCAAGACCGACGGGGCAGTTACCAATGTCAATATCAATGGCACGGAATCCTATGTCAGCCAGTGGGGCGGCTATGCGGCGATCAGTCCGGCGGGCGAAATTGTCCAGGCTCAGCCGCAGGCGGTCATGAATATCGCGCCCAATCTGCTGCAACAGGCGAATCAAAGCGATGCGATTGTTTATCTGAACATGGAAAAACTCCGCGTGGTGCTCAAGCCCGAACTGGACAAAGCCCGCAAGGAAGCATTGCAAGAGAACGAAAAATTAGCCGAAGGTGACGAGGCGCAGCGCAAGCTCCTGCCTGTTGCCCGGGAAGGCAGCACGCAAGCCATTAACTTCTTTGAAGACCTGATCAACCAGACCGATGTTGTTGCCGCGAATCTGCTGATCAGCGATGCGGGGATTTCGATTAAATCGTTCACTGAATTTGCGCCGAACAGCCGTTTTGGTCAGTTGGTGGCAGGGCTGAAAAGTGCCAGCCCGTTGCTGGTGCGGGGTCTGCCCGAAGCCGATTATCTTTACTATGGTGGTTGGAATTTTGATGCCACGCGCTTGATGGATCTGCTCGTGCATTACGTTCAGCCCGTGCTGGATGCTTATGCCCAGACGGAAGGGGCGGATGTAGCCACGGTGGTTAAAGTTCTAGGTACTGTGCAGCAATTGCTGGAGGCCTGCAAGGGTCAGAGCTATGGCCTGTTGGCACCGGAAGGGAAGCTGGGGCAGGAAGCAATCATGCAATGGGTTGTGACCAACCAGGGCGATGGGGCAGCAATCCTGCAGGTTGTTCAGAAGCTCGTGCAGTTCCAGTCGGATTTTTTCAAGACCCTCTCGCCTGAATTCAAGGGAGAAGTTGCGTACAACGTCGGCGTCAAGGAAGTGCAGGGCACGAAGTTTGATGAAACGACGGTCAATCTGGAGTTGACGCCTCCAGCGATCAAGGAAAACGAAACGCCTGAAGAGACCGAAGCACGGCAGGCGGCTACCAGTCAGGCGAATCAACTGCAGCAGTTCATGTCGATCGTCTATGGCCCAACCGGCATGACGCAATATTATGGACTGTTGGGAAATACGTTGGTGAGCGCTTCGGGTGTCAGCGATGCGATGTTGGGCAAACTGGTTACGGCAGCCAAGGCGGATACCGATCTGTTGGTGGGCAAAGCGCACATTCAGGAAGTCAACGATGCGTTGTTGCCTCATCCGATTGCCGTTGCCTATCTGCCGCTGGATCAGTGGGTCAGAACGGGCGCGGTTTACGCATCCATGTTCGGCTTCCCAGCCAAGCTGCAACTTCCACCGAACTTGCCGCCGATTGGTATGGCTGCCGCAACGCAGGGTTCAGCCCTGCAGATGCAGGTCTATATCCCCGTCGATCTGCTTCAGAATCTGGTGGCAGCGGGCATGCAGGCCAGCGGTATGGCGGGAGACGATGGTCAGCCTGAAGCTCAGCCGGACGACCAGCAGCCAGAGACTCAGCAGCCAGAGACTCAGCAGCCGGATGTCCAATGATTGCCAGGTTGTGATCGCCTGACCCGTGGTCATCAATGCAGTTGGCGCAGGTGCTCCAGTACACTTCAGGTACTGGAGCGCAGGCGGGAAATGATGAACGCGGGGATGAATTCCAGCAGCAGGAGCAGGGTCATGGCTGGCCCGATGGGGACGAACGGCGCCAATTCGTGAATGATCAGGCCACCCACCGTCCCGATCAACCCAGCGGCAATCGCGATGATCAGCACGCGCGCGATTTGCTGACTGAGCAGCAGACCGATCACGCCGGGCAATACGATCAGGGCTGTAACCAGCAGTGCCCCGGACAGGCGGATGCCCACGATCAACGTACCAGCAATCATCAGCAATAGGAGATAATGCATCATTCCCGCGCGCACGCCGGATACCTGCGCGCCGACGGGGTCCAGCACGTAGCTGAGCAATTCCTTCCAGAACAGCGCGACGATGAGGATGATCGACAGGCAGATGGCGACGGTCAGCAGGGCGTAGGGAAATGTGACATCCAACACGCTGCCGAGTATGACACTTTCAAATCCCCACGGCTGGGCGTGATGGACGTGGACATACAGGTTCTGGGCCAGGAACCCCCACGCGACGGAGGCAACCAGCACCGTGCCGACAGCAGCGTCGAAGTTCAACCGCGCGCGATTGGAAAAGTACCCGATCAACAAAGCGACGATGATCCCCATGATGGCGACGGCAGCGGAGACCGTCAGCGGTGTCTGCTCGGCGCCAAGAAGCTGCGGCCAGAGCAGGATGGCGATCCAGGCCATTCCCGCCCCGCCAAACCCGCTGTGCGCGATGGCTTCGCCGATGAAGGCCCAGCGGCGCAACACCACGAAAACACTGAGCAGTGCGCAGGCCACGCCCAGGGCGCTGATGGTTATCGCGGCGGTGATGAACGGATGGACGGTGGCGGGCATCATGGTGGTCATGGCGTTTGGCGTTGATAAGTTCAGTCGTGTTTTTCGGAAATGTTCAGTGGCGTAACGCCAGCCCTGCCGGAATGAACATGGCCCAGCCCCATTGCCTCCAGGTCGCAGGCGAACATGTCATAGGCCAGCTCAGCGGGGATATGCTGGGGGACATCGTGATAGTGCAATGAAACATTCAGACAGGCGATGCGGTCGGCAATGGCTGTGACGGCGCGAAGATCATGGCTGATGAGGATGATGGTCAGATCCAGATCAGCCTTGAGTTGTTGGATCGTCTCGATGATGCGATGGCGCATGCTGCGATCGATGGCGGTGGTGGGTTCGTCGAGAATTAAAAGTCGTGGGCGGCCGGCGACCGCCTTGGCGATGAATGCCCGCTGAATTTGTCCACCGGATAATGCGCCGATTCTTTTATCCGCCATCTCCGCCAGACCGACGCGCTGCAGTAACGTTTCGACAAAATCCAGATCGGCGCGATGGTAGCGGCGTAAAAGACCGGTTTTACCTGCCAGCCCCAGGCGGACCACTTGACGGACCGTCAATGGAAAAGGTTGCACCTGCGGCAGATGCTGAGGCAGATAACCGATCAGATTGCCGCGAAGAATCGCTTGAGTCGGTGGCAGCCCGTTAATATGGATGGCCCCTTGGGTTGGCGTCAGCAGACCGAGCAGCAGGCGCATGAGGGTTGTTTTTCCGCCGCCGTTGGGGCCGATGACGCCGAGCGTTGTGCCCTGCTCGACAGCCAGATCGATGTCGCGCAGGACGGTCTGACCATCATACGAAAACTCCAGGTGTTGAATCTCAACCAGCGGCGGCATACGTGGAAGTATAGTAATCTATCTGCAAGTCAGTTGCATTAAGGTGAATGGGGAAGATTTATTTTTGGCGTGTGGATCGATTTTAACGCATGATGCAGATTTGGCTGAAACAAAAATCACCGGAGATTGAGTTGTTGAGATCGATCAATGCACTTTTTTCGTCCGATAGCGAAATTTGATCGTGAAAGTGCCTATAATCACCCGTCTGGGTCTTTTTGTCTTTTTGAGATGCAGGAAGCAGGAGCAGTGTTATGGCACATGTTTGGCAAAAGCCAATTCCCGAGATTTACCGAACGCTTTCCGATGAGAAACTGCGTGAGCGCGTTGCAGCCGCCCGCGCCAAGCTCGGTAAACGGCTGGTGATTCTGGGGCATCACTATCAACAGGATGACGTGGTGGCGTTTGCGGATTATTCCGGCGACAGTTTTCAACTGGCGCGCATCGCGGCGGAGCAGAAAGAAGCCGAATATGTCATATTTTGTGGTGTGCATTTTATGGCTGAGTCTGCTGATGTTCTGACCGATCCATCCGTGCATGTGATTCTGCCTGATCTGGGGGCGGGCTGTTCAATGGCGGATATGGCCAATCTCGATCAGACGTACGAATGCTGGGAGCAACTCGAACAGGCGTGCCCGGGTCAGCGGATTGTGCCGGTGACCTATATGAACAGTTCCGCGGCGATCAAGGCGTTTGTGGGTGAGCATGGCGGGGCAGTCTGCACCAGTTCCAACGCCAATAAAGTGGTAAGCTGGGCGCTGGGCGGAACGGAGGCGACCAAAGAGGCTGTCGCCAGCAAGGGCGAGCCGAAAACAAAGATTCTCTTTTTCCCCGACCAGCATCTGGGGCGGAATACAGCCCATGCCCTGGGTTTTTCGTTGGATCGGATGATCGTCTGGAATCCGTACCGCGACATGGGGGGCAACACGCCCGAAGCGGTGCGCAATGCGGATTTCATATTATGGAAAGGGCACTGTTCGGTGCATCAGCTCTTTCGGCCTGAGCATGTGGATCAGGTGCGTGAAAAGTACCCCGGTGTGAAAGTCATCTGCCACCCTGAATGTGCCTTTGAGGTTGTGCAGAAGGCTGATTTGGCCGGTTCCACCGCGTACATCACCAAGACGATCCAGTCAGCGCCAGCCGGTACGACTTGGGCGATTGGTACGGAGGTGCACCTAATCACGCGACTGAAAAACCGCCATCCCGACAAGACGATTATGATCCTCAGCGACTGCCAGTGCATGTGTACGACCATGTACCGCATTGATCTGGCGCATCTGTGCTGGGCGATGGAAAATCTGGCTGAGGGCCAGGTGGTGAATGAAATCAAGGTGGATGACCAGACCCGGCAATGGGCGACGGTGGCACTGCAACGGATGCTGGATATCAACAGCGCAACGACACCCCCGGCGACCCAGCCAGCGCCAACCTCGGTGTAGGCGCAGGACAAACGCAAGTAGGCGTCCGATAGGCAATCTCTTACGAGCCGCGACCGTGAGGGAGCGGTTTTTGAGCCGATCACCGCTCCCTCACGGTCGCGGCTCGTTAATACATCGACCCTCGTGGGCTACTTGCGAATGCCCTGGGTGTAGGCGGGCGTGGGCGTGGTCGATGTTGCAAAAAGCGCGGTCTGGTCTATCCATGACCAGCGTGTTGTTTGCCTGTTTTTTAACCGTATTGCTCAAGCGACAGAGGATCAGACAACGGTGGGAGTTGCTCTATTGAGCTTGAGTGACTACTTTAAGCCGGTTATTTTTCAACTGGTGCTGGCGTAGCGGCTGGCACGGACCGTAAACTCATACGCGCCATGGCATTCAACGAACCGGTTCTTACCAAACGCATTTCCACCGATCCTGACAAGCGCAAGCTGCACTGGTATGACGACTACGTCGCTACCGGCGGTTATTCAGCCCTGCGCAAAGCCCTGGATCTTCAGTCCGACGAAATCATCAACATCGTCAAAGAGTCCAGCCTGCGCGGGCGCGGCGGGGCGGGTTTCAGTGCCGGTCAGAAGTGGTCGTTTATCCCCAAGGAGAAAAAAGGCCCGCATTATCTGGCGGTCAACGCCGATGAATCTGAACCGGGAACATTCAAGGATCGTTATCTGATCGATTATGATCCGCATCAGTTGCTGGAGGGGATCGCCATTTGCGCTATCGCCACCCAGTGCGATATCGCCTATATCTTTATCCGCGGCGAATACCACAAACAGGCGAAAATCCTCGAGCGCGCGATTGCTGAAGCCTATGCGCACGGCATTTTTGGGGCCAATGGGATATTGGGTTCCAAGCATAAGCTGGAGTGTTATGTTCATCGCGGGGCGGGGGCGTATATCTGCGGTGAAGAGACCGGACTACTCGAAGCGCTGGAAGGCAAGCGCGGTTGGCCGCGAAATAAGCCGCCTTTTCCTGCGATTGCCGGGGCTTTTGCCCGTCCGACGGTTATCAATAACGTCGAAACACTCTGCTGCGTGCCGCACATCATTGAGCGCGGGCCAGCCTGGTTTAAGACGATGGGTACGCCCAGTTCACCCGGGCCAAAGCTGTATGGAATGAGCGGGCACTTGAACAAGCCCGGCGTCTATGAGCACGAGCTGGGTATTACGCTGGATTTCGCCATCAACGAGTTGAGTGGCGGTATGAAAGGCGGGAAATACAAGGCAGCCATCTGCGGCGGTATTTCCATGGGGGTTCTGGGGACGGATCAACTGGATATCAAGCTTGATTTTGATGATGTGCGTTTCCGTGGCGGGTGTCTGGGTCTGGGAACCGCTGGCATGATCGTCATGAATGAGCACACCGACATGGTCCTGGCGCTGCGCAATTGCGTGCGGTTTTACGCCCATGAATCATGTGGCCAGTGTACGCCGTGTCGGGAAGGTTCGCACTGGATGCGCAAAATCCTGGATCGCATTATTGATGGATATGGCAAGATTGCGGATCTGGATATGTTGATGGAACTGGAAAAGACCATGGGGATCATGCCCGGTACGACGATCTGTGGTCTGGCAGATGGAACCGCTTGGGCAACGCGCACGTTTATCAACAAGTTTTACGATGAATTTGTCGCCCGCTGCCCGGAGCAACCGGCTGGAGCTGCCCGAAGCATTACGCTCCCCGTCAATCAGCGCAGCCGAACCAATGTCTACACCCCCATGGGTTCCAACACCCGCTGAATCGAGCACAACAAACCAGTAGACCCAGGACCAGCATCATTTTGGTGCTGGTTTTTTATTGCGCGAATAATAACGCAAGTAGCTATTTTATAATGGGTTATAGACTATAGATGGCAAGACCCATTCGCTCATTTCTTTCCCAACGCCGGTATTAGTTTCAGAGCTCCGCAGCCGCTGGCACGGGAGATATTTATTTTAACCTGGATGTTCAAAATAACCTGATTAATACAGAAGTTGTTTTTATTCAATCACTTATATTGATTTATCGCTGCGGCTACAGGTTAAAATAACCTGTTTTTCTTCGAAAAACCGTCTTAAGTCACCTTCGTCTTATTTCATCGTAAGTTCTGTTTTGTAAAACACTTATAAAATTATTTTTTATTTTCACATCATTGGCACCTGGTTCGTTAAAGGCTAAGTGTGAAAACGAAACTGACCAATCAAATGAACCTAACCCAAGACTGGCGAGCGTATCCGTCAGGGTCGGGTTTACCGGAGTCAGGTCAGCCCGCGATTTCGGTCTTGGCGGTGGGATGGCCTTGTGTTCCGTCGATCTGGCAGGCACCGAATCTGAGCTGTTGGGCAACGGATGAAACCTCGCGGGCCTTGGAGCTGTTGCGAGCCATGCGGTTCGACCTGGCTGTGACACGAACACAGTGGAATGGTCAGGCATCTTGGAACTTTATTCGGCAGATGCGGTCGCGCTGGTCCGGTTTGAAGTGGGCCCTGTTGGCCGACGATCTGACGGAGCAGCAGGAAATTACCGCTCGATCGC